>Ga0265297_10000088_pt1 | contig 337682 bp, 257 predicted proteins | sample Munlanlwell13791_FD_192502 | JGI IMG/M metagenome (GOLD analysis project Ga0265297, IMG submission 192502) | Leachate microbial communities from a municipal landfill in Southern Ontario, Canada - Leachate well 137-91 | ecosystem: Engineered > Solid waste > Landfill > Unclassified | place... | reverse complement strand
ACCTTAATGTTTTAGGTTTAGCGAAGTCCCCTTAAAAAGGGGACAACGCTTAATGTTTTCAGTTTAGCGCCGTCCCTGTAAGGGACGAGCACCCTAACTTCCTAATCAGCGAAATACCTTAATGTTTTAGGTTTAGCGAAGTCCCCTTAAAAAGGGGACAACGCTTAATGTTTTCAGTTTAGCGCCGTCCCTGTAAGGGACGAGCACCCTAACTTCCTAATCAGCGAAATACCTTAATGTTTTAGGTTTAGCAAAGTCCCCTCAAAAGGGGACAAACACTTAATGTTTTCGGTTTAGTGCCGGCCTTACGCTGCCGGCTTTTTTTCTTCGATCTTGGCAGCTTTACCCGTTCTGTTGCGAAGGTAATAAAGTCTGGCCCTTTTGACCTTGCCCTTCCTGGTCAGTTCGATGCCTTCAATGGTCTGAGCGTAAAGAGGAAAGGTCCTTTCCACGCCTTCTCCGTAAGACATTTTCCTGACGGTAAAGCTGGAGGTCAATCCCTGGCCGCGCCTCTCGATGACCGTGCCTTCAAAGGGATGGATCCTGAACTTATCCCCTTCGGGGATCTTGACCAGGACTTTCACGGTATCTCCGACGGAAAAATCCGGCAGGCCCTCTTTTTTCGAGAACATGTTCTCAACGAGTTTTATCTTGTCCATGATGATCACTCCTTCTTTGAATAACCCTTATTTCCATTGTTTCTATTTTTTGAGCAGGTCCGGCCTTCTTTTTTTCGTCACGGCCAGCGCCTGGCGATGGCGCCATTCGGCGATGGCGGGATGGTTGCCGGACAACAAAACCCCCGGCACGCGTTTGCCCTGAAACACCGCCGGCCTCGTGTATTGGGGATATTCCAGAAGACTATCCTGGAAACTCTCCTGAAGCGCGGAATCCGCGTTCCCCAGGACGCCCGGCAGGAGCCTGACCACGGCATCGATCAGGACCATGGCGGGCAATTCCCCTCCCGTCAAAACATAATCTCCGATGGAAATCTCTTCGTCAATCAGACCCGCGATCCTCTCGTCCACGCCTTCATAATGTCCGCAGATCAGGACCAGATGCTTCTTTAAGGAAAGCCTGGCAGCTGTCTTCTGCGTCAGGGTCCGGCCCCTGGGGGAAAGAAGGATGACGCTTCTTTTGGATTTTGCAACCCTGGTCTTTTTCAAAACACTCTTACAACAGGAAAAAACCGGCTGCGCGGACATCACCATGCCTGAGCCGCCCCCATAAGGCCTGTCGTCAACTTTGCGGTGCTTATCCAGGGTATAATCGCGGATATTATGCACTTCGATCGCGGCCTTACGGGCCTCCCGGGCCCGCTTCACAATGGATTCGCCAAGCACCGCGTCAAACATCGACGGAAAAATTGTCAAAACGTCTATGCGCATCAACTAACCTTTGAGCTCGCAGGAGGCGTTGAAGAATATCCGGACAGAAAATCTTTCTTAAATTGGGCGAAACGGCCTTCGCACACCGCGGCCCGGGCCCGGCGCGCCAAAGACAGGAAAAAATGGATATTGTGGCTGGAGACCAGCCTCAAACCCAGGATCTCGCCCGTATTGAAAAGATGCCTTAAATAACTGCGGGAAAAATTCCGGCAGCAATAACAGCCGCATTCAGGGTCCAAGGGGCCCTGGTCCCGGCTATAGGCCCCGTTACGGACCGTGATCTTGCCCTGGCTTGTGAATGCCGAGCCGTTACGGCCGTATCTGGTAGGCACAACACAATCAAACATGTCGGCTCCCAGGGAAATGGCCTCTAAGATATCCTCCGGCAGCCCGATGCCCATCACATACCTGGGCGAGGCTTCAGGCATTTCCGGCAATGAAAAAGAGAGCATATTATACAACAGGTCCTGGGGTTCGCCAACACTTATTCCTCCCAGCGCATATCCTTGAAAACCAACGCTTTTGAGCTCTTCTGCGGCCTTTTTCCTCAATTCCGGATAGGTGGATCCCTGCACAATCCCGAAAAGGACCCCCTGCCGGCTTTTTTCCCATTCCTTTTTTGACCTCAAGGCCCAGTGGGTGGTCCTGTCCACGGCTTTTTCGGCAAGGTCAAAAGACGCGGGGTAATGGACACACTCATCCAGGGGCATCATAATATCCGATCCCAGGGTGTTTTGGATGCCAATAACAGCCTCAGGGGTGAGAAAATGGCGGGAACCATCCAGGTGGGACTGAAATTCCACGCCCTCATCCTTGATTTTTCGCAGCAAAGACAGGCTGAAGACCTGATATCCCCCGCTGTCTGTCAAAACCGGCCTGGACCAATTCATGAAACGGTGCAATCCGCCCGCTTCCCGGATAATATCCATTCCAGGCCGCAGATACAGATGATAAGCATTGCTCAAAATGATCTGGGCCCCGGCCTCCTCCAGCTCCCGCGGAGACAACGATTTGACCGTAGCCTGGGTGCCCACAGGCATAAAGACAGGCGTTTCAATCGCGCCGCGTTCCAGCTGAAGCACTCCGGCGCGGGCTTTTGAGTTTGGGTCGTTATGGGTGATTCGGAAGCTGAATGAATTCATAAAAGAGTAAAAAGCAAAAAGTATCTAAGCTATCCGGTATCTTTTAATCATTTCTTCGATTTTGTCTTTTGATCATTTGATACTTTTGGCTTTTTTGCCTTTGGGCTTTTGCGCCTTTGAACCTGGCTGACTTTTTGCCTTGGACGCCTTTTCCGGCTGCCAGACGATCTCATACACATAAATGGCGTTGCCGTCCTCATCCACCGACTGATCGAACATCCGCACGAACTCAAGGCCCCGGCCTTCATAAAAATAGAGCCGGATGAGCATGCTCCTGGCTAAGTCCGTATCGCACAAAATGCTCTGGAGCTTCTGGTCTTTTTCAATAAGCAGACCGCTGAATTTCAGGGTGCCGTTCTCCTGCCTGGCTTCCTTAAAAGACCCGCCTTCCATATAATAAAGGTTCTGCGGCACACCCAGGAAATCCGGAGCCCCGCTCGCCACCACGGCGTCTTTTTTCGCGCTGTCGGCCACCAGGCCGTTCTCAAAATACAGCATCCCGGCGTGTCGCCGGCCCTGGGAAAGCGTCGAATAATATTTCAGGAAACTGGAAAAAAGTCCTTTGGAGGACTGTTTGTCGGCCAGGAGCATCTCCATGTAACGCCCCTCGGCTTCAGACGCGTTCAGATCATACTGCTGCATGGCGTAGAACAGGAAATTCTGCTTATTCTTCTTTTTTTGCTTGAACCAAAGGTCCACGTTCTGAAAATCCCAGTTCCCGATGTAGGAAATGGGGCCGATCTTCGAGGGCATATCATAAGAAACGATCAGATACACCGGCGGCAATTCCCGCGGGAACAGCTTGCCGAGGATCGTTTCAGCGTCCTGGGCGTTGAGCGATTCCTTCAGGCAGGAGCGCGCCCCGGCCTCATCCATCCTGACGCACCGGCGGATCAGGGCCACGGCCTGGGCCAGATTCAGGCGCCCGGATTTCGTCAACTCATCGCAGGCATCATTGCCGCTCGTGTTGATCATCCGCAGGATCCCGAGGGATTCCCTCGGATCATCGGTCAACAGCGCCAAAGCCGTCCAGTACGCGTAAGGCGTATTTTGCGTCATGCCGTCAAAAAGGACGCGACGCTGCGCGATAGACTTAAACCAGTGGCCGAAATCCCACCAGGAATTGATGATGGCGTTTTCAGGAGTATTTTTTTTCACCCGCGTCAGGATGTCATACCACTGATCATTCATCAGGATGGACGGCCCGGAGACCTGGGCGGCGACCAGGCTGATGCTGGAAACCGGATAGAGCGCCAGCAAGGCGACAACAGCCAGCCTTCCCAGGGTCGCCTGACGGGGATTAAGATATTTGCGCAAGGCTTCATCCGCGAACTCATAGGCCTTGGTCACGGCCACGCCAAAAGCAAGCCCGACAGGCGCGACCAGGAGCAGGGCAAAACGGGACGCCTCAAGGGCGGAATAGAACGTCGTTGTGATCCAGATCCCCAGGCACAAAAGTCCGAAGCCGTAACGCGGGTCGCGCAGGCCGCGCTCAAAAAGCACGACATAGATAAATCCCAGGAGCGCGCTGAAGAAAACAAGCTGGCCTCCCAGGTTCCCGACGACCTCACCCGGCTGGATCGGAGCCAGTTCCGCCACGGTCTGGTAGACGTTCGGCCACATGGAGGTTTCCGTCACATTCAGGATATGGGCCAGCCGCAGAGGCTCAAACAGACAATCCGCCCAAACGGAAAAACCGTTCAAAAGGACCACGAAAACAGAAGCCCATCCAAAAAACAGCGCCAGGGAACCGCTCACGCGCCCGCGCGAAGTCACGGCGGCATGAGCCTCTTCCCCGCGGCTCAATTTCGCGTTCAGCATGAACAAGAGCCCGGAAATGATCATGATATCGAAAATAAACCACCACCCCTGCCAGGTGGAGGCGTAAAAAGCGACGCACAGGCCTGAAAGCGCGCATAGAATCACGCGGCGCGCCATACGGGCCTTTTCTTCGACGGAATAGAGAAAAAGGGTCAATATCAAAAGGGGAAATAAAACGTTGTAGATATCCGTGTCGAACCATTCCACCACCATACGGTTGATCAAAAAAGGAGAAAGATTAACGGCGATGCTGGCCATAAAACTGCCCAAATGATTACAGCCGAGCTTGCGGGCCGCGAAAAAAGCGACAATGCCGATCACGCACGATAAGACCAGGGGAATGAAAAACAGGGTCGAACGCAGGGGAACGGCGGGGTTAAAAAATGAGCCGGCCTTGTAAAACAGGAATCCGAGCCAGATGTGGATGTTTTTGGTGGTGGCCGGGTCGATAGGCTTATCGATGAGGGCATCGTAAGGTTTTCCATCAACCACGGTATCGCCGATATGGCCTTTCTGAAGAAGGTTCTCCAGCAGGCGAAGCCAATAATAGGAATCGATGCCCGCCAGATACAGATGCCCGTCCTGATCGCGGTAATATTCCTTCAATTCATGGCCGCGCTGCGCCGCTTCCCGCCCGATTGCGGCCTTGTCGTCTTTCCAGGTCTGTTCCAGGACTTTTCCGCTGACCATCCTCACAGAGGATTCCTCCATCTGCGGATATTGCCTCGCGATGCTTTTCTCGACAGCCTGGGCCGTATCCTGACGGACCTCCTCTAAGGCCTTATTGTCCAGATAAACCATCTTGGCCGGCAGGGCCCTTAAAAAAAGGCCTGCCGCGACAGAGGCCAAAATCAGCGTCCAGGTCCAGATTTTCGTATTCATGAAACCTCCTAAAGACAAGCCGCGACTGCTCTTGATACTTTGTCTAAGCTTGCCACCGGTGATCCCGCTTAAAAACAAACGGCGGGAAAAATTTTGCCCTGTTTCGCCCCGAGACCCTGCATCCTAAACAATCAGCATGGCATCGCCATAGCTGTAAAATCTGTACTTCCGGGCGGCGGCATGCTCATATGCCCGGCGAATGAGGTCGTTGCCCGCGAAGGCCCCGACGAGCATCAACAGGGAAGTCCGCGGCAGATGAAAATTCGTGATCATCGCGTCCACCGCCCGGAAGCGAAAAGGCGGATGGATAAAAAGCCGGCTGGAACGGCTGATCTCAGCAACCGGGCCTTTTTGGAGTTCGCAGAAAGCGTCTTCCAGGGCCTTGGCCGCCGTTGTCCCGACGGCGATCACGCGGCCGGAGCTTTTTTTCGTCTCCCGGAAAGCCCGGACAGTTTCCTCAGGGATCCGGAAATATTCCTCATGCATCCTGTGCTGGCGTATATCGCCGCAACGGACAGGAGAAAACGTCCCGTAGCCGACGTGCAGGGTCAAAAACGCCGCGCGCACGCCTTTGGCCTTGAGCGCCGAAAGCAAAGGCCGCGTGAAATGCAATCCGGCCGTCGGGGCCGCGACCGCGCCCGGATGCCTGGCGTAAACTGTTTGATAGCGCGCGCTGTCTTGACGGCCAGGGGACCTTCGCACATAAGGCGGCAACGGCAGGCAACCCGCCTTTTTCATCACTGTCGGCGCGGGTACGCCGTCAAAATCAACGATCCTGTTCTTGGCATCCAGGAGGCGGCACACAAAGCCTTTTTTCAGAAGGATCTTTTCGCCTTCCTTGAGGCGGCCCAGAGGCTTGATCAAAGCCTTGTAGGCGGGCTTTTTTTCTCCACCGGAGACAGGCTCCAAAAGAAGGATTTCAACGGCCCCGCCGGTTGCGCGCCTGCCCAAAAGGCGCGCGGGCACAACTTTGGTATCATTAAATACAAGAAGGTCTCCGGAACCCAACAGGCCGGCGATATGATAAAACAGTTCATCACGCAACGTTCCGGATTGTCTGTCCAAAACGAGCAGGCGGGAATGGTCCCTGCGCTCAGAGGGGACCTGCGCGATCAATTCCCCGGGTAACTCGTAATCATAATCCGTCAGGCGATGCATCACGTAAATTTCTATCTCCGAATCCCCGTGGCCATGTGGAGACGTTAGTAGATTTTTTTGATCTGGCTGCCGGGATAATAGAATTCAAGGATCTCGGCGTAACTGTAGCCTTTTTGAGACATCCCCAGGGCCCCCCATTGGCATAATCCCACGCCGTGGCCCCACCCTTTGCCGTTGAATGTCGCCTTCTCTCCTTCAAGATTAATGATGAAATTTGTGCTGCGGATCACATCCGGCCCCAGGGCGTGCCGGAAATCCTTGGCGGAAACAAGCTGAGTCTTGCCTTGGGCATCCCTCAATTCCAGACCTCGAACCCTGCCTGAAATGTTGCGCTCCGTCACGCGGATATTTTTGAGGTCCCCCTTCAAACGATAGACAGCCCCCATCTTTTTACGGACGCTTTTCAAATCCAGGGACGCTTCCCAGTAATAATGCGGGGATTCCGAACAATAAGAACACAGACGCGTTCCGGACAAAGGCTCCAGGCTGATCTTCCAAAGTTCAGCGGCGCGTTCCGTCATGCCCCCGCAGGTCGCGTGAAAATAAGCGGGAAAACCCTTCCCCTGGTACAGAAGGACTTCCCCGTAAGTGAAATTCACGGCCCTGTTGGACTTGTTTCTTTCCGAAGCGAACCCGCCATAAACCTGAGACGACGTATCGGCTGCCAGATCAAACAGCCTGGAGGCCGACGTCTCTTTCTGATAAAGCGCGTATGTCCGGGCCGCCACAGCCTGCGCTTTGATGGCGTCTATGGGCCACTTGGGCGATATCTCCTGCGGCAGGACACCCTTAACGTAAGATTCCAGGTCCAGCAGATTGATGACGGTCAAAAGGCCCGCGGGGGTCTTTGTGATCACGATATCTCCCCTGTAAGGCCTGCGGTTGACCAGGATGGCGGCCTTCTTGCGCGAAACTACGCGCACGGCCGCGCGCGCAAACTTTTTTTGGGGAAAACAAATCCCCTCCGCGCAGGCGCTGACTTTGACGGCCTTCAGGCGGTTTTCATGCCGGAGTTTCTCTCCGGAAGGATAAGACAGGATATCGAACGCGCCTTCCACAGCCAGGGTGATCTCGGCGACATCCCGGACGATGGCGACGCGGACCACAGGCGGCTCAGACGCCCCCCGCAGGGACGGCGGAAGGCAAAGCGCCGCCGTTAAAAAAACAACCGCCAGGCATCCTATTTTTTTGAAATCAGCCATAAGATCAGGGAAAGGACCGCGCTCACAAGAAGCGAGGTCGCCAAGGGAAAATAGAACGTGAAATTTTTCTTATGGATCGCGATATCGCCGGGGAGCCTGCCTAAGGGCATTTTGGAAAAAAATCCCCAAAAAAGGCCGATCAGAATCAGAAGCGCCCCCAACAGGATCAGCAGCCGCGGCATCTCTTCCACCTTTCGGCCGCCTGGATGACCTTGTTCATCATATCGACGGCTTCCACGGGATACAGACCCGCGGCCGTTTCCGCCGAAAGCATCACATAATCCGTGCCGTCCAAAACGGCGTTGGCGATATCGGAAACCTCGGCCCTGGTCGGGATCCGCTCGCTGACCATGCGCTCGAGCATCTGAGTCGCCGTGATCACAGGTTTGGATTCCCTGTTGCAGAGCGCGATGATCTCCTTCTGCACAAAAGGCACATCCTGCAGAGGAATGGAAACGCCCATATCCCCCCTGGCGACCATGATACCGTCTGAGACTTTCAGAATCGAGGCGATATTTTTGATCCCTTCCTTATTCTCGATCTTGGCCACCACGCGGCAGCGGCGCCCCGCAAAAGACAATTCCTTTTTGACCTCGCTTAAGTCCCTCGCTGTACGGACAAAAGACTGCGCCAGAAAATCCATGCCGCAGGAAACGGCGAAGGCGATGTCCTGCCTGTCCTTTTGCGACAACCCTCCGAAATGAAGACGGGCGCCCGGAATATTGATGCCCTTGAATTGTCTGAGCACCCCGTCAACCAGGATCCTTGTTTTCAAAAGGCCCTGGCGGACGCTCACGGAAAGAACATTCAAGGCGATCAAGCCATCATCGATATAGATCGTATGACCCGGCCGGATATCGGACAGAGGTCCCTCATAGTCAAAAGAGGCCTTGCCGTCCCTTCCCAGCTGGCCATTGTCACGAGTCAACCAGAAAATATTCCCTTTTTTCAGAAAAAGAGGTTTTCCGCCTTTCAGGCGGCCGATGCGGATCCTGTGGCCTTCCAGATCGCCCAGGACCAGGATCTTTCTCGACGCCTTCCGCACGATCTTCACAACAGCCGCGCATTCTTCATGCGTCGCGTGAGAAAAATTCAGGCGGACGACGTCAAGCCCGCGGCGTATCATCTGCCCGAGAACGGAAGCGGACCGGCTGGAAGGACCAATCGTGGCTATGATCTTTGTCTTCGGCATAAATCAAGAGTCAGAGTGTAAGATATTCTTTAGTGATCGGCATCAGAACCAGATCGTCAACTGATCCTGTCCTTCCTCCCTGGAAAGAACAGACCCGGCGGAAGGCAGAAGTTCATTGGCGATGGCAAAGATCTCTTCCCTTTTTTCTTCATCAAGCGGCAGATAGACCCTCAAGCCGAGCGGATCGTCTCCTGAGGCCACCAGCCCCACAAAAACAGCCCCTTCCCGATAGAGCCTGCGGATCAGGGTATCGGCCCGTTCGGGACCACGGCAACTCCCCCTGTAAAAAAAACACGGCTGTTCTTTATCCTCCAGCCATCGGCCTGCCTCCGGTTCCGCCGGACCATGGGACGCGTCTTCGCCCTCTTGCGCCGCGCTCGCCTGAGCCGGCGGCCGCAAGGCCAAAACCAAAAACAGGGAAAAAAACGCGAAGATCCGGACCCTAAACATCGCGGCGCTTCTTTTTTCTTTGCTCAACGCTTTCCTTTTCCGAATACAGGCAGCCGCAATACACCTGATGATAAAGCTGCCATTCCCGCGAGGTCTGATGGGCCTGGCTGAATCCTTTGCGAAAATTGCCTTTCACGAACTCCAGCCCCCGCTCTTGGGCGATTTCATGGCCCAGGCGGCAAATCTCCTCGACATCCTGATAAGGGCTCCCCAGGAGCGTGGTCGTAAAAGCCTTGATGCCGTTTTGCGCAGCCACGCGGGCTGTTTCCTGGAGCCTGATACGCCAGCACAGGCTGTGCTGACGGGCGCGGTCTTCCAGACAGGAAACGGCTTTTAAAAAATACTCAAAATCATAGCGGTGAAAAATGGTCTTAAGATCGAGGCGCTCGCATGCCGAGATGGCCGCCTCATATCTTTTAAGATATTCCGAGTAAGGATGGATATTGGGATTATAGAAAAAACCCTCAACGTCAAAGCCCTCCGTCCGCAGAAAATTCACCGGATAGATGGCGCAGGGACCGCAGCAGATATGCAATAGGACTTTCATGGCAGAGCGTCAGGCAATCTTGATCTGGCGGGCAAGGTCCGTCGCTTCGCGGCCTCGGGAAGTCCGCTTGAGGAAACCGGCCTTCAAAAGATATGGCTCGATGGTATCTATGATCGTGTCCGGCTCTTCGTTCAAAGTCGCGGCCAGCGTCTCAATGCCCACGGGCCCTCCCTGATAAACCGTCAGGATGGTCTTCAGGACCTTCCGGTCCGCTTCGTCGAGGCCGTGCGGGTCGATCCCCAGATCGCTGAGCGCCTGGTCGGCAACGCCCCGGGTGATCTTCCCGGAAGACTTGACCTGGGCGTAATCCCTGACGCGGCGCAGAAGCCGGTTGGCGATCCGGGGCGTACCGCGCGCGCGGCGGGCGATCTCCAAAGCCCCCTCTTCTTCAACCGCGATTCCCAAAAGGGAAGCGGAACGCTTCACGATGCGCGAGAGGTCTTCTTCTCTGTAAAAATCAAAATGGTGCAGAATGCCGAACCTTGAACGCAAAGGGGAACCGATGAGACCGCTGCGCGTGGTGGCCCCCACCAGCGTAAACCGTTTCAGGTTAAATTTGATCGTCCGGGCGTAAGGCCCTTTATCGATCACAAAATCGATCTGAAAATTCTCCATCGCGGGGTAAAGGAATTCTTCAACGACCTTCGAAAGCCTGTGAATCTCATCGATAAAAAGCACATCCCCCTCTTCCAGATTCGTCAGGATGCCGATGAGATCCCCGGCCCTTTCGATCGCGGGGCCCGAGGTGGAGGTGATCTTGCTCTCCATCTCATGGGCGACGATCGAGGCCAGGCATGTTTTTCCCAGGCCCGGCGGGCCGCACAACAACACATGCTCCAGGGGCTCCTGGCGCTGGCGCGCGGCTGTTATGGACAGCCGAAGGTTCTCGACCATCTCCTTCTGCCCGATAAACTCGTTTAAAGACGAGGGCCTCAGGGAAATATTGAGGATAACGTCTTCGTCGGTTTCCCTGCGGGACGTCAGGTCCCCTGCCTGGGCCTTCTGGGAAATGATATCGTCAAAAGAAAAGGATTTTTCGTTCATGGCGCAAGGTTTGTCTTTAAGAGGCGCTGCCTTCGACAGGCGCGGTTTCAGCGGCAGGTTTGGGCTCATTGGCCTTATTCCGGAACACTTCGATCTCTCCGAACACGGACTTCTGGACAACCAGGATCTCCTTGAGACGGATCAGCTCCAGGACGGCCAAAAACGTCGCGATGGCCTCGAGTTTACTTCTGGCGGCCGTAAAAAGCCCGGAGAGCTCGATGCGCGGGGTCTCCATGAGTTTATGAAGAAGCTCATGGACTTTTCCCTCAACGGTAAATTCATCTTTGATGACCTCATAAAACAGTTCCTTGGGAACGTCTTTGAGCGCCTTGGAAAAGGCGTTGATCAGGTCGAACAGGCTGGCCTCGAAATAGGACTCCCCGCTGGCCTTGTCTTCGAGAACAGGCTGACGCTTAAAGACATCCTGCCGGGCCCTTTCCTTCAGCCTTAAGGCCTCAGCCGCCTCCTTGAACTGCTGATATTCCAGGAGTCTCTTGACCAATTCGGCCCTCGGGTCGCGCTCATCCTCCGACAGCTCCTCCTCGAGATTGACCTCCTGGGGCAGGAGCATCTTGGACTTGATCTGCATGAGCGTCGCCGCCATGACGATAAACTCTCCGGCAATATTCAAGTCCAGGAGCCTCATCAACTCCAGATACTGCATATACTGTTCCAGGATACCGGTGATGGGAATATCATAGACGTTGATCTCGTTCCTTTTGATCAGATACAAGAGCAAATCCAGAGGGCCTTCAAAAATCTCAAGTTTTACTTTGTAGGACATCCGAGGAATCCTATGGCTTTTCTGACTTCATTCATGGTTTTGGAGGCCTCCTCGCCGGCCTTCCTGCGGCCGCTTTCGAGGATATCCTCCAGGTTCTTTTTGTGCCGCAGATACTCCCGGCGGCGTTCCTGGATAGGCGCCAAAAACGCGCACAGTTTTTCCGCCAGCATCTTCTTGCAGTCGGTGCAGCCGATCCGGGCCTCCCGGCAGGCGGCGGTCAAGTCGTCTTTGTCCTGGGGGGAAAATACTTCGAAATAGCGATGGACATTGCAGGGTTCCGGATGCCCGGGGTCGCTCTTTTTGATGCGCTTGGGATCCGTGAACATTCCCTGGACCTTCTTCTTGATGATTTCCGGTTCGTCCGAAAGGGCGATGAAATTCCCGTAACTCTTGCTCATTTTACGGTTATCCAGGCCCATGAGCCGGGGGATTTGCGTCAGGAGGGGTTTTGGTTCGGGAAAGATTTCCGCGTAGAGCCCGTTGAATTTCCGCACGATCTGCCGCGTTAATTCCAGATGAGGCAGTTGGTCCTCCCCTACGGGAACGGCTTGGGCTTTATAAAGAGCGATGTCGGCGGCCTGGAGCACGGGATATCCCAGGAACGCGTACGTCGAGATGTGCCTGTCCGCCAGCTCTCTCATCTGCTCTTTGTAGGTCGGGCAGCGCTCCAGCAAACCCAAAGGCGTCAACACGGCAAACGTCGTGAAAAGTTCAAGATGTTCCGGCACATGGGACTGGATAAAGATCGTGCTTTTATCCGGGTCAATGCCGCAGGCCAGCCAATCGGCGACGTTATCGAAAATGAAGGCCTGGATCTCGCTGGAGCGCTCATATTCGCTCATCAGCGCGTGCCAGTCGGCGACCATGAAAAAACACCGGTATTCATCCTGGAGTCCGACCCAGCCCTTCAGGGCCCCGACCAGATGGCCCAGATGAAGTCTTCCCGTGGGCCTCATGCCGCTCAATATCCGCTGTTTGCTCATCTGGGATTTTACGCCCTCAGTTTCAAATTCAAATGCCTTCTTACGCCAGCTTGCGCGCGATTTCCTCAAGCTCAAAAACATCGATCACATCGCCCTGCTGGATCTCGTCATAGCCGGCCAGCGAAATACCGCACTCGAAACCTTCCAGCACTTCACGCACATCATCCTTAAAGCGCTTGAGCGAGGAGATCTTTCCTTCATAAACCGGCTGGCCGTTTCGCACAAGGACCGCATGGGCGTTCCTGGTGATCTTGCCTTTCTTAACAAAAGAGCCGGCGATGATGCCGTGTTTGGTCAATTTAAACACCTGGCGGATCTCGGCGCGGCCGACAAAATTCTTCTTGATCTTCGGCGTCAGCATCCCCTCCAAAGCGGCCTTCATATCATTAAATATTTCGTAAATGACGCGATAGGTGCGGATATCGATGTCCTCTTTCTGCGCCAATTCCCTGGCCTGCTCATCCGGCTCCACATGGAAACCGATGATGACCGCGTTCGAGGCATCCGCGAGAATGACATCGGAGGAATTGATAGGGCCTACGCCCTTGTGCATCACGCTGATGCGCACCTCCGTGGTGCCGATCTTGGCCAAAGAATCCTCAATGGCCTCCAGCGAACCCTGCACATCCGCTTTCAGGATAATGCCCAGCTGTTTGATGGCGCCGGCCTTGATCTCCTTATGCAGGTTCTCCAGACGCAGGTGGCTTTTGTGCAAAGGCTCCAGACGCTGCCTCCTGAGTTCTTCCTGTTTTTGTTCGACAACCTCGCGCGCCTTTTTCTCGTCCCGCAACACATAAAAATGGTCGCCTGCCTCAGGCACTCCGGAGAGCCCGGTGATCTCTACGGGCTGCGACGGAAGGACCTCCTCGACCGGCTTGCGCAGGTCGTTGGTCAAGGCCTTCACACGCCCGCTGTGGTAACCGGCGATCACAAAATCGCCGAGCCTTAAGGTGCCGGCCTGAACCAGGACTGTGGCCACGGGCCCCCGGCCCTTGCTCATCTTGGCTTCCACGACAACGCCGACGGCTTCCTTGTCGTAAGGGGCTTTGAGTTCCAGCATTTCAGATTCCAAAAGGATCATCTCCAAAAGCGTGTCGATTCCTTCTCCCGTCTTGGCCGAAACGCCTACGGCAACGGTCTTGCCTCCCCAATCCTCGGTCATCAGGCCGATCTCGCTGAGCTGTCTTTTGAGCTTTTCCAGATTGGCCTGGGGCTTATCGATCTTATTCATGGCGACGATCACCGGGACACCGGCCGCCTTGGCATGGTCATAGGCCTCAATGGTCTGAGGCATGATCCCGTCGTCCGCGGCGACAACCAAAACCACGATATCCGTGGCGTTGGCGCCCCTGGCGCGCATGGCCGTGAACGCTTCATGGCCGGGCGTATCCAGAAAAGTGATCCTGCCCTTGGGAAGCTTGACTTCATAAGCGCCGATATGCTGGGTGATGCCGCCGTGTTCGGATTCCGCGACTTTCGCGCGGCGGATCATGTCCAATAGGGACGTCTTGCCGTGATCGACGTGGCCCATGAATGTGACGATCGGAGAGCGGGGCTTGACCGCCTCCCCTTTGAATGTTTTCTTCTTCCCGACAAGCTCTTCCTCGCTCTCAGGAAGGATGAGTTCGTATCCGTGAAGCCTCAAAATCTCGGCGACAATTTCCTGGCTTAAGCTCTGATTGATATTGGCCATCAATTTAAGCTTCAGCATCAGGAATTTGATCAGGTCTCCGGCCTTCATGCCGATTTTCTCCGCCAGGTCCTTGACGTTGATGGGGACCGCAACCTCCAAGGGCTTTAAGCCCGTTTCCACAGGCGCGGCTTGAGGCTGTTCCTGGGCAACAGGAGGGGTTTGAGGGGAAACGGCCTGCGCGGGGGCCTGCGGCGCCGAAGGATGAGCAGGCTCAGTCTTGTATTTGCGGCCCGTCTCGGCGGGTTTTTTCGACAACGGCCTTTTCAAAATCACGGGAGCGCCGGTCTTGGCCTGTCTCTCCTCGAGAAAAAGCTTCACGACGTCCTCATCCAGATTGGCCATGTGGCCCTTAGCTTCGATGTGGCGCTCTTTCAGACGGGCCAGGAGGTCCTTGCTCGCCATTCCCAGTTCTTTCGCTAATTCATGAACTCTCATCTTTCTTAGACAACCTTTCTTTGGCGGCTTCTATGATCTTCTCGGCCTTTTTCTCGCCGATCCCCTTGACCTGCGTCAATTTTTCTACCGTCGCGTTGCCGATCTTCTCTATGGTATCAAGCCCCGCGTCGATCAAAGAATCCAGGACTTTCTCTCCGATTCCTTCCAGGCTCATTTCCGCCCGGGCTTTTTTGGCTTCCTCTTTCTCCTGGACGATCTCTTCGCGTGTTCTGATATCCAGGTCCCAGCTTGTCAGCTTTGAGGCCAGCCTCACGTTCTGTCCGTGCTTGCCGATCGCCAAAGACAACTGGTCGTCCGGCACGATCACCTGCGCCTTTTCCTCTTTCTTGTCCAGCCTGATCTCGGTGATCTTAGCCGGGGACAAAGACGCGGTGATATACTCCCTCAAATCATCGCTCCAGCGGATGATGTCGATCTTCTCGCCTTGAAGTTCCGTGACGATATCCTTGACGCGGGAGCCTCTCATGCCCACGCAGGCGCCCACGCAGTCCACTTTTTCATCCTTCGACCAGACGGCAATCTTGGTGCGTTCGCCGGCTTCCCGCGAAATGGACTTAACCTCGACAATGCCTTCAAAGATCTCCGGCACTTCCAGTTCAAAGAGCTTCTTGACGAAAAACGGGCTCGTGCGCGACAGGATGATCTGAGGCCCCTTGCTCTCCCTTTTGACCTCAAGCACATAGGCCCTGACCCTTTGGCCCTGACGGAAATCGTCCCGCGGGGACTGCTCCCTCTTGGGAAGAATACCCTCGGCCTTGCCGAGAAGGTCCACAATAATGTTGCCCTTGTCAAACCGGTAGACCGTCCCGCTGACGATATCGCCGACCTTGGCGCTGAATTCATTGAAGATCACGTCCTTCTCCGCTTCGCGGATCTTCTGGATGATAACCTGCTTGGCCGTTTGCGCCGCGATACGGCCGAAATCCACGGTCTTGATCTCCTGCTCATCCATGAACGCGCGTATCTTCCCGTCCGTCCTGTCAATGCCCACGCGGATATTCTCCGTGCTTTTGGCGCCGATCGCCTTTTTGACGGCGCTGACCATGGCGGCTTCAACCGCCTGGATCAGCACTTCTTTGCTTACGCCGCGTTCACGTTCAATGTGGTCCAGAATCGCTAACAATTCACTGCTCATTCGATCACCTGCTTGGCTTTGTTAATGTTCTCTAAAGGGATTTCGATTGTTTTCTCCATGTCCTTGCCTTTGATTCCGATCCTGACGCTTTCACCCGAGACATCCTCAATCACCCCGCAATGCTCAAGCGTGCCTTCCACGGGTTGTTTCAGATAAAACCTCACCCGTCTGCCGCGGGCCCGTCGAAAATCCGCCTCCGTGGCCAAAGGCCTGTCCAAACCCGGCGAAGACACATCCAGGATAAAGGACTGCTCAACCAGCCCGCTGTTCTCCAGGATCTCTCCCAGCTCCCTGTTGAGCTGTCCGCATTCGGCCAGCGTAATGCCGCCCTGGGGCCTGTCGGCCAGGATCTCAAGCACGGCCCGGCGCGCCTGGTCCCTGAAAAAACGCATATCGACCAGGACAAAACCGGCTGAACGCAGATACTCTTCAAACAGCGCGCGTACGCGCAGCAATAATTCCGTGTGCATGCTTACACCGTCAAATCCTGTTTCACCGTCTCGGCGTCCAGAAACTTTTCCAGGAAAGCGGGAATATGGCCTGTGGGCTTGAGATCAAAAACCATCTGGCCCGCCTCCTGCCGCCTTTCGGCATGAAAAATATCCTTCAACAGGTAATCGGTTGTATGATCCTTGGCGACTTCCGAAATGGCCATGATCTTTCTGGCGCCGTCGGGGAGCCTGTCGGAGGTAATGACCAGGTCAATCGCCGAAATGATCTGCCTGCGGACCATCTGGGAAGACACATTGTTGCTTCCCATCATCGCCATGGTTTCCAGGCGCAGGAGGGCGTCTAATCCTGAATTGGCATGCATGGTCGTCATGGAACCCACGCGGCCGATGTTCATGCACTGCAGCATATCCAGGGCCTCTTCTCCCCTGACCTCTCCGATAATGACCCGGTCAGGCCTCATGTGCAGGGCGTTGCGCACGAGCTCGCGGATCGTAATCTCTCCGCGTCCCTCGATGTTGGCCGGCCGTGTCTCCATGGCCACGCAATGCTTGTTTTCCATATGAAGCTCCATGGTATCTTCGATCGTGATCACGCGTTCTGTTTCCGGAATATAGGCTGTGAGCATGTTCAAAAGAGTCGTCTTGCCCGCGCCCGGGCCTCCGGCGATGACGATATTCATCTGGTTCTTGACGCAGGCCCTCAGGAAACGCGCGGCCCTTTCATCCAGGGTCTTTCGGCTGATGAGGTCGGTGAGCCCGAGGATCCGGCGGTTCGCCTTGCGGATCGTCACGACAGGGCCAAACGGCGCGATGGGCTGGCGCACGACATTGATCCTGGAACCGTCCGGCAGGCGGGCGTCGATATAAGGCTCGACTTCCGAAACCCGGCGGCCGGAAGGCGAAAGGATCCGTTCGATATAAAAATACAACTGGGCCTCATTCTCAAAAAACACATCCCCTTTTTGCAGCCTGCCTTCCCGCTCCACGTAAACCTCCCGCGGGCCGTTGACCATGATCTCCCAGACAGCCGGATCGTTGATGAGGCGGTCAATGGGACCGAGGCCGAAAATCTCGTTAATGACTTCTTCGATAACATAACGCCTCATGGAATCATCCATCTGGCCGTCCATCTTTGACTGCACGACGGATTCCAGCACCGCCTCGATCTGCCGGCGCACCGCGCCCTCATCCACGCGGTAATCCAGGGCGGATTTCTTGACACGCGCCAGGACCTTGGTCCTGACATCGGTCTTGATCATCTGCAGCTTCTCAAATTTTTCCATTTGATCCCCTCAAAAATCCAAGCAAAGCGGACGAATCCGTTCCGGCGATATCGGTGAGAAGGCCTGAACGGCGGTCCTTAAGTTCCAGTTTGCCCTCTTTTGTCCATTTGCTGCCGATGGTCAACCGCAGGGGCACGCCGATCAAGTCCGCGTCTTTAAACTTGACCCCGGCCCGCTCATCCCGGTCATCCAAAAGAACCTGAAAACCCGCCTGTTGCAATTCGTCGTGCAGCCCGAGCGCTTTTTCCCGGATCGCCGGGTCCCCCATATTGACCGGAACGATCATCAGATCAAAAGGCGATACATCCTGCGGCCAGATAACGCCCTGCGCGTCATTGTTCTGTTCGATGATCGCGGCGATCAGGCGGCTGACGCCGATGCCGTAACAGCCCATCTGCACGATCTGCTGCTGGCCGGTTTCATCCAAAAATTTTACTCCCAGAACCTTCGAATATTTATCCCCCAGCTTGAAAACATGCCCGACTTCCAGGCAGTTGATCTTCGCCATATCCTCCCGGCAATGAGGGCACGCGCTGACCTGCGCCTCCTGAAGGCCCGTGACCGCTTTGCAAACCGAACAGCGATAGATGACATCCTCGCCGCTTTCCGCCGGAACCATGAATTCGTGGGAAACGTTGCCTCCGATAATGCCTGAATCCGCTTTCAAAGAAACAAAATCCAGGCCGCATCTTTTAAAAATCGTCTCATAAGCCTGCCTCATGCGCTCATACGTCCGGTCCAGGCCTTCTGAATCCCTGTCAAAGCTGTAGGCGTCCTTCATGATAAATTCACAACTGCGCACGATGCCGAACCGGGGTCTCAATTCATCCCTGTATTTCGTCTGGATCTGAAAGAGCGTGAAGGGAAGGTCTCTCCAGGACTTGACAAAAGAAGCGGCCAATTCCGTAACAACCTCTTCATGCGTGGGTCCCAGACAAAGCTTGCGGCCTCGCCTGTCGGGAAAACGAAACATCGTCTCGCCCAAAAGTTCATCCCGGCCCGTCTTCTGCCACAAGTCCACGCACTGCAGCCCCGGGAGAAGGACTTCCTGCGCGCCTGCGCGTTCCATTTCCTGACGGATGAGGGCCTCGATGCGGGACAGGACCCTGTACCCCAAGGGCAGATACGAATACACGCCCGAGATCAGCATCCGGATCATCCCGGCGCGCAGCATAAGCCTGTGGCTCACGCTTTCGGCGCCCTCCGGCGCCTCCTTAAGAGTACTGATAAAACTTTTGGTCCAATGCATCGCGTTGCTATCTATCCTTCCTTCTGAAAAATCTCCTGAGGCAGTTCAATGCCGCGAAGTTTAAAACGCGGATAAAATGTGGGGACGTTTCCCCACGTCTGCCACTGCCCCATGACTTTTTTGTCCTCATCGGAAATCCCGGTAATCTCATAAGAAAACAGGTCTTTGAGCACAACCTCTTCGTTCTGGACGCCCTGAACCTCGGTGATGTGGGTCACCTTGCGCCGGCCGTCTAAAAGCTGTTCCTGCATGACAATGATGTCGATCGCGTTGGAGATCTGTTGGCGGATCGCCCACAGGGGAATCGCCGAATTCGAGGTGATGATCATCGTCTCGATCCTGGAAACCACATCATGAGGAGAACTGGCGTGAAGAACAGCCAAGGCTCCGTCGTGACCGCTGGAAATGGCCTGAAGCATATCCAACGCCTCGCTGCCGCGGATCTCGCCCAAAATGATACGGTCGGGCCTCATGCGCAGCGAGTTTTTGAACAACTCCCTGATGTTGACCTCCCCTTTGCCTTCGACATTGGCCTGGCGCGCCTCCAGGGGCACGACGTGCTTCTGCCTCAGGCGCAATTCATTGGTGTCTTCAATCGTGACGATCCTTTCGCCATCGGCGATATAATGCGACAGGACGTTGAGCGTCGTGGTCTTTCCCACGCCCGTGGCGCCCGCGAAAATGATATTCAGTTTGGCGCGGATCGCGGCCACAAGGAATTTCGCCATTTTTTCGGTGAGGGTATCGCGTTTAACCAGATCGTCGATGGTCACGATCTCTCCGGAAAATTTCCGGATCGTGATCACGGGGCCGACCAAAGACAAAGGAGGCAGCACAATGTTGACGCGGGAACCGTCGGGAAGAGAGGCGTCCACAAAAGGGCTGGACTCATCAACCCGGCGCTGCGTGGGGGCCATGATCTTTTCGATCGTCTGCAGCAACTGGCGGTTATTCTCGAACTTGATATCCGTCTGCATCATCACGCCGTTCTTCTCGGCATAGACCGAATCAGGCCCGTTGACCATGATCTCGGTGACGCCCGGATCATTCAAAAGAGCGCTCAAGGGGCCGAAGCCGACCACCTCATCCAGCATCTCGGAGGTGATCTTCTGGCGCTCCTCAGGGTCGAGCGTCAGGCGTTCCATCTGACAGATATAATCCATCGAGCGCTGGATGTCCTTCTTGAGTTTTTCCTTATCGACCGTTTTCCTGCTGAAAAGATATTCCCCCGAAATCAGGTGTTGGCGGATCTTTTCCTTGGTCTCCCTCAAATCCCTCATGCCATCCCCTCCTGAAGTTCCCTTTTCAACAAATCCAGAAGCGCCTGTTCGCCGTCTTGAAGATCGACCGTACGGATGATCTGTCCTTTTTTAAACAAAATCCCTTTATGCCTGGAAAAAGCGATGCCAAGATCCGCTTCGCGGGCTTCTCCCGGACCGTTAACAACACATCCCATGATCGCTATCTTATAGGAATTGAAGCGGTCCTTTGCTTTGTCTTTCATTCTGCCAAAGGCAGAACGATCCCGGAGCCAGGCCTCTACCAGACTTGCCTTCCGGGACAGATTGACTTCACAACGGCCGCAGGTAGGGCAGCATACCAGTTCAGGGCCGAAATGACGCACCCCTAAACCGTTTAACAGGGATCGCGCGACCAAAACTTCCTGGACGGGACGATCCAGCAAAGATACCCTTATTGTATCACCAATGCCCCCAAATAACAACACTCCAATCCCGACGCTTGATTTAACGATGCCATCCAGGGGCAGGCCTGTGGCCGTCACCCCCACATGAAGGGGATAATCACATTTTCCCGCCATATCCCTATAGGCCGCAATCGTATCCATCACATTTGAACCTTTTAAAGAAATGACAAGCTGATAAAATCCGGCCTTTTCGAATATCTTGAGATAATTGAGAACGCTTTTGACCAGGGCTCCGGCCGTATCGGCGCGATGAAGGCGCAGGGATCCGGAATTGGCCCCCACGCGGATAGGAATACAGGCGGCTTTGGCCGCGGCCAAGACTTCGCGCACCTCTCTTGCCCTGTAGATATTTCCGGGGTTGAGCCTGATCTTGTCCGCCCCGGCCTCGATACTGGCTAACGCCAGCCGGTAATTAAAATGGATATCGGCGACCAAAGGGATGCGGATCTCCTTCTTGACGGACCTGATCGCGCGGGCGTCGGACTCGTCCTCCACCGCCGTCCTGACGATCTCACACCCGGCGGATTCCAGCTCGCGGATCTGCCGGATAGACGCCCCGACGTTCCTGATCCGCGTCTTGATCATGGATTGAATGGCAACGGGATGTGCCGAACCGATGGAAACCTTCCCGATCTTCACTGTCCTTGTTTTTCTGCGTTTGATATTCATGATTCTCAAAAAACCTTTTTGTGAAACCGCACGAACCTGTTTTCGCGCTAATTCTGGAAGATGGACACGAATTTGTCCCAATATCCGTAACGGATAAGGTCATTGGAGAAAATAAAAATTGCCAATACGATCAAAAAGGCCATTCCGACATTGCTGATGACATCTTCCGCTTTTTTTGCCAGAGGCCGGCCGCGCAGTTTTTCCAGCCCCGCCAGAAAGATATGCCCGCCGTCTAAAATTGGCAAAGGCAGGACGTTGAAGATCGCCAGGCTCATGCTGAGGATCCCGATCACGTGCAAGACGGAGGAAAATCCCATTTTCGCGGCATTGGTCGTGATGAAAAAGATGCCCAGGGGACCTGTCACGGAATCCTTGAACGACATCGTCCCGCCGATGATAAAGAAAATGGCCTTTAAGGTCATGACCGTCATGCTCCAGAGCGACTGACTGCCCTTGATCAAGGCCTCCCAGAACCCGTAGCGCACCATGATGACCTCATCAGAAGGCTTGATGCCGATCAGCCCCACCTCGACCTTTTTTCCCCAGATCGATTCGACTTCCTTGGCCTGCGGCGTCAGGAGGAGTTCGAACTCCTCAGCCCCCCTTTTGACCTTAAGCCGCACATCCTGCCCTGTCTTTTTATGGATACGCTTGGTCATGTCTTCCCAAAACTGAACCGGCGTGCCGTCAATCGCGAGGATTTCATCTTCCGCCATTAATCCGGCCTTTTGCGCCGGCATCCCGGGCATCAACTCGCCGATGCGGGAACTAAAACGCGGATAGCCCAGATAAAAAACCATCCAGAGACAGAAAAAAGCGAGGATATAGTTAAAAAGCGGCCCGGCAAAAATGATCTGGGCGCGCTTGCCCGGGGGTTTGGACAGGAATTCATCCGCCGCCCCCTGACACTCTTCCTTGCTGTCCCCGGCCATCTTGACAAAACCGCCGAAGGGAACAAGACAGAGCATATATTCCGTGCCCCCGATCTTCCGGGACAAAAGCTTCGGCCCGAATCCCAGCGAAAACTTCTCCACGCGGATGCCTTGTCTTTTGGCGACAAGAAAATGGCCCAATTCGTGGATGACGATCAAAATGCTCAGGATCAAAATGAAAATGAACATGGGATTATCCTTTTTTTGAAAAACGCTTCAGCCAATAGCCTGCCGCCTCCCGGGCCTCGGCGTCCGCTTCATAAATATCTTCAATAGAGTCCGGGCGCCTTCTTTGGGCGGTGCCTTTCCTAAGGACTTTTTCAATCACATCGGGGATCCTGCCGAAAGGCAGTTCCCCCCTCAAAAACGCGGCCACAGCCTCTTCATTAGCCGCGTTCAAAACGCAAGGAGCGCTTCCGCCGGAACGCGCCGCCTCATACGCCAGCCCCAGACAGGGGAATTTTTTAACATCCGGCGCCTGAAAACTTAAATCTCCCATGCGCAAAGGGTCTAGGACAAAATGAGGGCTTTCCCACCTCTCGGGATAACTCAAGGCGTACTGGATGGGCAATTTCATATCTGTGACACCCATCTGTGCCAGGATCGAGCCGTCCATGAATTCAACCATGGAATGAACAAGCGCCTGCCTGTGGACAAGGACCTGGATCTGTTCGACGGAAATGCCGAAAAGGTGGCTGGCTTCAATAACCTCAAGCCCCTTGTTCATCAGGGTGGCGGAATCCACGCTGATCTTCGGGCCCATTTTCCAGCGGGGATGAGAAAGCACGCTTTTGGCGCCGACGTTGCGCAGCCTGCTTTTGGTCCAATCCACCAGCGGACCGCCCGAAGCCGTCAAAAAAATACGGCGCGCCATGGGGGAGGTGTAGCCCTCCAGACACTGAAAGATCGCGCTTTGCTCGCTGTCGATGGGAATGATCTTCGCCTGATACCGGCGGGCTTCTGCCATGATAAGCCCGCCCCCTACGACGATCGATTCCTTATTGGCCAGGGCGATGGTTTTACGGGCCCTGATCGCGCTCAAAAGAGGAAAGACCGCTTCAAACCCGACGATAGCGATGACGACGATATCGGCGTCCTTCAGGGAAGCCAATTCGCACAATCCCTGGCGGCCCTCGAAAATTTTTGTTCTCGCGCGCACGGCCCGATCCAGGACGGCCGCTCCCCCGGTTGAAGCGATGCCCGCGTAAGGAGCCTTGAATTCCTCCAGTTGCGATTCCAGCTTGTCCGTCCTGGACCCGACGGACAATCCCAGGACGCGCAATTTTCCCTTAAAGCGCCTGGCCACTTCCAGGGTATTTTCGCCGATCGAACCGCTGGAGCCCAGGACCACTATATTTTTTTTGGTCATTTTAAAATACCGTCGATCCCGAGAACGCGCGGCTGGTGAAATAATGGATATAGAAATAAAACGCCGGTGCCGTGAACAACAGGCTGTCGATGACATCCAAAACGCCGCCCATGCCGGGCAGCAGTCCGCTGGAATCTTTCGCCGCGCAATCGCGCTTGATCAGGGATTCCGACAAATCTCCCAACAGGCCCAAAAGACTCAAAGTCACGCCCAGAAAAATCATGTTCCAGAAGGAAAACATGGGCAACTGCGGCAAAAAAGAAAGGCTGGCCAGGGCGCCCAGAACTCCGAAGGCCGTCCCTCCCAAAACACCCTCAATGGTCTTTTTGGGGCTGATCTTGGGGATCAGGGAATGCCGGCCCCATTTGATGCCGGTCAAAAACGCGCCGATGTCCGCTCCCTTGGTGATCAAAAGCAGGCAGCCGACCAGGGCTATGCCGTATTCCAGGGTCCTGATCTTGATCATAAAGCTGAACAGCCAGGAAATATAGAACACGCCGAACATGGTCGTGGAAATCCCCACGACCGCGTTGTCGTTCTGGCTCCTGGAAAACTGGAGGATAAAAAGGCTGATCAGGGCCCCGACGATAAACAACAACTCCCAGCCCTTGGTCAATTCAAATTTTGTGAAGATGGACAAGGGGATCACGATGCCGACCGTGATGCCGAAATATTTGTACATCGGGATGCCTTTTTTTTCGATCAGGGTGAAAAATTCATACATCCCCAGGGCGATCAAAACGATCACGACAGCCACATAAAGCCCTATGAGAAAAATACTCCCGACCGCCAGAAGAGACAAAAGGACACCTGTGATCAAACGACGACTAATCATCCGCTCCCCCAAATCTCCGGACGCGCTTTTTAAAAGAGGAAAGCGCCAGCAAAAAATCTTTTTTGCGAAAATCCGGCCATAGCGTTTTTGTCACATAGAGTTCCGTATAACACAACTGCCACAAAAGAAAATTACTAAGTCTCATTTCCCCGCTCGTCCTGATCAAAAGGTCCGGGTCGGGGATCCCGGCTGTGTAAAGGGCCTGCGAAATCCTCTCTTCATCGATCTCCTGCGGCTTGAGTTCTCCTTCCCGGACCTGCGTGGAAATCCGGCGAACGGCCTGGACGATCTCTTCCCTGCCTCCATAATTGAATGCCAGGACAACGCAAAGCTTGTTATTGTTGCGCGTCAACTCCATGGCCCTGTCGATGACATCCTTTAGCCCTTGCGGCAACCCCTCCCTGCGGCCGATGTGCACAAGGCGGATATCGTTTTTGATCATGTAGGGAAGTTCTTTAAGGATCATCTGTTCGCACATGCGCATCAGGAAAGAAACTTCCTTATCCGGCCGCCTCCAGTTCTCGCTGGAAAAAGCGTAGAGCGTCAGATAACGGATACCCAGCGCCAGGGACTCCTGGATCGTCTGGCGCACAACCGTCATTCCCCGGCGGTGCCCTTCACTGCGAGCCAGGCCCCGGCCCGCGGCCCAACGGCCGTTGCCGTCCATAATGATAGCGACATGTGCTGGATTTTTTCCCTGCATGGCCTTCTGATCTTTTCTGTTTCACCTACGGCTACCGGCTCTCTTTAGTTATGCTGACTAATTCCCGTTCACGTAAACGCTCGAAAATTTCTCGAAATTTTCATCGCACGTGCCGGGTTCCCCGCCTTCGGCGGGATATCGCTTGAATGACACATTAAAGTGCTCTAAGTTCGCACCCGCCCCTTTGGGGCTTATAACTTAGTTCGCCGCCTACGGCTACCGGCTCTCTAAGTTATGCCCTCACTAAAAAAAGCCAGGCACCAACCATCGGGCGCAAGGCTTTTTTCATCAACATCTCTTTATTGATGGACGCGATAGTCGATTTCTGGAAAGATATTATCGATATACTCCAATTCCTTTAAGAAATCCTCGTCAATCGCGTCCCGCCCGATATCCTCAGTCAGGCGAAAGAAACGCAAGAGATGGCTCTTGGTCCTCTGCTGGGCATACGCGACGTGAGTGCCTGTCGCGATGATAAATGCCCAATCGGAACTCTGGGCCAGAAGCAGCTCTCTTAAGGCCTGGTTCAGGGCGCGCCTGAGAAATCCGGAAGCGTCCGGATACCGTCGCACGAGATCCGTCATGACCCGCGAGGCCTTATGCAAGTGGCGATAGACCCAGTCATTAGACCCCTGCAGCCAAACCTCTGAATACCCCTTCCATCCCCAACTCGACATCGAAGGCGTGATCACCTGATTGCGGGGGTTTTCCGCCAGATACTCAGACGGCGTCACCATGCGCAGCGTATGCTGGTCAAAAGCGATCTTGCGGATCAGAAATTCGATCCACATCGGGCCCTCGAACCACCAGTGCCCGAAAAGTTCGGCGTCATAAGGAGAGATGATGATCGGTTTTCGGCCCAGGGCGTCATAGAGGTATTCGACCTGTTTCTCCCTGTTGAACATGAAATTCCCGGCGTGATCCGCGGCCTTGGCCCTTGCGGCGTCCGGATTATAAGGCCTCTTTTCATTCGTCGTGCCCGTGATCTTGAAATATTTGATCCCCGTATTGACGCGGATCCCGTCAGGATGGATATAAGGCTTAATATACTCGAAATCCAGGTCAAATCCGACGTCGCGGTAAAACTCGCGGTATTCATAGTCTCCCGGGTATCCTTCAACGCTGGACCAGACCTGTTTGGAAGACTCCATGTCCCGGGCAAAACACGCGACACCGGATTTACAATACACGGGGGCGAACACGCCGTATTTGGGACGCGGCGTCCCGTGCAGGATCCCATGGGAATCCGTAAAAAAGAATTTGATGCCGTTTTCTTTGAGGATCTCGTCGTCACCCGGCGTATAGCCGCATTCGGGCAGCCAGATCCCCCGCGGGCGGCGGCCGAAATTCTTCTCATAATTGGCCACGGCCACCTTGACCTGGGCCCTGACCGAAGGCTTGGTGACCTCCATCAAGGGGAAAAACCCGTGCGTCGCTCCGCAGGTAATGATCTCCAGGTTCCCGGAGTCCTGAAAACGCCGGAACGCGCTGACGAGATTGCGGTGATAGCGCTCGAAAAGATCGCGGGATTCCGTAAAGATCCTTAAATACATCTGGGCCAGGTTCTGGAACTCCGGCATCCAGCGCGTCCTCTCCACCTCTTTATGCGCCAGTTCGATCAAACGGCTGATATGCTTGATGTATCGGTCCTGCAGCAGGCCGTCGGTCAGCATGGAGGCGAGTGTCGGCGTCACGGACATGGTCAGGCGAAAATTCACCTTGTCGCGCTCCAGGCGCTCAAACATCAGGATCAGAGGGATATAAGTCTCGGTGATGGCTTCGTAGAACCAGTCTTCTTCAAGAAAATCCTCGTGCTCGGGATGGCGGACATAGGGCAGGTGTCCGTGCAGGACCATGCATAAATAACCTTTAAACATTCCAACCTCTTAGGATGGGATTTTCTTCCAAGGTCTTTAAAGTCGAACGGCCGCCTTGGGAAATCCTTCGGTTTTTATCGATTCTCTTTAAGGATTGCGATTGGTTTTTCTCGTCACGACAGGCGTAATCGTGCGAGTCTCATCAATTCTTGCGGACTTGGCCACAACAGGGATCTCCTGCCTGCCGTCGGGCAAGGCAAAGCGCAGCGTGAACGTGCCGTCTTTCCTGAGTTTGACCGGTTTTCCCTGGACCGTGACCTGGGCATCTGGTTCTGTGGCCCCGTAAACGATCAATTCCGCGTCCACGACCAGCCAGAAGGAATCCTTCTTCTCCTCTTTTTTAACAGGAGAACCGACCATGGAGGCGATCCCGCGGGATGTCACGTCTTTTTTCAGGCGCTCCTGCCAAAGTTTCCCGACGGGGCTCGACACATTCGGCCCCAGCCCGACGGACATGCCGTAAAGCCTGCGGAATTCGTCATCCGGGATCATCCATTCCTCATCGGTCACCCAGGACGGTCCGTCCAGAGGCATGGCGATCATGTTGGAGCGGATGACCGTGATAAAGCGGCCGTCCGGCAAAAGAAGCCCGAGGTCCACGCACCAGGACGTTCCCGGCGCTCCAAAATTCAAATACCAGTTGCCCGCGTCGGATTCCACGGCTGTGTCAAAAAAGCGGTGCGCGTTGGTGCCGTCAAAATTGATGAAGCTGACATCATAGGCGCGCAGGATCCAGCGGCCCGAGGACATCGGAGCCCCTAATTCCTTACGAAGGCGCTCGAAAGTCTGCGGAGAAAGATCCCAGTACGCGTGCGCCCACCAGGGGTCACGGATCTGAAGGACCAGGATGTCCTCTCCATAGCGCCAGGGAAGTTCCTTGTGTTGAAGCTCAGACAGGACGGATTTCTGATAAACAGGCTGTTCCATAACACCGGTATAATACTTCGCCTGCTCCACCCTCATTTCCTGATGGGCGATTTCCTGCGGTTTTGACTCAAGGGTCCTTGCGAGGCCGGCCCGTCTGGGCATCATCTTCCTGACGGGCTTTTTGGCCACGCGTCTGGCCCCTTTGACAATTTTCTGCTTCGGGGCCCCGATCTTTGTCTTTTTTACGCTTTTGGCCTTTCTCTTCATAAGGCACCCCCATACTCAATGGATAATTTCAATAGAATAATAAAAAAGAGGGGAATAAATCCCCCCTTTGTGATCATTCGCGTTTTGTTTTAACAAGTTGTCTTATAAGGAAGGGGAACTTTTTTCCGTCTTCAGCTTTTCTACCGACGAACGCAAAGACGTCATTTCTTTTCTCTCTCTTTCCAGCTCCTGCGAAGCGGTCCTGGCTTCCAGAAGAGCCATATCCAGACGGGTTTGAAGAAGACGCATTTTTCCCATGATCTCCTGGCGCTCCTTTTCCATCACGGATATTTTTTCTTCCAGATCCAGCCTCTGCGCCATCTCATTCCGGAAATTTCTCCGGGAATGACTCAGGTTCAGCGAAAGCCGCACCAGGAATACAAAGAGCAGGACTGCCAAAATAACGGGGACGATCAAAGCCTGCTGGTTCTTGCGCATCTTCACCGTTGAATTATTTAAGATTTTCGGCAGGCTCCAGCATCTTTGCGCCTGTCGTGGCTTCAGGGGCCTTGCGAAGCTCGGGAAGTATCACGATTTCCACGCGCCGGTTTTTCCTGCGCCCTTCGGCCGAATCGTTGGAAGCCACCGGCCGGAATTCCCCATATCCGATCGCCGCCAGATTTTCCGGCGCGACGCCTTTTTCCACAAGATAATGCAGAACGGCCGTAGCCCTTGCCGTCGAGAGTTCCCAATTCGATTTCCATCCCGAGTATTTGATCGGAACGTTATCCGTATGGCCCTCAACGCCGATATTCATGTCGGGGGCTTTTGAAGTGATGACAGAGGTTACCTTGTCTAAGGCGGAGAAGGCCTCGGACCTGATCTTGGCTTTGCCGGAATCAAAAAGGATCTCGTCTAAAAACGTGATGACAAGCCCCCTGTCCTCCATGCTCAGGCTCACGCCGCTAACGCCCTTGAGCTTCTCTTCCAACTCAGCCTTGATCTGGGAAAGACGGTCGACCTCTTCCTGGAGTTCGCGGATTTTCTGGATATCTGTTTTACGGCCTTTCTGGAAAATAATGGTGCATCCGCAAGCCGTTACCAGAAGCAAGGCCACCACCAAAAAACTGATCCCGTTTCTCAGGCCACGCATATCTCCTCCTTTTACTGAACTTTTAATGGATTAAAGTATCGCAAAATATTCGGAAATAAAAAGTTAAAGGTTTAATGAAAAGCGGCAAACCTCAACATAACACTTCGGCCGGATTTCGTCAAGATAAAGTTCGATGGCGCGGCCCCAAACATTCAAAAACGAAGACCTAAAAAACGCGGCCTATTTGAACAAGGTTGCTTCGCGGCCAGAACCCACGGAAACGATACTGACAGGGGCGCGGCAAATCTCTTCCAGGACCCTGATGTAGCTTTTGGCCCGGGCCGGAAGGGCGCTGTAAGAAGAAACGGAAGATGTTTCCCTCTGCCATCCGGGGAATTCCTTATAAACAGGCTTCGCCCCCCGCATGACATCCAGGTCATCAGGGAAAATATGAAATGTTTTACCCTTATATTGATAGGCAACGCAGACCTTGATCTTCGGCATCTGGTCCAGCACGTCAAGCTTCATGACGGCCATTGTGTCCACGCCGTTGATCATGACGGCCCTGCGGGCCATGACCGCGTCAAACCAGCCGCAGCGCCTAGGGCGGCCTGTCGTCGCGCCGAATTCCCGGCCCTTGCAGCGGATCTGTTCGTTCAAAATCCTCGGAAACTCCGTCACAAACGGCCCCTCGCCCACGCGCGTCGTATAGGCCTTCACGACACCCACCACGCGGTCGATCTTTGTCGGAGGAACACCGGTGCCGGTGCAGGCGCCCGCGGACACGGCGTTGGAGGACGTCACGAAGGGATAAGTCCCGAAATCGATGTCGAGAAAGGTCCCTTGCGCCCCTTCAAAAAGAATGGAAGATCCCCGGTCCACGGCTTCATTCAAAAGCAGGGATGTGTCGGTGATGAAATTCTTCAGCTTGCGTCCGAACGCCAGGTAGCTTTCGTAGAGTTCGTCGAAAGCAAAACCCGGATGATGAAAAACCTTCTTAAAGATCTCGTTCTTTTCGCTCAGATTATCCAGCAGCTTTTCCCTCAAAAGCCTGCGGTTCAAAAGGTCGCTCATGCGGATGCCGCAGCGCGCGAATTTATCCGCGTAACAGGGGCCGATACCCCGGCCTGTCGTTCCGATCTTGTTGGCCCGCTTTTTTTCCCTCAGGCCGTCTAAAATCTTATGGTAAGGGAAGATCACGTGCGCCTGCGAGGAGATCTTCAGGCGGCCGTTGATACTGATGCCTTTTTTCTTCAACAGATCGATCTCCTCGAGCACGACATGGGGGTCCACCACCACGCCGTTGCCGATCACGCAGACCTTGTCTTTGTGCAGGACTCCTGACGGAAGGAGGTGGAAGATGAAAGAATCGCCGTTGACAACCACGGTGTGGCCGGCGTTATTGCCGCCCTGGTATCGGACCACGTAATGGGAATCGCGGGAAAGGACGTCGATGACCTTGCCCTTTCCTTCATCCCCCCACTGCAAACCGATCAAAATTGTATTCATAAAATCCGCGCATAGCTTATGGCCGTATAAATAAACCCGCTTTTGCTATCCGCTGTTGACTCTCATTCAGCCGTCTTATGGCGTCATCGTGAATATCTGCCTGGCGATCTCAGGGTATTGCGCCACAAAACGCAGTTCATCCTCTACCAGGGGTTTCTGATTGTGGACATTCGCGTAGCGGACAAGCTCTAAGACCTTGGCGGCTTCGGCTTCGTCGCGCAATACGATCTCAAGCTTATCGTAGACATTGCGGAAACCCTTGATGCCGGAATATTCACCGGCCGTGATTTGGCGGCCCGTGTCGATGACATCGGGTTCACCGCGGCCCAGCTCCTCAAAATCATAAAGCTCATAATTGCGGCGGTCTTTCAGAGCGCCGTCGGCGTGAATGCCGGATTCATGGGCGAAGGCGTTCGCCCCGATCCCCGGCTGATTGATGGGAATCGGAACACCGAAAGCATAGGAAGCGTATTTACAGATCTTCCAGGCCTTCTTGAGGTCGATCTTCTCATCAAGCGTATATTTTCCGGCCATATCGGAACCATAAAGGATCGCCAGAATACAGCTGACCAGGTCCGCGTTACCGGCCCGCTCGCCCATGCCGTTGACGCATGTATTGATGTAGGCGTCAACGCCCGCGTCCACGGCCGCCTTGGCTCCCGCTATGGAATTCGCGACCACCAACCCTAAATCGTTATGACAGTGTATCTCAATGGGGATCTGGACGATCTGCGCCAGCTTATGGATCCTTTCATACATCGAAAAAGGCGTGTCGCAGCCCAGCGTGTCGCAGTAACGGATGCGGTCCGCTCCGGCCTGCTTGGCCGCCTGGGAAAATTCGATCAGATATTCCATGCGCGTGCGGGAGGCGTCTTCGGCATTAATGCCGATCGTATCGGCGCCAAGTTCCTTGGCCAGGCGCGCCGCTTCCATCATTTCCCGGATGACGGACTGGTGGTCCAGTTTGCCTTTAAATTTATTCATGATCATCTGATCCGACGTCGAGATCGAAAGGTTCAGATATTTGATCCCCGGAAGATTGCGGAAAGCCGTGGTCACGTCTTCTTTGGTCGCGCGGATCCATCCGCTGAGACGGATCGGCGAAAGGACGCCCATACGGGAGAGTTCCAGATTGGCGTTCAAATAATTGATCTCATGCCGCGTGACGGGAAAGCCGAATTCAGACTGAAAAATGCCCATCCCGTTGAGCATGATATTCAACATGGTCTTCTGGAGTTTAGACAGACAGATCCGGGAGGTCTGGACCCCGTCCCTGTTCGTGACATCGATGAGATAGATTCTGCTGGTCTTGTTCTTCATGGTTTCCTCTTGGTTTTTTGCGCTCCTGCCGCTTGACCCGTGACGGTTTGCTCGAATTCCTCTAAAGACGGCACATTGACAATACCAAAAATTTCCACGTTGTCAACAAGAAAAGTCGGCCCCGACGCTATTTTCAATTCCTCCGTCAGGCGGATCCGCTCTTTAAAAAGCTTCAGGCCTTCCTCGGACAAGGCGCAGGCCTTGATTTTGGCAGGCTGCATTTTCGCCTTGAGGGCGCAGTCATCCCACCAGCTCGCCTCCGTCTGTCCCTGGCGGCAGATATTATAATCCATGACTTTTTCCTCAGGATAAAAGGCCGCCGCGCAGGTCACCCTCTTGAACTCTTCGACGTCCGCCGCGGATCCCAAAGACAATATCCCCTTATCCTTGTCCCAGATGGCCAGAAAATGCAGTTCCACGCGGATATCCCTGTGCCTGGCGGAAAATTCCTTCAACAACTCGAACAACGCCTTCAACTGCGGATACTGCATATCATAAAACACATCCAGGCGTCCGGGGATCTTAGGCCGCCCGGGGATATAAGACACCCCGGCGATCGAAGGGCTGATCCTGTAATATCCGTTCTTCTCCTCCAGATTCGCCTTGAAATTCGGGAAAAATTCACTGGCCTCGACATCCTTGTGAAAAATGTAGGCCGGCAGCATCTCGATAGCAAAATCTTTGATCAACGATTTCGCCCGCGGGTCGTTTTCGTCGAGAAAGATCAAAGACATCTCTCCCCACATGTCTTTGAGGTCTGCGAGCACCGCGTCCACGCGGCAATTGCGGCAATCCGACGGGGCGATCACCGTCAATGTCACTTTCGGCAGCGCCACATAATGACACCGCGCTTCTTTGACCCCGCCGTCGGCGCAGGAGGCCGAAAGCCCGGCGACATGACGGCAGTCACGCGCCGAAAAACAGGATGGCAGGAGGCCGGAAATATCGGGGTCATCGGCGATCTCAGGCCCCAGGGGAGTCATCAGGATCTGGCTGTTTTGGATTTTGCCGTCCTCAAACTGGATCCTCAGGGCCGCCAGATTCCTGGCTTGCCACCAGGTCTGGACAAAAAGGGCCTCGCCCAGTTTATAGGCCTTGACGGTGCCCAGGTACGGGCTGCCGTTAACGACGATATCGATCCCCCTCACGCTTTGCAAAAGACTGTCATCATCCTCCGGCGCCTGAGCGCTTAAAAGAATAATGACCTTGACGCCGGCGGCCCTGAGGTCATCGACCTGCTTCTGAAGGCTGCCGGAGAGCTCCTGAAACTCCTTGGGCCCCAGCGGATTCCTGGAATCCGTCAGGCCCAGGATGCCGACTTTCCATCCCTCGAAATCTTTGATGACGGACGGCGATCCCGCCCTGCGGTCGTTGGAAGAAACAAAAGGCGCGTCATGTTCTTTCAGGAAATTTTCCCCGAACACAAAAGCCTGGCTGTCCAAAAGCACGGCGTCATAACCCATGGCGCTTAAAGACGTCAGATAAAGATGACTGCGCGTCTTGTCCAGCGCCTCATTCTGGGCGTTGGGATCCCTGGGTCCGGAACCGACGCTGGAGCCGGCCTCGACCACCAGGGCATTGGGAAATGAATCGCGGATACTGCGGATCACCGACGCGCGCCTGGCAACGCCTCCATCCGAAGGCCGGCAATCGCACGGATACAATGCGGCAAAGGACTGGCCGGTAAAAACAAGGGTCAGTTCTTTTGTTTCCGCGGCAAAACCTCGCGGCGGCAATAACAGGAAAGCCCCCGCGACCATGACGGCGGCAAAAATAGACCGGACGGCCTTACTCATCGCTGACCACCCCTCCTACAGAGTGACTGTTTTGGCTGACAGGATATGCGGCAGGGCTTTCACCTTGGCTAAAAGGTCGGCGGAGACGCAGCTATCGACGTTCAACACCGACATGGCGCGGCCTCCCTGTTTTTCCCGGCCGAATGACATGGCGGCGATATTGATATTGTGCTCGCCCATAAGTTTTCCGAGGTTCCCGATAATGCCGGGTTTGTCCCAGTTGTGCATGATCAGCATGCAACCCGCCGGAAGCGCTTCGACGTAAAATTCGTCGACCTTGACCAGGCGCGGCTCCGTCTTGGACAACAGAGTGCCCGCGATGCGATGGGTCTCCTTGTCCGTGCGGATCTCCAAAGACACCAGTGTCACAAACTCCTCCGACTGCCTGGACTTGAGTTCCGTGACACGGATCCCCCTGTCCTTGGCCAGGGCCATGGAATTGATGAAATTCACCGTATCCTGCAACATCGGAGACAACAACCCCTTCATCAGGGCCATGGTCAAAGGCGCCGTGTCATGACCGGCGATCTCCCCGCTATAGGTCACGTTCACCTCTGTCAAAGCGCCCTGCGAGATCTGGCTGGTGAAAGACCCGAGTTTTTCACAAAGATTGATATAGGGCTGAAGGGCATGATACGTTTCCGGGTCCACGGAAGGATAATTGGCCGCGTTGCGGATTCCCTTGCCCGTGAGGGCGTCGCTGATCTGATGCGCGATCTCGATGGCCACATTGACCTGCGCCTCTTCTGTCGAGGCCCCCAGATGCGGGGTCAGGACAACATTCTTTCCAAATTTAACCAGAGGACAGTCTTTGGGCGGCTCTTCCCTGTAGACATCGAAAGCCGCGCCCGCCACCTTGCCCGATTCCAGGGCCCGGGCCAGCGCCTCTTCATTAACAATCCCGCCGCGAGCGCAATTGATGATGCGCACCCCCTCTTTCATCAGGGCCAACTGCTTTTCAGAAATCATGTCCTTTGTTTCTTCCGTCAGGGGGACGTGCACCGTGATATAATCCGCGGACTTGTAAATGTCCTCCAGGCCCACCAGTTCCACGCCCATCTTTTCGGCCACTTCCTTGGACAAAAACGGGTCATAGGCCTTCACCCGCATCCCAAAGGAAAGCGAACGCTTGGCGACTTCCATCCCGATGCGGCCGAGACCGACGATACCGATCGTCTTGTTGTAAAGCTCGACCCCCATAAAATCCTTGCGTTTCCATTCGCTCTTTTTCATGGACTGGTCCGCGGGGGCGATATTCCTCGACAAGGCCATGATCATGCTCATGGTATGCTCGGCCGTCGAAATCGTATTGCCGGCCGGGGTATTCATCACGATGATCCCCTTGGCCGTCGCCGCCGCCAGGTCCACGTTGTCCAGCCCCACGCCGGCGCGCCCGATCAGTTTCAGTTTACGGCCGGCCTCTATGACATCGGCCGTGACCTTGGTCGCGCTGCGCACGATCAAAGCGTCATAATTACCGACGATCGCCTTGAGCTCGTCAGGTTTCAAGCCTGTTTTCTCATCGACAACAAAATCTTTCGAACTTTTTAAAATCTCAAGGCCTTCCTGCGACAACGCGTCACTCACCAGAATTTTGAACATAGCAACTCCTGTTTAAGCAGAGAGTAGATCGTTTGAAAGCGCCTGCCAAAACAACAGAAAAGAAACAAAAATTTCGGGCGCCTGTTTTCTATCTACTGTTCAGCTGTTACTTATTGAGGACTTCCTGCGCGGCTTTCACCCCCGCGCCCAGATCAAAAGCGTAACCCATTCTCTTCAAAACCTTTTCCAAACAGGCAATGCCGAGGATAACATCGAATTCGCTGATGTAGCCCATGTGCGCGATCCGCAAAAGCTTCCCCTTCATCTCTCCCTGCCCGCCGGCCATGACGACGCCGAACTCATCCCGCATGGTCTTGACCAGCTTTTCTCCGTCGATACCGGCCGGCACCCTGACGGCCGTCACGGCGTCCGAGCCCGCCTCCGGCGCGAACAAGTCCATGTTGAGCCCCTTCATCGCCGCGCGCGTGGCTTCCGCCAGCTTTTTATGACGGTGAAAAATATTTTCGAACCCTTCGGCCTTCATGATCCTCAGGGCTTCGTTCAAAGCAATGACGATCCCGATGGCGGGAGTGAAGGCCGTATCCGTCTTGTCTAAGGCCTTCTTGGCCGTTTTCAGATCAAAATAATATTTCGGGCACTTCGATTCCTCGACCAGTTTCCAGGCTTTTTTGCTGGTGCTGATAAAGGCCAGCCCCGGAGGAAGCATAAACCCTTTTTGCGAACCCGACACGACCACATCCACGCTCCAGGCATCGGTCTGAAGGTCGACCGCTCCCAGGCCGCTGATGGCATCCACGACCAAAACCGCGGCGGTATCCTTGACAACCTGGCCGAAAGCCTTGATGTCGAACGTGACGCCTGTGGAGGTTTCGCAGAGAGTGGCAAAAACAGCTTTGATCGCGGGATCCTTTTCCAGGTAGTCCTTCAAAACCTGCGGATCAAGGCCTTTGCCCCACTCCACCGTGATGACGATGGGCTTAACGCCGTAAGCCTCGCACAATTCGGTCCACCGCTCTCCGAATTTCCCGCCCTGGATAACCAATGCCTTGTCGCCCCAGGACAACAGATTCACGACGGCGGCCTCCATGGCCCCCGTCCCGGAAGATGTCAGAATAAAAACATCATTCTTGGTCTGAAAGGCGTTTTTCAGGCTCTCTTCGACTTCTTTGAGGATATTCTGGAACTGAGGCGTGCGGTGATGGATGATCGGACGCGATAACGCTTCACAGATTTCCGGCGGCAATGGCGTAGGTCCTGGCGTCAAAAGATAATTTTTCTTCATCGGTTGTCCTTTCTGGAGGGAACTATTTTCCCTTCTTGCCCGATTCGGGAGCAAGCACTTCATCGATCAGGCCGTAGGCTTTGGCTTCTTCGGAAGACATGAAATAATCCCTGTCGGAATCCTTTTTGATGCGATCGAGCGGCTGGCCGGTATGTTTGGCCAGAATATCTTCAAGCATTTCGCGGATCCTCAAGATCTCTTTGGCCTGGATGGAGATGTCCGCTGCCGCGCCCTGCACGCCGCCCCAGGGCTGATGGATCATGATCCTGGAATTCGGCAAAGCGTACCTCTTGCCCTTGCGGCCGGCGGCCAAAAGCAAAGCCCCCATACTGGCCGCCTGTCCCACGCAATAAGTCGCCACGTCGCATTTCACGAATTGCATCGTGTCATAAATGGCCAGGCCGCTGGTCACCGAACCGCCCGGCGAATTGATATAGACGCTGATGTCCTTGTTGACATCTTCCATCTGCAGGAATAAAAGCTGCGCGATCACAAGGTTGGCAACCATATCGTCCACAGGGGTTCCGATGAAGACGATCCTGTCCTTGAGAAGCCTGGAATAAATATCATAAGCCCTCTCGACGTGACCCGATTGTTCGATAACCATGGGGACCAGCATTTGCGCATGCGACATAAGAAACCTCCTTTTAGAACAATAAACAATGGAAAATGAAGAATTAAGAGTAAAGAATGAAAACGCTAAAACAAAAAATAGCAGGGAATAAAAATTTAAAACAAAAAACTAACGAACTAAACCGTCTTCTGTCTTAATTTTTCATTCTTAATTCTTAATTTTTAATTCTTTACTGCCACTCGGCTTCCGCGAATAAAAATTCTATGACCTTGTTGAGCATATGGTCGTCTAAGGCCATGTTTTCCAGCTTGGCCACGGTTTCCAGAACAAGAAAAACCCTGACCTGCTCCTCAGCCTCGGTCTTGAGCTTCGGCTCAAATTCCTTGACGCGCTCCCGGATGCGCTCGGCAGGCAATCCGTAATTGGCCATCTGGTGCTCAGCCTGATGCTCCAATTCCTGCTGCCTCTTTTCCACTAGCGACCTGGGAACCTGAAAAGAACTGTTCTTGACGACCTGGCTGATAAGCTCTTTTTCAAGCCTGGCGCGCTCATCATTCTCTTTCTTGAGATACATCTGCTTCTGCAGACAATCCAGGAATTCCTCTTTGGTCTTATAACCCAGGCCCCGGCCCAGCCGCTCGTCGGTCATGTCTTCGCCGCGGGTTTTCTTGAGCTGCTTGATATAATCCTCGATTTCCGACGCCTCAACCTTGATCTCCTGTTTTTTGACGCTAAGCCCCTTGTACTGCTTGATCTTGATCTCCGGCTTGACCTCGACCTCGGCCTTATACTTCAAAACCAGTTCATCCAGCTTGACATCGGTAATCTGGGGCAGATCAATGACGTCGACGCTCTCATCCTTAACGCTCTTTTCATAGCTCTCGGTGATCAGGCCCTTGATGACCTCTTCGCGCGCCAGGGCGCTGTGGTGCTGCTCCAGGATATGGCGCGGCGCCTTGCCGGGCCTGTATCCGGGAATCTTGGCCTCCTGGCCGATCTTCTCATAAACCTCGTCGAATTTCTTCTTCACCTGTTCTTGAGGGACTTCTATGTCAAGAACCACCTTATTGTCTTTGGATTTGCTTTTTGTGACTTTCATTACCGCTCCCTTTCGTTGCTCTGCGCGTCTTCTCTTTTGTTTACCGCTCCCTTGAGGGCAAATTAGGCCTCATTACATCCTGAATTTTTCTCCCAGATAAATCTCACGGGCATGGGCATTGTTGATCAAATCCGACGCCGTGCCGGAAATAACGATGCGGCCGTTGGCGATCAGATAGGCCCTGTCGGTGATCGACAACGTTTCGCGGACGTTATGATCCGTCAACAAAACCCCCAGGCCCTTTTCTTTGAGTTCCCGGATAATCTGCTGGGCGTCCGCGACGACGATGGGATCGATTCCTGAAAACGGTTCATCCAAAAGGATAAATGAGGGGTTTGTCACAAGGGCGCGCGTGATCTCAAGCCTGCGCCGCTCTCCGCCTGAGAGGGTATAGGCCTTGTGGTTCTTCAGATGGGCTATCTTCAACTCTTCCAGCAGGTGGTCCAGCCGCTTGCGCCGCTCCCGGTAAGAGATCGGCAAGGTCTCAAGAATGGCCATGATATTCTGTTTCACGGTCAATTTGCGGAAAACCGAACTTTCCTGCGCCAGGTAACCGATGCCGAAATGCGCGCGCCGGTGAATGGGCAGCCTCGTGATATCGTTATTGTCAAAAATAATCTGGCCTTCTTCCGGCGGGATAATCCCGACGATCATATAAAAAGTCGTTGTTTTTCCCGCGCCGTTGGGGCCAAGCAGACCGACGATCTCCCCGCGCTTGACCACCAAATTGACGCTATCGACCACCCGGCGGTGGTGATACGTCTTGACCAGTCCTTTGGCTTCCAATAAATACATTAGAACCCGCCCATTTCAAATCCGCCTTCTTCCATATACATCACCAGCTGCGGCCGGCCGGTCAAGACCATTTTTCTGTCCTTGGCCATGAAAACCGCGGTCTCGCTGTGAGACGTGTTCCCATCCCTGGTGATCTTGACGTTTCCTTCGGCCACGATCTTGCCGATCTGCTTGCTCGCCTTATCGAAATAAACCGTCATTTTATCGGAAACCATCTGGCCCTGATCGCCCTCGCTGTCCACGTGGACGTTTTTCTCGAATGTCGCGAACTGCTCTTCATAGTCAAGTTCCATGGGCCCGTCGCAGGTAATCACCATCTTCCCGGGGCCCAGCGACTTCTCCTCGGCGGCCGCCGAAGCCGGCTGTTGCTGGGGAAGGGTCAATGTCACGTCCTTTTCAAGCTTGGCGACCTTCAAGTCGGGTTTGGCCTCCAGGCCCGTGCCCACAGCCTCCATATTGTCCCTGGTGATATTGACTTTCTCTTCGGTGGAGATCAGGCGGTCTGTTTGAGACCAGTCCAGGACGCTGGTCGTCATCTCCGCTCCGCTTTCGGTCACGGCGCGGACATTGTCTTCCAGCCGCACCTTCCCGGAAGTCTTGTCAAAACGGCCATGGTCCGCCGTCAATACCATGCTCTGACCGTCCGGCTCCTGCCCAAAAAGGCGGGCCGTGATATCGGCGATCTTGACATCGTCGCCCATCATATCCATGGAGGCGCCTTCCACCTCCCAGGTCTTATCCCCTTTCGCGTCGTAGCCGGCGATATTAAAATCCTGCATCTGCTGGGGATCGCTGCCTCCGGGAGAGCCGGCCGGCCCTTCCACGCCCAGGGCCAAGGCCTGCGCCCACGCGCTCAAAAACAAAACCGCCGTCAGGACAAATCTGGCTTTCACGTATACAACTCCACGGCTTTTTCCCACAGCCCTTTGGATTTCAAGATCAATTCCGCCACTTCGCGCACAGCGCCCCGGCCTCCGGGCTTAGCCGTCACATACACGGCGGCTTTTTTCACTTCCGCGACCGCGTTTGAGACGGCCACGGGAAGACCGCACTGACGCATCACGCAAAGATCCACCAGATCATCCCCCACAAAACAAATCTCTTCGTCCCCGGCTTCGAAATTCTTTTTGATCGCGCGATACGCCTGCGATTTCGGGCACATGCCCGTCTCCGACATCTGATCCATCTTATAAACCGCCTCCACGTGCATGTCTTTGGCCCTGGGGTCTATGCAACCGGACCCCTTGGCCGTGATCAAAATGGTCTTTACGCCCAGCCGTCCCAGAAGCGTAACGCCCAGGCCGTCGTGCACGTCAAAAAATTTCGCGTCCCTGCCCCCGCTGTCATAAATGATGCGGCCATCCGTCAGAACGCCATCGACGTCCAACAGCAATAATTTGATTTTTTTGAACCTGGCCTGGAGCTTTTTTGCCGTCATCGCTATTTTCTTCCTCAAACCAGACCTGCCTTCAACAGGTCCTGCACATCCAGCATTCCGATCGGCCGCCCTTTTTCATCCACAACGGGCAGCTCATCGATCCTTTTGTCTTTGAGGATTCGCAGGGCCTCGCTGGCCAGCCGGTCCCGGGAGATCGTCACGGGATTTTTGGTCATGACGTCTTTGACTTTTCTGGTCACCAGCGACTCGCTGTTATCCACATGCCGCCTCAGATCACCATCCGTAAAAATACCCGTCAGCCGGCCGGAAGAATCCACCACGCTGGCCGCCCCGGCCCGCGCCCCGGTGATCTTTAAAAGAACGTCGCCCACAAGAAGCTCGCCCTTAACGACCGGGTTCCAGGAGCCTTTTCGCATAATATCTTCGACCTTCAAAAGAAGCCTTTTTCCCAGCGCTCCTCCGGGATGGTAGAACGCGAAATCTTCCGCCTTGAATCCTTTTTCCTTCAGAAGACAAACGGCGATCGCGTCTCCCATGGCGAGCGCGGCGGTCGTGCTGGCCGTCGGGGCCAACCCCAGCGGACAGGCCTCTTTTTTAACGGAGACATCCAGGACCACGTCGCTGTGCTTGGCCAGCGTCGAACGGGCGTTGCCGGTCAACGCGATCAGCTTGACGCCGATCTTTTTGATGAGAGGAAGAAGCTTGATGACTTCCTCCGTTTCACCGCTGTTGGAGATCGCCAGGATCACATCCTCCCGCGTCACGCGGCCCAGGTCTCCATGGATCGCTTCCGCCGAATGCAAAAACAGGCTGGGCGTCCCCGTGGAGGAAAGGGTCGCGGAGATCTTTTGACCGATCAGGCCCCCTTTGCCCATGCCCGTGACGATCACGCGCCCGCGGCAATCCGCCAAAAGGCCGATCGCCTTGTCAAAAGACGCGTCCAACCTGCGGATCAAAGCCTCGATGGCATCCGCCTCGATCCGCAAAACCTGTTTAGCCTGGGCAATGTGCATCTGGGTTCCTTCTTGTTTTTTTGCGAAAAAATCCTTGAGGGAATCTGATCCGTTTTTTCTAAGAAGTCCTGCTGATCCGCTCGATTCCGCTGACCGCTTTCAAAAGCCGCGGCAATTCCGAAAGCGAGAGCATGTTCGGGCCGTCGCAGAGAGCCTTATCCGGATTTTGGTGGACTTCCAGGAAAAGACCGTCGCAGCCGAACGCAACGGCCGCCCGGGACAAGGCGGCCACATATCTCTTCTCACCGCCGCTGGAAGTCCCCCGGCCGCCCGGGATCTGAACACTGTGTGTCGCGTCGAAAATCACCGGATACCCCAGGGCGCGCATGATGGAAAGACTGCGGAAATCCACGACGAGATTATTGTATCCGAAAGAAACCCCCCGTTCGGAAAGCAGGATCTTGCGGTTGCCGCTGGCTTCGATCTTACGAACCACTTCATCCATATTCCAGGGCGCCAGAAACTGACCTTTCTTGATATTGATCGCTTTTTTTGTCCTGGCCGCGGCCATGAGAAGATCGGTCTGGCGGCATAAAAAAGCCGGTATCTGCAGGCAATCCAGGACCTCCCCGGCCATCCGGGCCTCTTCCACACTGTGCACATCGCTCAAAACAGGAATCCCGAAATCCTTGCGCACGCGGGAGAGGATCTTTAAACCTTCCCTTAAACCGGGGCCGCGGAAAGAAGACAGGGATGTCCTGTTGGCCTTATCGTAGCTGGATTTGAAAACAAGCGGTATCTGCGATGAGCGGCAAATCTCCACCAGGCACCCGGCCGCCTTCAGCGTGGCTTTCTCGGACTCGATGACGCATGGCCCGGCAATCAGGACCAAGGGCCGGCCCCCTCCCAACTCCACATTCCCGATCTTGACGCGCCTGACGCCCATCAAATCTCTCCCACCTTATTTCTCAAAAGCATCCACTGCTTCACCTTTTCCAGATCCTCGCGGGTATCGACTCCGATCGTTTCGTGCTTGGTCTCCACCACGCGGATCGAATAGCCGTTCTCCAAAATTCTCAACTGCTCAAGCTTCTCAAAGCTCTCCAATCTGGAAACCGGCAGATTTTTATAAATGAACAGAAAATCCTTCGTGTAACCGTAAAGCCCGATATGCTTGTTATGGACACGCATCCCGGGTTCCTCTTCCCTGACAAAAGGGATCGGGCAACGGGAAAAATACAGGGCCTGGGCCTTCTTGTTGACGACCACCTTGACGACATTCGGGTCGGCGATCTCCTCTTCGTGCTCGATACGCTTCATGACCGTCGCCACATTCAACTGCGGATTATTCAAAAGCGTCGTGGCCACATCATTGATCATGGACGGATGGATGAGAGGCTCATCCCCCTGAATATTCACCACGACCTTGACGTCCATTTCTCCGACGGCTTCAGCGATGCGTTCCGTGCCGCTGGTGTGCGCTTTGGCCGTCATAACGGCCTTGCCGCCGAATCCCTCGACGGCGACCTTGATCCTTTCATCGTCGCAGGCAACAATGACGTCATCTAAGGACTTGGCCTTGCGCGCGTTTTCCCAGACATGCTGAAGCATGGGTTTTCCCAAAAGGTCCGCCAAGACCTTGCCTTCGAAGCGCACAGAACCATAACGGGCGGGTATCACGCCGATCGCGTTCATTTTTCAGAAATCCTTCTTTTTTAAGCCAGCTTCCCCTTCAAGCGCTCCCAGCCTTCCAGAATTTCCGCCGGGCTCACCACGGCCACGCCAACCTTCCCCACCACAACGCCGGCCGCGACATTGGCGATCTTGGCGGCGTTCTCCATGTCCACGCCGCGCGAGAGGGCCAGAGTAAAAACGGAAATAACGGTATCCCCGGCGCCGGAAACATCAAAGACCTCCTGCGCCACGGTAGGGATATGAATGAGGCGGTTTCCCTTGAACAGCTTCATGCCTTTCTCGCCAAGGGTGACCAGAACGCCTTCACTGCGCAGCGTCTTGAGCAGCTTCCAGCCGATACGGTCAATATCCTCATCGGCCTGGACAGGAATCTTCGCGCCCGCGGACGCCTCTTTTTCATTGGGGGTCATGGCCGTTATCCCCTTGTAATAACTGAAATGCTCCACCTTGGGGTCAACAGTAATGATCTTTTTATGTTTTTTGGCCAGGGCGATGATGCTCTTCAAAAGGCCGGGCTGGATCAATCCCTTGCCGTAATCCTCAATAATCAACGCGTCGACGCTATCGATCCTTTTTTGGATCCGGGCAATGATCTCCTTGCTTCTGTCGACATGAAGCCCCTCTGTTTTTTCCCAGTCCAGCCGGACCATCTGCTGATGCCCGGCGATGATGCGGGTCTTAACGGTCGTCGGCCTGTCCGGATCGCCGATCACCCCCTGGCAATCCACGCCCTTCTTCTCCAGAAGCCCGGTGAGGGTCTGGCCGTTCCTGTCTTCACCCACGACGCCATAGAGAAAAACCTTGGCGCCCAGAGAAGCCAGGTTATTGGCAACGTTGGAGGCGCCTCCGGGCATGAAAGACTGGGACTGCGCCCAGACCACGGGGACCGGGGCCTCAGGCGAAATTCTATCCGCCCTGCCCCAGATAAACTCATCCAGGATGAGATCGCCTATGACCATAATGCGGGACGCTGAAAACCCGGCGAATATTTTCTTCAGCTTCTCTTTTGTCAAAACGGCCATATCAACCCCTTGCCTCCTTGATGGCGTGGGCCAGAAGCGGAAGCATGATCTCATGATGCCCGAGAATGTAGTAACCGCGTCCGCAGCCGTCCAGCGGCCTTGTGACGATATTCTGGTGGGGCCTGTAATGGAAATTCATGTCGAAATTAACCGTGGTAAAATCGCGGACCCTCGCGTTGAGGTTCCGGGAAATGCTCAAGGCCTTCAAGAAAACCTCAGGCAGGATGACGGCAGAACCGACATTGATCACAACACCGCCTCCATCCAGGCGCGCAACCTCATCAGCGAGTTTCCGGAAATCCCGCAGGGAGGCCTCGCCGGTCCTGGCCCCGTCGCAGGACGGATGCTGATGGATAATGTCCGTCCCCAGCGCCACATGCACGCTCAGGAGCCGCTTGAGCCGGTAACAGGCGGCGGCGATGCTTAAATCCCTGAACCTCAGCTTATCTTCCGCTATTTTATAACCGACAGATTCGCCCAGGCCCTTGCCCTTCTGGACCCCCTCATCGATCGCGGCATTAATAAACTCCGCTGTTTCCCTGGCCATGCCGAAACTTCCGTCTTTGAGGGCGCAAGCCACGTCTTCAGACGTCTTTCCGCAAAATGCCATTTCAAAATCATGGATTATGCCTGCTCCATTGGTGGAAATCGACGTCAGAATCCCGCGTTCCAGCAGATCAATGACGACAGGCGAAAGCCCGCATTTGACAACATGCGCGCCCATGAGAAAAATGACGGGCTTATTTTTCTTTCTGGCCAGGACAACAGCCCGGACAACCTCTCTTAAGTCTTTTGCTTTTAGAATGTTAGGAAGTGAGTCAAAAAAAGACCGGAAGCTTGCCCGGCCCTTAAGAGGCTTGGCAAGCAAAGCCTTATCAACCTTGCTGATTCTGGATTTGATGGAATAAGTCTTGAGTCTTGAGAGGTCCATTTTGATGGGGTAATTCACGCTTTATTGAAGAGTTAATTATATCAACGACCTCTATCGCGGTCAACATATGTTTCAGTCAAAGGCCAGGCGGTGAGATATCAGGCGCACGAAAGAGACAAAAGCAGGAAATGGCACAAAAATACGCGATTTCCCTTATGCCCGATCACGCGGCCGGCTTCACGACTGGTAGTCTTTTTCCTGAAGGATTCCATTGGTAAAATACAGGATGGTTTTGGGAGCGGCCGTCGTATAAATCCAGGCCTCGTCATAATGCTTGCCCATATAACTGATCCCGAACCTCCTCTGATCAGGGAACCCGATCTTCTTTTCAACCTCTTTTTGCGTCATGCCGGGCTTAGCCGCGTCCATCAAGCCGTAACAACGGACGTTTTTCTCCGAATCGCTGGAACGTCCGAATTCACAGACATTCGCGCATCCGGCTGCTGCCGCCAGGGCCAATCCAAAAATCCATAACCTTATCCTCATAAAGTTCCTCCTTAAATACCCTTGCTGTTTGGACGCTTAGGCGGCTAAAGATGCCTTTTCCCGAACTACTTCTCCTGCTCCTGCGCTCTTTCCAGGGGCATCGCTTGCGTGGCCTCCGAACGGATATTGCGGACAACCTGCATATACCGCTCAATCTCGGTCTTTAGGATCGTCCTCTCCCCTTCAAGCCGTGCGATCAGTGCCTGGGAACGAGCGCTGGCCAGCCAATCGCCTATGCCTATACCGGCGATAAAAATAACAACAATGGTGATAGCGATAACAAGTCCTCTTGTTTTCATTGCCTTCATTTTTCCCCCTTAATCCGCCTCTGGCGGATTAGGCCCTTGCGCTTATTTGGAATTGCGCAGGCCTACCCTTTTCTGGGTTAACTCCGAAGCCTGCGTCAGTCAATTTCACTCGAACCTCTGGTCGCATCGGGTGAAATTGACAAGCGTTTGGCGAGGAGTCATGTTATTAACCAATCCGCCTCCGGCGGAATGAGAACTGTGCCGCCTTTTGCGACAGAATTGCGCAGGCCTATCCTTTGTGGATTAGGCCCTCCGCTGTGTGGAATACGGAGACCTACCCTTTTCTGGGTTAGGCCCTCCGCTATGTGGAATGCGGATGCCTATCCTTTGTGGATTAGGCCCTCCGCTCCACCTGACCTTATTGGAAAGGTCAGTGTGTCGCCTTCTGCGACATATGGAATGCGGATGCCTACCCTTTTTGGATAACTGCCGACACCCGGCCTAACCCGTCAGCTCAGCTTTTCTGCGGCGGCGTATTTGAAATGCCTATCTTATTACTTAACTGCCTTTGGCGCTTCTTCCAGCTGAAGCTTGATGCTTTCCAGCAATCCCTGATAATTGCGGATCACAACCTCGTATTCCTTATTCATCTTCCTGAGTTTGGCAACCTCTGCCTGATAGGAAAGCGTGGCAAAACTGAAAGCGAACGCGATCACGACGGCCAGAACGGTCACCGCCAACCCCACAATGGCACTGACTTTCATCTGTTTCATCTTCCCCTCCTTTTAATGGGCGCATCATTCACAGAGCTTGCCAAGCAAGGCGACTGTGAATGATTCGCGCGAATTAACTTCAAAGGCCCTCAATGCCGCTGTCCTGAGCTCTCTGCCAGGATACTTTTGGCATGCTCAAGAACTTCCTCGATTCCGATAGACGCCAGACACTCAAATCCCTTTTGGCAATCATGGGCAAGGCAGGGAGAACAGCCCGCCGGCTTATGCAAGGCGATATCCCGCGGCCCAACAGGCCCCCAGCGGCGGGGGCCTAAACCCGGCTGGTTGCGGCCAAAAATGGATATCACGGGCGTGCCGACGGCAACAGCCATATGCACTGGCCCGGAATCGTTGGAGATCAATAACGAGCACCTCTTCAAAAGACTGGCCAGTTCGCTCACGCTGAACATTCCCGAACAATCGACGGGCCTGATGGAAACAAGATTAAAGAGCTGTTCGGAAATAGACCTGTGGGCGGCATCCGTTATGACCAGGACGCGGGCTCCGAGTTGTTTCTGCAGCTCATCGCTCAAACGCGCGAACTTCTCTACGGGCCAAAGCTTGGAAGGACAGCTGGCCGCGGGATTCAGGGCGATGACAGGGCCGGGGCCCCCGGCAACAACCCTGTTAAAAAAATCCTCCATCCTCTCTTCCGACGCTTTGTCCAGCGGAATATGCATCTGGACACAGGTCTCATCCACTCCCGCCTCCCTCAACAGGTCGAAATTATATTCCATCTCGTGCTTCAAGCCTTCCTGTTTCCTGTGGGGCAGCGCCCGCGTCAAAAAATACGGCGCTTTCCAGTCGTAGCCGATACGGTCCCTGATGCCGGCCAAAAACGTCACCAGGTGCACGCGAAAGGTCGGATGCAGCACGATGGCCAGATCAAAGGAAAAACGCGCCAGCCTGCGGCTGAAGGCCAATGTGGCCAAAAGGCCCTTTTCTTTATCCTTATCGAAAACAATAACCTCATCCACATAAGGATTGCCTTCCACCAGGCTGCGGGTATAAGGAGAAACCATGACCGCGATAAAGCTTGACGGATAACGGTCCCGAAGGGCGCGCAACGCGGGGGTGGACAACAGGACATCCCCGAGGCGGTCCGTCCGCGCGACGAGGATCCTGCGATAACGACGGTCCCTGAACCGTTCCTCTTTGCCTTCCAGGATCAGTTTCACGGCCAGCAGCACATCATAAGGAAGGATCGTTTTCATGCACGCGTGGTCCCGGCGAAGACAGGCGGCCTGAGAACAGGGAGCGCACAGAACATTCTTGCGGACCGCGATGCTGTGAGACGACCAGGGCCCGTAACGGTCAGGGTCTGTGGGGCCGTAAAGCCCGACAATGGGCCGGTCCAGATAACTGGCGATCTGAAGGGCTCCGCTGTCGCTGCCCACCACAAGCTCCGCCCTCAGGATAAGCGCGCAAAGCATGCCGAGGCTCGTCTTCCCGCAGAGGTCTATCACAGGTTCGCTCACCGCGGAGGCGATCTGCCGCGCGACCGGCTCCTCCGACCGCTCTCCGGCTATGACAACCTTCTTCCTGTAGCGCTCCTGCAGTTCGCCGGCCACCTGGGCGTATCCTGCGCCGTTCCATTTTTTCATATCACTGCGGCTGCCGGGCACCAGAAGGACAAAATTGCCGGTTTCGAGGCCGTGGCCGGTGAGTAAATTCAAAAGCGAATCCGTGTCTTTGCGGCTGATGAAAGAAGGATTCCGGCAGCAATCCCATTCGCGGAATTCTTCCTGCCTGACCGGACCCGAGGGGTGAGGCCGCAGGGCCATGGCCGCTTTCAAAAGATGCCTCTGATAATCGTGCCTGGCCCAGGAAGGATAACGCGGGCTCGCCGGACTTTTATAGCGGGCCTTCAATCCCCAGCTGTAAAAAGAATTTTTCAGGTCCACGATCACATCGAAACCCGCGCGCCTGAGACGGCCGTAAAGAGCGATCTTCTCTTTCAAAGACGAGTGTTTGTCGAAGACGATGAGCTCATCGACGCCCGGATGATGTTCAAAAAGACAACGGGTGCGCGGGGCGGCCACAACCGTCACTCGCGCCGAAGGACACTCCCGTTTCAAAAAATCGAAGGCCGGCAGGGCCATGACGGCGTCGCCGAGATTGCTCATGGTGATATAAAGGATCCGGCGGATCTGCGGAGAAACCGCCGCTGGCTTCAGTCGGAGCCTCATTTTTTTGCCTCCGGCTTAAGCCAGCCGCGGCTGTCGAGCTCCTCGACAACCTGGTCCACGCTGATCGAACGCATGCAGATATTATCCTGGCATTCCTTGTTGTAACACGGAGTTTCACAATTGAGGTCCGGGGCGCGCAGGACAGGAATTTCCTGCCGGCCCAAAGGGCCTGTGAGCTCAGGAGAAGTCGGGCCGTAAAGAGAAAGACAGCGCGCTCCGGCCGCGGCGGCCAGATGCAGGGGTCCGGAATCCGCCGAGATGACGACTTGGCTCCTCTGAAAAAGGATGGCGGCCTGCTTGAGGGTCGTTAATCCGCAGGCGATAAAAGGATGGACGCCGGAAAGCCCCGCGATTTCATCAGCCAGGGCGTGATCGGCGTAAGAGCCCGAGAGGACGACATCGGCTTCATATTTTTCCTTAAGGACGCGGATCAGCCGTCCAAAATTTTCTTTGGGCCAGCGCTTGGGACCCCAATTGCCTCCCACGTGAAGCGACACCAGGGCACGCCTCTGCCCCAGTCCATGCTTCTTCAAAAAATCCTCGATGAACGCCCGGTCCTCATCCGAAACAAAAAGATCGCAATGCCTTTTGCCTTCCGGGATCCTGGTTCCGGCAATCAGGTAATAATAAATGTCGGCCCTGTGCATCCTGTCCTTGGGATAGGCGACCTTTTCGGTCAACAAAAACCCGGTCTTGCCTGTATAAAACCCCGTCCGGCGTTTCACTCCCGCCAGCCAAAGACAAAGGGTCCGGGTCAACGAAGGTCTCAGGATATAGGCGGCGCTGAAACGCCGGATGCGCAGATCCCGGACCAGGCGCATTTTTCCCGAAAGCCCCTTATAGCGTATGCCCTCATCGAGCGCCAGGACCTCATCGAGATAATTATTCCCCAAAAGAAGGGTTTTGCAGCGCGGAACAACCAGGGCCGTGATGAAGGCGCCCGGGTGCTTCTGGCGCACGGCCCGGATGGCGGGTGTTGAAAAAAGCACGTCGCCCAGCCAGTTAGGCTCGACGATCACAATCCTTTCCTGGGCGGAAAATTCCGAAACGCCGTTGGAAAAAAAGGCTCCCATCAGATCTCCTTAAGCCGCAGGTAATAGCCGCTGGTCTGAACAAAAAAAGAAACAGGATGAAAGGATTTGACCTTGATCCTCTTGAGCGCGTAAAGGTCGCGCGAAGACGCGTTTTTTTTATTTATGGTCACGGCCGCCTTGTATCCGGCCGCGCGGACCATCTGTTCAATACCGCGGGAATAGCCCCCGATGGGATAGGAGAAAGTTTCCACGGGCTTCCCAAAAACCCCTTCCAGAAATTTCTTGGAACCGACGATCTCCTCCCCCAGCCGGCCCTTATCCGCGATGCCGGGAAGATACGAATGACGCAAGGTGTGCGAACCGAAATCCACAAGGCCTGAATCCGACATTTCCCTGGCCATGCCGCCGGTCATGATCCGCAGCGTCAAATTTTCAACCAGGTCATGATTTTTCCCCAATTTTGAAGCGATCAGAAAGACCGTCGCCGGAAACCCGTACTTCTTGAGCACAGGAAAAACGTTGATGTAATTATTCTCATAACCGTCGTCGAAGGTGAGCACAACGGTCTTGCGGGGTATCCTTTCCCCCCGTCTGATCTTCTCAGCCAGCTCTGTGAGACGGATCACCCTGTATTGATGACGAGACAGAAAATCCATCTGCCGCGCGAAAACCTCCGACGGCACGTTCAGGGACGTATGAACCGCCCGCTCGATACCCACGCTGTGATACATCAGGATCGCGGCTTCCGGACCCTGCGAAAACAGGTGAACGAGCAGAACAGCCAGGGCTGTCGCGAAAAAAACCAGAACATAGCGCGCGGCCTTCCAGGCCTGTCTGGCCATCACGCCTCCTGCGCCCCGGCAAGCCCGCGAACCCCGGCCTTGGCCGGCGCCAGCGCCGAATAGACCTTGTATGTCTTTTCCGCCATAATATCCAAAGAGAACCTTTCGGTCACATGAAGCCTGGCCTTACGCACAACCCCCGACGCCCAATCCGGCTCATCGAGAAATTTTTCAACGGCCTGGGCCAGCGATCGCGGGTCTTGGGGAGGCACGAGCAGGCCTGTGGCGCCGTCTTCAATAACCGTGGGGATGCCCCCCACGCGCGAGGCCACAACAGGAACGCCCTGCGCCTGGGCCTCCAGAATGGAAATCCCCAGCCCTTCCTGCAGCGAAGGCATGACAAAAACATCCATGGACGCCAGGGCCAGGGACGTGTCTCCCTGGGAAGGAAAGATGCGGACAATGTTCTGCACGCCCCGCGCGGTGATCAACTCTTTCAGGCGCGGCCCCTCTTTGCCGTCCCCCACAATGATCCAGCGCAAATCCGGACGTTTCTGTTTCAAGGCCTCAGCCGCCAGAACGATCGTGGCCTGGCCCTTGACCGAGGACAAGCGACCGATATGTCCTGCCACCTTTTGGCCGGCCTCGATCCCCCAAAACCCTTTCTGGCGCCGGATCTCCCCAGAAGAACGAGGAATGAATTTTCCGGCCTCGACACCGTTATAAATAAGGTTTATGCGCTCAGCCTCCACATCAAAATCATAAATCAGATGGTCCCTGACCTGGTCGCTGATGGCAATGACGCGCCGGCCCCAGCAAGGCAAAGCGAGACGGCTCAAGCGCCTTTTGAAATACCCGTGACAGGTCGAGAGCATGGGTTTTCCCGTCGCCAGGGACAAAAGGCTCCCCAGCACCTGGGTGACGCGCGTGTTGGCGTGGATCACATCGATCTTCTCCCGCCTGATGACAGGCAGCAGTTTTAAAGCCGAAAACAGGACCTTGGGGCTGAATTCGCATTTGGTCGTCAGAGGGATCCGGATGTCGGAGACGCCGGCCGCCCGAAGGCTTTCCTGCAGGTCTCCCCCGCGGGATGCCACAAAAACCTTCGCCCCGTGGCCCGCCGCCAGCCTCGCGGCCAGCTGGCAGACATAGACGCTGACCCCGCCCAAATTCAAATGGTTTGTCAAAATGAGGATCTTCATAAAGAAGCCCCCGCGCATTTTTCCACGGCGGCCACCACATCCTTGACCAGAATACTGTTCATGCAGATATGAGTTTTTTTGCGGCAGACATCATCGTAACACGGCTTGCATCCTTTTTGCAGGACAACACTTCGCTCAGAGGCGTGCAGATGCCTGCGGGGATCCGTGGGGCCGAAAAGCGCGACAAGGGGCACGCGCATGGCACAGGCCACATGCATAGGCGCCGAATCGCCTGTCACATAGACCCGGCAATGGCGGACCAGGGCCGCCAGCTGCATGATCGTCGTCTGGGCCACGGCGCAAAGAGGACGGCCTTTCGCCTGTTTGAGGACTTTTTTGGCGAACGCCGCGTCCTGTCTGCTCCCGGTCAAAAGAACACGCCAACCTTTTGCCTCCAGAATATCGCAGAGTTCCGCGAACCTGCCGGCCATCCATCGCTTGCTTTCCCACCGCGGGCTTGCGCCGATATTGATCCCCACCAAACGGTCCTGCGCGGTCTCACCCGAGAGAAAATCGCGCGAAAATTTCTCATCCTCCGGCGAAGGCCAAAGTCCCAGGGCCTCGGCGCCATATTCGATCCCCATCATCTCCAGGACACGAAACTGGTGCGCGACCGGCGCCAGGGTGTCTTTGGCGCCTTTGCATCTGTGGTTCAGAAAAAAGCTCCATTTGCCGTTGTCGTATCCATAACGGTGCCGGCTCATCGTGGCATAGGCCAGGAAATGGCTCTTCCTGTTATTTTGCAGGTCAATGACCGCGTCAAAGCGGCGCCGCAGGAGTTTAACACCCAGACGTAAAAGACTTTTGAACCCGCGGTCTTTCCCTTTGAGGTCGCAGGTGATGAGCTCATCAATGAAAGGGCACCGTCCCAGGACTTCGGCGGCCTGAGGCCCCGTCAAACACACGAGATGAGAATCAGGAAATTTTTTCTTGATAGCTTCAAAAGACGGGACCGCCAGTATCGCGTCCCCGACGGCGCTTAACTTAATCACCAGGATCCTCTTCTTTTCGAGGGCGTCTTTGTAAACCGCGAGCGTTTCCTGCGCCATCTTTTCCAGGGTAAACTTCTCTTCCACTTTCCTGCGGCCGGATTCGCTCAGACGCCGTCCCAGCGCGTCATCCGTGATGAGTTTCAAAATCGCCTGGGCCATGGCCTCGTCATCTTTCGGAAAAACCAGCAATCCGTCTTTTTCGTTGTCGATGATCTCGACAACCCCTCCCACTTTCGAGGCGATCACGGGAACGCCCACGGCCTGGGCTTCGACGATCACGCGGCCGAATGACTCTTCGGTGATCGAGGGCATGACCAAAGCGTCCATTTGTTTCAAAAGTTCGGGGATGTCCCGCCTGTTGCCCAGGAAACTGACCGTCTCAGACAGTCCAAGCCTGCGCGTCCAGACCTCCAGTTCTTCCATATAACTGTCCTTGCCGGGAGAAATGCCTCCGACGACCCAGGCGCGGACAAAAGGGGCGTTGCGCAGGACACGGGCAAGGGCCTTAAGAAAATACAACTGACCTTTGATGGGCGCGATACGTCCGACGACGCCCACCAGGAATTCCTTGTTCCGGCGCTCACGCGGGCCGCGGAAAGGATAGCGGGACAAATCCACACTGCGGGGAATCCTTTTGATATTCTCCAGCGGAACCCCGAAATCCCTGACCATGTGCTTTCCGATCACGGAACTCGGCACGATCGTGTATTTGCCCCAGCCCATCATATAACTGAAAATATGCCGGCTATAATGCCCATGGGCCGTCGTCACCATAACGGCGTTGGTTTTCCGACAGGCCAAAAAGCCGACCCAGGCCGGCACGCGGGAACGGGCGTGGACCACCTGGATTCTCTCCTTTTCGATGATCTCGGCAACCTCGTCGGCCGCCTTAAACATCACCCAGAAAGCCTTGTTGTCGACAGGGAGTTTGTAATGGGAGACGCCGCACTTCACCAGCTCATCGGCCAGAGGGCCCCCGGCGGAAACGACCACGCAGTGATGGCCGTTTTTCATCAGATATTTCGCCAGATCGACAGTGCCGGTCTCAACGCCGCCCACGTTCAGCTGCGGCAGGATTTGCAGAATATTCATCTTTTGGTTTTGTTTGCCCTTCCCCTTAACATCAGGAAAGAAGCCTCTGGAGGCCGGCTTTCAGCGTCGCCCGTGTTTCCAGCGGTTCGCGCGAAGGACGGGTCCTGATAATCCAGGATAGCTTATCACAAATCTCATTCAATTTGACCAAATAAATATGCCGTCCGGATTGCAATTTTTCCAGAAAAAGCCGGACTTTATTGTGTTCTGTCAGACGGTAAGGCTCAAAGACAAGGACCTGTTTGCCGCTGGCGACCGCCTCCGACACCATGGAAATGCTTTCCCCGCTGACGATCACGATATCGCAAGCATAAAGAAGGCCTCCCACGGCCCCGGCCGGGTTGTCGGCGGAAGCGATGACAAGGAGCCGGCACCGTTGATCCTGCGACCACTCCCGTCGGATCACCTCCACCGCTTCAGGCGGCGTCCTGCGGGACGTCGTCATCAGAAGAAGACCGTTCGTCTCATCCAGGACTTTCTTCAACTGCCGCGAGAGGGATTCCATCATGGATGTTTCCAACGCGTAATGCCGGGAATCGCCCCCGATCAAAACGCCGATCCTGGGACCGGGATGGTCGATGACCCCCCCGAGGGCGGGACGCTGCCGCTTCAATTCTTCAAAATCTTTTTTCAGATCCTCAGGCGCAACCGATGTCACCGAACCTTCAACGGAAAGAATATTCTTCCCCTTGCAGGAAAGCCTGTCATGTTCGGGGATGACCGCCGCGTCAAACCGGGAACAACGCAACACGCCGGGTTTCATGATACAGACGGATTTGGCGTCATTTTCACAGGAAACCGCCAGATTGACCGCTGCCAGGGAAGACCCGGCTGAGACCACGATATCAACAGCAGGCCCTGTCAGCGCCCGGTGGGTTTCTCTGGAAACACAAAACGGCAAGAGCCTGCGGCCCAACCGCGGCCCGAACAACAGGGTCGAAAAAGCCAGAAACCGGCGGGCGAAAGAATTCCTGAAAGGAACTTCGACGACGCGCGTCTGAATGGTCCAGCCCAGGTCTTTGAGCACTTCCGCCAGGCTCACAGACTGTTTGACATGACCTGCCTTCCCGTCGCTTAAGATCAGGACCCTGCGCTCCGGGGAATACTTCCAGCGCCGGTAAAACCAGAGATATTCCTCAGGGTACCTGCGGATCCATTCTTCGTAGACCGCATTTATCGCTGTCAGATCCGCCTTCAATCCGGCCTCATCTTCCGAGCCAGACAACGGCTCAAAACGCCGGAAGGTCATTTCATGATACGCTCCGCCTTTACGCCGCATGAATGCGAGGATCAGCCCGCTTCCGAATTTTTTGGCGAGTTTGACGCTGCCGGCCGCTGTCGGAGCCAGTTTGCCGAAAAAAGGCACGGGCAGACCGTCTTTTCCTCCGTGATCGGCCGCGGCCCCAAGCACCTTGTTTTGTTTAAGATGCTCCACCATGGCCTTGAGCTCGGTCGTACGGATCACCCGCACGCCCTTGGAGATCCTCAAATTATTCAAAAACGCGTCGATCTTCTTCGTCTTTTTTTGCGGCCGGACCAGCATGGCGTAACCGCCGTTGGGGATTAAAAATGAAGAAGCGATATTCGACAATTCCCAACTCCCGGCGTGAGAACCCAAAAGAAGAACCCCTTTGCCGGCGGCCAGGACCTCCTGGAGCGCCTCCAGGCCCTTGATCTCGACATGGCCCCGGACAAACGATTCCTCCATATAGGGCGTGTAGAGCATCTCCATAATGTTCTGGCCGAAATTCCTGAACATGCCTTTCAAGATCCGGCGGCGTTCAGCGGGCGTCTTCTCCGGAAACGCGACTTTTAAATGCCAAAAAGCCCGGCGGGTCTTTTTTCCGTCCAGAAAATAATAGACCTCGCCCAATCTCCTGCCTAAGACCAGCCAGGCGGCCAGCGGCAAAAACCTCATTGAGAAAATCAGCGTTCTAAAAACCGCATACAGAATGGAGTCTAGCATCCAATTCCTCCTGCCCCCGGATCACCCTGAGCCCGATCCTCAACACAAGGATATCCAGACCCAGATCAAGCTCCCTGACCCACGCTTTGAGCCGCTGGGCGTCTTTCTGCGTGGTCACGAGCATCCGGATATCCCTGCTCAGGGCTTCTTTTGAAAAATCCAGGATTTCCCGCCGAGTGTAAGAATGATGGTCACTGAAAAATTTCTTCCAGCGAATGTCCAGATGAAGGTCTTCCAGCGTCCGGACGAAGGCCTGAGGCCTGGCGATCCCGCAGACGATGCCTGAGCGGATATGCGTCAGGGACTCCGGCTTGAATTTTGTCTTGATCTTTAAATCATAAAAATATTCGGGCGCGTGGATGGTGTGGATGACCGCGGCCGCCGGATTGATTTCTTTCAGAATCCTTTCCAGCTTCTGCAGGACCTCAGGCTCAACCTGATCGCAGCGCGTCAGGCAAAAAACGCCGGCCCGCCTTAAGCCCTGCCGGGTTTCCCTCAGATGGCCGGCAGGAAGAAGAAGCCCATTGCCAAAAGGCATGGAGGCGTCCAGACAGACAATATCCAGATCCCGCCTGATCCGCCAGTGCTGGAAGCCGTCGTCCAAAAGCAGGACCCCCCGGAATCCCCCGCTTTCAAGTTTGCGGACCAGTCCCGCCCTGTCAACGCCGGCTTGAACGATTATCCCGGGGCCAAGATTTTCCTTCAAAAGGCTGCCTTCATCTCCCAATTCCGAATAATCATCCTGCCCGCCCGGGCCCGAAGCAGGACGCCGGTATCCCCTCAGAAGCACGGCCACTTTCGTCTTTGGCTCAAGCGTCCGCGCGAGATATTCCGTCAAAGGCGTCTTTCCGCTCCCGCCCAGCGTGATATTTCCGACGCTAATCACCCGGCTCTCCGGACGCAGGGACTTCAAAACGCCCCGGCTGTACAAAAACCGTATTCCCCAGACAGCCAGCTGATACGCAAAAGATAAAACCAGAAGAAGCGGAAAAAGAACGATCAATAAACCCGTTACGCGGCCATATCTATAAAAATCCCCCAGGCCCCTCATAATCCCGCCTTTCGGGCAATCTCGGAGATCGTGCGTTCCGTGGCCCCGCGATGCCCGGAAAGGATCTGACGCCCCCGTTCCCCCAGGGCCTTGCGTTCGGCAGGGCTGGCCAAAAGACGTCTCATCTCATACTCCAGACCCTGGGAATGCTCGACTTCAATAGCCGCCTTTTCTTTAATGAAGATATCCCGTATCTCCCTGAAATTATCCATAAAAGGGCCGAAAAGAACAGGCTTCCCGAACACAGCGGGCTCGATAGGATTGTGCCCGCCTTTTTTGACAAGACTGCCGCCGATAAAAACAACATCAGCCAGGCTGTAGACCGCCGAAAGGTCCCCCATGGTATCCAGAAGCGCGACCTGGGCACTGGAAAAAGAATTCAATTTCGACAGAAACGCCGCTTCCAGGCCGTTGACGCGGATGAGCCGCCTGATCTTGTCCAGCCGCTCCAGGTGCCTGGGCGCGATGACAAGTCTGAGGTTGGTAAAATCCTTGCGCAGGGATTTGTAAAGCGCCAGAACCGCCTCCTCCTCATTGTCGTGCGTGCTGCCGCAGACCCAGAGGATCTGGCCGCCGATCAGATCTTTAAACTTAGGGAAAAAAGCGGGTTCGATGAAATCATCCTGAAGGTCGAATTTGATATTGCCCGTGACGCGGATACGGTCCTGAGGTATGGCCAGCCGGCGGATCCTTCGGGCGGATTCCTCGCTCTGCATGCAAAAAAGGTCCACTTTTCTCAACGCCGGGCCGAAAAACCAGGACAGATTCCTGTATCCCTGAAAAGACCTGTCGGAAATACGGCCGTTCACCAGGATGATCCTGGTCCCGGCCGCCGCGTTCAAACGCAGGAGATTAGGCCAGAGTTCCGTTTCCATAACCAGCAAAAGCCGGGGGCGCAGGGCGCGGATGAATTTGGCGACAACCCAGGAAATATCCAAAGGCGCGAAAAAAGCCAGTTCATCTTTTTTTAGGAACTTCCGGAGGATCGCGTAGCCGGTGGGAGTGACCGTAGAAACGACAATGCGCTCCCGCGGCCAGCGGCCGCGGATCAGGCGCACCAGGGACTCAACAGCCCTGGCCTCTCCCACGCTGACGGCGTGGATCCAGATCGCGCTTTTTCCCTCCCCGTCCGATGCCTGGATGTCCGGCGATAAAAATCCCAGGCGGCTGAAGATCCTCTTATGCACGCGGCCGCGCAGGGCGTAAAACGGCAGATACGCCACAGACGCGATCAAAAGCAGAATGTCATAGATAAAATAAATCATAAAACCCGCCTTTTACTTGCTGAATTTCCAAACCATATGCTATTCGCCATAAGCCAATTCTTCATCTTCAATTGTTTTTACGTCCTGCGTCCGTACGTCCTAGCATCCGAAGGATGCAAACGTCCTCACGGTCATCGTCCTTCGTGTTTTCGTCCTTCGTCCCTCGGATCTCGGTCTTCTGATTTCGGATTTCAGACGTCAGATTTCCGACTTCCGATTTCTTCGTTTTTGCTATAAACCATATGCCATTCGCCATAAGCTATAAGCCCATTCTTCATTCTTAATTCTCTTTGACTCTCTAACTCTTTGATACTGTTTTTACGCGCGCGGATGCGCTTTTTCATAAACGCTTTTGAGTTTTTCGGTCGTCAAATGCGTGTAGATCTGCGTTGTGGAAAGATTGACATGCCCCAGCAGTTCCTGGACAGACCTCAAGTCCGCCCCCCTGTTCAACAGGTGCGTGGCAAAGGAATGGCGCAGGACATGGGGAGAAATGTGTTCTTTAAGACTGGCTTTCACGACATATTTATCCAGGGCCTTTCGAAACCCCCTGGGCCCTATCGGTTTTTTATTCTTGTTTAAAAAAACGGCCCTGATGTCGCTTCCGCGCTTCTTGAGATAATTCCTGATCGCCTTCAGGGCGCGGTCCCCGATCGGAAGCAGGCGCTCCTTTTTTCCCTTCCCGAACACCTTGATCATCCCTCCGATGAAATCGATGTCCTCCTGCCTCAGCCCGGTCAACTCTGAAATGCGGATGCCGGTGGAATACAGGGTTTCCAGCATGGCGTGGTCGCGAAGGCCCAGAAGCCTGGACGTATCAGGCGCCTCAATCAGGGCGTTGACGTCCACCTCTGTCAAAAATTTCGGGAGGGATTTTTCCTGTTTGGGGGAAGAGACGGCATCGGTAGGATTTGTTTTTAAATATCCGTCCTTGATCAGGAACCTGAAAAAACTGCGCAGGGAAGAAAGCTTCCTCGCCGTGCTGCGCGCCGTCAGATTCCGCTCTTTGAGATGGGCCAGGAACCTGCGGATGGTCAGATAATCCACGGATTCCAGGTCGGCGCTTTTCAGGAAAGCGGAAAATTCCTTCAGGTCGATGCGATAGCTGTTGATGGTGTGGCGCGAGGCGTTCTTTTCAATTTCCAGATAGCGCGCGAATTTATCGATATGGCGTTCCATAGCCAAAAGCCGTCCCCCCTCTTAAGCCGTCACTGCGCGGATCCGCCTGTTTCCGGATTGCCCGCCTCGGGCTTGGGCTGCTGCGTGTCTTCCGCTGAAGGCAATTCGCGGGACGTAAACGTGCATTGCGGATAACGGCTGCACCCGTAAAACGAGCGGCCGCGGTAGGACCTCCTGAGAATGAGATCTCCCCCGCATCCCGGCGCCGGGCATTTGACTCCCGAAGAAATCGATTTGGACTGTTTACATGCCGGATAATCCGAACAGCTCAGGAACTTACCCTTGCGCCCCCATTTGATGACCATGGGCTTACCGCATTTTTCGCACACCTCATCCGAAAAGATCACTTCTTTCTTAATGTCTTTGGACGCGAAATCAAGCTTCTCCTTGAAGGGCGTGTAGAACTCATTCAAAATATTGACCCAGTCGATCTTGCCCTCCTCGATCATGTCCAGTTCTTCTTCCATATGGGCCGTGAAGGAAATATCCATGATCTGGGGAAAATAACTGACCAAAAGTTCGCTCACCTTAACGCCTAAATCCGTGGGCAAAAGATAGCCTTTTTCCCTGCGCACATAATCCCGGGAGACAAGAGTGGAAATGATGGGGGCATACGTGCTCGGCCGGCCCACCCCGTCCTCTTCCAGCGCCTTGATCAGGGAGCCTTCGGAATACCGCGCGGGCGGTTTTGTGAAATGCTGGGCCGGGAGAAGTTTGGTCGCCTGCAGAAGTTCGCCGGCAGACAAGGGCGGAAGTTCTTTTTTGGATTCCTCTTCGAGCTCCTCCTCCGATTTGTAAAGGACCGTGAAACCGTCAAAGACGACGCGGCTACCCGTAGCCTTGAAGGAATAACGTCCGGCCCGGATGACGACCGACGTCTGTTCCGCCTGGGAAGGATTCATCTGGCTGGCGACAAAACGCTTCCAGATCAATTCATAGAGTTTGAACTGTTCGGGCGTCAAAAAAGGCTGAAGAGATTCCGGCGTGCGGTCAACGCCCGTCGGCCGGATGGCTTCATGCGCCTCCTGCGCCATTTTTTTGGCCTTAAAGGTCCTCGGGGCGTCAGGAAGATAGGTCTCCCCGTAACGGGAACCGATAAATTCGCGGACCTCTTTGAGCGCGCTCTGGGCGACCTGGGTGGAGTCCGTGCGCATATACGTAATAAGCCCCACAGGCCCTTCTTCGCCTGTCTCGATCCCTTCATAGAGCTGCTGCGCCACAAACATCGTTTTGACCGCGCTGAAATGCAATTTGTTGAACGCGTCCTGCTGCAGGGTGCTGGTGATAAAGGGCGCGAGCGGAGAGCGCGATCGCATGGACTTCTCCGCGGACTCCACGGTAAAATCCTTGCCCTGGAGATCCGCCATGATCTTCCCGGAGGCCTCTTCGGTCTCAATCTGCGCCTTCTCATTGTCGATCTTTTCCAGAAACGCCTTAAAGGCCTTCTTGTCCCCTTCATTCTTCCTGAGCTCCGCCTCAATGCTCCAATATTCCTGCGGCTTAAAGGCCAGGACCTCTTTTTCCCGCTCCACGATCAGACGCAGGGTCACCGATTGCACGCGCCCGGCGCTTAAGCCCCGCGTCACCTTGCGCCACAACAACGGGCTCAAGAAATAACCGACGATGCGGTCTAAGATACGCCGCGCCTGCTGGGCCTTGATCTTGTCCTCATTAAAGGCGCGGGGGGCGCCGAAGGCGGCGGAAATCGCGGACTTGGTGATCTCATGGAACTCCACGCGGAAAACCTTCTGGTCTTTAAGCTTCATCCATTCCTTAAGATTCCATCCGATGGCCTCTCCTTCGCGGTCAGGGTCGGTCGCGAAGTAAATGGTATCGGCGGTCTTGGCGATTTTTTTCAGATCGGTCAAAAGCTTCTTTTTCCCGGGAATGATCACGTATTCGGCCTTATAGTCCTTTTCGATCTCCACGCCCAGTTTTTTCTGGGGAAGATCCACGATATGGCCCATGGAACTGACAACGGAAAAATCCTTGCCCAGGAATTTGGCGATAGTCTTGGCCTTGGCAGGAGATTCAACGATCACAATGGCTTTGTCGGACATAGTTCCCCTTTATAAGGTTTGCGTCTTGTTGAGTTTCCCTGCCCCTAATGAAACAGGGGCCTCTGAGAGCCGTCATAGGGCGTGACCAGGGAAAAGGATTTTCCGGAAGTCTGGCGGATCACCCCTTTAAGCTCCAGGTCCGTCAACAAAGACAGGATCTCCGGGATGGAAAACCCTGATTCCCGGGCGATCGAATCGATATGCCTGGGTTCTTTATCGAGATATTTCAGAAGGTCCGGCTCAGTATCGCCCTCCCCCCAGAAAGCCTTTTCGTCTTTGGCGGAATCGCAAGCCAGCGCCGAAAGGTTTAACAAGGGCCTGAGACCTTCGAGGATCTCAACGGGATCCGTCACAAGCCTGGCTCCGTCCTTGATGAGCCCGTTGACCCCTCCTGAGTTGCTGTTGGAAAGTTCGCCCGGAATGGCAAACACATCTCTTCCCTGTTCCGCCGCGCATCGCGCGGTGATCAGGGCTCCGCTTTTCCCGGAGGCCTCGACAACCAGGACCCCCTTGGACAATCCGCTGATAAGCCGGTTGCGCATGGGAAAGTTCTGCGGCAAAGGAGGCGTCTCCATGGGAAACTGGGAGACCACGGCCCCGCCCAGACCGATCTGCTGAAAGAGCGTTTCGTTTTCCGGAGGATAAATCCTGTTCAAGCCGCTTCCGAGAACAGCGATCGTCCTGCCGCCGGCATCCAGGGCCGCCCTGTGGGCCGCGGTATCGATGCCGCGGGCCATGCCCGAGACAATGGTCAGGCCGTATTCGGACAAACGGACGCTGAAGGTGCGCGCGCAAGACAGGCCGTAGAGCGAAGCGCCTCGCGAACCGACGATCGCGACCGCGTTTTCGTCGCAGGCCAGAATGTCGCCTTTCACGTAAAGAACGCAGGGCGGGTCGGGAATGGCCCTGAGAAGCTCAGGATAATCCGGGTCAAGAAGGCTCAAGATGCGCGCGCCGGCGGCCTCGGCTCTTTTCATCTCAACAACAGGGTCGCATTCCGGCTTGCCCGGTGCCGCGCACACGGCCTGCGCCAGTCCCGGATTCAACCCCCCTTTTTCCATCAGCTCCTGCGGTGAAGCGTTAAAAATATCCGAGGGACGCTCAAAGGCCTCCATCAGCCTTTTCACGCGGATGCTGCCGATCCCCCTGACCATATTCAGAATAATAAGGGCCTGAAAATCATTCATGATTTTTTAAGGATTTCGAGAACGGCCTGTGCGCTTTCTTCCACGCTTAAGGCATCGCAATCCACGGTGTAATGGGCCTGGGAATAGCACGCCTGGCGTTTTTTCAAAAGCCCCTCGATCGCAGCCAGAGGCTCGACGACGTCCAAAAGGGGCCGTTCTTTATTCCGGCTTGTGCGCCGCAGGATTGTTTCAGGCCTTGAAGTCAGACAGACGACCGTCCCGCTCTTCTTCATCAGGCCAATGTTGACAGGATCCGCGAAAACGCCGCCTCCGCAGGCCACGACATATCCCTGTTGGGCCGCCAGGCGCGAGACCAGCGCCTTCTCGAGATCTCGAAAATAAGGCTCGCCCCTGGTCCTGAAGATCTCCCTGACCGCCATGCCTTCCTGCTCTTCGATCATCTTATCCATATCCGCCAGCTTAAGCCCCAGCCTGGATGAGAGAACCCCTGCCACAGCGGTCTTGCCTGTGCCCATAAATCCGACCAGATAAAGATTTCTCATCAAAACATGTCCCTTAAGGCCGTCCCGGCGCACGTTACCTCTTGAAATGTATAATGAAGGAATTTTATCATAATAAGGTAAAGCAGGCAATGGAAAACACCCTCTTGGGAAAGCGCGAAGGCTTAAAAAAAATCCGGCCGGGAATTTCTCCCGGCCGCTTGATGTTTACCGCTGTTATTTGTTGATTAAAGGCTTCTCAAATACGCCTTATAGTTTCTCTTGAATTCAACGAGACTGTCCGCGCCGAATTTTTCAAGCAACGCTTCGCTCAAAACAAAAGCAGCGCAGGATTCCGCCACAACCCCGGCGGCTTCAACGGCACAGGTATCGTAGCGCTCAACAGCGGCCCGGGCCCCTTTTTTTGTGATGATATCAACGGAATCAAGGGGTTTGCCGACTGTCGCGATGGGTTTCATGGTGCACCGGGCGACGATGGTCTCTCCGTTGCTCATCCCCCCTTCGATGCCTCCGGCGTTATTCGTCTTGCGGTAATACCCTTTTTCCTTTGAATAGTAAATCGCGTCATGGACCTTGGAGCCGAAGGCGCGGGCATATTCAATCCCTAAGCCGAATTCAACGGCCTTGATGGCGGGAATCGACATAAAAGCCTGGGCCAGCCGCGCGTTCAGCCTGCGATCGGCGGAAACATAACTGCCCAATCCGGGCGGAGCGCCTTCCACCGACACCACAAACATCCCTCCGAGGGTGTCGAGATTCCGTCTGGCCTCATCGACCTTTTTTTTCATGCGCTCCTGCCGGGTCTCACCCCCGATCATGACCGCTTTGCTGGAAACGCGGATAGAACATTCCTTGAGAAACAGCTTGCACAAGGCCCCGACAGCCACGCGCGAAACGGTTTCGCGCGCGCTGGCCCGTTCCAGGACATTGCGGATGTCCTGATGCCCGTATTTCAGGCAACCGACAAGGTCCGCGTGGCCGGGCCTGGGATTGGTCAGGGCGATGAGATCATCGATACGATAGTCGTTATTTTTAACATAAAGACCTATGGGGCTGCCCAGGGTCAGGCCGTTTCGCACGCCGGAAAGGATCTCCACATTATCGCCTTCGATCTTCATGCGGTCCCCGCGGCCCAGGCCAAGCTGGCGGCGTTTCAATTCCAGGTTCATTTCCTTCAGGTCAACCTTCAGGCCCGCGGGCATCCCTTCCAGAATGGCCACCATGCATCGACCGTGCGATTCCCCGGCTGTCAAAAACCTTAGCATACGTTCCTCCTTAATTCCGCCTCTGGCGGAATTAGGCCCTCCTTTATGCGGAATGCGGAGGCCTATCCCTTCTGGATTAACTCCGAAGCGTATCTTGAAAATTCCTGGAGCCCGCCCGAGTTATACGAGGGCTGGGTGTGATCAGAAATTTTTAAGATGCAAACGCGAGGAGTCACGTTAATTATTCCCTATGCTTTCCGCCTCTGGCGGAATTAGGCCCTCTGTCATGTGAAATGCAGAGGCCTATCCCTTCTGGATTAAGCTCTCCGTTATATTTGACCTTATTCAAAAGGCCTCAAGGCCATCCTCGCGATCACACGCAAAAAAAGAACGCCAGGATCTTGTCCGCCCAAAAGATATTCACGATCGCGGCGATGGACAGATAAGGGCCGAACGCGATCACACTTTCTTTTGTCTTCAATTTAATCACGATCCCGACAACGGCTCCGAAAAGAGACGCCAAAGGCAAAGCCAGAAGAGCGGCTTTCCATCCCATGAAGGCGCCGATCATGGCCAGGAGCTTGATATCTCCTCCCCCCATGGATTCCTTTTTAAAAATAAAATCGCCGGCGCATCCTAAGACCCAGAGGATCCCGCCGCCGGCCACAAGCCCGAAAAACGATTCCCGCAGCCCGGCCAGGTGCGAATAGGCCCCCTGGATCTGCGGAAAAATAAAACTCGCCAGGAGACCGGCCACCGCGCCTCCGACGCTGATCTCATCAGGAATAATGCGAAAATCGAAATCCACGAAGGTCGCCACGATCAGGCCCGAAACGAACGCGGCGAAAACAAAAAAGACGGGCGATAAGCCGAAACGCCCCAGCAAAAAGACAAAAAGGACGCCGGTCAGAAATTCCACCAGGAAATAGCGGAAAGGGATTCCCGCCCGGCAATCGCGGCAGCGCCCTTTGAGCAGAAGATAACTGATCAGGGGAATATTATCGTACCATCGGATGGGGTGCTGGCAGGCCGGGCAGTGTGAGGCGGGACGGACAACGGACTTCTCCCTGCCCATGCGGTAAATGCAGACATTCAGGAAACTGCCGATGCAGATCCCGAACAAAAAAACGAAAAATCCCTGCGCCACTTCAACCATGGATCCCCTCCCATAGCGCCGTTCTCATAGCATCCAGAGGCGCGCTTTCCCTTCTCCAGTGCGCGAATGCCAGCGCTCCCTGGTGGAGAAGCATGCCCAGGCCGTTAGCGCGCAAACAACCCGACTTTCCTGCGGCTGCCAATAGTTTAGTCTCCGCCGGATTATAAATCAAGTCATAAACAAAAAGGCCCTTGTGCAGCCACTCCTGTTTGACAAGCAGGGGATCGTCAGCCTTCATGCCCACAGGCGTGGCATTGATCAGGATATCCGCCTGAGGAATATCTAAACCTTCGATGTCTTTGACACAGGAAATTTTGACGCCTCTGTAGTGAGCCAGAAGATTATCCGCCAGTTTTTGGCTTCTGGAAAAATCAACATCAAATATGCGTATTCCTTTGACAGCGTTTCCCGCCAGGCCGAACGCTACAGCTTTGGCGCCCCCTCCAGCTCCCATTAAGGCAACAATTTTGCCTGAAATCTGAACGTTATGAGCTTTAAAATCCGCGGTAAATCCGGTTTCATCCGTGTTAAACCCGTCCAGCCGACCGTCCTCTCTCACAAGGACGGTATTGACGGCTCCAATCATCTTAACATTGGAGGAAACAGAACCTGTCAGATATCCCAGGGCAGTTTCCTTATGAGGCACGGTAACATTGAAACCCTTAATGCCTTCTTCAAAAATCGTCTTTTTAAAAAAACCCTCCAATCCTTGCGGAGGGACTTCAAAAAGCCGGTATTCGGCATTGATACCGAGTTTTTTGAAAGCGGCATTATGCATCAAAGGAGAATAGCTGTGCTTAACAGGATACCCTATTAAACCATACAGCTCTTTGCGGCCTTCAGGTTTCATAAATGGAGGACTTGCGCGTCGGTTTTGCGGGAGGCGAGCGAATTGACGGCGTTGACGAAGGCTTTGGCAGAGGCTTCGATGATGTCTGTCGAAGAGCCGCGGCCCAGCGCCACATTCTTTCCGGATTGCACCTTGACACTGACGTCCCCGAGGGCGTCTTTGCCTGAGGTCACGGCCTCGATCCTGTAGTCCAGAAGCCTGGTCTTGACCCCGGTGATCTTCTCGATGGCCTTGTAACAGGCGTCCACAGGGCCATCGCCCCTGGAAGAAGCCGAAAGCACTTTGCCCTGTTTTTTAAGACGGACCGCGGCGACAGGGACCACGTGGGTGCCGCTGGAATAAGACACGGAATCCATCTGCCACATCTGAGCGGGCCTGTGGATTTCCTCTTCGATCAGGGCCACCAGGTCTTCCTCATAGACATTTTTTTTCTTGTCCGCGAGGGCTTTGAATTTCTCAAAGGCGGCCGCCAGTTCCTTCTCCGAAAGTTTCAGACCCATTTCCTGCAGGCGTTTGTCAAAGGCGTGACGGCCGGAATGTTTGCCCAGGACCAGGCCCACGCCGGTAAAGCCGACATCCTCGGGAGCGATGATCTCGTAGGTCGAGCGCTTCTTGATCACGCCGTCCTGATGAATGCCGGATTCATGGCGGAAAGCGTTCAGGCCGACAATGGCCTTGTTGGGCGCCACGACAAAACCCGTCAGCTTGCTGACCATCCGGGAGGTCTTGTAGATCTCTTTTGTATGGATGGAAGACGAGACGCCGGAAAAACTATCCCGGCGGGTACGGACCGTCATGACGATTTCCTCCATGGACGCGTTCCCCGCCCTTTCGCCGATCCCGTTAACCGTGCACTCCACCTGGCGGGCGCCGTTCTTGACCGCCTCCAGGGAATTCGCCACAGCCAGGCCCAGATCATTATGGCAGTGGACGGAAATCACGGCCTTGTGGATATTGGGCACATTCCTGCGGATGTCGGCGATCAGTTCCCCATATTCAGCCGGATAGGCGTATCCGACGGTATCGGGGATATTAACGGTCGTTGCCCCGGCCTTGATAACGGCTTCCAGGACCTTGAAAAGAAACGCGCGGTCCGTGCGGGAAGCGTCTTCCGGAGAAAACTCGATATCGGCCGTATATTTGCGGGCGTAGCGCACGGAATCCGTGGCGAGCCTTAAGATCTCATCTTCGGCTTTTTTAAGCTTATACTGCATATGGATCTTCGACGTCGCCAGGAACACGTGGATGCGCGACCCGCCCTTGGCGGGTTTTGTCGCCTGGTAGGCGGCATCGATATCCTTGGTGACAGCCCTGGCCAGGCCGCAGATGATCGCGCCCTTGACTGAGGCGGCGATGCGGTTGACCGCGCGAAAATCGCCCGGAGAAGAAATGGGAAATCCCGCTTCAATGACATCCACGCCCAAAGTCACCAGCTGGCGGGCGATCTCAAGCTTTTCGCGCTCGTTCAGCGTGGCGCCCGGCGCCTGTTCGCCATCCCGAAGGGTCGTATCGAATATGATCAGTTTATCCATATTTTTTCAGTCTTCAGGCATCTTGGTCAGGAGCAAAACAAAACAACATTTCTGCTGCCTGTGGCCTGTTCCCTGCTGCCTGTTATTTCTTCATCCACGGCATCATGCCGCGAAGTTCTTTACCGACTTTTTCGATCAGGTGATTGTCGCCTTCCTGGATAAGCCGGTCGAAATTCTTGCGGCCTGTTTCATTCTCGGCGATCCATTCCTTGGCGAATTTCCCCTTCACGATTTCCTTGAGGATCTTTTTCATTTCTTTTCTTGTTTTCTGGGTAATGATCCTCGGGCCCCGGGTCAGGTCGCCATAGCAGGCCGTGTTGGACACCCCTCTCCTCATTCCGGAAATCCCTCTTTCCTGGATCAGGTCTGTGATCAGTTTGAGTTCGTGCAGGACTTCAAAATAGGCGATCTCCGGCTGGTAACCGGCTTCGATCAGGGTATCAAATCCCGCCTTGATGAGTTCCGACACACCGCCGCACAGGACGGCCTGTTCTCCGAAGAGGTCCGTTTCCGTTTCTTCGGAAAAAGTCGTTTCGATGACCCCGGCCGTCGTGCCTTTGATGCCCTTGGCATAGGCCAAGGCCGTCTTCATGGCGTTCCCTGAAGCGTCCTGATGCACGGCGACCAGACACGGCACGCCTTTGCCCTCTTCATACATCCTGCGGACCAAAGCCCCCGGCCCCTTGGGCGCGATCATGATCACGTCGACATTCTTTGACGGCTTGATCTGTTTGAAACGGATATTGAATCCGTGGGAAAAAACCAGCGTTTTGCCTTTTTTCAGGTTCGGCTTGATGGCCTCATTATACACCTTGGCCTGGACATGGTCCTGCGTCAGGATCTGGATCACGTCCGCCTGCGCGGCCGCTTCGGCGGCGGAAACGGGGCTAAACCCGTCTTTTTTGGCCTGCTCATAATTCACGGTATCCGGCATCTCAGAAACAACGACATCCAGGCCGCTGTCGCGAAGGCAGAGGGCCTGCCCGCGGCCCTGTATGCCATAGCCGATGATGGCGATCTTCTTTCCTTTCAAGAAGGACAGATCGGCATCATTATCATAATAAATTTTCATCTAAGGCTCCTTTTGTTGTCGTCTTCCATGTCTGTTGTCGAAATTCTTATACCGCGATGGCGACGCGGCCCGAGCGGACCAGTTCCACGATCTTAAAGCCTTTGAGCTCATGGATAAAATTGCGGACATGTTCGGCATCCTGGGCCAGCTCGATGACCATATAGTCCTCTTTCTTCTCCAGCACCTGCGCGCCTTCCCGCTTGATGATCTTTTGCAGCTCAGGCAAAGTCTTCTTGTCGATGACAACCTTGGCGAAAATAAGCTCTCTCTCAAAATAGGACTTTTTGACGAAATCCGTCACCGTGATGACATCAATGAGCTTATTGAGCTGTTTTTTGATCTGCTCTAAAATGCGCTCGTCTTGGGCGTTGACCACGATGGTCATGCGGGAAACCTGCGAATCCTCTGTTTCGCTTACCGTCAGAGAATCGATGTTATAGCCGCGCGCGGAAAATAAACCGGACACGCGCGCCAGGACCCCGAACTTGTTTTCAACCAGAACCGCGATTGTGTGTTTCATAGGAAATCCTAAATGAGGCGTTCGTTGACGATGATTTTAATTTTTATTTTCGCGACCCGCTGACCCGCCTTCGACAGCCCTGTTCATGACAGGCGACAAAGCCTTTAGGCCATGCCGCTCAAAATGCGGTTCAGGGCTTCTCCCGCCGGCACCATGGGAAAAACGTTTTCCTCGGGCTCCACCACAAAATCCATCATGACAACGTCCGGCGTGGACAAGGCGTCGCGAATGGCGGATTCCACCTCGGCCTTCTTTGTGATCCTCATGCCCCGGGCGCCGTAAGCCTCCGCCAATTTCACGAAATCCGGGCTTTCGATGGGCGTGGAAGAATATCTCCTGTTATAAAACAGCTCCTGCCACTGACGCACCATGCCCAGATAGCCGTTGTTCAAGATCGCGATCTTGATGGGGAGCTTGTGTTTGACGGCCACAATCAACTCCTGAATATTCATCTGAATAGAACCGTCTCCGGCGATATTGAAGACGGTCTTTCCCGGGCAGCCAAACTGCGCGCCGATGGCCGCGGGTAGACCGAACCCCATGGTCCCCAGGCCGCCGGAAGAGATCCATGTGCGCGGCTTGTCATGTTTATACCACAGGCACGCCCACATCTGGTTCTGTCCGACTTCTGTGGCGATAACGGCTTCGCCGTTCGTCACCTCATAGATCTTTTCGATAACATACTGAGGCCGCAGGCGCTCGTCCTGTTTATAGCCCAAAGGATGATCCTGCCGCCATTTCTTGATAACCCCCAGCCATTCGGCCGTATCAGGAGTCTTATCCAGATGGCTCATCAGGCTCTGCAGGCATTTTTTGGCGTCGCCCACGATGGGAATGTCCACGCGGATATTCTTGCTGATCGACGTCGGATCGATATCGATATGGATGATCTTGGCGCCCGGCGCGAACGCGTCGATACGGCCCGTCACGCGGTCGTCAAAACGCGCGCCTATGGCGATGATCAGGTCCGATTCCATAATGGCGTGATTGGCATACGCCGTCCCGTGCATCCCCAGCATCCCCAGGGACAATTCATGCGAGCCGGGAAACGCGCCCAACCCCATGAAGGTCATCGTCACCGGGATCTTCATCTTTTCGGCCAGCGCCAGCACGTCCTTATGCGCTCCGGAAGTGACGACGCCGCCGCCGATATACAGGACAGGCTTGCGGGATTTCTCGATAAGTTTCGCGGCCTTTTTGACCTGGCCCGGGTGAGGTTCAAGGCTCGGCTGATAAGATCTCATGGAAACGGATTCCGGCCATTCAAATTCTGTCTTGGCAAGCTGGACATCGCTGGGGAAATCGATCACCACAGGACCCGGCCTTCCCGTTGAGGCGATGTAGAAAGCCTCGCGGATAATACGCGCCAGGTCACGCACGTCCTTGACCAGATAGTTATGTTTGGAGATCGATCTTGTGATCCCCGTCACATCCGATTCCTGGAACGCGTCGTTGCCGATCAGATTGGTCTTGACCTGGCCGGTGATGGCGACCATGGGGATGGAATCCATGAAAGCGTTCGCGATGCCTGTCACCAGGTTTGTGGCGCCGGGCCCAGAGGTCGCCAGGCACACGCCCACTTTTCCTGTCGCGCGCGCGTAGCCGTCTGCGGCATGGGCCGCGCCCTGCTCGTGCCGGGTCAGGATGAACCGGATACCGGGAGCGTCATAGAGGACATCAAACGTCGGCAGGATCTGCCCGCCGGGGTAGCCGAAAACAATTTCCACGCCTTCCCGGCGTAGACATTCGATCAGTATTTGAGCGCCTGACATGATAGCCATTTTTAAATAACCCTTAGCTGTTGACGATGGTTTTTATATTTTCAGCACCGCTCCCTCATCCGCCGGTCCGACCATTTTGGAATAGCGCAGGAGATAGCCGCCTGTGACATTGGCCCGGGGGGCCTTCACTTTTTTAAGCCTTGATTTTAACTCTTTTTGCGATATTTTCAACTCCAATTTTCTCTTGGGCAGATCGATCAGGATCGCGTCTCCATCCCTGACCGCCGCGATCGGGCCGCCCTCCACAGCCTCCGGGCAAACATGGCCGATGCAGCAACCTTTCGTCCCCCCGGAAAAACGGCCGTCCGTGATCAAGGCCACGCTATCGGATAAACCCATACCCACCAGGGCCGCGGTAGGAGCCAGCATTTCGCGCATCCCCGGACCGCCTTTAGGGCCTTCGTAACGGATGACAACAACCGTGCCCGGTTTAATCGCGCCGGACAGGATCGCTTTTTGCGCGTCTTCTTCGCATTCAAAAACTTTTGCCTTACCCGTAAAGATCATCATCTCAGGGCTGACAGCCGACTGCTTGACAACGGCGCCCCGGGGAGCGAGATTACCGTAGAGAATGGCAATGCCGCCCTCCTGATGATAGGCCTGGCTGACGGAACGGATCACGTCATCATCGCTGACCACGGCCTTATCGGCGATCTGATGCGTGGTCAGACCGCTGACCGTCGGGCAGCTGGTCATCTTTTTCTTAAGAACCTTGGTCACCGCGGGGATGCCTCCGGCGTAATCCAGGTCTTCCATAAAATGCTCGCCGCCCGGCAAAAGATTGGTGACATGGGGCGTTTCTTTGCTCAAGCGGTCAAAATCCTTCAGTCCCAGGGACACCTGCGCTTCTTTGGCAATGGCCAGAAGATGCAGGACCGTATTGGTCGAGCCTCCCAAGGCCAGGTCAATCCGGATGCCGTTCTCAAAGGCCGGCCGGCTCATCAATTGGCGCGACGTCACGTTTTTCTTGACCAGATCAACGATGCGCTCGCCGGACTCCTCGGCGATCCTGCGTTTCCTGGCCGAAACCGCCAGCGCCGTCGCGCATCCCGGCAGGGACATCCCCATGGCTTCCGTAATGCAGGCCATCGTATTGGCGGTATAGAGCCCCTGGCAGGCGCCCGCGCCCGGACACGCCTCCATTTCAAAACAGCTCAGGTCGCTCTCGGAAATCTCGCCCCGCTGAAAACGGCCGACCACCTCGAAGGCGTCGCCCACCAGAGAAAGCCGTTTTTTCTTAAACCGCCCCGAAAGCATGGGACCCGCCGTAACGACGATCGTCGGAATATTCAGACGCGCGGATGCCATCAGCATGCCGGGCGTGATCTTGTCGCAATTCGTCAGGCAAACCAGGCCATCCAGGCTGTGGGCATTCACAAAAGATTCGATGGAATCCGCGATCAATTCCCGCAAGGCCAGGGGATAGCGCATCCCCGGATGCCCCATGGCAATGCCGTCGCAAATCCCCGGAATGCCGAAGAAAAACGGAACCCCGCCGCCGGCGGCAACCCCCCGCTCGATGAACCGCTCCAGGTCCCTCATGCCGATATGGCCGGGAATGATATCATTGAAGCTTGTGGCCACGGCGATGAACGGCTTGGACATGTCCTTGCGCGAAATTCCCGTCGCGTGCAAAAGCGCCCGGTGAGGCACCCTCTCCACGCCTTTTGTGATGGCATCTGATCTCATAACAAAGACTCCTTTTTTAACACGGGTTTTTCGGGGATCGCCCCGGCTCGTCCGCGTTAAGAGTTCTTTTTAATCATCCCCTTCGAACGCTTCCGCTTTTTTGTCATGCGTCAGCGAAAAAACCTTTCCCACCTTGCTTTCCTTAATATACTGCTGGACGGCTTTTTTGGAATCCTTGATCTTGAGCTGCTCGAACAAAAAGGCGAATTTCACTTCCAGTTCAGCCGCGATGGCCTCCCTGTCCTTGATCGCCATGATCTCTTTCTTGAAAGGCCCCAGGGCTTTCTTTCTGGATTTATAGAAAAACTGCTCATCCGTCATGCCCGGCTTGAACTCGTTCTTGGCCTCGACCTTCAACCAGTCATAGATCTTTTTCTTTAAATCCCCCGGGAACTGCTTGCTGTCGAAAACCATGTTCTGGAATTGCGTCGCCAAATGCACTTCTGCGGTGTCGTATTCCGGGAAATGATGGAATTTGTCTTCCGGAAGGGTTGAAGCGCCGTGTTGCACGGAACCGGCCATCTTGAAATCCTTCTTGCACGCTTCCGAGATGGTCTTGAGCACGTTAAAATCAAGATTGACCTTGGCCATCGTGCCGTCGGGAAGGACATTGCCGCCATGGCTCGTGCCGGTCTGGACGCTGATCTTGGATATGCCTTCCACGCCCTGGGGCAATTTTTTCAGATAGAGCGTCATGAACGCGCGCAGGTCTTCGGGCGTCGAATTCTTGCTGCCAACCTCGCCAATCTCCCCGCCCACCGAAATATTGACGCCTTTCGGCTGGAGGGAACGGATATAGACGGTCAAATCCGCGCAGATCTCTGAATTCAGCTTCTGCTGTTCCAGAAGGTCCGTCTTGCTTAAGTCCACGACTGTCGAGCTGTCGATATCGATATTGTAAAAGCCCGCCTCAATCGCCTCCCTGATCAGCTTCTTCAGGGCTTCCATCTCTTTTGCCGGGTCCGCCTGATAGCCCTTGGCATTGACCTGGAAATGATCGCCCTGAATGAACACAGGCCCCTGATATCCTTCCCTGAGGGCCGCGGCCAGGATGACGGTGGAATATTCCAGCGGTTTCTGGTCCGTGTATCCCATCTCGGAGCGGGCGATTTCAAAAACGAACGCGGCGGCGTTGATCTTCAGGGCTTCCTTAAAGATCGCGCGCGCGGCATCATAGGTCAGGGTCCGAAGGTTCATGGCCGGCACGGTACAGCCGCCCCATCGGCCTTCTCCCCTGGCCTTATAAAGATCATGGATAGAGGCAGGATAAACCCCCTGCCGGAAAGCTTCCTGCCAGATCGCGTTGATCGCTTCTTCCTTTTTCCTGACATCGGACGATGTCACAACATCCATCACAAGGCTGTCCACTTTATTCTTATCCATCTCTCCAGAGCTCCTTTCACTCTTTTCGACCCGCTCAAAATGAGGCGTATCTTGGCGCTTATGTCAGTAGTTTGATCAACTGCAGTTCGTCTTTCATGTTAAAAACCACGGGCCGGACGGCTTCTTCCAGATCCACGGCCTGGATCTCGTCGCATTTGGTGCCGACGGCCTTGCCGCTCAACCCCTTGATCAGCATTTCAACGGCTGCCGAGCCCAGGCGTCCGCCAAGGATACGGTCTTCTGCCGTGGGAGAACCGCCCCTCTGGATATGGCCCAGGACGACGACGCGCGTTTCCAGGTCCGTAATATCCGTGATCTTCTCCGCCAGCTCGGACGCCTTGATGGCGCCTTCAGCGACCACGATGATCCAGCTGGCCTTGCCCTTGATATATCCCTGGGTGATCTCCTCGCAGACCGCCTGAACATCAAACCGGACTTCCGGGATCAATACCTGCTCGGCGCCCCCGCCCATGGCCGATTTCAAAGCGATATATCCGCTGTTACGGCCCATGACCTCGACGACAAAAATCCTTTCCATCGAATTCACGGTGTCCTTGATCTTGTCAATGGCGGAAAGGGCCGTTTCCACCGCGGTATCGGAACCGATGGTCCTGTCTGTGCCGTTCAAGTCGTTATCAATGGTCCCCGGCACGCCGATGGTCGGAATATTCCATTCCTTCGTCAGGGCGAGCGCCCCTTTGTAGGTCCCGTCTCCGCCGATGGCAACAAGGCCTTCGATCCCGTTCCTTTTTAAAATCTCAGCCCCGCGTTTGCGTCCCTCCGGCGTCATGAATTCCGGGCAGCGGGAAGTTTTCAGAATGGTCCCCCCGCGGTTAATGATGTTGGAAACCGCGTGATGGTTCAAAAGTTTCATGTCCTCGTTGATCAAGCCTGTGTATCCCCTGAAAATACCGTAAACTTCCAGCCTGCGGGAAAAACAGGTCCGGACAACGCCGCGAATGGCGGCATTCATTCCCGGGGCGTCTCCTCCGGATGTCAAAACACCTATCCGTTTAATCGTCATGATTTAAAGTCCGTGGATGATTCTCTTTGAACTTTTGTTATTCTCTCACCCCGCGCCCGGACTTTTTCAAAGCCCTTCCACGCGCAGGTTTCTCGGATATTCAATGACCACCGTATAAGAAATCTCTTTTTTGGCCGATGGCGCCAGACTGAACTCCCAGCGCCAGACGCCTTTTTTGTCCTTGTAGTCTTTGTCTTTGGGATCCGGACTCAGGCGTTCCACCCGGGACCTGATCCGCTCGTCCTGGGACACGGGCATCGCGTCAAAAAGCTCGAACAGGATCTCCTTGCCCTTGTAATTCTCCGCGGTAACCTTAAAGACGATCGTTACCTTGCGGTCAGGCGAAGGAATGCTGCCCAAGAGAATATCGTCGATCTTGCGCGAAATCTCTTCCTTTTTGATCTTGACGTTCTCGTCGATCCCCAGGGAAAGATCGAATTCTTCTCCGGGTGCGATGGCGGAAAGAGAAGAAACCCCGACAAAATCCCCCTCCAGGAAAACATTCATGCGCCCCGGCAAAAGCTGCAGATTCTTGTCATTGGTGACGGACGCCTTCAAATAGGCAAAAACGCTGGCCTTGGGAAAGGCTGAATATTTGAATTTCGCCGGCAGATTCTGGGACAGGACGCCAAGCCGTTCTTGCGACCCGTCGGATTTAATCGTCACCTTCCGGGAAATTTTATAGATAACGGATATTCCCTTCTCCTGGACCGCCGCGGTATCCACGACCGCCTCTTGCAGTTTGTCCTCTGATAATTCGGACTTCATCTCCAGGGCCATGGGGGGCTCGGCATCAAGGCCTCTCCCCTGGCCGGCAAACTTCATTCGCCTGGTGGATGTCACCGGTTGCTCATAAGGCTTCAGGATCCAGGAAGACAACTCAGGCATGCGCCCCGACACCGAGGGTTTGGCTGTCGAAAGGGTCATCTCAACGTCCTTCCAATCCTCCCCCGTGGTCTGGCGCACGACGCCGAATCCGATCAGCTCGACCTGGGATTTTTCAAAAGAAGCGCGGGCCTCATAGACCGGGGTCCATGTCGCCGCGGAAACAAGATAACTGGCCTGCAAAACCACGGGCCCCGAACTTGCGGTTTCCACCTCGACCACAATCGAGCGCTTCATCCTGGGCGAACCGGCGACCTGGTTCCATTCCCTCTGCAGAACTTCCAGCTTCCTGTTCAATTCCCGTTCTTTGACGTCTAGGGCCGCGAGCGCCCCGTAATAATCCTTAAAAGAAATATCCAAAAAACCCAGGAGCTCATTGAGCTCTTTGGCCTGAGGCATTTTTGTGACCATATCCTCAGGCATCTGCCCCCGGGAAAAACTCAACAGGGAATCCAAAAGCTGCCGTTTATGGGCCGCGACGTTTTTCGCGTCGCGCACCGTTCTGAGCTCATCGCGCACGGAAAGGATGCGGGCTTCCAGTTCCCGGGCCCGCTCGCCCGAGGCCTCCTGCAAAAATTCCCTCCTGACGCCGGCGCCCAGGATTTTTGTCCCGGCGGAGCCCTGGCCTGAAACCTTCAGGGAATTCTCGTCGATTTCGGGAATGATATCGGAAAAAACAACCTGGTGGCTGCCCGCGGGAAGATCCACAGTCCCGCTGCGCGTGATCAGGGCGCTGCCGGAATAAACAACGACACTGCTGATCTTTGAATTCATGTCGGCGGCGAAAGCCACGGACGCCGAAAAAAACAGGGCCAGAACCAGACCGAACAATCCCGGACATCTTTTCATCGCTGCCTCCCCGTGCGTATCATGAAATTTTCCGCCTGTCCGACTGATATTCCATAATGTGGGGCCTATGTGCCCATTTCTTAATTCGCCAACCTTGATTTTCATTCAGGAGGCGAATTAACCCCGAGCCAGGATTCTTCAGGCGAGGGGCATTCCATAATGTGGGGCCTATGTGCCCATTTCTTTAAATTCGCTCACCTTGGTGTCATTACAGGAGCGAATTAACCCCGAGCCAGGATTCTTCAGGCGAGGGGGCATTCCATAATGTGGGGCCTATGTGCCTATGTGCCCATTTCCCAACTCGCCAGATACTCTTTCTGTTCGGCGGTAAGTCTGTCGATTTTCACACCCATGGAATCCAGCTTCAGTTCCGCGATCCTTTTATCGATATCCGGGGGAACCTTATAAACCTGCTGCCGAAGTTTGCTGTGATTCTTCTTCATATATTCGGCGGACAGGGCCTGGTTGGCGAAACTCATGTCCATGACCTGGGCCGGATGCCCTTCGGCCGCCGCCAGGTTGATCAGACGGCCGTCGCCGAGCAGATAAATCCTGCGCCCGTCCGAAAGGATGAATTCCTCGACAAAATCGCGGGTCAATCTGCGCTTTTTGCTCATCTTCGCCAGTCCGGGGATGTCGATCTCCACATTAAAATGCCCGGAATTGCAGATAATGGCCTTGTCTTTCATGACTTTGAAATGTTCCGTCCGCAGGACATTGATATCGCCGGTCACCGTCACAAAAATGTCCCCGATCCGGGCCGCTTTGGCGATGGGCATGACCAAAAAGCCGTCCATCACCGCTTCCAGGGCCTTGAACGGATCCACCTCAATCACGATCACATTGGCGCCGAAGCCTTTGGCCCTCATGGCCAGGCCGCGTCCGCACCACCCGTAACCGCACACGATAAAATTCGTCCCGGCCACGAGCTTGTTGGTGGCCCGGATGATACCGTCAAGCGTGGACTGTCCTGTGCCATAGCGGTTATCAAAAAGGAATTTCGTCTGCGCGTCATTAACGGCGATGATGGGATACAAAAGTTTCTTTTGTTTTTCCATCGCCCGCAGGCGGATGACCCCCGTGGTCGTCTCTTCCGTGCCGCCGAAAGGAATGTGGTCTTTCTTCTTATGGATAACCGAAACAAGGTCCGCTCCGTCGTCCATGGTCAAATCGGGCCTGCCGGCCAAAACAGCCTCAATATGGCTGTAGTACACCTTGTGGTCTTCGCCCTTGATGGCGAAAATCGGGATCCCGTAATCCTTGACCAGGGAAGCAGCCACGTCATCCTGGGTGGACAAAGGATTGGAGGCGCACAGAAGCGCGTCCGCGCCGCCGGCCTTGAGCGTCAGCATCAGAACGGCGGTTTCCGTGGTCACGTGCAGGCAGCAGGCGATCTTTGTTCCGGCCAGCGGCTTTTCCTTGGCAAATCTTTTACGGATCAACGACAGAACGGGCATATTATCATCGGCCCATTCGATCCTCAATTTTCCACGACGCGCAAGCGAACTGTCCTTAATATCATAATTCATTTAGTCTGCCCTCTCCTTTTCCAGATCAGATTTTTATCTGGCCTCTTTTTTCAAGGCTTCCGCTTTGTCCGTCTTTTCCCAGGTGAAACCGCTTTCCGAGCGGCCAAAATGACCGTAACAGGCGGTCTGAAGGTACTTGGGTTTCAAAAGGTCCAGGTGCTTGATGATCCCGCGGGGCGTCAGGTCAAAAACCCGGCGCACAGCCTGTTCCAGCTTCTCATCGGAAACCGCGCCTGTGCCGAAGGTATCCACAAACAAACTCACAGGCTCCGACTTTCCGATGCAATAGGCCAGCTGGATAAAACAGCGGGAGGCCAGCTTGGCGGCCACAACGTTCTTGGCCACGTAACGGGCCATATAGGTCGCCGAACGGTCCACCTTGCTGGGATCTTTTCCGGAAAAAGCTCCGCCGCCGTGAGACGTCACGCCGCCGTAGGTATCGACCACGATCTTGCGGCCGGTCATTCCGGTATCGGACTGAGGTCCGCCGATGACGAACTTTCCGGTTTCATTGACGTAGTAGGAAGTTTTCCCGTCCACCAGGCCCTTCAGAATGGGGCCCGCGACCGTTTCAATGATTTCCTGGCGGGCCTTGCCCGTGATCTTGCACCCCGTCGTATCCAGGATGTCGTCGGTATGCTGACAGGCCAGAACGACATTGTCCACTCTTTTGGGTTTTCCGCCCTGATACTCCACCGTCACCTGGGATTTGCAGTCCGGGCCCAGGTATTTCAGGAGCCCTTCCTTGCGCACCTGCGCGAAACGCCGCACAAGCCTGTGGGCCAGCATGATCGGTAAAGGCATCAGCTCTTCGGTTTCGTCATTGGCGTAACCGATCATAATGCCCTGGTCTCCGGCCCCGCCGCAATCGACGCCTTGGGAAATATCCGGAGACTGTTTGTTGATCGCGTTCAAAATAGCGCAGGTATGAAAATCAAAACCATATTTGGGGTGAGTGTACCCGATATCCTCCAGGACGCGGCGCGTCAAATTGTGAATATCGATATAGCCCTTGGTCGTGATCTCACCGCCCACGATGATCAAACCCATCGTGACATACGTTTCGCAGGCGACACGGCCCTTATCATCCTGTTTAAGCACCTCGTCCAAAACAGCGTCAGAAATCTGATCGCAGACCTTATCCGGATGGCCTTCCCCTACCGATTCTGACGCGAAAAAATATTTCCTGTCTGTCATTCGATCCTCTCCTTGATCCGCCTAAACGCGGATAACCCCTCAGGCGTCCTTGTCCGATTTTTTCCTATGGGGTCACGTTAAATTTCTTTTCAACCCTATTTGACTGAACCGTTATACCTGGCCACCACCTCTTTATAGGAATCCAGGTGCCCTATATCAAACCAATGCCCCTTTGTGAGAGTAAAGCCGTAAACCTCCTGCCGTTCCATGAGCCACCGGATATAATTCCCTGAGGCGTCATTGGATGTCGTCTCGTCCAGCGCGTAGGTTTTCAGCAAAGGCAGCGTCTGAGCCGGAAAATAATACAAACAGGTCGCCACCAGCGTGGACTTTGGATCTCGCGGTTTCTCCTGAAAACGGGTCAGGCGGCCCCTGCGATCCACGCTGACAACCCCGAAACGGCTCGCGCTTGCCCTGTCTTTGATGTCAAACAGGCCCAGGGACGCGCGGGGCGAAGAACGCCGGGCAAACGACAAAAAGGGATCAAAAGATTTTTCAAAAAGGTTGTCTCCGCCCACGACAACCACATCCGAAGCGACATTCTCGCGCGCGATGACATCATAGATGTCGCCGATCGCTCCCAGGCGGTCTTCATTGCACCGGGTGCCGTCATTTATGACGGAGATCCTCTCAGCCGGCCCCCGGCCCCTGCGCCAGGCCTGGAAATCGGCATAGAATTTACGATTGGTCACGACAAAAATTTCCTCGACCGAGCCGACAAGGCTGTCGACGATAAAATCAATGACCGCTTTGTCCGGGGTGATCTTCAGGAGGGGTTTGGGGATGCCCAGCGTTAAAGGATAAAGGCGCGTGGCATAACCTGCGGCCAGAATAATGGCTTTTGTCCGGTTTTCAGGAACCCGTTCGCGCAGACCCATGGGAGAAAGCCCTCTGTTCACCCGTATATTTGAGGCAAAATTTTGTTCAACTGCCCCTTGAGAAATCTTTCCACTTCCATCCCCGTCGACAACGTCAAGGCTTCTTCCGCGATCTGCCGGGCCGTTTCGCAGGAAACATTGCGGATGACGTTTTTGATCTCAAGCAGGCTCACCGAAGGCATGCTGAACTCATCCAAACCCAGCCCCAGCAGAAGAATGGCGAGCGAAGGCTCACTCGACATCTCGCCGCACATCCCGACCCAGATGTTCGCCTTGTGGCCCGCCTCAATGACGTTCTTGACAAGCCTCAGGACGGCCGGGTGCGTCGGCTCATAAAGGTAGGCGATCTTTTCATTGGTCCTGTCGACGGCCAGGGAATACTGGATCAAATCGTTGGTGCCGATGCTGAAGAAGGAAACTTCCCTTGCCAGGATATCGCTCGTCAAAGCCGCCGACGGCACTTCGATCATGGCGCCGATCTCGATACCCTCGTTAAACGCGACCTGCCTGACCCGAAGCTCCTTCTTGGCCTCCTCTACGACTTCTTTGGCCTGCCTGAGCTCTTCGACCCCCGAAATCATCGGAAACATGATCTTCAAATTCCCGAAGGCCGATGCCCTCAGGATGGCGCGCAGCTGGCTTTTGAAAATATCAGGCCTGCCCAGACAAAACCGGATGGCCCTCCATCCCATAAAAGGGGACATCTCCTTGGGCAGATTAAACTGGGAAATGAACTTATCTCCTCCCAAATCCAGGGTCCGCACGATAACCGGCTTGTCGCCGAACGTTGTCGCCAGCCTTTTATAAGCCTCAAACTGTTCGTCTTCCGTCGGAAGATCCCTGCGGTTCATGTAAAAATATTCCGTCCTGTAGAGGCCCACTCCGTCGGCGCCATGCTCCAGCACGGACGGGATCTCGTCCGGAAATTCAATATTGGCCGCCAGGGTGACTTCCCGTCCGTCCGTCGTGACAGCCGGCAGGTTTTTCAGGACAACGAGTGTCTGGGAAAGGTCTTTGAGCTTTTCCCCCTGGACCTTGTATTTCTTCAGGGTATCGGCGTCCGGAGAAACAATGACGATGCCGGAAGAACCGTCAATAATGACAAGGTCTCCTGTCTTGATCTGCATTGTCGCCAGCTCAAGGCCCACGACCGCCGGGATCTCCAGAGACTTGGCCATAATGGCCGTATGCGAAGTCTTCCCCCCGATATCCGTGATAAATCCCTTGACCCTGTTCTTGTGCATCGAGGCGGTGTCTGAAGGAGAAAGGTCATGGGCGACGATAATGACCTCTTCTTCCAGATCTCCCAGCCCTTTTCTCATCTTGCCCAAAAGATTGCGCAGGATCCTGCGTCCGACATCGTTGATATCACTGATGCGCTCTTTTAAATATTCGTCCTCGATCCTGGAAAATACCTGGGCGTAACGTTTCAGGACTTCTGAGAAAATATAATCGATATTGACCTTTTCCCTTTTGACCCGCGAGATGACCTCTTCAATGAGCATGCGGTCTTCCAAAACCAGAAGGTGGGCGTCAAAAACCTCACCATGCTCAGTCCCCATATCCTGGGCGATCTTTTTCTGAAGGGCGATGATCTCCTGGCGCGTCTGGATCAGCGCGTCTTCAAAACGCGATATTTCCAGAGGCACCTGGTCTTCCGTCACGGGAATAGGCGCGACATCCAGGTCTTCCTTGCCAAGGATGAAGGCCTTGCCGACGACAATCCCCGGAGCGGCCGGTATCCCTTTTAAGATATTCTCACTCATCGGACCTCAGCAGCGCCTCAAGCTCATGGATGGCCAATTCCGCATCCGAACCTTCGGCGACAATCTTGATCTCGCTGTCTTTTTCCGCGGCCAGCATCAGGATACCCATGATGGACTTTCCGTTGACAACCTCTTCATCCTTGACCACCTTGATCGTGGAGTCATATTTGTTGGCGATCTGAACGAAAAGGGCCGCCGGACGCGCGTGCAATCCCTGTTTGTTGTTGACCCTGATTATTTTTTCCACTCTTTTAATCATGAGAACGTTTGGGAATACCTTTAGGCGCGCTGCAGGCCCAAAAGATCCGCAACGATCCTCGCCAGTTTGTTGGCGTCATGTCTGATATGGTCGGTCGCGCTCACCAGGTCTTCCTCGATGACCCCATATCCCAGATCCTTGATCACCTGGCTGTCGGCTTCGACCCGGATGGACTTCTCGCGATGATATTTATCCAAAAGCGACACGGGGATCCTGCCGGCATTCACGATGCAGGCGTCAATGATCTTGGGATCCGTATGCCGCAGGAGTTCCTTGATATGGTCGGACGCCTTAAAACCTTCCGTCTCCCCCGGCTGGGTCATGATATTACACACGTAAATCTTTGAAACGTCGGCAGAGGCGACCGCTTCGCGGATTTCCTTGATCAAGAGGTTGGGAATAATGCTGGTGTAGAGGCTTCCCGGCCCCAGAATGATCAATTCCGCCTCCCGGATGGCCTTCACGGCGTCCGGCGCCGCGGACGCCTGCGAAGGACGAATAAAAATCTTTTTGATAGGCACTCCCGAGCGCGGGATCTGCGCCTCCCCCTCCGTCACCCGCCCGTCGGCGTGCTCTGCGATCAGGACGACTTTTTCCAGCGTGGAGGGCAGGACGCGGCCCCGGATGGAAAGGATTTTGCTGGATTCCTTCACGGCTTTCTCAAAATCGCCCGTCACCTGGGTCATGGCCGTGATAAAAAGGTTCCCAAAACTATGCCCGCTGAATTCCGTATCCTGTTTGAAACGATACTGGAAAAGCTGCTGCATCATTGTTTCTTCATTGGCCAGGGCCACCAGGCAATTGCGGATATCGCCCGGCGCGACCATATCGAACTGCTGGCGCAGACGCCCGGAACTGCCGCCATCATCGGCAACCGTCACCACCGCCGTAATATTAGAGGTATATTCTTTGAGGCCGTGCAGAAGGACGGAAAGCCCCGTCCCTCCTCCGATCGCGACGATTTTTGGCCCGTGCTCAAGAAATCTCTTCTGATAGAGGATATCGATCAGATGCGAATCCCTCTGAGGCATGATCAGGGAAACCACGGACACCAGCATATTCTTGAAGCCGAGAACCAAAAGAACAATGCCCAGAAGAAAATTGGCGTAATACACAAAGGTGATGGCGCTCGTCAATTCCCCGCGGTACGTCATCATCCCGCCCACGCCCACCATCATGAGGATCAGGCCCAAAAGCGACAAAAAAGCCCATCTCTTGACGCGGATACCGGGATAAAACCACTTGAAAAAATTTCTGAGGTTAAATTTTCTTATCATCTTCGGTTTCTATGATCCGGACCACGTCTTTTTTATCTTTGGCCTGTTTGAGGGTATCGCGGAAATATTTGTCCTTGATCAGGCGGGAAATCCTGGCCAGGGCCTTCAAATGCGGGCCGGCCGAATCCTGCGGGGCCAGGAGCAAAAAGAAAACGTAGACAGGCTCTCCGTCGAGGGAATCAAAATCCACCCCTTTCCTGGAAAGCCCGAAAGCGCCCACGAGATTCTTGATGCAATCGGCCTTGGCGTGGGGAATTCCGACATTGTGGCCTATCGCCGTTGACCCGAGGGATTCCCGCGCCAAAAGCAACTCTACAATCTTGGCCTTGTCCTTCTTGTCAATATCGCCGCTGACGATCAAAAGCTCAACAAGCTCCTTGATCGCTTCGGTCTTATTGACGCTTTTAAGATCGGTTGTTATCGCCTCTTCTGAGAGAAAATCCATGATCTTCATCCGAGCTGTCCTCCTTTTTATCTTCAAAAACGCGCGTTAGACTCTAGCAGGCACATGGAAGGTTATGTTGATCCGAAGGTGAAATCCCCGCCCAAAACGACAGAGACGAATAGAGGTTTTTCCAAAAGGCTTTTATTCCTGATAAAAGACAAACAACATGACGACGAACAGTTACGAAACAATTTGGAGCGGGAGGCGGCCCGTATAACTCACTTCGTTCTGCAGGGCCTGCCACGTGATGCCGAAGGCATTTTACGTGGCGGGATTTCTCCTCACCCGCCTCGTCTTCCTGCCTGCCGATAGGCAGGCGCTCCTTCGTCGCTGGGCACCCTCGCTCGAACCAGTGGCGCTCGGGTTGCCTTCAAATCCCGCGAATAAGGAAACCAACCAAAATAACAATTTGGAGCGGGAGGCGGCCCGCATAACTCACTTCGTTCTCGCCGGGCCTGCCACGTGATGCCGAAGGCATTTTACGTGGCGGGATTTCCCTTCGCTCGGCCCAGAGGTCCTCGCTTTGGGCTGGCCAAACGTGCTGACACCAGAGGCTTTTCCTCACTTTTCGCTCGGCGCACGTTTGGCTTCAAATCCCGCAAACATGAAAACCAGCTAAAAAGAACAATTTGGAGCGGGAGGCGGGATTTGAACCCGTGACATCAACCTTGGCAAGGTTGCGCTCTACCAGCTGAGCTACTCCCGCATAAAAATATAAGTTAAAAAATTCTAATCTTTGCGCACGGAGGGATTTCCCTGCGCTCGCTCCAGAGGAGCTCGCTTTGGGCTGGCCAAACGTGCTGACACCAGAGGCTTTTCCTCACTTTTCGCTCGGCGCACGTTTGGCTTCAAATCCCTCTAATCTTTGCGGACGGAGGGATTTCCCTTCGCTCGGCCCAGAGGTCCTCGCTTTGGGCTGGCCAATTTTGCTTTCGGCCAGAGGCCTCATCCTCGCTATTCGCTCGGCACAAATTTGGCTTCAAATCCCTCTAATCTTTGCGGACGGAGGGATTTGAACCCCCAAGGGTTGCCCCAGCAGCTCCTAAGGCTGCCGCGTATGCCAGTTCCGCCACGTCCGCTTGATTGGCTTATGGCATAGGACCAATAGCTCTTCTTTCTATCTCTAAGCTATGCGCTATACGCTAAATTATGAGCCGCCCGCGACTCGAACGCGGCACACCCGCCTTAAAAGGGCGGTGCTCTACCAGGATGAGCTAGCGGCCCGAAATATCCGGTGAATCTTGGTCTAAACTTCCGTTAACTCTTTTTCTTTATCCTTGAGGATATTCTCAAGATCAGCCATATGCTTATCGGTGATCTTCTGGATCTCGTCCTGGGCGCGGAACCTTTCATCCTCAGGAATGACCTTGTCGGTCTCCAGTTTTTTGATGGAATCGTTGGCGTCCCTGCGGATCGTCCTTAAAGAAATGCGGCCTTCCTCGGCCATGGCCTTGACCACTTTCTTAAGCTCTTCCCTGCGGTCCTGGGTCAACTGCGGGATCTGAAGGCGGACCATTTTGCCGTCGTTAAAAGGCGCCACTCCCAAATTCGATTTGGCGATGGCTTTTTCAATCTCCGGAATAACCGTCGGGTCCCAGGGCTGGATCACGATGAGCCTGGCATCCGGGATACTGATAGAGGCCAGGGACTTCAAGATTGTCGGTGTCCCGTAATAATCGACGTGCAGACCCTCCACAAGATGAGGATTGGCCCGGCCGGTCCTGATCTCCGAAAAATTCCGGCGCGACGCCTCCAGGGCCTTGTTCATCTTGTTGTCCGCTTCCTTAATGAGTTCCCGCGTATTCATAGACACCTCTTTCTTTCCGTGGCCTTAGTCAAAAAAAAGGGCTTTCAAAACAAGCCTCTCTTCAGCTGACCGTCGTGCCTATTTTTTCGCCTGAAATGATTTTTTTGATATTGCCTTCCTGTGTGAGATCGAAGACAACGATGGGCAAATGATTATCCATGCAGAGGCTGATGGCCGTGGCGTCCATGACTTTCAGCTCTTTATTCAGCACATCCATATATTTCAATTCCAGAAATTTTTGAGCGTTCTTGTTCTTCATCGGGTCGTCGCTATAGACCCCGTCGACCTTCGTCCCTTTGAGGATGGCGTCCGCGTTGATCTCCATGGCCCTTAAAGCCGCGGCCGTATCCGTCGTAAAATAAGGATTGCCGGTCCCGGCCACAAAAATGATGACCCGGCCGTTCTCCAAATGCCTGATCGCCCGCCTGCGGATATAAGGCTCGGCAATCTGATGCATTTCAATCGCCGTCATGACGCGGGTGGCTATTTCTTTCCTCTCCAGCGCGTCCTGGAACGCCAGGCCGTTGATGACGGTCGCCAGCATCCCCATATAATCGCCCACCGCGCGTTCGATCTGGTAACGCTTGGTGCCGGACTGCCCGCGGAAGATATTGCCTCCCCCCAGGACAACGGCCACCTCAACCCCCATCTTGCGCACGTCGGCGATCTGCGCGGCCAGGGAATCCAGGATCCCCGCGTCAATCCCGTGGGATTGACCCCCCTGCAAAGCCTCGCCGCTAAGTTTCAGGACAACGCGCTTATAGACGGGTTTATTTCTCATTCTTCCCCGATTTTAAAACGGCAAAAGCGCCTGACCACGATATTCTCTCCGAGTCTGGCCACAATGGAAGTCAGATAATCCCTGATCGTCTGTTTGGGATCGCGGATAAAAGGCTGGTCCAGCAGACAATGCGTCTTGGCATAATCCTGCCTCTGGGCTTCGTTGAATTCGGCAAGGGCCTGCGCCGGAACCTCTTCGATGTTCACGCACAGGGGCGCGGACGCCGCGATCTGCATGGCCACATCTTTCGTAAAACGGACGAATTCTTCATTTCTGGCGACAAAATCCGTTTCGCAATTCACCTCCAGGACCACGCCGATCTTGTTGCCGGTATGGACATAGGCCTCAATACGGCCCTGGTTGGCCGCGCGGCTGGCCTTTTTGGCCGCGATCTCCAGCCCTCTCTTCTTCAGCAATACGGAGGCTTTTGCCAAATCCCCCTGGGCATCGTCGAGCGCCTTTTTGCAATCGGCAACCGAGGCCAGCGTCATATCTCTGAGTTGTTTGATCAATTCAATGGAAACTGCCATCAGAAGACTCCTGTTATTGGAACGGGCTCAAACAAAGGTTCTTTTGAGCCTTATTCTTTGTCTCCCCGCGCCTTTTTGGCTTTGGGGGCCCCTTTTCCCTCTTCCTGGTCCAGGGACATTTTTTTAATGACTTCTTCCTCAACCTCGACGATTTTCGCCCCGTCCGTCTCCGGGCCTTCCTGCTTTTCTTCCATTTCTTTCTTGGCGGCCTTGACATCATCAAATCTCTTGCGGCCGTCCAACAGGCTGTCGGCCATAAATTTGCTGATCAAACGGATGGATTTAATGGCATCATCGTTGCCGGGGACCGGATAATCGATCAGATCGGGGTCGCAATTGGTATCGATGAGGGCCACGATCGGAATTCCGAGCCTCTTGGCTTCCAGAATCGCGGTTTCTTCCTTCTTGGAATCGATCACGAACAGCGCTCCGGGAAGGCGGTCCATTTCAAGGACTCCGGAAAGGTTTTTCAGGAGTTTCGCGCGTTCCTTGGACAGGGCCGCGATCTCTTTTTTGGTCAAGCTGTCAAAAATGCCGTCTTTTTCCATCTGTTCGATCTCTTTATACCGGCGAATACCCTTCTTGACCGTCTGAAAATTGGTCAGCAATCCGCCCAGCCAGCGGTGGTTCACGTAAAAAGCTCCGCACCTCCTGGCCTCTTCCCCGATGACATCCTGGGCCTGCTTTTTTGTCCCCACGAAAAGGATGGGTTTACCCAGGGCCGCGGTCTCGGAGACAAATTCCCTGGCTTCGTTAAGGAATTGTTCGGTTTTCTGCAGGTCTATGATATAGATCCCGCTCTTTTCTCCGAAGATATAGCGCTTCATCTTCGGGTTCCACCGCCGTGTTTGATGCCCGAAGTGGACACCGGCTTCCAACAACTGTTTAATAAGTTCTGTAGTAGTCAAAGTTTGGTTCTCCTTTCATTCCTAAAGTGTTTCTCTTGGACGCAATGAGCCTTAATTTAACCCTAGCTTAAACTGACATAATATAACATAAGCCGTCTTGTTTTCAAACAGAATTTTGCGGGAATATGTCAGGCCTGAAACTGGATGTCGTAGAGGCGTTTGTAAATACCGCCTGTGCCCAAAAGCTCTTCGTGCCGGCCTTCTTCGCTGATCCTTCCCTCGTTTATCACCACGATCCTGGTGGCGTTCTTGACCGTGGAAAGCCTGTGGGCGATAACAAAAACGGTCCGGCCCTGCATCAGGGCGTCCAGAGCGCCCTGAACAAGGCGTTCATTCTGGGAATCCAGCTGCGATGTCGCTTCATCCAGGATCAAAATAGGAGGATTTTTAAGGATAGCGCGGGCGATCGCCAGCCTCTGCCGTTCCCCTCCAGACAATTTGACCCCCCTGTCTCCAATATATGTTTCATACCCCTGCGGCAGGTTCATGATGAATTCGTGGGCAAAGGCCTTTTTGGCCGCCTCCACAATCTCATCGTGACTGGCATCCCTCTTGCCGTAAGCGATATTATCCCTGACGGTATCGTTAAAAAGAATGGTTTCCTGATTGACCATGCCGATAAGCCCTCGCAGGGATTTAACGTTCAGCGTCCGGATGTCCCTGCCATCGATCAGGACCGCGCCCTTCTGTGGATCGTAAAAACGCGGGATCAGGTCCACCAGCGTGCTTTTGCCGGCGCCGCTGGGCCCGACCAAAGCCACGATATCGCCCTTACGGCACCTCAGGCTCACGCCTTTGAGGATCTCCGCCTCTTCGTAGCGGAACCAGACGTCGCGCAGCTCGATCTGGTCCCGGACCTCCCGGATTTCCCAGGCGGCTGGATCCGCCTTGATCCTGGGTTCAATCTCCAGGATTTCATAAATTCTGGTCGAAGCGGCAAAGGCCTTTTGCATGATGGAATTGACGCCGCCGAGCTTTTTGAAGGGCCTGATCATCATCATGACCGAACCCAAAAACAGGCCGAAGACGCCGAAGGACAAAACTCCGGAAATGACCTGGCGGCCGACATAAAGAAGGATGAACACTCCTCCGAAAACGCCGATGACCTCGGTCGCGGGACCCAGGGCCAGGGTTCTGCGGATGGACTTCATGCTCAACTTGTAATAATCCTGGTTCTGACGGCCGAATTTTCCGACTTCATAGGCTTCCGCCCCGAACGCGCGCACAATCCTGACGCCTGAAATCGTCTCCACAAGCAAAGAATTGATGTCGGCGACCTTTTCCTGCGTAGAGCGGCTGATCTTGCGGAGCTTCCTGCCGACCATAACGATAGGGATCGAGATAAACGGGACCATGAGGATCGCCACAATCGCCAGTTTCCAGTAAATGACAAGCACAATGGCGGAAAATAACACGATCTGCAGGGTCTGATACACCAGATCCGTGAACCCGTAAGACACGGCATTTTCCACGCAGGCCACGTCATTGGTAATGCGGGAAATCATTTCCCCCGACCGCTTGCGCGTAAAATACTCCAGGTCCAGGGACTGGAATTTTTCGTAGAGCCTGCGACGGATATCGCGCATCACTCTCTGCCCGATATCCGACATCAGCATGGACTGCAGATAGGTAAAAAGCCCTTTGAGAAGGAACAGGACAACGACGAACCCCGACATCATATAAAGCAGCTGCAACTGAGACATGCCGTTGATATGGCCGATAAAACGCTCAATGGAATCCGGCAGATCCACAGGGACGACGATTTTGTTGTTGGAAAGGATTTTGTCCGCGAAAGGCACGATCATGCCCATGGATACGCCGTCAAAAATAGTGGAGACAAGCATACAGACAACAGCCCAGCTCAACAGCCCGGCATAAGGCTTGGTGAACTGGAAAAGATCGACATAATCCTTGAGCCAAACAGGCTTATTTAATCGCACAAAACTCCTTTATTGGTAAGTTCTTACGAACATCCGGAGGCCTTCGGAGACCGCAGCATGGAAAGAACTTCCTTCTTTTTGAATAAGAGGTTTTTTATATTATCACACTTATTGACATCCCACAAGTTATTTGTTATCATTGTGAGACTTTAACTTAGGGAACATTGGTATTCCCCGAAAGCCTCGCGAACAGGCCCTTGTCAATGACAAAAGAACTCAAAGCAGCCGTAATCGGCGCCGGACGTCTGGGAAGCATCCATGCCAGGGTTTACACGGAAATCCCCCATATCAAACTGATCGGCGTTTGCGATATTGACAGCCAAAAGGCCTCGCTCCTTGCCCAAAACCAGGGCACGCAGGCCTCCTCAGACTATAAAACCCTCATCCCTGATGCCGATATTGTCAGCATTGCCACGCCTACGAACACCCATTTTGAAATCGGCCGCTTTGCCCTGTTGCAGGGCAAGCACGTCCTGATCGAAAAACCCGTCACGGATAACCTGCGCGATGCCGCGAGCCTGACCCGTTTGGCCAAAAGCAAAAATCTCACCCTGCAGGTCGGCCATGTCGAACGCTTCAATTCCGCGTTCATCGCCGCGCAAAAAATCGTCGATCATCCGCTCTTTATTGAATGTCACCGCCTCAGCCCGTTCCCTAACCGCTCGCTGGATATCGGCGTGGTCCTGGACCTCATGATCCACGACATCGACATCATCCTGGGTCTGATCCGCTCCGAGATCACGCGCATCGACGCTGTGGGTGTCAATGTGCTGACGCCTTACGAAGACATCGCCAATGTCAGGCTCCACTTCAAAAACGGCTGCATTGCCAATCTCACGGCCTCCCGTATTTCCGATGAAGTCATGCGCAAGATCCGTATTTTTCTCAAAGACACCTATATCTCCCTGGATTACCAGGCCCAGGCCGCCTTCGCCTATAAAAAAGAGGGGCGCGCCATCTCCAAAACCGCCATCCCCATTGAAAAAGAAGAACCCATCAAAAAAGAGATCGAATCCTTTACGCTTTGCGTCCGCAACGCCCGAAAACCGGTCGTCTCCGGAGTGGAAGCCTATGAAGCCCTGAAACTCGCCACCCGGATCAGAAAGGCCCTGCGCAAGCACCAGGCCGTCACAGAACGCATCCTTAGAAAAATCAGCTAGGAAAAACGATATGGCGCGCAAAAAGATCCTCATTGTCGCCGGCGAAGCTTCCGGCGACCTTCACGCCGCCAATCTCCTCAAAGAGATCCGGCGGATAAATCCCGAGATCCACGCCTTTGGCCTGGGAGGCTCCAGGCTCAGGGAAGCCGGAGCGGAAATCTGGCACGATCTTACGGAGCTGGCGGTTGTGGGATTTGTGGAAGTCCTCAAGCACTACGGAAAATTCCGGGAGGTTTTCTTTGATCTCCTCAAAAAAACGGAAGAATACGCGCCCGATGCCGCCATCCTGGTCGATTATCCGGGATTCAACCTGAGGCTGGCGGGGGAACTCAAAAAAAGAGGCATCAAGGTCATCTACTTCATCAGCCCCCAGGTGTGGGCCTGGGGCCGGGAACGCGTCAGCTTCATCCGCAAAAACATAGACCTTCTGCTTGTGCTCTTCAAATTCGAAGAAATCCTCTACACGGATGGCGCTTTCAACGTGCGCTTTGTGGGCCACCCTCTCTTAGACCAGGTCAAAGCCGAAAAACCAAAAGACACGTTCCTGGCGGAAACAGGATTTAAACAAACCGGCGCCACGATCGCGCTTTTGCCGGGTTCACGGCCCAGAGAAGTCTCCCAGCTGCTGCCCGTCATGCTGGAAACCGCCCAGATCATTTTCAAAAAAATGCCGCGCGCCCAGTTCTTCATCTGCCGCGCCTCGACCATCCCCAGGCAAACCATCAAGGACATTCTTGAACGCGCCAAGATAGATTTCCCCTATAAAGTGCTGGATGACGAAACTTACAACGGCCTCGCGGCCTCGGATTTTGCCGTCGTGGCCTCCGGCACGGCGACCCTGGAGACAGCCATCCTCAACAAGCCCATGGTCATCGTCTACAAGGTTTCCCTGATGACCTGGATCATGGCCAAACTTTTTGTCCGCATCCCTCACATCGGGCTGGTCAACGTGGTGGCCGGACAGAAGATCGTGCCTGAACTCATTCAGTTCGACGCCAGACCTAAAAAAATCGCGGAAACCGTCCTGGGGATCATGAACGATCAGCAACGGATGGAAAAGACACACGCGGAACTTTACGCCCTCAAAATACCCTCGGTATCCCCGGCGCCGGCCGCCGCGCCGCCCAGGAAATAGTTAAATTTCTGGATAAAGGGCCCTGCGCCGAAAACTAGGCGCCGCGAGCCCTGATATCATCCCAAACCTTCTGATAAACCTCGCGGACCCCCTCTGAAAAACAGATATACCTGATCTCATCGAAGTCTTTCTCAAACTCTTTTCCTGCTGACAAGGCGATCCGCGCCGCTTCCGGCAGCGGATACCCGTAAACTCCGGCGCTGATGGCGGGAAACGCGATGCTCTTTAAACCGTTTTTTTTGGCCAGAAGAAAACTGTTGCGGTAACAATTTTCCAGCAGCCCCGCTTCCCCCCTGTTCCCTCCGCTCCACACAGGCCCCGCCGTATGGATGATTTTTTTAGCAGGCAGCAGGCCGGCATTCGTCATGACGGCTTCTCCCGTCTGACACCCTCCTATTTTACGGCATTCATCCATTACCGAAGGACCGGCAGCGCGATGAATAGCCCCGTCCACCCCGCCTCCGCCTGCCAGCCTGGTATTGGCGGCATTGACGATCACATCCAGTTTTTCTTCCGTAATATCGCCTTGTTTGATGATAATCATTTTTTCAGGCCACGGTTCTCAGGCCTCAGGCCTCAAAATAGTGGACGTGGGTAAAACCTGCCCCCTAAGACCCTAGTCTTCCACTTCTCTTTTGATCCACTCCATGATCAAGCCCACAATAAATTCCTGCTGGCCTTGCGTCAATTCTTTTCCTTTGGGGATCTTGTGCCACGTGGCAAGACAACCTCGGCAGCAGGTGGCCGTGGCGTGCTGGGCCACAAAAACAGGATGCCCGCGAAAAGGGGTCTGCCTGCCGTCATTTTTGGGCTTAGCCGGCGCCAGACGCTTCAGAACGAACTGCCGCGCGTGGAGGCTGATCTCGCCGGGATCTTTCCTTCTGGCATAGGTCAGATCGCCGGCCTGAAGATGAAATCCTCTCCGGAATTTGGAACGGCTCACCTTCCAGAGGATCGCGTCGTAACCGTGCATGGGCATCCTTTTCTATTGAAATAACCGATACATGAAATCGTAACTGAATTCATAGGCCAGGCGGAAAGAAAATAATAAGACGAGATAAATGATGATATTGTGCAAAGAGAAAACAAGGGTCGCCAGGCGGGTCAAATAGAACAAAAGGTAAAAAGAGACAACAGACATCCGCCTGGGTTTAAAAACGCATGTGAAAAAATTATAGCGTGTCCAGTTAAACGAAAAGATGCGGTTCTCCGCCTTCAGCCTTTCAAACAGCTTTGAGCCCGGAAAAGGCGTCAGCATGGTGATATAGCAATGCCCCATGCGCGAACGGACCAAAAACCACAAAAGCCTCCAGAAATCAGAAGGCCTGTCTTCATCAAACCCCATGATGAAGGACCCCAGGACCCCGATTTTGTGCCGGTGCAGGTTTTTTACGGCGGTCAGATAATCCCGGCTGCTTTTGACCTGGGGCAGGGATGTCTTAAGGAATTGCTCCGGGCGCAGCGTTTCAAAACCCATAAGAAACCCACGGCAGCCGCTCTCGGCGGCCAATCGCAAAGCCTCTTCATCAAAACAGATATCCATCGAGCTATTGCCCGACCACGTGATATCCAGGGCCTTGAGCCTGCGGAAAAGTTCCTTGGCATATTTGGGACTGGAAAAAATGTTATCGCTGCGAAAAACAACGTGGGCCTTTTTCATAAAAAAGGGCAAAGGGGCCTGTTTGATCCGCCTGGCCAGTTCCAAAACCTGCTCCATTTTAACCCATCGGCACTTCTCGGAAATCCTGGCGCAGAATTCGCAATGATACTTGCAACCCCTGTCGATATGCAGGCCGGTTTTCTTCAAAACAACGGGGTCAAGGCGGCGGTAATATTTATAAACAGGAGAAAAGAAATCGTCCAGGGGCTCACCTGTGTATCTTTTTTTGAGGATTCCGGCCTCAAAATCCGACAAAACGCCGGGCCAGACGGACTCCGCCTCGCCGATAATGACGCTGTCAGCGTGCCGCAAAGCCTCATCCGGCAGGGCCGTCACATGAGGGCCGCCCAGAACAACCGTGGAGCCCGCCGCGCGGAACAGGTCCGCCAGCCGGTAGGCATGGAGGGCGGCGGAAGTCAGGCATGTGATGGCAACAAGCTTACCCGCGGGAAAATCCCTTTTAGACCAGAAGTATTTTTTGTTGATGAATTGGATACGGTAATCCGGCGGGGTCAGGCCTGCCAGGGTCAAAAGAGCGTGCGGAAGGGGATTGCCCGTAAATGTATTCTGTATCCAGTCGATCCACCGGTAGGAAGAACAGGGATTAACAAGAATAAGCTCTTTTTGAGAAGAAATCGCGGACATGAAGGCATTATAACAGGCGGGGCGTCGTCTGGAAAGAAGGTTTCCGAGGGAAGAAAAACAATTAAGAATTAAAAATTAAGAATGAAGAATTGGCTTATGGCGGATGGCTTAGGGCTTGTGGCGAAGGGCATATGGCAAAAACAGAAGACAGAAGTCAGAAGACCGAAATCGGATGTCAGAAATCTGACGTCTGAATTCAGAAATCAGAAATCGAGGGATGAAGACACGAAGGACGAAAAACAATTAAGCATTAAAAATGAAGAATTGGCTTATGGCGAGGGCATGAGACCCTCATCCCATTCAGGTTTGAGCGAGCGAAGACGAGCGATTCTTGATTACACTACCGGGGAAATCAATCCCATAGTATCTTGAAAATGTTAATCTGCCCGCGGAGGCACTGCCGGAGCTGGCTGCAGATAAAGATTTTCAAGATGTTTACGCACGGGACCATCCCATTCAGGTTTGAGCGAGTGAAAACGAGTGATTCCTTCTCCCCTCCTCTCTCTTGAATCCGAAACAACAATCAGAAGGCCGGGATTGACCTTTTTAAAGCGAATTGGAACGGAGCCGCTATGCGGCGAGTACCAGTTGAGCGAGAAAAAGGTCAATCCCGGCCAAACTCCACTCGACTCATCTGCCTCGCCTTTGGCGGGCAGACAGCGTTCGCTTCCCCCGAACCTTAGTGAAAACTAAGCGGGGTCCCACAAAGCGGGAGAATCCTCTAACACTAAAATTTAAAAGCCACACCGAAGCGTGGCTTTCAAATTTGGTGAGCCGTGGAGGATTCGGTCGCTACGCTCGCAGAGCTCGCTGCGCGACCCCACCTCACTCACTGACGGCCAGTGGCCTTTTCCACGCTTATCGCTCGGCGTTCGTTCGCTTCGAATCCTCTAACACTAAAATTTAAAAGCCACACCGAAGCGTGGCTTTCAAATTTGGTGAGCCGTGGAGGATTCGAACCTCCGACCCACTGATTAAGAGTCAGTTGCTCTACCAGCTGAGCTAACGGCCCAAAAGAATACGATGATCTATATTACAAGTGGCATTACCATAAAAGGCGAGGTATTTCTCAAGGAGTGGAAACGGAAATTTGTTATACCAGATTCAGATAAGACTGTAAAGAAGGATTTTTGCATATCACCGAATCATTCACCGCCTTATTACAAAATATATAATAACACAGGGCGTTTCTTCCGCTAGCTGGGATTTTCCACCATATTCTTGAAAGAAGTTTTTGTAAGCTAGATATAAAAATCAAAAGGCAGGCTCAAAATGAAGCTCTGCCTTTTTGACTTAAATTATTATTACTTCTGAACATCTAACAAAACTTTTACAGCATCTGTATCAAGATTGTACCAATTTTCAGTACAAGCGTCAATTATAACAGGAATAAAACCGCCTAAAATATCTAAAACCACCCAACCACCACCGACCTTGGTGTTAATGATATACGTTTTATCTTCAAAACCTGCTTTTTTAAAGGTGACTGTTGCAGATTTTAAATTAGAAAGCTGTATCGGGAGAGGTGTTTTCCCCATACGGTTTCCATTAATGTATATATCAGCACCTTGCGGATCTGAGTCAAAATCTACTGTTCTTGTCTTTTGTTTAAAAAGAGTCGCGCAACCAGGTAAAGTTATAAATAAAAATGACACCAAACAAAGACAAATCGCTATAGCTTTAAAGTTCGTATTCATTGCCCCTCCTTCTTTGAGTTAAAAAAAAGGCAACCCTTAAAAAAAGAGCTACCTCAAAATTTAACTCTCATCCTCCACGGCACCCCTTTGTAGTTAAATAATGATACCCCTTTACAGGAAGAAGGTCAATTTGAAAATCAAAAGCAATTTAAGGGAGTTTTTTCATTTTAAGAAACTCATTGCCGCCTTCATCTCTTTGACCGCTGTCATGCCGACCTCCTGGCCTCCGCCTGGCTCTTGTTTTTTAAGAGATGATATTCCTGCAGGGAACGGACCGTGATCTTTCCCTTTTTCATCGCCGCGATAGCCTCCACACTTGCCACAGCCGCGGCCATGGTCGTGATATAGGGGATCTTGTGCTGGATCGCCATGATCCGGATATAACTGTCGTCGGAGGTTCCCTTTTTGCCCGACGGCGTATTGACGACCAAATGGACCTGCCCGTTCTTGATCGCGTCAACCACGTTGGGCCTGCCCTCCTGCATCTTGTTGATGACGGCGTTTTCGATGCCCTGCTCGGCCAGAAAACGGCCTGTGCCTTCGGTGGCCAGAATCTTGAAACCCAGGTTCATCAACTTCCGGGCGACGGAAACAAGTTCTTTTTTGTCCCTGTCGTTGACCGTCAAAAGCACATTGCCTTCGCAGGGAAGCTTGGTGCCCGTGGCTTCCTCGGCCTTATAGAACGCTTCGCCGAAGGTGTCGTCGATGCCCATGACCTCTCCTGTCGCGCGCATCTCCGGCCCCAAAACAGGATCCACCTCAGGGAACATGTTGAACGGAAACACCGCCTCCTTGACACCCACATACGGCAGCCTGGCCTGTTCATCGAGCTGCGGGAAATCCGACAGCTTCTTGCCCAGCATCAGCTGCGTGGCGATGCGCGCGATCAGATACCCGGTGAGTTTCGAAACAACCGGCACCGTGCGCGAAGCCCTCGGGTTGGCCTCAAGGATATAGACCTTGTCGTCGCAGATGGCGAACTGAATATTGATGAGACCCACGACGCCCAGGGCCCTGGCGATGACATCCGTGTATTCGCGGATGGTCTTTAAGTGCCTGGCCGGGATACTGCGGGGAGGGATGACGCAGGCGGAATCGCCCGAATGGATGCCGGCGTGTTCGATATGTTCCATGACGGCCGCGACAAACGTCTTTTGCCCGTCGCAAAGCGCGTCCACCTCGCATTCCAGGGCGCGTTCGAGGAACCTGTCGATGAGCATCGGATATTCCGGACTGACCTGGATCGCCTCCACGGCGTAACGCCTGAGCATTTCTTCATCATAGATGATCTCCATACCCCTGCCGCCCAAAACAAAAGACGGCCTGACCATGAGAGGATAGCCGATGCGGCGCGCGATCACCAGGGCTTCCTCGAGCGAACGGGCAGTCCCGCTTTCCGGCTGCGGAATGCCGAACTCGATCATCTTCTGCCTGAACAACTCCCTGTCCTCGGCAAAAGCGATGCTCTCAACGCTTGTCCCCAGGATCTTGACCCCCTGCTCCTGCAGTTCCCGCGCGATATTCAGAGGCGTCTGGCCGCCGAACTGGACGATGACGCCGGCGGGTTTTTCCTTCTCGTAAATGGAAAGGACATCTTCTACGGTCAGGGGTTCAAAATAAAGCTTGTTCGATGTGTCGTAATCCGTGGAAACAGTTTCCGGATTGCAATTCACCATGATCGATTCATACCCTTCGTCCCTGAGCGCGAAGGCCGCGTGAACGCAGGTATAATCGAACTCAATGCCCTGACCGATGCGGTTAGGGCCCCCGCCCAAAATCATGATCTTGGGCCGGGCGGAAACAGCCACCTCATCGGTTCCCGGAGAATAGGTCGAATAATAATAAGCGGAATTTTCAACGCCGCTGACCGGGACCGCCTCATAACGGCTGATCTTGCCGAGTTTCTGGCGCCGCGAACGGACCGCGGCCTCCTGGATCCCGAAAAGCCGGGCCAGGTATCTGTCGCTAAAACCCCACTCCTTGGCCTGGACCAGCCATTTGTCCGGCAACGAAGCCCAGGGATGCTTAAGAATTTTTTCCTCGAAATCCACCAGCTCCTTCATCTGCTCGATGAACCAGACGCCGATATGCGTCATCTCGTGAAGTTCCTTCGGGGAAATTCCCTTGCGCAGGGCCTCATACATCAAGAAGATACGTTCGCTGGAAGGAAATGCGAGCCGCTTGCGCAGTTCATCCTCCTGGAGGGAGGCAAAATCCTTTGCCCAGCCCAGGCCGTAACGTCCTATTTCCAGGGAACGGATCGCTTTCTGAAAAGCCTCCTTGAAATTTTTACCGATACTCATGACCTCGCCCACGGCTTTCATCTGGGTGCCGAGGATATCCTGGGCCTTGGGAAACTTCTCAAAGGCCCAGCGCGCGAATTTTATGACGACGTAATCCCCCCACGGCTCATACTGATCCAGTGTCCCCTTTCTCCAGTAAGGGATCTCCTCCAGCGTGTTGCCCGCGGCCAGGCGGGTGGAAACAAGGGCGATCGGAAAACCGGTTGCCTTGGAGGCCAGGGCCGAAGACCGCGAGGTCCTCGGATTGATCTCGATGACCACCAGGCGGTCGTCCTTTTTATTGTGGGCGAACTGGATATTGGTGCCGCCCACGACCCCGATCGCCTCGACGATCCTGTAGGAAAGCTCCTGCATGCGTTTCTGCAGGGAAACAGGCACGGTGAGCATGGGCGCGGCGCAGAAACTGTCTCCGGTATGCACGCCCATCGCGTCGATATTCTCGATGAAGCAGACAGTGATCATCGTGTTCTTTTCGTCCCGCACGACTTCCAGCTCCAGCTCCTCCCAACCCACCACCGCTTCTTCAATAAGGACCTGATGGACGATGCTCATGGCCAGGCCGCGATTCGCGATCACGCGCAGTTCTTCCACGTTATAGGCGATGCCGCCGCCTGTGCCTCCCAGCGTGTAGGCCGGACGCACCACGACCGGCCCGCCAAGCTCGGCGGCGATCTTCTCGGCCTCTTCCACGGACAAGGCTGTGGCGGAACGGGGCACAGGGATTCCCAACTCGCGCATGGTCTTCTTGAAAACCTCCCTGTCCTCTCCGCGTTCAATCGCCTCCGCCTTCACGCCGATGACCTCGACGCCGTATTTCTTGAGGATTCCCGTCTTGTACAGGGTGGAAGCCAGGTTCAGCCCTGTCTGGCCGCCCAGATTCGGCAGGAGCGCGTCCGGCTTCTCCTTGGCGATGATCCTCTCGACGCTTTCGGGGGTCAGGGGTTCGATATACGTCCTGTCGGCCATATCGGGGTCGGTCATGATCGTCGCGGGGTTGGAATTCACCAGGATAATCTCGTAGCCTTCGGCCCGCAGGGCCTTGCAGGCCTGGGTCCCGGAATAATCGAATTCGCAGGCCTGTCCAATAATAATGGGGCCTGACCCTATGATCAGGACTTTCTTGATATCGGTGCGCCTTGGCATAAAAACTCCTTTCAAAAAAAATGCCAGGGTTTCCCCTGGCCTTATCAAAAGTCAGTGCTCAAATACGGTATTTTCAGAATATTTTCTGGAAGCGAGGCGACGATCACGAACATACGATTTGTTTCACAAAAAACGTCGGCTTTGACGCTTGTGGTCTTAGTTCCCGCAAAGGCGGCGGGAAGCGGAAAAATCTTTTGATCGAGGGTCAATCATATCAGATTTTTCGGCGGGTGTAAAGAAAAACATCCCGAAACAGAAGGCCGAAAAAATCCTCAACCCATCTTCTTTCCGAACTGCATGGAACTCAAAAGGATAACGCACAATCCCATGATTACCAGAGGCCATATCTGCGGCCAAAGCACCGTGATCCCAACACCTTTGAGGAAAACACCCCGGATAATGACCATAAAATAGCGCAAGGGATTTAAGTAGGTGACGATCTGGATGATTTTGGGCATATTGGCGATGGGATAGGCAAACCCGGACAGAAGAACGATCGGCAGGTAAAAAAGAAAAACCGACATCATCGCCTCCTGCTGGGTGGAAGAAACCGTGGAAATGAACAAACCGATGCCCAGGGTCGTGAAGAGATAAATACAGGAAGCCACAAGCAAAAGCAGAAGATTCCCCCTCAAAGGCACATGAAACCAGAGAACGCCCAGGGCCGTGATGAGGGTGATCTGGACCAGCGCGATGATGGCGAACGGAAGAAGTTTCCCGATGATGAACTCCAGGGGCTTGATCGGGCTGACGATCAGCTGCTCCATGGTCCCGATCTCCTTCTCCTTGACGATGGCCATGGCCGAAAGCAATAACGACATCATCGTGACAATGCTGGCGATGACCCCCGGGATATAGTAGTTGCGCGAAATCAGGTTGCCGTTGAACCAGGCCCTGTCCCGCAGGTCCACGCGAGGCGCCTCGGCGATCCCCCCGCGCTCCAGGGCCTCTTCTTTCAGCATCCGGTACTGATAGTTGCTCATAATGGTGTTGGCGTAGCCCATGACGACCATGGCGGTATTGGAATCCGTCCCGTCGTAAGCCAGTTGCACGAGAGCATCCTTGCCCGCCCGCAGATTGCGGCCGAACCCGCGGTCCATGCGGATGACAATGCTCGCGCGGCCCTTGTCCAGGACCGCGTTCTGCTCTGCGTCATTGCTGAGAAAATACCGGGGAACGAAATACTTCGAATAGGTGAAATCACGCAGAAGATCGCGGCTTTCCCTGGTATTGTCCCGGTCAAAGATGGCGGTCGGGACAAAATTAATGTCCTTGTTGGCCGCGTAGCCGAACATCAAAATCTGCACCAGCGGCGTGATAAAGATGATCGTCTTCATGCGGGGATCCCGGAAGATCTGCTTGAATTCCTTGATGATGATGGAGGAGGCCCTCTCCCACATACGCTAAACCACCTTCTTTTGAAAACGCTTGATGGAGCACGTGAACATGAAGACCGCGAACAGGAGGAGAAACAGCATTTCATCCCACATCACGGCCAGGCCGCCGGCCTTCAGGAACAATTCCCGCAGAATGATGATGTAATAGCGGGCCGGGACCAGATAGGTGATCGCCTGGATGGCCTTGGGCATGTTAAAAATGGGATAAATGAAACCGGACAACAGCAGCGTGGGAATCAGGGTCGTCAGGCTGGCCAGCTGGCTGGCCATCAGCTGGGAGCGGGCGACGACGGAAATGTAGATCCCCTGGGACAGCGCGCCGGTCAAAAAAAGCCAGCTCATGAAAATGAGCGTGATGTAATTTCCGCGGAAGGGCACGCCGAAAAGAAGCTGCGCCATCAGGACGCCTACGGTCAAATCCAGAAAACCGATGCAAAAATAAGGAAGAAACTTGCCGATAATGAGTTCCGGCGCCTTGACCGGCGTCGAGATCAGCTGTTCCATGGTCCCGCGCTCCCACTCCCGGGCGACGCACAAAGACGTCACCAGCGCCGAGACGATCATGATGATCATCGCCAGGACACCCGGCACGATAAACCAGGTGCTCACCAGCCCCATGTTATACCAGACCCGCGGCCGGGCTTCCACGCGCGCGCGGGGCGTGATGCCGCGCGAGTAAAGCACATCCGTCAAAAGCTGCGTATTGTACGCGTGGATGACGGAATTCACGTAATTCATGGCGATCGTCGCGGTATTGGCGTCGCTGCCGTCGACGATCAACTGAAGGGGCGCGGCTTTTCCGGATTCCAGGAGCCGCGAAAAATCCTTAGGGATGACAAACGCGAGCATCGCTTCCCCGGAATCGATCTTGTCCTGGATGTCGCGATAGTTGTCCGTGTAGGCGATGATATGGAAATACTTGGAATATTTAAAATTCAGCAGGAAATCGCGCGTCACCTTCGAAGAGGGGTCCTGGTTCCAGACGATCGTGCGGACATGGTCGATATCCAGGGAAAGCCCGAAACCAAAAATCAAAAGCAGAAGGACCGGAATGCCCAAAGACAGCGCGAGCGACCGCGGATCGCGCTTGATCTGGATAAACTCCTTCCAGGCGATGGCCAGGATCCTTTTGACATTCACGACGCGTGCTCCTTGTCGTAATTCTCAATGGCCGAAACGAAAACATCTTCGAGGCTGGGGCGGATTTTCGCGATGCCCCGCAGGTCCGCTCCCCGGCTTTTCAGATAAGAGGTCAGCGCGGGGATGGCGGAGGCCGCGTCATAAACGATGGCGTGGATGTTGGCCCCGAACAGCGAAGTCTCCTTGACGCCTTCCAGGCGGCCGAGGTCGTCGACTAAGCCCTGGGCCTCGGGGACAACGATCTCCAGGACGTCATTTGTCATGTATTTGGCCTTCATTTCATCCGGAGTGCCCATGGCGATGATCGTGCCGTGATAGATCAAAACCATCCGGTCGCAGTTCTCGGCCTCATCCATATAATGCGTCGTGACGAAAACCGTGACGCCCTTTTTGGCCAGGTCCTTGATGATCGCCCAGAAGTTGGCGCGCGTGATCGGGTCCACGCCGGAGGTGGGTTCATCCAAAAAAAGCATCCGGGGATGGTGGAGAAGCGCGCAGCCCAGGGCCAGGCGCTGTTTCCAGCCGCCGGAGATGATACGCGCGGGGCGGTTGCGAAAGGCGTCCAGGTCGGCCAGGCGGATCACCTCTTCTTTTCTGGCCTGCCTGTCATGAGCGGGGATCTTATAGATGCCGGAATAGAAATCGATATTCTCCTCGACCGTCAAATCGTCGTAAAGGGAGAATTTCTGGGACATGTACCCGATGTGTTCCTTGATGCGGCTCTGTTCGCGGATAATATCAAAACCGCCGACGGTACCGGAACCGGATGTGGGGGCGTAAATACCGCAGAGCATGCGGATCGTCGTGGACTTTCCCGCTCCGTTGGGGCCCAGGAAACCGAAGATCTCGCCTTCATGGACGTCAAAATTGACCTTGTTGACCGCGATAAAATCCCCGAACCTCTTTTCCAGGTCCCGGACGCTGACGGCGAGATTAGGCGCGCTGTTCATAGTCTTTGATGATGGCGACGAACGCCTCCTCCAGGGTCTTGACGTTCCATTCTTTTTTGATCTGCTCGGGGCCCTCGCAACGCAGGAGCTTGCCCTTATGGATAAGCCCCACCCTTTTGCAGCGCTCCGCTTCGTCGAGATACGCCGTTGAACAGAAGATCGTCACCTTTTCCTTCAGGAGATCATAGAGGATCTTCCAAAAATCCCTGCGCGAGACAGGGTCCACTCCGTTGGTGGGTTCATCGAGGAAAAGGACTCTGGGGGTGTGGATCAGGGCGCAGGCCAGGCCCAGCTTCTGCTTCATGCCGCCGGAAAGCTTGCCCGCGAACCTTTTCTTGAACGGCAGGAGCCCTGAAAACCCCAAGAGCTTGTCGATCGCCTTCTCGCGGTTCGCCCTGGCCACGCCGTAAACATCGGCGTAAAAATGGATATTCTCCAGCACGGTCAGCTCTTCATAAAGCCCGAAGCGCTGTGACATGTAGGCGATATGCTCTTTGAGAGGTTCGGCTTCCCTCACCGTATGCTTGTCGCAGACCCAGGCCTCTCCGCCGGTGGGCTCCATGATGCCTGTCAAAAGCCTCATGGTCGTGGTCTTGCCCGCGCCATCAGGCCCGACGAGCCCGAAAATCTCGCCTTCGGCGATCTCCAGGTCAAGGTGATCGACGGCCACGAGATCGCCGAACTTCCGGGTGAGTCCCTGCGCTTTAATCGTGATCATAAGCCATAATAAATTGAGGCCGCCTTAAGAAGACGGAGCTGTTTGTGGATCTGTGGCGCCTTTCTTGGGCCCTTAACGCTCCTGATTTGAGGATGCAAGAATGATATAGGCATCCGCCGGCATCCCGGGTTTCAGATCGAGTTCCGCGTTATCCACACGGACCTTGATCCTGTAAACAAGTTTGACGCGTTCGGTCGTCGTTTGGATAAATTTGGGAGTGAATTCCGCCTGACTGGAAATAAAAGAGATCCTGCCCTTATATTTCTTATGAGGATATGTGTCCGTCATCACGTAAGCCTCCTGGTCGAGCTTGACCCGGCCCAGGTCCGTCTCGTGAATATAGGCGGTCACCCAGATATTATTGAGGTCAATCGCCGTAAAAACAGGGGCTCCGATCTGGACAACCTCTCCGGGAAGCGCGCTCTTGACCAGGACATAACCGTTGAGAGGCGCGGTGAGTTCGGCGAACCCCAGGCGCGTCTCGGCGAGTTCAAGGCTGGCCTTGCGCTGATCAACCCTGGCTTTGCTGGCGTCGAATTTCGTCCTGGCCTCATCCCTCTTCTGGGTGGATACCGATCCCGCTTTCCAGAGATTTTCCGCCCGTTCATAATCCAGTTTGTCCAGGCCGTACTGATATTCCGCGGCTGCCAGCTCAGCGGACGCGTTCGCTTTGATCTTGCTGAGCTCATCCGTGTTGAGCCGCGCCACAGTGCCTCCCTTGCGGATGACCTGGCCCTCATCCGTCAGGAGTTCCACGATCTGCCCCTGGACACGAAAAGAGATCCGCACATCATCGCCTTCAATGGTCCCGGAGACTTTCAATTGTTTGCCGTTATGCTCCTTATGATACGTGCCGTAAAGATAAGACGCGTAGACAAGGGCTCCGACGAAGGCAAGGATCGCTATGATCCTGGCCTTTTTGGGTATTTTTGAGATCATGGGCACCATGAAAATCCTCCTTAAATCCCGCCTGCGGCAGGGACAACAACTTTATGTTCCGCGGCCTTCCCGGCTGGAGAAGAACCGTCGTCCTTATCCTGAACAACCAGCCGCCCCATATCGCGGTCCAGGGCGGATTTGGCCATCATGTAATCGTATGTGCCCTCTGCCAGGGTCTGTTCGATCTGCGCCAAAGACACCTGCGCGTCCAGAACGTCGAGATTGGTCCTGACGCCGTTGTCAAAACCGACGATAGCCAGGCGCAGGGCCTCCCGGGCCTCTTCCACGCTGTCCTTCTGGGAGTCGATGATTGCCTGGGCTTCACGCAAGTCCAGGCAATCCCGGCGGATCAAAAGAGCGACCTCATCGGCCGCGTCCTCCTTGCTCAACTGCGCCTGGGCATAGCGCGCCTTGGCCTCCAGCACTTTGGCCCTGGACGAAAAACCGTCAAAAATGGGAATGCTCACCGAAATGCCGGCGCTCCAGTTATTATGGTTCTTATTGAACAGATCGCCGTAACGGTCCGAACGATAGTAGTAATCCGCGTTGAGATCGATGCGCGGCCGGTAACCGGCTTTAGCGGCCTGGATCGCCCACCGGGAAATATCGATCCCCAAAAGCCTTAAGATCATTTCAGGTTTATGCAGATAGGCCTGCACAAGAAATGTTTCTTCGCGGATATCAATGGGGTCATAGAAAAGGCCGCCCCGGATCCTTAAAGATGAATAGACGCCCCTGCCCAATTCTCTGTTGAGGTCCGCCATGGTCAACCGGATGGCATTTTTGGCGCGGATCATTTCCGGCATGACCTTGGTCACCTGGACCTTGGATTGCAGAACGTCAAAACGGGACGCGGTGCCTGCGGAGAATTTTTCTTTCACGTCTTCATAATGCGCCACGGCCTGGTCCAGGAGCTGCTGCGTGATGCGCGCGATCTCGTAAGCCAGAAGCAAACCGTAAAAAAGCCTCTTGGTCTCAAATTCCGTATCCAGCTTAAGCGCGCGCAGCGTCTCTTCCTGGACCTTCAGGCCCAGCTGCTTTTCCCTGAGGTTTGCCAGGTTCGCGCCGCCGCTGTAAATGGATTGGCCGGCCAGAAGGCTCCATTGATGATCGTTCTCATATCCCGCGTAAACGCCGTAATCCTTGCCCGAGGCGATGGCGGCCGAAGCTTTGGGCACGCTGCCCCGGCGCGTATAGCTGCCCTGCGCGTTCACCTGGGGCAGAAAATAACTCCTGGCGCCCAGGATCTGCGCCAAGGCCGCCTCGACTTCCTTTTCCTGGATGCGGATATTCTTGTTATTCTCAAAAGCCATCAGGACCGCGCTTTCGACAGACAAGCCCTCATCGGCCGGCGGCCCCTCTTCTGCCGGCGCCTGAGCGGACAAAAACAACAGGCAGAGGGCCGCCAAAAGCCACGCCCCCAGGGTCTTTTTGAACAACTTCCCGTATTGGAAGACAATGCCGCGCAGTTCCGAATAGAAAGGAGATTTCGTGTTGGCCCTGAAGAAACGGGCGTTGGCCTTGTATTCGCTCGTAAGCAACCCCTCCTTTTCCAGCCCATTGATGGTTCTCTGAAAAACGCCGGGTTTCCTGCCGATCATGCGGCCGATCTGCTGCAGATAGAAAGACTCTCCCGGGTGCTCATAGAAGAGTTTCAGCAGCTTGATCTTATTCTTGGTCAGTTCAAACATGGGATTTTGTATGCATATGCATATAATTGTTTGCTTTAGCAAATGATTGTATACAATTAAATATGATTATATGCTCATGCATACAAAGATGCAACAGAAATTTTTCCTCTTGCGAAACTTACGAAGGCGTGTTTTTTGTAAAGGCGGGCGGCTAAATAAGGCTAAAAAGAACCTCTTTTTAAGCACCGGCTGATCCTGGCCAAGAGGTCTTCAGAGCGGAAGGGCTTGAGGATAAAATCATCCGCCTGGCAGTCTTTGAGCCGCTCTGTCACGGATTGAGGGTTAACAGCCGTGAAAATGATCACCGGGATATGTTTGTGTTGCGGGTCGGTCTTGACCTGGTGGCAGATGTGGATGCCGTCGGTATGCGGCAGCCTCAAATCCAGAAGGATCAGGTCCGGAGCAAAGGCTTTGATGGCGCTCATGGCCTGGGCGCCGCTGGAAATGGAGAATACCTCATAACCCGCCTTGCGCAAGCGCAGGGTCACAAGCTTCTGGATATCGGCCTCATCATCGATGATCAGGATTTTTTTATCAGGCATGCAGGTCCTTATGAACGACCAGAGGCAGGGTGAAACGGACGGCCGTCCCCTTTTTCTCGCGGGCCTCAATCCAGATGGTCCCTTTGTGACGGGAGACGATCTCGCGGGAAATGACAAGGCCCAGGCCCGTCCCCCCCGTCTTCGGATACCCCTCCTCCGAGGAGATCTGCGCGAACCTCTGGAATAATTTGGGAACATCCTCAGGCTTGATCCCGATGCCGGTGTCTTCCACGCGCACCAGGACATGGTCTTTTTTATATTCGGTCGTGACGGTGACGCGGCCTGAGTCCGTAAATTTGACCGCGTTGCTCAAAAGATTGCTCAAGACCTGTGCGATCTTGTCCCTGTCGAACAGGAAAGAAACAGCGGCTTTGTCCAAATGCAAAAGGATGTCGATGCCTTTTTTTTGCGCGGGAAAAGCCATGGTCTGGGCGACTTCGCGCACAACGGCATGGAGATCGTTGGGTTTCAGGTGAAAGGCGATCCTTCCAGACTCCAGCCTTTGCAAATCCAGGATGTCGTTGATCAGTCTGACCAGCCGCTCGATATTGCCCTTGACCACTTCCAGACAGTCCTTCTGGTCGGCATTCAGAACCCCCAGACTGCCGTCCACGATCAGCTGCACGCCCTCGCGGATGGCCGTCAAAGGCGTTTTGAGTTCATGAGAAACTGTCGCCATAAACTCGCTCTTGACGGTCAAGGCTTTTTTAAGCTCATCCTCGGCCCCCAGGCGCTCTAAGTTCGTCCTGCGCAAGGCCTCGGTCATCTTGTTGAAAGATCCTGCCAGGGTTTCGATCTCGTCTCCCGTGCGGACCTTGACCTGGTGTTCCAGATTTCCCCTGGCCACATGTTCCGTCGCTTTGTTCAGTTTTTCAATGGGCTTGACGAACATGGTGGCAAACACAAAACCGAACGCGATGAGCACACCCAGAAGCAACAATTCCACGAACGCCAGACGCAGCAAAAAAAGATACAGGGGCCTGAACGCGGCGTCCTTTTTCTGGGAAACGATGATCCCCCAGCGAAGCTGATTGGCGGCAAACCAGGGATGTTTTATTTCCGCGAAAGCCAGCAAGAGCTCATTCTGTTTGTCCAGGCTCGGCACATGCTTGACCAGCCAGTGCTGCCCGGAATTCACAATCTCCGGAAATTCGGGCACCTGACGGCTCAAAGGCGCCACGCCGGAATGAAAAAGGATATCATTGCGGCTGTTGAGAAGCGTCACATGACCCATGCTTTGGTTTTCAAAATTCTCCAGGATCTGGAAAAAAGAGGAAATGCTGATGATAACCTTGCAGACTCCGACCGCCTTCTTTCCCTCCCCCTTGATAGGAAAAGCCATGGGGATGGCATAGATCCCGCTGGATAAGTCATATTCAGCCTCCCCGACATACACAGCCCCCCTGCCGTCCGCATAAGCCTTCTGCCACCACTCCTCATCCGCCTGATAATAATCGCTTGTCCTCCCGGAGGACGCGACAAGCCCTCCCTGCTCATCGGTGATCAGCACTTCTCCGATCAAAAGATGTTCGCGCCGAAGCCTTTCCAAGTCCCTGCTGATATCGCGGTCAACGTGCTCCCGGTAACCGGCCTCGTCGTCTTTGACAGCAGCCCAACGCTCATCCATCTCACGCATCCTCGAGGAAACGGCCTGCGGGCTCATGGAATGATAACGGCTGTTGATGGCGGAGATTTTATCTTCGTAATTACGGATATTGAGGAAGGCGGGGAAATCCCTGATCTTCTCGTCGATGATCTCGGCGATGGAATAGGCCAGCTGTTGCGCGGAATTGGCCTGGGTAAGGCCGATGGTCCTTAAACGGGGTAGAAAAAAGGAAAAATATCCCAGCACCAGGACCGCGCAGAGGACAAAAAGGACGCTGAGCCCGATAAAAAGGATGAATTTTTTCCGGATTGTCATAGAGGCCGCCGCAAAAAAAACTCCGGCTGTTTTAAGCCGGAGCCATGATAAAGGCCTTGAGCGCCTGCCTGCCGCCGGTTCCCAAATCCAGCAGTTCCAAGCCGGCCTCATAAAGCATCTTGTTCTTGTGCGTAATGATCTCGAATTCCTTGATCCAACGCACCTGCCCCAGGCATTTCACGTTAACAGCCGAAGGCAGGACGATCTCCAGATGCAGGGTCTGGCCCTTTTCCACCTTTTCAAAAAGGATAAGACAGATGCCGAATTCGGAAAGATTCCTGCTTTGATCCCTGGAAACCTGAGAGGGTTTTGCCGCAAGGGCGCTTTTGGTCCAGCGGACTTCCACAGAAACATCCAAACGGAAAAATTTTCGTTTTTCCTCCATCTCCGCCCCCCCATCAAACCCGCTCAAACGCGGCCCCTTGCTTCAAAGAAACAGGCCGGGAAAAGCACCTGTTTCATTATACAACAAGGGGCGGTAAATCTCAAAAGAAGATCCCTTTGCCAAAAAGATCTTGCGCGCCCAGCAGGACTCGAACCCGCAACGCCCAGCTCCGAAGGCTGGCGCTCTATCCGTTGAGCTATGGGCGCGAAAAACAATCAAAAATGAAAAATTACAAAAGTATTTAAGGATGTTTCTGTTTACATTCTTAATTCTTAATTCTTAATTCTTAATTCTTAATTCTTAATTCTGTTTCAACACACCAGGTCGCATCCCTCCCCGAAGATTTTTCTGGCCGTTTTCAAGGCGTCTTTTGTCGGGGATTTGACCCAGGACAACGCCGGAGTCCTGACCGGCGTATTGAGCTGGATCTTATCAGGCCTGATCTCCCGCGCCGTCCTCTTCATTCTTTTCATATACGCCGGGGAATCATTCAATCCCCTGACGAGCATCATCTCAAGCCATATCTGCCCTTTGAATTTCGCGCGAAAGCTCTTCAGGCCCCGAATGATATTTTTGACAGCCAGCCCTTTACAAGGCCTGTCAATTTTCTCAAACACATCCTGCGTGACAGCATCCAGTGAAGGGATAACGAGATCCGCCTCCATCAAGGCCTTGCGCACCGAAGGAGACGTCAGCGTAGAGGCGTTTGTCATGACAGCCACAGGAACGTCCGTCAGCCGGCGGATCCCGGCAATCAAAGCCCCGATGTCTTTATGCAAGGTCGGCTCCCCGGCCCCGGAAAACGTCACATAATCCAGTTTGAGGCCTTTGGGCTTATTCCTGAAAAATTCCCGCAATTCTTCCAGGATCTCGTCCGTTTTCAGGTAGGATTTTCTGGAGAGCGTTTTTTGAGTGGTCTCTTTAAGCTGGCAATAGACGCAGTCAAAACTGCAGATTTTGTAAGGGACGGTGCTCACGCCCAGGGAAAAACCCAGCCTCCGCGACCTCAACGGACCATAGACATATTTCACATCCACCTCTAAATGAAACTCCCCGCGGTCAATCGCGGGGTCTGGAATCCGGTTTCCCGCCGGAGGGTTCCGGGGGCAGGAGCGATAAAGGATAGCCTGGCTTCGGCTATCCTTTATCAGAGAAAAATTTTCCTTGAATGCTTATCTGACCACCAAAACGCAGTTCTCGCTCCCGAAGGAATTGATGGTGCGACGGGAACAGGAAGGATCTTCGATCCAGGAACCATCGACGACAAATTTGTATTCATACGTTCCCGCGGGGACGGTCAAAGAAGCTTTCCAGACCCCCTTTTTATCTTTTCTTGCCACCAGGGTATCCGGCTTCCAGTCGTTGAAATCGCCGGCGATCCCGACCCAGTTGGCCTGCGGAGCGGAAATCCTGAATTCCACCTTTTTGCTTCCCGAACTGCTCTTCATAGCCATAGACGCCTCCTTTTGACGACAAAAATATTGTAAGCATTCAAGCGGGGTTTGTCAAGCCGCTATACGGCCACAATGGAAATGCGGTTGCGGTCAGCCAGGCGCACGCAGATATCCCTGTCGATCATAAGCGTCTTGCCGGCCTCTATGGCCAAACAGCGCCCCTTGACCTTAGAGAGATTCCGGATCGTCCTGGGCCCGACCACGGGGATATCGAACCGCATGTCCTGGTTGGGCTTGCTCACTTTGATGACAACAATGCCGCCGTTGGCCAGCAGCCCTCCCCTGCGGATCGCCGCGTCCGTGCCTTCAATGGCCTCCACCGCCACGATCGCGCCGTTCTTGACAACCAGGGTCTGCCCGATGTCTAAGCCCGCCACGTGCTTGGCCATGGCGAATCCGAAATGAATATCCTGTTTCGTTTTTTCATCGGGTTTTGTTTTCGTCAAAACGCCTTTTTCCGGCAGAAAGCGATCCAGAAAAAGCGTGGAGTCCACGAGTTCGATATGATGTTTGGACAACATGTCCGCGACAGCTGTAAACACGGTATCAGGCCGCTTGTCCGCGATGGCCTCCAAAAGATTTTTTAAGGTTTGGTCCCCGATGTCCTTATGAAAAAGGCTCCGCGGATTGACCTGGCCGGCCATGATGACTTTTCCGATCTCTTCTTTCTTGAAGATATCGAACATCCGGGAATAGTCTTTCAAAGTCAGCCAGTAGACTTTCTTGACAAGGGGAGTGATGAGCCAGGACGTGTCTTTTTTGATGGCGATGGCCACGACTTCCAGTCCATGGCGCGAGGCTTCGCGGGCAAAAAGAAGGGGAAATTTACCGTTTCCGGCAATGAGGCCTATTTTCTTGATTCCATTGAGCTTGCTTAATGACATATGCCCCGGCTGGAAGAAGAAATGAAGGAAACAAGATGCGTGATTTCCGGCGCCATCTTGATCGTTTTCTGGATCTCTTCCAAGGCGTGCGATTTGGTCAGTCCGGACTGAAAAACGATCTTATAAGCGGCCTTCAGATCGCGGATGGTCATGCTCCCGATCCCGGCGCGCTTCAACCCAATCAGATTCAATCCGTAGAAACGCGCGGGGTGGCCATCGCATGTGGAATAAGGCGGAATGTCGGTGACGACCTTGGAACAGCCCCCGATAATGGCCATGGCGCCGACTCTGACAAACTGATGTATGGCGACCAGACCTCCCACAACGACGCGGTCCTCTAAGGTCACATGACCAGCCAGGGCCCCGCAGTTGGCGATAATGCAATGATGGCCCACATGGCAGTCATGGGCCACGTGGCTGTAGGCCATCAACAGATTGCTGTTGCCGATGACCGTCTGGGACCCTTCTTCCGTGCCGAGATTGACCGTGACATATTCGCGGATGATATTGCCGTTTCCGATCACGACCGCGCTCGCCGCGCCGGAGTATTTGAGGTCCTGGGGGATGCTGCCAAGGCAGGCGCCTGTAAAAATCCTGCATCCGGAACCGATCGTCGTGTCGTTTTCAATCACGCAATGACTGCCGATCTTTGTCCCCTTGCCGATCTTGACTTTGGGCCCGATGATGCTGTAGGGGCCGATTTCCACATCCGTATCGATCCGGGCGCCTTTGGCGACAATCGCCGACCTATGGATTTGTTTCATCGTGCCTTCGCCTTTCCCAATGAATTATTTTTCCACCAGCGCGAACATCAATTCCGCTTCCGCCGCGAGTTCGTCATCCACAAAGGCCTTCGTGGTCACCTGCCCGGTCCTGGAACGGATCTTTCCGGCTACCACCTCGATCCTCAACTGGTCTCCGGGAATCACGGGTTTACGGAATTTCACATTGTTGGCCGCCATGAAAAAAGCCAGTTTGCCGCGGTTTTCCGAAGGGCTGAGCATCAGCACCCCGCCGACCTGGGCCATGGCCTCGACGATCAAAACGCCCGGCATGACAGGCCGGCCGGGAAAATGGCCTTCAAAAAAATTATCGTTGATCGTCACGTTCTTGATGCCGACGGCGCGCTTGCCTTCCTCCATGGAAATGACGCGGTCCACCAGAAGGAACGGATAGCGGTGCGGCAGGATCTTCAAAATCGTGGAGATGTCCACGCGCCCTTCCTTAGGGCTGAATTCCGCGGATTTGATCGCGGCGACGTATTGACGATCCAACTGATCTTTCATTTTCTGCACAAGGCGCATGTTCATGGTATGGCCGCTTTTGATGGCGATCACATGGCCTTTTAACGGCATTCCCAACAGCGTCAGGTCGCCGATCAGATCAAGGATTTTGTGCCTGATGAATTCATCCGGAAACCGCAGGGTGTTCTTGACGATCCCGTCCTTGGAAACAACAAGGGTATTGTCATAGTTGGCCCCTTTCCCCATGCCGTCCTTCATCAACTGGCTTGCCTCTTCAAAAAGGCAAAATGTGCGGGCCGGGGCGACCTCTTTTTCAAAAGTTTCCGCGTCGATCTTTAGCTCCAGATACTGGTCTCCGACCAGAGGATGGTCATAGCTTAACGTGTAGGAAATGCGAAAATCCTGGGCCGGAACGACCACGATCGAGGAGCGCTCATCATCGACAAACAGCGGGGCTGTGACCTTGAAGGTCCTGCGCGCGGCCCCCTGTTCCACAAGACCCGCCTTCTTGATCGCTTCGACATAAGGATAGGCGCTTCCGTCCATACCGGGCAGTTCCGCGCCGCTGATCTCAACGAGCACGTTATCGACCCCCAGACAGGAAAACACGGCCATGACATGCTCGATCGTATGGACTTCGACCCCCTGGCCTCCGATGGTCGTGCGACGGGCATGTTTTTTCACGGACAAGGCGCTGTTGATGTCAGCCTTGATCATCGGCTTGTCCGGAAGATCCACCCTCTGGAAAATGACACCCATATCCGCCGCCAGGGGCCGGAATGTCACGCTGGCCTCTTGCGCGGTATGGATCCCTTTTCCTTTTAATGTCACCGCCTGCTGGATTGTTTTCTGCACGATCTTATCCTTGTTTCTTCAATTGTTCTTCTATGGCTGATAGCTTTTTCTTCAATTCCTGCACGGTTTTTAACAGCTCCGGCAGGCGGCCCGTCACGGCCCAGATTTTCAGGGCCTCAGCGTGAGGCCTGGCGGGATATCCGGTCACCATGCTCTCCGCCGGGACATTATTCATGATCCCCGATTGGGCCGTCAGGATCGCCCCGTCCCCGATTTCCACGTGCCCGACAATCCCGGCCTGCCCGGCGATCGTGACGCGGTTTCCGATATGCGTGCTGCCGGAAATCCCGGCCTGCGCGACAATAATGCTGTTTTCCCCGATCTCGACGTTATGGGCGATCTGGACAAGATTATCGATTTTTGTGCCGCGGCCGATCTTCGTCTTGTCAAAACGGGCGCGGTCCACGGTCACATTCGCCCCGATCTCTACGTCGTCTTCAATCAAGACGGAACCTGCCTGCGGGATCAATTGATAAGCGCCGTCCACCTTGGCGTAACCGAACCCCTCGGAACCGATCACGCTTCCGCTCTGGATAAAAACCCTGTTGCCGATGGTCACGCGCTCGCGAACGGAAACATGCGCGTAAAAAATGCAATCCTCGCCGACAGTGGTATCGTGGCCGATAAAACAACCCGCATAAATGACCGTGCGATCCCCGATGGACGCGCCTTCCTCAATGACCGCGTAGGCGCCGATGGCGACGTCGCGGCCGATTTTGGCGGATTCGGCGATCACGGCCGTCTTGTGGATGCCTTTGGGGTGCCGGACCTGCGCGTTCAACAGAACGCGGGCGGCTTTCGCAAAAGCCAGGGAAGGATCATCCACGCGGATAACGGGCTTCTCGCAGGACGCGATATCCCGGGGAACGATCACCGCGCCGGCGCCCGTCGTTTTCAAAAGGGCCGTGTAACGGCTGTTGGAAAGAAAGCTGATATCCCCCGGCCCCGCCTCTTTGAGTCCCGCCACTCCCGTAATGAGAAGCGCGGGATCGCCCTGGATTTCTCCGCCCACAAGAACAGCTATCTCTTTCAGCGTCCTGCCCATCAAGTCCTCATTCCCCAAGCAAAATCGCGCTATTTCTTCTTCGGCTGCTTCTTGGTGTCCTGTTTGTACTGATTATTCAAAAGATCGATGATGTCCTGAGACACATCGGCGCTGGCGGCCCCATAGAGCAGGACCCTGTCATTCAGGATAAAATCGTAACCGTTCTTCTGCGCGTAAGACTGGATGATCTTTTCAATGTCCTGCAGGATCTCCTTGAGCTTCTCATCGCGTTCTTTCCTTAAATCCAGAGCGACCTGCTGGCTGAGCGTTTTCAGCTTCTGGTTCTTTTCCTGCAGGTCCTTATTTTTCGCGGCCTTCTCTTTTTCGCTCAAAAGAGGCATCTTGTCTTCGATCGTCTTGATCTCGTCGGCCAGCTGCGTCAGGTCTTTCTCTTTCTCCTGCTGGATCTGGCTCAAGGAATCGTCATAGATTTTTGTCTTCTCGTATTTATCGAATGTCTGGGACAAATCCACATAAGCGATCTTGCCGGCAGCCAACGCCACACCTGAGGCGGACGACAGGACAACAAAAGCGGCAACAAGACCAACAAACAACCACGCTCCCCTTCTCATGCTTTCCTCCATTTTTGTAATAATGACTTTATCTAAAAATGACCTCTTCACAAGAACGCGTTCACGTGCCCTTAGAATCCGTGGCTCATGCTGAAATGGAAACGCCCCTCTTTGTTTGCCTTGCCCGGCTGTTTGTTCAGAGGGATACCATAATCCAGCTTCAACGGGCCGATGGGGGTCTTGATGCGGACACCGAATCCCACGCCTGTCTTAAAACCTCCGCGCCCGAAATCCGAAGCCTTTTCCCAGACATTGCCCGTATCGATGAAGACGGCGCCTTTGACAAAATCCAGCAAGGGCACGGTGTATTCGATATTGAACACGAACAAGGCCTCGCCTCCGAGAGGATCAGCCGTAACGGGGTCCGCCGGGCCTACGCTGCGCTCCTCATAACCTCTGATCGTGTTGGCGCCGCCGGCATAGAACCGTTCGTAGATCGGGACCTTCTCCTGCCCGCCGAAAGGCGTGACGACCCCGCCTCTGGCCTGAAGCTGCAGGACATTTTTTCCGAAGATGGGAAAGTACTGAGACGCCAGGCCGAACACCTTGTTGAATTTTTTGTCTCCGCCCACCGGGCCGCCGGCCACTTCGTAAGAACCGCTCAGGACCAGGCCCCGCGAGGGGTTAAAAACGTTGTCGGTCGTGTCCCTGGTCAGGGTAAACTCCAGGCTGCTGATGAGGTTCTTGCCTTCTTCGTCCTTCAAATCCTGGGTCGCGGAATCACTGACGTCGGAAATATCAACCTCTTCGAGGCGGTAGATCACGCCGCCTTTGATAAACTCATTAAATTCTTTTCCAAGCCGCAGGTCACCGCCGGTCCGTTTCTCCAGGTACCCGTAACCGACATCGGCGTTCTTGTCGTGGACTCTTTTATAAAGGTCAAAACCGAAAGAGATCGGCCGGTCGAACCACCAGGGTTCCGTAAAGCTCAATTCGAAATTTTCCCGGACTGAACCGAGTTCCGCGCGCAGCTTCAGCGCCTGGCCTCCGCCGGTGAACGTCTTCCAGTTGCGCCAATCGAAATTCTTCTGTTCGATCTCCACAAATCCGACAAACTGATCGATAGAACTGTAACCGCCGCCGAAGCTGAAAGAACCTGTTTTGGCTTCTTTGACATCCACGACAAGATTGCGGTTGTCCGGTTTCGTGCCGGGTTCCGTGTCGTAGTTGACCTCCTCAAAAAACCCGAGATTATAAAGCCGTTCCTTGCTGCGCTTGAGCTTGTCGCCGTCGAAGCGTTCTCCCGGCTTGATCCTCAATTCCCTGCGGATGACTTTGTCTTTTGTCTTGAGGTTGCCGCGGATATCGATACGGTCCACGAACACAATATCATTTTCAACGATCGCGTAACTGATGGCAACGGTCCCGCTGTCGGCGTCCAGGGACGCGGCCTCCTGGATCTGCGCGTAAATATAGCCCTTGCCGAAATAAAAGCCCTGGATATTGGCCACGTCCTGACGGAGAGCGTCATAGGTAAAAGTCCCTCCGGCCGGAGCCGCCTTGATCTGGGACAGAAGTTCCGCGTCGTCAAATTTCCCGTTCCCCCGGAAAGACACGCTTCCGACCGTATAAGACTTGCCTTCTTCGATCTTGAGGCGGATATATAGAAATCCTTTGGCATCATAATCAATCCTGTAATCGACGGTGGTGTCCAGATAGCCGTGTTTCTGGTAAAAATCCTTGATGCGTTCCAGGTCGTCGTTAAATTCCTCTTCCTTGAAAAATCCGGCGTTAAAAAGCCATTTGCGCTTGGTCTTGATGAGGCTGCGGATGGTCCTGTCTGAAAAATGCAGATTGCCGTCCACATAGATCCTGCGGATCGTGATCTTTTTCCCCTCCTGGATGGCGATCTTGACCTTGGCCTTATTGGTCTTGGGATCAATGTCGATCGAATGAGCGATCTGGACTTCCGGCTGACCGCGCTTCTCGTATTCTTTTTTCAGCAGAGAGAGATCGTCCTTTAAGACCGCCAGATTCAAATACTGGCCTGTCTTGGATTTCAACTTGCGCAGAAGAACATCCTTGCGGAATGATTTGTTGCCCTCGACCGATATCTCCTGAATGATCGGCCTCTCCTCTACCTTGAAGACAACCTTGACCCCGTCTTCCTGAGGCGTAAGGTCAAGGCTGATATCGGAGAAGAATCCTGTTTCATAAAGGCGCTTGATATCGTCCCTGGCTGTCTGGGAATGGTAAGCCTGCCCGACCCTTGTTTTGAGCTTGGCCATGATGGTCGCGGTGCTGATGGCCTGGTTCCCGGCGACCTCAACGGCCTTGATGATCTTCGAAGAAGCCGCTTCTTCGGCTGTCTCCTGCTGGCCTGAAACGAGCGGGCCCGAGACGAACACGAAAGCGGCTATAAGGAGGGTCAGAAGTCGTTTCAATTTTGGCATAGGGATGCAGTTTCCTCAAATTATACGAGGGCCTTAAACGAAAGTCAATCAGAGTTTTGCGGCAAAGGGGAGCTCAAATTCTCAAACCGCGTGTATTCCTTGATAAACGCCAGCTTGATGGTTCCGACAGGCCCGTTGCGCTGCTTGGCTATGATGGCCTCGGCAATGCCTTTGTTCTGTTCCGAAGGATTATAATATTCTTCCCGCATCAAAAGGACAACGACATCCGCGTCCTGTTCGATGGCGCCCGATTCCCTTAAGTCTGAAAGCTGCGGCCGATGGTCCATCCTGTTCTCAACCGCCCTGGACAGCTGACTGATCCCGATGACCGGGACATTGAGTTCGCGCGCCAGGGCCTTAAGGGAACGCGAAATCTCGGAAATTTCCTGCTGGCGACTTTCCTCCATGCCTGAACCGCGCATCAGCTGAAGATAATCCAGGACGATCAAGCCGATATTGTGATGGGATTTAAGCCTGCGGGCCTTGGCCCTTAATTCCAGGACCGATATGCCCGGTGTGTCGTCGATAAAAATAGAGGCTTCGGAAAGTTTTCCGGCGGCTGTCGTGAGGTTCGGCCAGTCGGAGGCGGAAAGATAGCCCGTCCTGACCTTATGGGCGTCCACGCGGGCATGGGAACACAAAAGCCTCTGGACAAGCTGCTCCTTGGACATTTCCAGGCTGAAAAACGCGGTGGGGATCTTCTCGATGATGCTGGCGTGCTCGATGATGTTGATGGCAAAAGCGCTTTTTCCCATGGAAGGCCGGCCCGCCACGATGATCAGATCCGAGGCCTGAAGCCCGGCGGTCTTGATGTCGAAATCCGTATAACCGGTCGGCACGCCCGTGACATGAGCCTTATTCTGATAAAGGCGGTCGATCGTTTCAATGGAATCCTTGATGATCTCCTTGAGGGGAACAAAGCCTTTCTGCCCGACCCGTTTGTCGGCGATCTCAAAGATCATCTTTTCGGCGCGGTCCAGCACGTCGGCGACGGTATCTTCGGTCTCATAGGCCTCCGTCACGATCTGCGTGGCATTATGGATCAGCATGCGCAGGACCTTCTTTTCCTTGATGATACGGGCGTAATGAGCGACATTGGCCGCCGTAGGCACCGCGTTGGTCAGGGCCGTCAAAAAACTCACGCCTCCCACAGCGTCCAGGGCGCTTTCGTTCTTGAGCCTTTCGATCAGGGTGATGAGGTCGACGGCCTTGCGCTGGTCGTACAAAGCGACAATCGAGGAAAAGATTTTCTGGTGGGCGTCCTTGTAGAAATCTTCGGAGGTCAGGTGTTCAACGGCTACGCCGATAGCGTCCTCCTCAATCAGCATGCAGCCGAGGACAGCCATCTCCGCTTCCGTGTTTTGCGGCGGGAGTTTTTCCAGAGGCGTATAAGCGGCAGCAGAGTCCTTATACGCGCGCTTCTGAGATCTTTTCATCACCTAAGACCCACGAACATAACGCGTGGTTCCTTTTATGTTGTCCCGTTTTGCCTGAAAGAACGCAGGAACTCTTGCGGGCAAGGGATTAAAACTTCAAAGAATACTAAAATCCTATTTCTTGACGACCCAAACCTTGATCCTGGTGACGAGTTCGGGATGAAGTTTGATATCGATATCGAAAATGCCCAATTCCTTCAAAGGGGACTCCAGCAGGATATGTTTCTTGTCGAGCTCGATGCCTTCGGCCACCAGGGCCTTCTGGATATCCTGAGCCGTGAGGCTCCCGTAAAGCTTTTCTTCTTCATTGACCTCAACCGTCAGCGTGAGCGACAAACCGTTGAGACGCGAAGACAACTCTTCCGCTTTTTTCCTTTCCTGTTCCTGCTTGGCCTTTCTTTTCTTCTGCTCCTGCTCGATCTGCTTTAAGGCCTGGTCCGTCGCCACGACAGCCAACCCCTGGGGAAACAGAAAATTACGGGCAAAACCGTCCTTGACCTGTTTTAAGTCTCCGGTCTTGCCGACTCCGGGGACATCGGATTTCAAAACAACTTTCAGCATGGCTAACCTCTTGGTGAGGGCATAACTTAAGCAGCCAGTTATTTTCCCGAATTCCTACTTTTGGATTTTCGTCACTTCTTCAAAAACGGCAACAGCGCGATGAAACGGGCCTTTTTAACAGCCTCCTGGACCCAGCGCTGATGGCGCGCGCAAACACCCGTCACCCTCCGGGAAAGGATCTTCCCGCGCTCGCTGACGAGACGTTCAAGGCGTTTGATGTCCTTGTAGTCCAGGCTGACGGCCTTTTCTTCGCAGAAACGGCACGTCTTCCTCCGAAGCCTGCCGCCCAGGACATCTTCCTTCTTTTCCCTGCGGCGCCCCATTCCCGCGCCACGTCCGCCCGGTCCTTTCGAACCTCCGCGGGAATCACCGCGTTTCTCTTTGGAATGCATTTGATAAGCCATGGATTTCTCGACTCCTTTTTATAGGGTAATACCGTTAATTTCCTAACTCATGTCCTCCGTCATATCCTGCCCCCAGGAAACCTCGTCTGATTCCGGCCCCAGGACCGGCCCTTCCTGCCGTTCTCCGCCAGCAGGAGGCGCGGACTGCGGTTCTTCAGCAGGCGCTTCCTGTTTCTGTCCGGCCTGGCCCAGGAACTGGATCCGCTCAGCCCTCACTTCGACGACGCTGTGTTTTTTGCCGTCATTGCCGTCCCAGTTTCTCGTCTGTAATCGTCCTTCCACGAAAAGCGGGCTGCCTTTACGCAAATACTGGTTGCAGACTTCCGCCTGCTTGTCCCAGGCCACAACGGTCATAAAACAGGCCTCCTGCTTCATCTCCCCGGACCTGTCCTTGAAACGGCGGTTGATCGCCATCCTGAGATTAACGACCGCGGTGCCGCCGGGCGTATAGCGCAATTCGGGATCGCGCGTCAGATTTCCGATCAATAAGACTTTGTTTAAACTGGCCATAAAACTCCTTTTAAGAAAGACCCCTAACGCAGAGGCTTCCTCGATTTAAACCGGTTTTGTATCCTCGACTCTCACAATCAAATACCTGAGGATCTGTTCATTCAGGCCATAGACGCTTTTGATGGCAGTGATCGAGGCCGGATCGGCGTCAAAATTGACCAGATAATACAACGCTTCCTTATACCGCACGCCTCCTCCGATCGGAAAAAGATCGTAGGCCAGTTTGCGCCGTTCCGCCCATATCTGGTCCTGGCTCACGACACCCTGATGTTTGATGATCTGGTCCTTCACAGCCTTCATCACGGAGTTCCTTTCCTCCTCTTTCAAATCAGGCTTCACGATAAACATCGCTTCATATTTTTTCATGCTTAATCCTTTTGTTTATCCCGTCTGTTAAAAATATTCATGCAGGCTTCGGTTCCCTGCGTCAGCCATGTCTCCATGGCCTCAAGGGCGCTCTCGAGCATGCCCTTGACAATCATTTCTTCGGCCGCCGCAAAACGTTCCAGCACATAATCGGCCAGGTCTCCGCGAAATCCGGCAGGGGGAGAACCGATCCCCAGGCGTAAACGGCCGAATTCATCGGTCCCCAGCCGCTCAATCACCGACTGCAGTCCGTTGTGGCCGCCGGAAGATCCGCCCGCCCTGACGCGCAGATCGCCCAAAGGAAGCGAAGCGTCATCAGAGACGACCAGAAGGTCCTTGACAGAGATCTTTTTTTTCTTGAGGAAAAGGACGACGGCTTCGCCGGAAAGATTCATGAAAGTTTGCGGAAAAGCCAGACAGCTCTTCTGCCCGGAAATGGAAGCGCACGCCCAAAAACTTTTCAAAAAACGGTCATTCTTCAGCGCGACCCCGGATCGGCGGGCCAAAGCTTCGACGGCCCGCGCCCCTACGTTATGCCGCGTCCGCCTGTACGGCTCCCCGGGATTGCCCAGCCCCACAATCAGCTTCTGCCCCCGGACCTGCGCGCGGGACCCAAAGAAAAATGCGCTATTCACTCTTGGTTTCTTCCGACTCTTCAGCCGGTTTCTTTTCTTTCTTGATAACTTCCGGTTCCGCGCTCGTCGCCCCTTCACCCGGGACCGCTTCGCCCGGCGCGACCTCTTCCTTATGCGGGGCCACCAGCGAGAAGACAATCGCTTCCAGGTCATGCTTAAGCGTGACTCCGGCAGGCACGGGGATATCTTTCAAATGGACGGTATCGCCGATCTTCATCGCCGTCACGTCCACGACAAGTTTTTCGGGGATCTGTGTCGGCAAACATTCCACTTCGACCTCCCAAATGATCTGTTCCAGCGTCCCGCCTTCCTGCTTGACCCCCGCGGCTTCTCCCTCGGATTGGATCGGCACGGTCACGATGATCTTCTTGGTCAGGGATACTTCATTGAAATCCATATGAAGGATCTCGTCATTGACGGGGTGACGCTGGATCTCTTTGACAAGGACAGCCCTTTCCTCGTCCTTCTTGCCGCCTGAAATCTTCAGCGTAATGACGATATTCTCGCCGCCATGATGCGCGTGCATGAATTTCAGGATACGGCTGCGCTCCAGTTTAAGGGAGAGGGTTTGCTTCCCCTCCCCGTAAACCACGCAAGGCACAAACCCGTCGCGTCTCAAAGAATTATTCCTGCCGACTTCCTTCTCCTGCCGCAGGATAGCTTCCAAATAAATCGCTTCCATTGTCATGTCTCCTTAATTCCGCTCTGCGGAATTAGGCCCTCCGCTAGAAATGCGGAGGCCTATCTTTTTTGGGTATTGTTTAATTGTGGTTCTTAGACCTCAAATCGTTCGTCAAAAAGGCAGCTGATGGATTCTTCGCGATGGATCCTCGTGATAGCCTCCGCCAGAAGGGCCGCGACGGACAGCACCTTGATCCTGGAGCTTTTCTTGTGATCCTCCAGCGGGATCGTGTTGGAAATGATCAACTGCTCTATAATGGAACCCTCAATCTTCTTGATGGCGTCCCCGGAAAGGACCCCGTGGACCACAGCCGCGTAAATCTTCTTCACCCCGGCCCTGCGCAAGGCATTGGCCGCCTCGATGAGAGAACCGCCTGTCGCGATCAGGTCATCGACAAGAATCGCGTTCTTGCCTTCCACTTCGCCGAGGATATTCATGGCCTCGGCTTTCTCCGGGGAAATCCGGCGCTTATCGACAATCGCCAGATGCACGCCCAGCCTCTTGGCGTAAGCCCTGGCCGTCTTGATCCCGCCCACATCGGGCGAAACAACGACAAAATTTTCCAGCTTCAGTTTTTCCGTGATGTAATCCACGAACACGTTGACGGCAAAAAGGTGATCGAGGGGGATATCAAAAAAACCCTGGATCTGACCGGCATGAAGGTCCATCGTCAGGATCCGGTGCGCCCCCGCCACAGTCAGAAGATTGGCGACCAGTTTGGCGGAGATGGGGACGCGCGGCTGATCTTTGCGGTCCTGCCGCGCGTATCCGTAATAAGGCACGACCGCCGTAATGCGGCCCGCTGAGGCGCGTTTCAAGGCGTCGATAATGACCAAAAGTTCCATCAGGTTTTCGTTGGGAGGCGGACAGGTGGGCTGAACAACAAAGACATCCTTGCCTCTGACATTTTCATCGATCTTGACCCTGATCTCTCCCTCGCTGAAACGGCCGACCATGATCCCGCCCAACTTCTTGCCCAGCTCCTTGGCGATCTCCGCGGCAAGTTCCGGGTTGGCGTTCCCGGAAAAAATCTCCAGTTTATTCATCTGCTGTATCCCCCGATTAGCAAGACATTAATAAAAAGTTACCGGTGTTTTGAAATTTTAACGGGCCGGGCCGGAACGCCCGCGACGACGCAGCGGTCCGCGACGTCGTGGTTCCTCGTCACGACGCTTCCGGCGCCAACGACAGATTTTTTGCCGATGGTGACGGGCGCGATCAGGACGGCGTCGCTGCCGACGAAAGCCTGGTCCCTGATCACGGTCTTGTTCTTGGTTTTGCCGTCAAAATTCGCGACGACAACCCCCGCGCCGATATTCACGTTTCTGCCCACGGCGGTATCACCCACATACCCCAGGTGGTGCATCACCGAACCCTCCTGAAAACTGGAATTCTTGACCTCGGCGAAATTCCCGATGCACACGTGATCAGCCAGAACCGTCCCCGGCCGAAGGTGGCAGAAAGGGCCTATGCTGCAGCCGCGTCCGATGACAACATTGTTCTCAATATACGTAAAAGGCCCGATCTTCGTGTCTTTGCCGATCCGGGCATCCCCGGCGATGAAAGTCGAATCGGGGTCCTCAATAAAAACACCGGCCTCCATAAAAGCCTCAAGGCCCCGGAAACGGATCACACGCGACGCTTCCAACAGTTCCCGGCGGGAATTAACGCCCAGGACTTCCCGGGAATCTTCCGCCACCAGGGTTTCCACCTTCCTGCCGGACCTGAATAACCAGGAAAGGACATCGGTCAAATAATATTCCCCGCTTCTATTGTCCGGCCGCACGTGACTGAGACCTTCCAAAAGCTCTTCTCTTTTAAAACAATAAAGGCCCGTATTGACTTCCCGGATGGCCTTCTGGGTCCTGGTCGCGTCCTTTTCCTCGACAATGGCCAGAAAACGTCCGGAATCATTGCGCAGAATCCTTCCATACCCGCGGGGATCGTTCAAAAACGCGGTCAGGACCGTGCAGGCCGCTTCTGTTTCCCGGTGCTCGCGATAAAGGGATTCGACCGTCCTGGACTGGATCATGGGCGTATCGCCATAGAGCACCATAACGTCCCGGCAATCGACGGGAATCCCCTTGACCGCGCAGGATACCGCATCCGCGGTTCCCAGGGCCTCTTTCTGCCAGGCCAGTGCAATCTTCTTGTTCAAAACCTGACGGACCTGGGCCCTTTTCGGATTGAGGACGACGATGGTCTTGGCCGGCTTAAGGCTTGAGGCCGCCCCCAGCACGTAGGATAACAGGGGTTTTCCGCAAACCTCATGCAGAACTTTAGGGACGGCGGATTTCATCCGCTTGCCCTCTCCGGCAGCCAGGATAACAACACACAATTTGGACATCTGTTTTGGATTTTATTGCGAAAGACCTAACCGTCCCAAGCGGTGAACGTGAAAACAACCTTAAATTCCAAGCGGCGTTCAAGAATGCCGCCCATGGCACCATCCCCGCGCCATTGATCCGACGCCCCATCTCTTGGTTCAAATACAAACAATAAATTTAGCTGCCCAGCCTCCGGCTCCGGCCCTATCAAGCCGACGCAAGAAGGCCTAGAACCAGTCGCTCCTCGCCTGCTGCTCTAGCAGCAGCTCGGTCGCTCCCCATAGGGGCTTCGCCCCTCTGGCGCTCCCTGTGGTCGCTGTCACCCGAAGTGCGCGGGGACGGCCTCCCCGCACCCCTTTGGTTCTCGCACCAGAATTCAGATAGAAAAAACAATAAATTTAGCTGCCCAGCCTGGGCTCGAACCAGGATACTCAGATCCAAAGTCTGATGTGCTACCAGTTGCACCACCGGGCAAAATCTATGAATCTTTTGACCTGTCTTCGGCTCCCGGCTTACTCTTCAGATTCCTGACTGGCTGTAGAAGGACCTTTGATCTTTTCCCCGTCAAAAGCTTCCAGGACTTTCTTCTGCAAATAATCCCTGAAGTTCTGGGTGATCGGATGGGCAATATCCCTGTGCTCAGACTGGGCGCCTCCGTTGGTTTCCATGTCTGCCGCCGTGACTGGCCTGGAAACTGCCGGCAGCTGCGAGGCGCATTGATTGCAGTATTTGCTGCGGACCTCGTTGCGGAACCCGCACTTGGGACAGGATATCTTCAACTTTCGGGAAGGCATGGCGATAAATAAGCCGCTGCCTCCCTCGATGACCTTAATGTTACGGACAACAAACGCGTTATCAAATGTAACCGTGGCATAAGCTTTCAATTTCTTATCAGGGCTGTCTTTTAAAAATACCCTTACCTCAGTGATCTCCATGAAGCGCCTCCTATTGCCCGTGCGGAAAAAACTAAACAGTACCGGCCAGGAAAATACGGCATCTATCTGAAAGCCGGAGGCGTGCCTGTTCATAGACCCCTTGGGCGATTTTCCGGTTTCTGAAAATCGTAAAAAGGGTCGGCCCGCTTCCAGACATATGTACGGAATGCAATCCCTGTTTAGAAAGATCGGATTTTATTTCAGAGACGAAACTATATGAATCCATTACTGTTTCGCTTAAACGGTTGTAAATCTTCCTGTTAAGAGAAACGAAATCCGCTTTTTTTAGGTAAGAGAGTAGTATATTAACATCTTGACATTTCTTTGTCAACTTGAATATTCCCGGGGGTTTTTGAGGCATTTTAGGCTCTTTTTGACCCCTGTCAAAGCGCTCATAGACGTCTTTTGTGAGGATATTGCGGTTCGGAACAAAAAGCACATGCCATAAACGCACTTTTTGGGGAATTTTGGGATAAGAAAGATCGCCTCCGCGGCCCCGGCCAACGGCAAAACGCCTGCCGGAAATAAAAAAAGCCACGTCACTGCCCAATTGATTGGCCAGGACAAACAGGGATTGCCTGTCCAGGCCGAGCGAAAACAGACGGTTCAGACCGGTAAGGACGCACGCCGCGTTGCTTGACCCCCCTCCCACGCCCCCGCCAACAGGGATCTGTTTTCCGATCTCTATCCGGACGCCTTTTTTTATGCCGCAATACTCAAAAATAAGTTCGGCGGCCCTATAAGCCAGATTCGCGCGGTCTAAGGGGATATCTCTGCTGGCAGAATGAATGATGATTTCAGGGGAAGGGATTTCCGTCAGGCGGATCGTATCGTAAAGGGAAATGCGCTCAAAAACAGTCAGGAGTTCGTGGTAACCGTCCGGCCGCTGTCCGAGGATCTCAAGAAAAAGGTTGAGCTTGGCCGGAGAGGAAAGCAAAAGGGAACGGCTGGACGCCATAAAAGGCCCTTGTTTAAACAGCCAGGGAACGGGCGGCCGCGACGATATCGGCGGACGTCAATCCGTATTCCGCCAAAAGGGCCGCTTCATCCCCGGATTGGCCGAATCTGTTCCTGACGCCGATCCGAAGAACGCGCGCGGGGTGTTTTTCGCTTAAAAACTCCGCCACAGCCGACCCCAAGCCTCCGATAACGGAATGTTCTTCGCACACCACAAAACCCCTGGTCTGGCGCGCCGCTTCCAGAAGAATATCTTCGTCCAGCGGTTTAAGGGTGTGCATATTGATGACACGGGCCTCGATCCCGTTCTCCAGGAGTTCTGCGGCGGCCTTGAGCGCCGGCTGAACCATGACCCCGCAGGCCACCAGAGTCAAATCTTTGCCTTCCCTGAGAAGCGTTCCCTTCCCCAGGGAAAAGGGAGGTTTATTCTCGAGGCTGGGAACTTTGGCGCGGCCGAGCCGTATATAAAAAGGGCCGGGGGTTTCAAAAGCGGTCAGGACAGCTTCCCTTGTTTCAGGCCCGTCGCACGGCACGATCACGCGCATGTTGGGAATCGCTCTGAGCACGGCGATATCTTCGAGGGCCTGGTGGCTCGCGCCATCCGGCCCCACGGTCACGCCGGCGTGCGTGGCGACAATCTTAACGTCCAATCCCCCGTAACAAATGGTATTGCGCACCTGGTCCCAGGCCCGGCCCGAGGCAAACATGGCGAATGTGGAAGCAAAGACCACCTTGCCGCAGGAAGCCAGGCCCGCGGACGTGGCCATCATATTCTGCTCAGCCACTCCAAAATTGAAAAAACGCTCGGGGAACTCCTTGGCGAAAATGGCGGTGCGGGTGGAGCCGGAAAGGTCGGCGTCGCACACGACGATATCCGGAGAACGCCTGCCGATCTCCGCCAGCGTCTTTCCATAAACATCGCGCTGATACAACAGCTCAGGCATGCCGCCTCCTGTTCAATTCTTTGACAGCCAGGTCATGCTCGTCGCCGGTGGGCGCCCGTCCGTGAAAATCCACCACATTTTCCATGAAAGAAACGCCTTTTCCTTTGATGGTCTTGGCAAGTATCATCGTGGGTTTTTCCTTGATCTTCTTGGCGGTATCAAAAGCCTTATGGATCGCGGCCATGTTATGCCCGTCGATCTCGATGACATACCAGCCGAAGCTGCGCCATTTTTCCGCCAGGGGCTCAATGCCCATCACCTCTGAAACCCTGCCGTCGATCTGGAAACCGTTATAATCAAGGATCGCGCACAGATTGTCGCGCTTATAGTGGGCGGCGGCCATGGCCGCTTCCCAGATGTTTCCCTCCTGGATCTCTCCATCCCCCAGCAGGCAATATGTCCTGTAATCCTTCTTGTCGATCCGCGCGGCCAGGCTCATCCCCAAAGCGACAGAAAGCCCCTGACCCAGCGAACCGCTGCAGACCTCGATGCCGGGAGTATGGCGGTCCGGGTGCCCCTGAAGCATGCATCCGAACCGGCGCAGGTTTCCCAGCTCTTCTTTGGGAAAATATCCCTGTTCAGCCAGGACGGCATACAGAGCCGGACAGCAATGCCCCTTGGAAAGCTGGAATCTGTCCCTGTCGGGCCAGGAAGGGTCTTTAGGATTATGCCGCATAACGGAGTAATAGAGACACGTCAGGATATCCGTGCTCGACAAGGACCCGCCCGGATGGCCGGAACCCGCCCTCGCCAGCATCTGGACGATCAACGTGCGGATCTCCCGCGCCTTGGCCTCAAGTTCTCCGATCTTTCTTGAATCCAGCAGCATTTTTAGTCCCCGCCTTTTCGGAACCTTTTAAAAACATGAAAATTTATTTTACGCCTTGCAACAGCTTCTTCCTGATATCTTTTTGAGAAGGGTCCAGGGCCAGGGAAGTTTGCCGCAGCGTCCTGGCCTTGCCAAGGTTCCCCTGCGCTTCATAAACCTCGGCGAGATGATTCAGGATCACGGGGTCGACCATGATCCGGGCCGCTTTCTCAAGCCACACAATCGCCTGCGGCGCGTCTCCCAGCTTAAAATAGACCCAGCCCAGCGTATCGAGATAGGCCCCGTTATCCGGCTCCTCGGTGACCACGCGGGTCGCCATGTCCAGGGCCTCTCCAAGCTGCACGCCTTTTTCGGCATACAAAAAGGCGAGGCTGTTCATCGCGTCCCAATCCTGGGGATAATACTCCAAGACCTTCTTAAAATAACCCGCCGCCTCGTCTGCGCGCCCTTCTTCGCTGGACATCAATCCCATAAAATACAGGGCATCCTGGTCCAGGGGATTCATCTGGAGGATCTTCTCGCCGTGTCGGGCGGCGGCCGCGTTATCGCCGGCCAAAAAATAAAGCTGAGACAGGATACGTCTCAGCTGGGTCTGCTGCGGCAAAGACGCTGCGCTTTTAAGCAGGATCTCGTACTGTTCGGCGGCCTTCTGATGATCACTGAGCTGTGCATAGACAAGTGCCAGAACATAACGCGCGTTTTCGTCGTCTGGGTCCAGGCGCAGGACAGCCTGGAATTCTTCCTCGGCTTTTTTGAAATCCTTGAGCCCTATATAATCCAGTCCCAATTGGAACCTGGGAGAAGGGGACTTCTGGTCCAGTTTTTGCGCTGTCCGGTAATGAACAGCCGCTTCCTCAAAAGACCCCATCCTGTCCGTCAGGAGGCCTTTCAAATAAGCGCTGTAGGAACGCGATGTCCTGCGGACTCCCCCATTGAGCGGAGCGCAGGAAACGGCAGCCATCAGCGCCACAAGACAGGCCGCGACATACCTTCGTCTTTTCCCGGAGGAATCCACTAAAGAATCCAAAAGCGCTCACGGCCCTTTAAGGGCCGCCGGCGTCAACCCCAGGCTCTCTTCTTGAGATGTCTGAGTTTGCGACGCGCTTTCTTCCTTTTATGCGTCTTGATCTTACGTCTTTTTCTTTTTCTGCCGCAAGGCATATCCCCTCCTCACTTCGTTCGTCGGGAAAAAAATCAAATCCCAAATCCCCAAAATCACTGGATCAATTTATTCAGCGAATATTCAATGATCCCTTCCGCTCCGGCTTCTTTGAGCTCCGGGATAATCTTACGCACCAGCTTCTCTTCAATGACCGTCTCGACAGCCAGCCATTTATCGTCGGAAAGATGAGAAATCGTAGGTTTGCGCAAAGCCGGAAGGACGGCCAGCAGCTGTTTCAGATTCGCGCGCAGGACGTTCATTTTTAAACCAACCTTACCCTCGGCTTCAATCGCGCCGCGCAGAAGCAGGATGAGCTGCTCCATCTTTTTCTTCTTCCAGGAATCCCTGAGGGCGGCCTTGTTGACGATAAATTGCGTCGTGGACGTGCAGATGGTGGCGATCTCTTTCAGGTTATGCGCCCTGAGGCTGGATCCTGTCTCCGTCAATTCCACGATCGCGTCTACCAGCCCGGCCGCCACTTTGACCTCGGTCGCGCCCCAGCTGAATTCCACGTCAGCCGTGACATGATTTTTCTTCAAGTAATCCCGCGTAACCTGCACAAGCTCTGTCGCTATCCTCTTGCCCTGAAGGTCTTTAACGGACTTTATGGCGGATTGTTCGGGCACCGCCAGGACCCAGCGCACCGGGTTCATGCTTTGCTTGGCATAAGCCAGGTCTGCCAGCTTGACGACATCCGACCGGTTCTCAAGAATCCAGTCATTTCCGGTAATCCCGCAATCCAGGACCCCGTCTTCGACGTACCTGGACATTTCCTGCGCCCTGAGCATGATCGGCCGCAACTCCGGGTCATCGATGACTGGAACATACGAACGGCTGCTCACAACAATGGAAAACCCTGCCTTGGCGAACATCTTGACTGTCGCCTCCGTCAGGCTCCCCTTGGGAATGCCGAGTCTCAATTTTTTATCATTTTTAAGGTTCATAGCGGGGGCATTATACATTTGAAAATATGCTTTGTAAAGGAAAAAGTCGGGGGTATAATTGTAGGCTAAGACCGGATAAACGATCCGCGTTAGAAGATTTTTTCCTTCCCGTCCTGAAATAATTTTACGATCTTCTCACTCAAAGGAGCCTCTGTCATGTTAAAGCTACTGCGCAAAAAAAAGGTCGCCAAAAGGATCTTTTATGTCCTGGCCGGCCTCATCATTCCCGCTTTTGTCATCTGGGGTTCTGCCAGCGTCATCAATAAGGATCAGGGCCCGGACTCGGCGGGCATTCTCTTCGGAAAAAAGGTCAGTTATGAGGAATTCAGGGCCGCTATGACAGCCTGGAAAACGCAAATGCGCCTGCAGTATGGAGAGGAAGCCGAGAAGGCCTTTGGCACGATGTTTGATCCCATGGAAGGCGCCTGGGACAGGCTCATCCTGCTGCATGAGGCCAAAAAACGCAATATCCGCATTTCGGACAAGGAGCTGGTCGAGACCATCACCAGCCTTCCCTTCCTGCAGCAAGGGGGGCGCTTTGACAATCAAACCTATGACCTTTTCCTGAAATATTCCGCGGGCCTGAGCGCGCGCCAGTTCGAGGAACAGATGCGCCAGAATCTGGCCATGGCCAGGATTTACAAAGAGGTGACGGCCCCCGTATCCCTTTCCGACGAAGAAACCCGCCGGGAATATGAAGAGCAATCTGTCCAGACCCGGGTCAAATACGTCCTGTTTTCCCCTTCGGATGACAAAAAGAATATCAAGGTCTCCGAAGAAGAGATCCGTCAATACTACGAAAACTTCAGGGATAAATTCAGAGTCCCCCCTCAGATCAACGTCCTGTACGCGTTTTTGAATTATCGGGAAGGGATGTCTCCGGAAGAAGAGAAAGAGACGGAAGAAAAGATGAAAAACGTCCTCAAGGCTGCCAAGGCCTCGAACTTAAGAGAAGCGGCATCGGAGGCGGGCATAGAGGTCAAAGAAACAGGATTCTTCGGCTTCGATGATCCTGTTCCCGGACTGGGATGGATGCCCCAGCTCAAAACCCTTTTGTTCGACACGCCTCAGGGAAGCCTGACGGATGTCCTCGCCACCGATCATGGCATCTATCTTTTCAGCATTCTTGAGAAAAAAAGCGATTATATCCCTGAATTCAAGGAAGCCAAAACCCGCGTCAAAGATGTCCTGCTGGAAGAAAAAGCCACGCAGGCCGCTTTGCAGAAGGCAAAGGACTTCCTGGACAAAGTGGGCAAAGAGCCGGACAAGAAAGCTGAGGAGACCGCCGGAAAGAAGAACAAAAAACCCGCCTTGCCTGCAACCTTTGAAAAAGCCGCCCAGGCCGAGGGCCTCGCCGTCAAGGAAACAGCCCCTTTTTCCCGCGCGTCTTATATCCCGGAATTAGGCATGGCCAACGCCCTCAAGGAGGCGGCCTTCAGCCTGAAAAAAGACGAGATTTATCCGAAGGCGATCATCGTTTCCCAGGGATTCTGCGTCATCCAATCCATGGAAACCCCGGTATTCGATGAAGAAAAATTCAACAAGGAAAAAGACGAATTCAAAAAGGCCCTCCTTGAACAAAAACGCTCGGAAGCCTTCAATCGGTTTTTCACGGGTTTGAAAAAAGAAGCCAACCTGATCAGCTACGTCAAGCCCCTGCGCCAGGTCGCGCCAGCCTCTGCTGATATCAGCTAAAAATCTCACAAGCAGCCTGCCTCTTGCTCGGATTTTATCAAAGAGAAAATCCGTCCGGCCGCCTGGACCCCTCCCAAACATCAAATATTGCCGAGATAAACAAAACGAAGCTTTTTTTTCGCGATGGCCTCAGCCCTCAGGAGCGTAGCCTCAGGCGTGGGCGGGATGGTCATTTTGTAGCAGGGAAAATAGCGGGAAAAATGCAGAGGGATTTCTGTCCCGAGGTTTTCGGCGATCCAGTCGATGAGCGCGGAAATATCCTCAGGGCTGTCGTTTAAGGTCGGGATGATGAGATTGGTCAATTCGACCGGGCAGGCCTTTGCCATTGTCCTGGCAGTTTCCAGGACAGGCTGCAGGCGCCCCGCGCAGACCTTCCTGTAAAATTCATCCCGGATCGATTTGATATCGATATTGGCGGCGTCTATGAACGGCAGCAATTCGGCCAGCGGTTCAGGCTGCACAAAGCCGTTGGTCACCAGAACATTTTTTAATCCGGCTTTCCGCGCGGCTTTGGCCGTCTCGAGAATAAATTCAAACCACATCAACGGCTCGTTATAGGTATAGGCGATGCCGAAAGAGTTCAGCCTTTGAGCCTGCTGGATCAGGGACGCGGGCGTCACGCTTTCCGTCGGGGTCTGGATCTCTTTGGAGATGCTCCAGTTCTGGCAGAACAGGCAGGCGAGATTACAGCCGATCGTGCCTGCCGAGAGGATCATCTCTCCGGGATGGAAACGATAGAGGGGCTTCTTCTCTACGGGGTCAAGCGCGATAGCGGCAACCCGGCCGTAATTGATGGTATAGAGGGCCCCTTCTTCATTGACACGAACCCCGCAAAAACCCCTGCCGCCCTTTTTGATACGGCAAAGCTGGGGACAAAGCAGGCACTCGACATCTCCCGCTTCTTTTTTCCGGTAATACATGGCCTCTTTCATAGCGTCCTCAAAAATGCCAAAAAAAAATGCCTTCGCTGACCGCAGGGTTAGGCTTCAAGCCCAGAAAGAAAGGCCGGCGCCGGTTCTGCGGAAAGCGAAGGCATGATCCTGCTGCGTTATTCGACCTTAATCGCGTTCACCGGACACATATCAGCGACTTCCTTAAGATTACAGCTGCCGCACTCATTCGCCTTCACATGGGCGATGCCGTCGTCCTTGATTTCAAAAACATCAGGACAATTCTGCTCGCACAATCCACAGCCCACGCAAGTTGTCGCATCCACAATCACCTTTGCCATCTTAGATTCCCCCTTAATCCGCCTCCGGCGGATTAGGCCCTCCGCTTATGGAATGCGGAGGCCTATCTCTTGTAGATTAACTCCGAAGCCTGCGTCAGTCAATTTCATTCGGACCTCTTAGTCGCCTTCGGATGAAATTGACAAGCGTTTGGCGAGGAGTCATGTTGTTTACTTTAAATTCTCAAACCTTTCTTCGTGCGTCACTTCTTCACCCAGGATATGGGTCACCAGCTGATAAACCACATCTTCCTTGCCAAAGGTCTTTCGGGCAATCTTCGTGTAAACATCGATCGCCTTGCCTTCAGCGTCCATAACGAGTTCGATCATCCTGGCGTAATCGTCGGTTTTTTGCGGAGGCATGGGATAAGGATAATTCGCGCCCTTTTCGATCTCGTTAAAATTCACAACGGGCGTACCGCCCAGCTTGACGATCATATCGGCCAGTTCGGACTGATGCTCCAATTCGTCGGCCGCTGTCTTCTTCAAAAATTCTTCCATGTCTTCGTAACCGGCTCCGGATACAGTCTGCGCCATGTAGGTATAAGCGTAAAAAGCCAGCCACTCGTCACAATAAGCCTTATTCAGGTCGGCGATCAGATCCTTAAGATCCACGCCCCCTTTTCCCGCCAACTCCCTTAATTTTTTTCCCATAATAACCTCCTTAATCCGCCTCCGGCGGATTAGGCCCTTGCGCTCCACCTGACCTTATTTGAAAGCTCAGTGTGTCGCCTTCTGCGACATGTGAAATGCGCCAGGCCTATCCCTTGTGGATTAACTCTTCCTTTGCCGCCTGAATCACTACTTTAGCATATTCGGTAAGCTTGCTCAACTCTTCCTCAGATGGAACATACTGCACTTCAAAAGGAGGCTCAATGACCTCAAGGCCCATGGCTTCGATTTCCTTGCGGATGGCGCGCGTAGCCCCTCCTGCCCAACCATAAGAGCCGAAAATCCCCACCTTTTTTCGCGTTGGTTTCAGACCGCGCAAATAGGTCAAAAATCCGCCCATGGTCCAGAACATGTCGGCATTTAAGGTCGGAGAACCGAATAACAGCACGCGCGCGTCCAGGACATCGCGGATGACCGCGCTCCCCGGGTTCTTGCGGATATTATGAAGATTCACGGCCATGCCCGCGGCTGATATTTCTTCGGCAAGCCGCCTGGCCAGCTTATCGGTGGATTCCCACATGGTGTCATAGATAATGACCGCCTTGTGCTTCGTCCTGCCCGCGGTCCAATCCTGATAAGCGCGGATGATACGTGACGGGTCTTTTCTCCAGATCGCGCCATGACTGGGAGCGATCATATCGACAGGAAGGCCGAGTTTACCGAACTCCTCGAGCTTTCTGGCAATAACGCCCCCCAAAGGCATCAGGATATTGGCGTAATACCGGGCCGCCTCCTCCAGGCAATCCTCTTCGCCGATTTCGTCAGAAAAACGTAAAGGATGGGCGATATGCTGGCCGAAGGCGTCATTCGGCAAAAGCAGCCGGTCTTCCAGGCAATACGTGAACATGCTGTCGGGCCAGTGCACCATCGGCGCTGTCACGAACTCAAGCGTCTTTTGGCCGGTGGAAAGGCGGTCGCCGGTTTTGACAATATGAAATTCCCGGCCCTTCAAATCGTAGTGCTTCAAAAGCCCCTCCCGGCCCTTCTGCGTGCAATAGATCCGGGCGAGCGGGGCCGCGGCCAGGATTTCCGGCAACGAACCCGAATGATCCATTTCCACATGATTCACGACGATCTGTTCGATGCGCGCGGGGTCGGCGACCTGCCGGATGCGGCGCAGCAGATCCGCGCAAAACCCTTTTTTGACCGTATCAACCAGGGTCAACCGCTCGTCATGGATCAGATAAGCATTATAGGTCGTACCCCGCAAAGTTTCATAGCCGTGAAAATCGCGCACATTGTAATCCACGGCCCCGACCCAAAAAATCCCGTTTTTTATTTCAAGCGCGCTCATCAGTCCTGCCCCCGGCTTCCCTTATCCTGCGATTTCCCCTGTTTTTCCAGGTCTTCAGCGTCTTTGATCACCGGTCCGGAGGCATCGTTAAGCCGTACCCGGCCGCTCTCATCCGCATAAAAAACAAAGCGCCCGGAAAGACCCTGATGGACGGGGACGGCCCAGACGACAAAATGGTCCGGATTGACCAGCGCGTAGGTATAGGCATAACCGGTTGAATTATCCGGCCTGGCGACATCCTCGCTCAAAGTCTTGGACATATATTTTTTGAGCCCCTCCATATGACTTGGGAAAAATCCCAGTTCCTGCCTGTAGGTCTTGGCCGCGTTGATGATGGCCGTCGTATACATGTAGGCCGTCATATCATTGAGCCTGATGACCTGCGCGCGCAGTTCCGGATAGAATCTCAGGATAGCCTTGTTCAAAACCGGTCCGATCGAAAGGGCCAGGAAAAAAAATAAAAAGAACGGCATGATAACGGCCGAGACCAGCGAGCGCCACGTCAGAACACCATAAAGCTGGCGGACTCCGGTGACCAGAAGGACAGCCGCCCAGACAGAAGCGAAGAAACCGCCGGCCAAAGGGATCGCGTAGAAGATATCGGCGGCGCCCTTATAACAAACGATGAGAAAAACCGGAAGAATGGCCTTGTCGAATCCGAGGACGAGCTTAACACCGGCGGCGACAAAAAGAAAGGTCAGGCCCAAAGACAACAGGGGACGGAAAAGAAAAAGCGGAGAATGCACGATGGCAAGGGAGGCGAAAGAAAGATGGACCTGCACGTCCGGAGAAACTGCCCGGGCCAGATGGCGGACCCAGAAAATATTAACGACATCAAAAGTCAGCTTGAGATATCCAAGGACCAGGGCGAACACAAGCGCGCGAATGATGCGCTGACGGATGGAAAGGCTCCCCGGGCTTTTGAAAGAGTTGAAAAAATCCGAAGGCCTGAAAATGAGGGCGGTAACCACGGCAAAAAGGCCTTTAAAAAACTCCAGCAACTGCGCGGCCTCTTCCCACAGAACAATGGGAGCCTCTTGAACCCTTCTGGACATAGCGACCTCGCCTGATAATTCTTCTCTTGGGGAATTAAGGAAGGCTGCGAACCGCTTTCATCCGCCTCAATAAAGGCGAGAAACTATTTTTGGGTTGATCCGGAAAAATCTCCTGCCCGCGGCAAGGAGCCACGGACTAAAGCTTGCGGAAATTATCTTTTGTTACGCCGCATTCCGGACAGACCCAGGTATCAGGGATATCTTCAAATTTCGTTCCAGGGGCCACACCGTTATCCGGATCACCCTTGGCCGGATCGTAGATATATCCACAAACAATACATTCCCACTTTTCCATGGCTCACCTCTATGCTTTAAGGCCGTATTTGGCGATATTAAAGTCCGCAATAGCCTGGACCTCTTTGATGGCTTGCGGATCTTTCAAGAGATGCTTGAAACGCCCCTGGGCCTTGAGATATTCTTCAACCGGCTTAATGAGGGCGATCTTGCGGGGGATAAGCTTTCCGTTCTCATATTCAAAAATAGGATACAATCCCGTTTCAACGGCTAATTTAGCGACTTCAAGCGTCATGTTGGATTCATGGCGCCATCCCAAAGGACAGGGCACATGGATCTGCATATACTTCGGCCCTTTAATGCTTAAGGCCTTCTTGACTTTCTTCTGGATGTCCTGCGGGTAACCGGCGGAGGCTGTCGCGACATAAGGAATCCCGTGCGCCGCGGCGATGTCCGGCATGGGTTTTTTCGGACGCGGGTTGCCTGTGGACGCCGAACCCGGAGGCGTTGTCGTCGTGTTGGACGTCGTCGGCGTCAGACCGCTGCGCTGGATGCCGGTGTTCATATAGGCCTCATTATCATAACAAACGAAGAGAACATCATGGCCCCTCTCCAGCATTCCGGAAAGCGCCTGAAGGCCGATATCGGCGGTGCCGCCGTCGCCGGCCTGGGCGATGACATTGATCGCGTCTTTTTTGCCGAGATATTTTAAGCCCGATTCGATGCCCGAAGCGACAGCCGAACAATTTTCAAACAAGGAATGGATCCACGGCACGCACCAGGAAGATTCAGGGTATTTCGTCGAAAAAACTTCCAGGCAGCCCGTATTATTGGCGATGATCGTATTCTTACCCGCCGCGTCAATAACAAGTCTGGCGGCGATCGCCTGTCCGCATCCCGCGCACGCTGTATGTCCGGGTTTCAGTAACGTTTCTGCCATAATTTTCCTCGCAATTGTTATGTTGAACGATCTGTAAGAAAATCTTTTATTCCGTCTCTGCCAGCAATTCCTGTTTCAGGCCGATGAATTCACAATCCACCTGCCTGCCGGACAGTTTTTCATAAACATCGTGGATGGATTTTACGGTAATATCCCTGCCGCCCAAGCCAAGGACAAAGCCGCTGACCTTAGGCATGCCGGCCCCCAAAGACGAAAGAGACGAGGTCGCATCCGTGTAAAACGGACCGAATCCGCCCAGGGAAATGCTTTTATCGACAACCGCGGCCTCTTTGACGTTCTTGAGGGCCGCGACCAGCGCCGCTTTTGGGAAAGGTCTGTAACAGGCGATTTTGACCAAGCCCACCTTTTTGCCTTTTTCGCGCAATTCGTCGATCGCCTGCCGGATAGTACCGCAGACGGAACCCGCCGCGATAAAAGCCTGGTCGGCGTCTTCCATCCGGTAGGTCTGTATCAAGCCGCCGCATTCGCGGCCGAAGGTCTTTTGAAATTCCGACGCCATCTGGGGAATTTTTTCCAAAAGCTCCCGGTGTGTTTCCTGGACCAGAGACCGGATCTCGAGATAATAATCCGGATCCGCCAGATACCCCATGGTCTTGGGGTCATCCACATCCAGTTTATAAGTCGTCTTATAAGGCGGCAGATACGCGTCCACCTGTTCCTGCGTGGGCATATCCACCACTTCCATGCCATGAGTCAGGATAAAACCGTCCATATTGACCATCACCGGAAGCATAACATCGGGGTCCTCCCCCAGCTTGTAGGCCTGCAGATGCAGGTCAACGGCTTCCTGCACGCTTTCGGCGAACAACAGGACCCAGCCGGAATCCCTGACTGCCATCACGTCCTGCTGGTCGTTCCATATGTTGATGGGGGCGGAAATGGCGCGGTTGGCGGTCGTCATGACGACAGGCAAACGCATCCCGGCGATATTGAAAACGACCTCCGTCATCAAAAGCAGCCCCTGCGAACTGGTGGCGGTGTAGGAACGCACACCCGTGGCTTCGGCGCCCAGGACCACGGAAGCGGCCGAATGCTCGCTTTCCACGTTCACAAACTGCGCGTCCAGCTCCTTATTGGAAACCATCTGGGCCAGATCTTCGACGATGTGCGTCTGCGGCGTGATCGGATAAGCCGAAACAACGCCGGGCCGGCATCTCTTGACGATCTGGGCTACCGCGTGGGAACCCTCGATAAATTCTTTCATTGGAATATCCCCCCTTGTGCTCTCATCAAATAAAATCTTGCGCCTATTCCTTTTCCATTTCGGCGATCATCTCGATATCTTTTTTAGGACAGACCTTCGCGCAGCTTCCGCAGCCTTTGCAATAATTCAGGTCACAGGAAAATTCGTTCTTGCCCTTCCCCTCGATAATGCCTTCCGGGCAGATGTAAACACACATGCGGCAGGCAATGCAGTTCTTCCGCAGAAATTTCGGCTTTGCTTCCGTTCTCCAGGAACCGGTCTTGTTCGCTGTGCTGGAGCCCGGTTTGGATGTCATATGGCCTATCATGATGGATCCTCCTTAAAAACTAAGACTTGGCTTTCTCTTTAATGAATTCATAGCCTCTTTTGATGGCTTCGACATTCATATCCACGATCTTCTGGCCTTTATCTCCAAACCGTTCCCGAATGGCATTCGCCAGATCTTCCAAAGTCAGCTGCCCTGTGGCGGCCGCGTAGGCCCCCAGAAGCACGGTATTGCCCAAAAGGGCCCTGCCCATGATATCCGTTGAGATCTTGTTGCCCGGAACCACGAAGACCTTCTGTCTGCCCTGAGGCTTGGGGATCTCCATCCCTTCCCTCTCATTGATGACGGCGATCCCGTCCTCCTTGAACCCGACATAACAGTTGAATCCGCGCATGAGCGTCGCGTCGACAACGATCAAAAAATCGGGGTTATACACCTGGCTCCTGAGCCGGACCGGCTTATCGTCGATCCTGACGAAGGCGTTCATGGGCGCGCCCATGCGGGCCGCGCCGAAATGCGGGAACGCGTAGGGATACTGACCTTTCAGGAAGTAGGCATATCCTAGAATACCCGCTGTGGTGATAGCCCCCTGGCCGGCCCTGGCGTGGATCCTGATCTCCTTCATTGACTCCTCCATATCTTTGTATCTAAACAAACGATTAAAGAATATTCTTTCCGGAAAGCGATCTTTTAGTTTGATTAGGCATCGGTGACAAAAGGGATTTTTATTATATTAGGTAACTCAGAGAAAATCAAGACTTTTTGCAGAGGTTTTAAAGAGAAACGGCCGCGGGAAACAAAGATCTACCGGACGATCTGCCGCTCATTGCAGGCGTCGCAAAGCCCGAAAAACTCCAGCCTGTGAGAATAGATCCTGAAACCCGTCAACGTGCGGACCCTCTCGTCCAGCTCTTTGATGGAGGGAATGCGGATATCATAGATCTTGCGGCAATTCTTGCAGATAAAATGATAATGGGAGTGAACGACGGCGTCAAAATGGCTTAAGCCCGTCCCGAAATCCAGCTCCCAGATCTGGCCCTGTTCTTTGAGGATCCTCAAATTCCTGTAAACCGTCCCCAGGCTCAGGCGGGGAAATTTACCCTTGAGCTTCTTATAAATCTGATCCGCGGTCGGATGCTCACGCGTATTTGTCAAAAGTTCGAGGATTTTTTGCCTTTGCTTGGTGATACGGTAATTCTGAGGACTGGCATTCATGAAACAGGCTCCTCTTCTTCTTGCCTTTTAAAAGGATAAGGCTTTAGATGATCAGGCCTTAGGCGTGGATAAAAGGGGCGGGAGAAGGACCGCTTTGAAGTGGCAGAGAGAAATTAATAATCATTATTATTATTAATTCTACACCGCCGGAGCCTACCTGTCAAGGGAAAACAAAGACTCTTTGAATCTTTGGCGCTTTAATCTACTTCTTCTCCAGGATCTCCTGGTAATTAGAAGGAATATCGTTACCTGTCCAGACGATGGTCCCGTCTCCTGAGATCAGGACAATCGTGGGGACTCCGATAACCCCGTAAGATTCGGAAACGCGGCCATCGCTATCGAGAAGGACCGCAAACGGCAAGCCGGCTTTTTCGGCGTAGGAAAGGACTTTGGCCTTGGATTCCCCCACGTCAATCGGGATGATCTCCACCCCTTGCGCCTTCTGGCGCTCCTGCGCCACAAAAGGCATCTTCTCGCGGCAATAAGGGCACCAGGTCGTAAAAAAGAACAGCATCGCCGGTTTCGCCTTTTCGCGGGAAAAAGATACCCGCGTATCCCTGGTCGTCGCCAGCGAAAAATCAGGGGCCTGGGTCCCGGTCAGCCTGACCTTTTTCATGGCCGCCGCCGAGGCATTCTGAGAAGAAAACAACAGGATAACCGCCACAGCCAGAAGAAAGAGTTTTCTAAAAGCCCTGTTCATACCAAAGCCCTCCCCATATTGATGAGAAAATATTCACCGGTCAGGATCAAAAGGATCCCGCCGATCTTTTCGACCGTATACATCCAATGCCCGGACTTCGGCAGGCTCGCCAGCATTCCGCTGAACGTCCCCGCCAGGATCAAGAGAGCGCCCATCCCGTAGGCAAAACTGAATAAAAGAAAAATCCCATAAAGCAGGTTCTGCTTTGTGGCCACGAAGACAAGGATGGCTCCCAATACGGGAGCTGTGCAGGGCCCCACGATCAGGCCTGAGGTCATGCCTAAAAGAAACACGGAAAATTTGGATTTTCTTGCCCTGACCTTCCTGAGAAAGAATTCCGGAAGATGCAATTCAAAAACACCCAGCATGGACAGGCCGAAGACAATGCAGATATTGCCGATAATGAAAAAAGACAGGGGGCTGGAGCTGATCTGCCCGAAGATCTTTCCCGTCATGCTGGCAAAGACACCCAGGATGCTGTAGGTAATAGCCATCCCCAGGACATAGATCAGGCTCAACATAAACGCGTGGAACCTGTCCTTCTGGCCCGTGGCCCCGATATAGCCGACAGTGATGGGCAGAAGCGGATAGACGCAAGGCGAAAAACTGACCAGGACCCCCGCCCCGAACGCGAAAATAAATTCAAAGGGATTTCCGCCTGAGATCATACCGATTGTCCTTTCCTGCGCTTGCCTCCGGAGGCGCCAGACAAAGAAGACGAGATCCAATCCAGATAAGGTTTATTCCCTTTCAGGACCGGCAAAGCGAGCACTTCACAAACGCTGTAGCTGTGGGCCCCCCTCACCTCGCGGATCAGGCGCGTCAGAAGCCTCTGTTCGGTTTTAACGACCAGGAGCGCTTCCGACGCCCGGTCGATCCTGCCTTTCCACCAAAAAAAAGATTGGATTCCCCTGACGATGTTCACGCAGGCGCAAAGATTTTTTTTAAGCAACAGGCGGCTTAAAGATTCCGGTTCCCCGCCCCGTGGCGTCGTGATCAGGACCACGCAATACCTCATGACTCCTGCCCTCTCTGCGACAAATAGCGAAAGATCCCCAGGACGGCCTTGGCGCCTTCGCCCGCGGCCACAATGATCTGTTTTTCAGGCACATTCGTGACGTCGCCGGCCGCGAAAACACCCGGCACGTTGGTCTGATTGAGATGATCGACAACGATCTCCCCGTAAGGGTTCTTGCCGACAAAATCCGCCATCTCGTTATTGGGAACAGAGCCGATCTCGACAAAAACACCCTCGACGGACAGCTCGCGCTCGGCCCCGTTCACGGCAACTTTAAGCCCTTTCACAAAACCGTCTCCCAACACCTCCCGGGAACGCGCGTTATTGAGGATCTCGACCTTGGGCGATTCCTGGACCTTGCGCCGCATGACCTCATCGCCGTCTAAGGACGGATTGACATTCACAAGATAAATCTTCTGCGCGATCGGCATCATCTGAAGGCAGGCGTCCAGCGCGGAATTGCCTCCCCCGATAATGGCAACGGCCTTGCCTGAAAAAAGCGGACCGTCGCAGGTCGCGCAATAGCTGACCCCTTTGTTGCGAAACTCGCGGTCTCCGGGAATATCCAGCCAGCGGGGCCTGCGGCCGGAGGCCACAAGGACGGTCCTGGATTCATAGGACCCTTTATCGCTGTCTACGACAAACGAGGCATCCGCCTTCTTTGAAACACCGCGGACCTGTTCTCCGATATGAAACCGTATATTGAATTGCTTGAGATGTTCTTCAAATTTGGAAACCAGGTCCGGGCCCGTGATGAACTGATAGCCTGTATAATTTTCCACATCGGAACTGAGCGCGGCCTGGCCGCCCAGATCTTTTGACAGCAGGACAAAATCCAGGCTTTTTCTGGCCGCGTAGATCGCGGCCGTGATCCCGGCCGGGCCGGCGCCGATAATGACCAAATCCATCATGGTCTAGATCCCCAGTTTTTGGGCGATCTTGGCCTGGTCAAAGCCGACGATCACCTCTCCGTCGATAACGACGACAGGAACCCCCATCTGCCCCGAAACATTCACCATTTCCCGCAGGCCGGGTTCATCTGAAGCGACATCGATATTGTCAAAAGAAACACCCTCGTCCGAGAGATATTTCTTCAATCGAAGACAATAAGGGCATGTCGGCGTGGAGTAAACTTTGATAGCCATGAGAAACCTCCTTATTCCGAAAACTTTTGAAGCCAGACAGACTGCTCGGATAATTCCATAGAGCTTTCCATTTCCTTACGCTGGGAAAACCGTTTTTCCTTTTCCACGGCCTTCAAATGCGCGTTCTCCTGACGGGCCATTTGCTTAAACAGTTCCTTGTCCGGGGCCCGCAATTTTTTCTTGGCGAGTTTTTTATAAAAGACCAGAAGCATTTTTTCCAGCCGGATAGACGCTTTCAGGGCCCCCAGCAGGGAAAAACGCTGAGGCTCAAGGCCGGAAACAGGGCCTTTGGCCGCCGCGTAACTTTCGCCCGTCATTTCCCTGTATTTTTTTTCCAGGACTTCCGCGTGAGAAACGGCCTGATGATGCATGGAACGAAAACGCTCCTTCATCCTGCCGTTCTTGGCATTGGTAAAAACGTATTTGTAGAACAGCGCCGCCGACCTTTCCAGGTCGATGGCGCTTTTGAATTCGTCCTTCAAGTCCGAAGACTTCTGCTGGCCGGCGACCATGGTTTTGATCTGCGCGTGGATCTCCTCGATCTCCGGAAAATTCTCCTGCCTGGCCAAAAGCTCCCCGTCCTTGAAATACAAAAGGGTCGGAATAACGCGCACGCCGTAATCCTGCCAGCGCCGGTTATCGTTAACGTTCAACCGCAGAAAAAGCATCTGCTCTTTATATTCCTTGCCGGCTTCGATGATCCGTTCCGCCATAGTCTTGCAGATGATGCATTCGGGGCTGGCGCACTCCAAAAGCACCGGCAAAGAAGCTTTCAAGACCAGGGCGTTAAATTGCGTATCATTGATTTCTATCTGTTTGATCATGCTTTTGTCCGCCTTTGTTATCGTTTCCCTGCTTTTATCCATCATACCATGAATGCAAAACCTGTTCAATGCGCCTTAAGACGCTGGCATTTTTTTGAGGAAGGCAGAAGGCTCACAAGGGACATCACGCGGCCCGCCCGGCGTCCTTCCCGGCGGAAAGAATGGAAATCCGGCCGGCAGCAGGTGCATAACCCGCTGTCAAATATCCTGTTTTCCCCAATGCCGAGAGCTTCCAACTCTGAGCGCGCCCGTCCCGGCAAGTCCATAAAAATCCCCTGGGCGCCGCGGTCCCGGATAAAGCCCGGAAAATACGAAAAGAACTCGCGCCCTACGCGGTAACAGCACGGCCTTATCGACGGCCCGAAGGCCGCCAGCAGATCCCGCGGCCTGCTCGAGAATTCATCGGCCATCACGCGCAGGGTCCGGGAAAGGATGCCCTGTTGAAGGCCTTTCCAGCCTGCGTGAATGACAGCCGCGGCCTTCTGATGCGTATCCAAGACAAAAACCGGAAGACAATCGGCTGTCAGGACGCAAATACTCAGGCCCTCAACCGAGGTGACCAGGGCATCGGTGGCGGTAATCGCGCCGCAGGCCTCCAGGGCCCCGGCGCCCGCGTGCCTTTGCGTCACAAGAGCGATCCTGGCCCCATGGACCTGCGATGGGCAGACAAGACAGGCAGGGTCAATGGCCAGCTTTTTGAAAGAGGCGGCCCTGCGCGAATGCCCCAGGCTCAAATCCAGAGGTTTTGTCGTAAAAATAGCGCGCGCGCCCAAATCTTCCAGAAAGTCCAGCCTGTAAGAGAATTTCTCTTTTTTAAGGATCAGAGGTTGAGACATGGGGCAATAAACTTGTGAATTGAAATCAAGCAGGACCGGGGACCAAAAGAAGCTTCAGGGAAGAATGGAGCCCTTTCTTGATGACGACATCGGACTTACGGACGGAAAAATATTCCGCGACCAGGTCGATCAAGGCCTTGTTGGCCTTGCCTTTTTCCGGCGCTTTTGTCAGATAGACCCGCAGACGCCCGGGCGCTTCCTCAACGACGTGGTTGCGTGAGGCCCTGGTGATGACTTTGACTTCAATGTCCATAACCTTCTTCCAGCAGGGCCTGCTCATCCGTCTGGCGTAATTCCTCTATCTTTTTGAGCTGCCGGTCAAGCTGTCCTTTTCGCGTGGTCAAAAGTGATTCGTATTCCTTCTGCGCGTCCGAAAGCCGTTCTCCCATTTTTTCCAGGGACGCGCAAAACGCGGTGTATTGTTTTTTGAAAGCCTCCAGCACGGCGAAGATCTGCCGCGTCGTTCCTTCCAGGCGGAACATATCCATGGCCTGGCGGATGACCGCGAGAATTGCGTAGAGCGTCAAGGGCGAACAAAAGATCACCCGCTGTTTCATGGCCTCATCCAGGACCATCCTGTCGTTCTGATTGATAAAGGAATAGACCTGCTCATTGGGAATAAAGACGATGACGTAATCGAGGGTTTTTTCCTGCGGGTCGATATAATCCCTCGTCGTGACTTCCTTGATGCGCTGACGCACGTCACGCAGGAACTGCGTCTTGAAAGAATCTTTTTCCATCTCTGACTTGGCTTCAAAAAACCTCTGATAGTTCATGAGAGGAAACTTCACGTCCATGTTCAACCGCAGCCCCTGGGGAAGAAAAAACGTGTAATCGGGCCGGCAGGAACCCTGCGTCTTTTGTTTGGCGTAATTGATACCCTCCACAAAACCCGCGAGCCTCAGGACATCTTCGGCCATCCGCTCTCCCCACTGGCCTATGGCTTTCGTGCTGGCCAGCGCTGTTTTCAGCTGGTCCGTCGTTTCCTGCAGCCGGGAGGTCTGCTCGCTCATGACGCTTAGGTTCTGCGCCAACTGCGTGAATTTATGAATGCGGTCCTTTTCCAGCCCGTCCATGAGTTCCTTGACGCGCGTCAGCTCGCTTTTCATCTCCTGAAGACTTCTGTCGATGAGCTCCTTTTTTCCAGAGAGGTCCTTTTCATTCATCAGGCTTAAACCCTGGAATTTCTCATGCGCCAGTTTTAAAAACTCCTCGCTGTTTTTGGATAACGCCTCCAGCGACAGGGCCGCGAAAGTCCCTTTCATCTGGTCCACCGCATCGGTGATCCGCTTTTGGTCGGATTCCCTGCGGCCGAAGATATTCTTCAGCCAGAAAACGCAAACAACAAGAACAACGCCGGCAATCACACCCGCAAAGACCGCTGATAAAATAGTCATACCCTCTCCACTTTGACGGAATCCCCGTCCTTTACTTTTTCCAACTGTTTAATCTCTCCCGTCAGACGGCCCAGGACCGTGACCGCGCTGGCCGGCATAATCTTGCCATCGCGGCTGGAGGGCGTCGGGCCAAAAAACAGACACAAACAGGGGCCTTGCGGCCAGTAAGCCACATCGCCGGCTTCCACGACATCGGCCGCGTACGCCGGTTCCAGCTCTACCTTAGGGCCAATGTAAAAATAAACCTCCTTGCCCCATAATTCGGCCTTAGCGTCAAAAGGAAGGCGGCTTGCGATCAACCGGGCAGTGGAAGAATCATTCAGCTTCGCTTCCATCTGCAAAGACCCTATGGAAAACCTGATATCCATGACAGTATTATAACCAGTTAGCGGCCGGGCGGCAACAGACAAGAACGGCTCCAACCACGAAAGCCGAAGGACGAGAGACGAAAACACGAAGGACGGAATCAGTGACAGGCCACGGGCCACAGTCCATAGAAACCGAGAGACGAAAGCACAAAGGACGAATGGGCTTATAGCGTAAGCGAATGGCATATGGCAAAAACGAAATCGGAATTCGGAAATCCGATATCTGATTTGAGAAATCAGAAACCGAATGAAGAATTGGGATTTGGAAATTAAGCCACTAGCTAACAGCCATAAGCTATATTGTACCCTTTGAACTATCGTTCCTACCGTTGCGTCACAGTTGCCGTATATTTCTTCACCAGAAAAGCGGGATGATAGGATTGCTTGGCTTTGCGCAAGCCCGCAATACCCAGGTCCTGCTCCCTGTTGATGAATTGATAGTCACGGGCCGCCTGTTCGCAAAACATCTGGTTGATGGCCTGATAAATACCCGTGAAGCGGCCGTTGGCCTTTTCGATATGGACAACAAACGTTTGAGGATTCAGCGGTTCGCCCAGAGTCACGGCTTCGACCTTTCCCTGGATGCGAAGCATGGCACCCCTGATCCCCAGCTGTTCGAAATGCTCCAGCATCTGATGCATGGCCTGTCGCTCTTTTTCAAGGCCTTCGGCCCGCTGACAATCTTTGGCCTGGCACCACTCTTCTTCGAAATAAAAACAATCCTTCAGGTTCTCTTTTCGTAAAGACAAAAACTCGTAATCATAGTTGTCCTTGAAGCGCCGGATAAAATTCCGCTTCCCGTCATAAGCGGCGCCCTGGAGCGCCACCAGGTCTTTTGCGCGGTAGACGTAATCGAACTGGTCGGCGTCCTCTTCCAGGACAAAAGCCTTCTCCTGCCTCAAAGACAGGGCGGTATCTTCAGGAAGCCGGATAAAACGAACGTTCTTAAACCCGCCCGCGGCCCGGGCGGCGGCAAGGGCGATGCGCCGTTTGCCTGGGCCCGAAGGCATCAGGGGATCAAAAATACTCAAAGCCCCGCCCTGGCATGAAACAACCAAAAGGGCTTCGTCGATCCTCGAAAGACAAAATTCATAAGCGTGGCGCCAGGCGAAAAGATTGGAAAAAGTATATTCGGAAACCACGGGAGGATAAAGCCTGAAAAAATGGTCCAAAAGCGGCTTGTCTTGAAGCCCCAGCGGTTTTGTCTCAGGAAAAACAGGGATCTCTTTCATGGGAAAAAGGATTAACAGCGTTAAGAGCTGCGGGGAGAACGCGGCTTTATTTCTCCAGCCGCTTCTTCATCAAGAGGATGCTGCCGTAACAAGAAGCCCCCGCGATCAAAGCAAGGACCAAAACATCGCCGGCCAGACCGGGGTGAGGCCTGCCGAACGCGAGGGCGCGCGAAGCGGAAACAAGGTATGTCAAAGGAAAAACAAACGCGGATCTCTGCGCCCACGCGGGCAGGGTATCCAAGGGAAAAAAGACGCCGCTGAGCAAAAACATCGGCGTGATGAACAGGAACACCGGAAAATTAAACATCTCGATGTTCTTGACGACGGCCGTAAAACACATACCCAGGCCGGAAAAGGCCATCCCCGCCAGAAAGGCCAGCGGCAGGATCCAGAGGCCCGACGGCATCGAGATCAACCCCAGGGCCGCGACGACCAAAAACATGATGACAGATGCCATAAAAGCTTTGGTGGCGCCCCAAAGCAATTCTCCGAAAATAACATCCTCCAGCATCAGGGGCGTCGAAAGAATGGCGTCGAAGGTTTTTTGAAAATACATGCGCACAAACGAGGCGTAGGTTGTTTCAAAAAATCCGTGGTTCATGACAGCCGCGGCCACAAGGCCGGGGGCCAGGAACTTAAGATAGGAGACCGGGGCTTGGGCGTAAATCACGTCATGAATAAGCCCTCCCATACCGATGCCGAAAGCGAACAGATACAAAATGGGCTCCAAAAGCGGCGGAATAAAATTCACCTTCCATGTCGCCTTATAAACGTCGAAATTCCTCTGCCAGACCCGCAGGCACCGCCAGCTTAAATTCGTAAGAACTCCAAAACGCCTCATGGTTTCATCTTCCCCTTTGCCCTTCGCTCTTGGCCATACGCCACAAGCCACAAGCAACCTCTATTCTCTCAAATTCCTTCCGGTCACCTTCAGAAACACATCTTCAAGGTTGGCCATGCGCAAAAGGCATTTTTCCTCTCCGAACCGCGAGGCAAGCGCCTGATAGGTATCCATGCCGGATTCCGTAAAGACATAATAATGGGTGGCGGACTTTTCAAAGGACAACCTGAGTTCCCGCAGAAGATCGGCGACAGAAGAATCCGCTCCCGAAATTTCGACAACATGTCTGGCCGTATTTTGCGCGATAAGGTCCTTCGGTCTTCCCTCCTTGATCACCCGGCCCTGGTCCATGATCAGGAGCCTGTCGCAAAGGTGCTGGGCCTCTTCCATATAATGCGTCGTCAACAACACGGATGTCCCCTGGGTCTTGACCTGCGTGATCGTTTCCCAGATCTGGTGCCTGGCCTGAGGGTCAAGCCCTGTTGTGGGTTCATCCAGAATGAGCAATTTCGGTTTGTTCAAAAGAGAGCGGATCATCATCAGCCTCCGCTTCATTCCTCCGGACAACTCCTCCACCGACGCCTTTCTTTTGGGAAAAAGCCCTATGAAATGAAGAAGGTCTTCACACCGCTTCTCGACCTCGCGTCCGGTGATGTCAAAATATCTGGCGAACACGCGCAGATTATCCCAGACATTGAGATCCGGGTCCAGGTTGTTTTCCTGCGGACAGACGCCGATGCCGGCCTTGATCTTCCGGGGTTCGCTCAACACATCGCATCCCAGAACGTAAAGGCTGCCCCGGGTGGGGCGGATAAAACAATGCGTCATGCGGACCGCGGTTGTTTTGCCCGCGCCGTTAGGCCCCAGAAGCCCGAAACATTCCCCCGGCTTCACCTGAAAGTCCAGCTTGCGCACAGCCTTCACGGCCCCGTAGGACTTTCCGATCCCCTGCGCTTCGATCACATTCTGCATGGCTACCCCAAGCCTCCGCATTCCGGGCACTGGCTTTCAATAAAATTCAGGGACTTGGTGATATCCTCAAACGGCGGCAAATCGCTGTTCTGGGCCGCAAGATACCGGAAATAAATCTCGCCGTAACGATCCGTGATAAAAAGGGCCGCCGCTTTTTCTCCCGCCGCCAGGGCAAGGAATTTAGCGGTCACCTCCCCGCCTTCATCGCAAAGCAGGGGAAAACCAAGGCGGTTCTTCTTATGAAACTCCTGGATGGCGGCCATAGACAAAGGAGTGATGACGGCAATTTCGGCATTCTCCTGCCGGAAGGCCGCGGATGCCTCATCCAGGCCCATGAGAAACATCGCGTCAGGCTCAGTCAAAAAGAAAAGGACCAGATTTTTTTTACGTTTATAAACGGAGGAATCGAACACTCCCTGCCTGCCCGACAAATGAAAGGAAGGAATGAGCGCGCGTTCTTCCACAAGGAATTCAGCCATGGGACACCTCGTCATGAAAACCATGAACTTGCTCTTGTTTCAGGATAGGACGGTTTGATGCCGGATTTGACCTCTGACGGGAACAAGACAGGATGCTGCTCTTTTTCTCAAAGCTGGCTTTAATCCTTGCGGGAACAACTTTTTGAAGATGGAAGCCATGGAAAACACGAAAGGCGCTGCCTAAAGCCTCATCGCCCGGCAACCTCAACTCCGGCTAAACCCTCTTAGAAACCCTAGAGGACCTGGACGCCCAATATCTTCTGCTCTCTGAGCGGTTTATCAGAGGAATCCACAGGGGTGGATTCGATCTTCTGGACCACGTCATAACCCTTGACGACACTGCCGAAAATCGTATGATGCCCGTTCAGCCAGGGCGTGGGCGCTGTCGTGATAAAAAACTGACTGCCGTTGGTGCCTGGCCCTGCGTTGGCCATGGCCAGGACGCCCGGCCGGTCAAAGGCCAGCGAGTTCTTCACTTCGTCTTCAAAAGGTTTCCCGTAAATGGACTCTCCGCCCATTCCCGTTCCTGTGGGATCGCCCCCCTGGATCATAAAGCCCTTGATGACCCGATGGAAAATAACCCCGTCATAATACCCTTTTTGGGAAAGCCCGATAAAATTCTTGCATGCCAGAGGCGCCTCTGCCTCGAAAAGCTCCAGCTCGATGTCCCCCTGGTTCGTCTTCACAATGACGTGCTTCCCCGCGGACGGGGTCTGTGCGGATGACGGCATGAGTACGCTCCCTGTAATAGCCAAACATGTGAGAAAAAAGAAGATTTTTTTCATGACAACTCCGGGCCAGCCGGCGCGAAGATCGCGTCGATCTCTTCCAGTTCTATGGGTTTATGAATAAACATGTCCCCGCCCAGCTTCTGAACAATATCCTCATTGATGGCGGGAAATGCTGAAATAAGGACGATCTTCGCCCTGGGATTGCGGGCACGCGCCCCCTGGATCAGTTCCAAACCGGTCAAATTCGGCATGCTGCAATCCAGGAGCAAAAAATCAAAGACATCCTGTTCAATAAGCTTTTTGGCCTGCTGCCCGTCAAAGGCCGTGGTCACCTTCAACTTTTTCCTCTCAAGGTATCTTTTCAGATAAAGACAGATATCCTCTTCATCATCCGCCACCAGGACCTTTTTTGATGTCTGGAACGCTGTCATGGAAATCATTTTACTATGCCGCTTGAATAATGCAACTGGAGAAATTGAGAATTAGCATTTGCATCCGGAAAGGTTCGGGTGTATATTTAAAAACGCGAGTGAAGTTTATTGCCCCGCTGCTTTCCGGTCCGGCACCCCATCTTTTCCTTTAATCCCTCTTCTCTCCAGCGCCAGTCCGGCCTGCTCTTAGAGATTTTCAACCACTCACTTGTACTTTGGAGTTATACTTTCCCTATGGATGTCAGACAGAGGGTCGAACAACGGCAAAAACCCGTCTTAAGCCAGAGCCTTATCCAAAGCTCCCGGATGCTGGAACTTGCCTTACCCGAGCTCAGGGCCGTCATAGAAGAAGAACTTGAACAGAACCCCGTGCTCGAAGAGGAGATCAAGGCTGAGGCCCCGCGCGAGACGCCCGAGATCAGGCAGACTTCGGAAAGGGAAACCTCTGAACCCGCCCCTGATCCTGATGACGAACTTCTTGGCTACGAAAAACCCATCCCGAACAAAAAGGAAAACCTCCACGACCACCTGAGCCGTCAACTGCGTATCAACACGGAAGACGAGGAAAAATTCAAAGCCGGCATGGCCGTCATCCTTTCGATCGACGAAAACGGTTATTTGCGCGTCCCCCCGGAGGTCATCGCGGAAGAATCCGGTTTCTCCTGCGAGCGCGTCGCGGAAATGCTCAAGCTGATCCAGTCATTCGACCCGGCCGGCATAGGCGCCCGCGACCTCAAGGAATGCCTTCTTCTCCAGCTCGACCGGGCGGAAAATAAGGATCCCCTCCTGCGCGGCCTGATCGAAGAACACCTCCAGGACATGGCCGCCGGTCAATGGCAGAAACTCATCAAGGCCTTGAAGTGTTCCCCCGAAGAACTCAAAGAAAAGATCATCAAGATCCACAGCCTGGAACCCAAGCCCGGAAGGGGATATTCCAGCGAAGAGACCATTTACGTCATCCCGGACGTGACCATCGAGGAAAAAGATAACCAGCTCGTCGTCCTGACGCGCGAGGAAACCATGCCTGTCCTGCGCATCAATCCGCTCTACCGGGCGATGCTTCGCAACAAAAAAATCGACGATAAAACCAAGGATTTTATCCGGGAAAAGATCGCCAACGGCAACAATCTCATGAACGCGATACAGAACAGGCGCCATCTTCTGGTCCGCGTCATGGAAATCATCGCCTCCATCCAGAAAGAAGCGCTCACCGAAGGCTTTGAAAAGCTCAACCCCCTGTCCTTAAAAGAGGTCGCGGAAATGACGAACATCCATGAATCGACCATTTCGCGTATCGTCATGCACAAATACGTCCAGACCCCCGTCGGCATCTATCCGTTGAGAAAATTTTTCTCATCCGGCTTAAAAACATCAACCGGGGCCGACATTTCCAGCCAGAGGGTCCGGCTCAAAATCAAGGAGTTGATCGATTCGGAAAACAAGAACAAACCCTTACGGGACCAGGAGATCGTCCTCCTGCTCAAACAGGCCGAAAACATCGACGTCGCCAGACGCACGGTCGTGAAATACCGCGAGGCCATGAAAATCCCCTCCGCGCCCAAAAGGCGCAAAGAAGCCCTGACCCTCAACGGCCAGCTCGCCTCCGAATAAGCCCATTCTTCATTCGGTTTCTGATTTCTGAAATCAGATATCAGATTTCCAAATCCCGATTTCGTTTTTGCTATAAGGTACTGGCTATATGCTATAAGCTATAAGCCCTAAGCCCTTCGCCATACGCCATATGCCCTTCGCTCTTAGCCCTAAGCCAATTCTTCATTCTTCATTTTTAATTCTTAATTTCTCTCAGAAGACATAGCTACGCCTTAAGGTATTTGTTACAAAAGGAATAACTGAAGGGATTCAGGAAGGAATTTGACGGCCGAGCGCCACAGCGGCAAGGCCGGCGGCCTTGGTTGCCACTGAAAGATCGAATTCATTAAAACTGCGCGCGGCGGCGCGGTCCCGCGACACATTGAGCACACCGTAGACATTCTCGCCCGAGGCGATCGGCACAACCATGGAAGAAGAAAGCGCGGGCTGACTGAGACGTTCCTGGATTCCCGGGTCACGGCTTTCTTCGGTGATCAAAAAGGGCTTTTTGGATTCCGCGGAAAGCCCGGCAATGCCCTCCCCCATCTTCAAGGAAACCGAACCGGCCACATCTTCAGGAATTCCGAAACTGGCCTTGATGCTCAAAACGCCCTTGCCGGAATCCAAAAGCATGACGGAACTGCGGGTGGCGCCTGTGATCTCTTTGATAAGCTCCAGAAATATCTGCAGAAATTCCCTCACCTGAACGGCCTGTTCGCGGTTGGCCCTGGTATGCATCTTCAGGCGGTTCGTCATCTCCCTCTCGATGGAACGGGCGTTAAACGCCAGGCTCAGGATATGATTCATGAGATGGCCGATCATCTCCAGGAACGACTGGATGCCTTTGTAGGAAAACACCCTCAATTCAAGGACATAACTCCAGAACTGCTCCAAAGGCACGCCCAGCTTGTCGGCGATCTCGCGGTAATCTTCTTTATCGCGCCGCTTCATGAAAATAACAGGCCCGATCATCATGTATCCGAGGATCTTGCTGACGCCTTCCGAGACGGTCAAGCGCAAAGGGACAAGATAATTTCTCAAGCCCGGCAGGCATTCAAAACTCATCTCCTCGTCCACCAGGCCGCGGCCGCCCAGAAAAGACGGGCGGCAGTGATCGCAGATCTCGGACTTTACGGATTGATTGCTGAATATCTCGGTGCACAGCGAAGGCGGGGAACTCATCACGGTCACGAACTCCCCGGAAGAATCCAGGGTGCGGATCGACACATTAGCGACTTCCGCGAAACTCTCCTGCATCTCCTGCAATTGAGGAAGGGCGATCAGGTCAGCCAGGAGATATCCGGAATAACGGTCGTTGCGTTTCACAAAGCCCTCTTCGTCTTGATGCCGAAAAGATTCATTTTCTTGTAGAGGGTGGTCCGGTTGATCCCCAGCGCCTCGGCCGCCTGTTTTTTATTCCATCCGTTCTTCTCCAGGGCGTCGAGAATGATCTTTTTCTCCGGATCCCTGAGGGCGTCCTTGAGCCGGGCGCCGTCGGCCTCGAAGCCTTCGGGATTTTGCTCCAGTTTATGGGCCAGGGCAAGGACCGATTCCGGAAGGTCGTCGGCCAAAATCAAAGGCCCCTTGGTCAAAACGCAGGCGCGCTCAATGACGTTTTCCAGCTCCCGGACGTTTCCCGGCCAATGGTAGGCCGAAAGCCGGTTGAGGGCCTCGTCGGCAACCCCTTGAAGCTGTTTGCGCAAAACCCGGCTGTGTTTATCGATAAAATGCTCGACCAAAACGGGGATATCTTCCTTGCGTTCGCGCAAAGGCGGCAGTTCCAAGGAAATGATGTTCAGGCGGTAATACAGGTCGTGCCGGAACTTTCCTTCCCGGATAAGGTTCTGCAAATTCTGGTTTGTGGCGGCAATGATGCGCACATTGGCCTTGCGTGTGCGCGTCTCGCCCACGCGTTCAAATTCTCCGTCCTGCAGGACACGCAGCAGTTTCACCTGAAGGGCCGGCGTGAACGCGTCAATTTCATCCAGAAAGATCGTCCCGCCTTCGGCGGATTCAAAGCGCCCCAGGCGGTCTTTGATCGCGCCCGTAAAAGCGCCTTTGACATGGCCGAAAAGCTCGCTTTCCAGAAGGGTTTCCGGGAGGGCGGCGCAGCTGACTTCCACAAAAGGCCGGGCCTCAGGCTGCGCGCCGGACAAATGGATCGCGTGCGCCACAAGCCGTTTTCCCGTGCCGCTCTCACCCGTCACCAGGACCGTCGTCCTGGTATCCGCGATCACGTTGATCAGGTCGAAAAGCTTCTGCATCTTGAAATTCTTCCCGATGATATCGCAGCATTTCTGGCGGGTTGCGGACGAAAGCTTTTCCTTCAAATAGGCGTTCTCCTCGCACAGACGCCGCTGATCATCAATCCGCTTGATGACCAGCTTGATCTCTTCGTCGATAATGGGCTTGGTGATGTAATCCATAGCGCCCCGCCGCATGGCTTCCACCGCGTTCTCAATGCTGCCGAATCCCGTCATCATGATCACCGCTGTTTTTGGAAATTTTTCCTTAACTTCTTTGAGCAGGTCCAGCCCGTCCATCTGGGGCATCTTCATATCGGAGATAACGACCTGAAAAGGACTGTCCTTGAGCTTGCTCAGGGCCTCGGCACCCGTGCCGACGCCAAAGCAGGCGTATCCTTCAAAAGACAAAGCTTCGCACAGCGACCTGCGGACCAGAGCGTCGTCATCGACTACGAGGATGTGCAGGCCGTTGTTCATCATGATCTCATCACTGTGATTTAGGACGCGGGGAACGCGAATTTAAGAGGCAGGCATACGGTAAAACAGGTCCCATTCTGCGGGCTGCTCTCAACGTCGATCCGCCCGCCGTATCTTTGAATGACTTCAAAACAGATCGGCAGGCCAAGTCCGATACCCTGACCAATGGGCTTTGTCGTGAAAAAAGGCGTAAAAATCTTTTCCTGTAAATCTTTAGGAACACCGGGGCCGGAATCCCTGAAGGAAATCTGGATAAATTCCTCATTCTGGACGGTCGCAATGACGATCGTGCCGCCTTCGGCCATGGCGTCTATGGCGTTCTTGATGATATTGGAAAACACCCGACAAAGCCCCTTGTCGATCACCTTGGGCAAAGACGCCTGGTATTTCTTCTGGACCCGGACCTTACCGCCGTAAAAATGCGTCCTGAAAAGCGACAGCGCTTCTTCCAGAACTTCGTGGATATCGACCAAATCCTGAAAACGGTTATCATTCAACTGCTGGGAAAATTCCCTTAAGGAGCGCGTGATCTTTAAGATCCTCGTCAGCCCCACCTTGATCTCGTTCAAATATTCATGGGCCAGGGAACGGTCCAGATCGCGCTCAATGAGCATGTTCGTGTAACGAATAACGGCATCCAGCGGATTATTGATCTCGTGGACAATGCCCCCCGCCAATTTGCCCATGGACGCGAATTTTTCCAGGAACGCCTGCTGCTCCTTGGCCTCGGCCTTTTCCCGCTTGATCTGCTGGTTTTCATCCTTAAGCTGGGCGAGGTTCCGCTGCCCTTCGACAATATGCGAGGTCAATTGCGCGGTCAGACAGGCCACGCGAAGGTCATCCTCCGTGAACGCCTCTCCCGATCCCTTGTCGGAAATATTGATAACGCCGATCAACCCCGAGGAGGTCACGATGGGAATGCAGATAAAAGAATCCGTGTGGTAGTGATGAAACCGCTGGGAACGAAAGCGGGGGTCTGTCTTGATATTTTTCACCAGGACGGCTTTTCCGGCGTTGGCCACGGAACCGGCAACACCCTCCCCCAACCTTTGGCGGATGCCCTTGAACTGGATCTTGCGTTCATTAAGGATGGAATTTAAAACAAGCTCCTGGCGTTCCCCATCCATCAGGAACAAAGAAGCCGTATCCGCCCTGAGGATCTCTTTTAACTGCAGAAGGGCATCATTTAGAATGTTTTTATGAAGTTCCGACAGGTCTACCTTGTTCAATTTTAACTCCCGATTAACGGTCCCGGTTCGAAACTAGATGCGTTCCAGAAGTGATTTGACGTGCGGGGTCAGCTTGGAATCAGGGTAGTCTTTGAGAATACGCTGAAGCTCTGCTTTCGCCTTATCTTTATCGTTCAGTTTTTTCTGATAGATCACGGCCTTGATGTAGATGGCCTCTTCCGGATTCTGGTCCGGGAAATCACGGACATATTCCTCGAGGCTGTCGAGCGCCTGCGGCCACTGATCGGATTCCAGATAGGAGCGCGTCACGAGACCGTGAAGGATGTCGGCGCCTTTTTTGCCGCGCTCATCGGACATCAAACCCTTGTAATATCCCACGGCCTCATTGACCGTTCTTTGCGTATTGATCGTGTCTTTGGCGTTCTTGTAATGCAGCATCATATAAAGAGGCAGATCCAGGCTCTTGGCGGAAAACGGGAATTCCTGCATGATCTTGCGGTAGATCAGTTCCGCGTCGGGCCAGTTACCCTGGAGCTCATAGCTTTTGCCGATCGCGAAATAAGCCTCGGCGCACAGGTTGCCTTTTTTATCGCAGTCAAAGGCCAGGGATTTATAGACGCTCCTGGCGCGGTCAAAATCGCCCATCACCAGATAGAGATGGCCGATGCTGAACTGCGACTGCACGGCGAACAGCGAATCGGGATACTTCTTGCCGATCGCCTCATAGGCGCTCACCGCTTTCTTTAAGACATAGGGAGGCGTTCCCTTCGGGTTCTTGTAGATCGCCTCGGCCTTCTTGTGCGCCTTCCACATCTGGCGCTCCGCCTTAAAGGCCTGGCTTTCGCAGCCCGCAAGCGCGATCACAAAAACGGGGATCAGGCAGATCAAAATTTTACGCTTCATCTGTCGCCTCAAGGAAAATAAGCGTTGTTGCCGTCGTCAAAAGCAGATCTACAACAAGGGTCCCGACAAGGATGCCGATCAAAAGCACGATGCCCACGACCTCAGGCATAAATTTATCCGCGAGAAAACTGATATTGCCCCGCAGCATGGTCACCGGAATATAAAGGATCATGGGGACGGCAACCACCACAATGGTCCGGACAAACAGACGGAAAAACAGGAGCATGCCGCGCCCGAGGGCCGGCAGAAATTTCTTTCCTTTAATAACAACGAAGGGGATGGAAAAAACGAACAATCCCTGGAAGAAAACCGCGAACACAAAATTCATCACAGGGACGACATAGACCATCCAGAATTTCGGGCCCAGGAACAAAAGCTTGGGATGCCCGGCCCTGAAGTATTTGATCAGGAGGTCAGAGGGCTGTTTCATGAGGAAATGCACGGCCACGAACAGGATGGTCGTCAGCAAAATGAGGCTTAAATAACGCTTCATGACGTGCCTGAAAACCTCTTTCAAGTCCACCGGTTTTGATTTCACGGCCAGGGATATGGCGTAGACAGCCATACCGGAGGTGATGGAACCGGCAAAAATACTGAGAATGATTTTTGTGTAATAGAAGAGCCTGGGGAGAAGTTCATAGAAGAACGGATAGTGCATGTAGATGGCGCCCCATATCCTGCGGATAGGCGGCCCCATAATGATCTTGATGGGAAAGTGAGGGCTGAAATAAAGGAAAACGAGGGCCAGCAGCTCGATGCCGGCAATGATAAGAAAAGGAAACAAAACAGAGGGCTCGCGCCTGAAAAGGGCGACAACCCTTTTCCAGATAGACAATGACCCCTGCGCTATCCTGACCTTTCTGAGAGCCATAAAAATAGATGGTAAAAAGCGGTTGATATCGGAGGATCACCCAAAGAAAAACAGGAAGAAAGGCCGGGATGATGGGTGAAAATATGAATTAAAGTATAACATTGAATCTTATTTTGTCAAGGCCAAAAACATATTATTCCTAACCACTTACATTTTTTAAGCCTTTAAAAAGTCAGGGCTTTCCTTCGTTCGCCAGGGATTCTATACGGCCCCTGACCACCTGAGCGATCGCTGAGTAATCCTCATCCTTTCTGCCGCCTGTCAACTTTTCGAATGTCAGGAACTTGCCGATCTCGACCGTGACCTTCGCAGGCAGGGGAAATTTTCGCGAACGAGGCCAGGCCTTAAAAGCGCCTTTGAGGTAAACCGGCAGCACACCGGACCCCGATTCGCGGACAAGGATGCCCAAGCCCTTGCGGAATTCCTTGAGCTGCCCATCCCCTGAGCGCTGCCCTTCCGCAAAATAAACGAGAACCTTGCCCTGGGTCAGAAGATAGCGGCATGTTTTGAGGGTTTCTGCCAGGTCAAGATCCACATCGATAGGGACCAGGCGGAAAAAGCGCATGGACCAGGCGATCAGCGGGTGGCGGAAAATGGCGCCGAATCCCGCGAAATAGGTCTCCAGAACGAGCCGGAAAGGCAGCGCCCGCAAAAGATAAAAAGCATCCAGATAGGACACGTGATTAGGCGCGATGATAAAAGGCCCTTTGGCGGGAATGTTATTTTTCCCGCGGGCCCTGCAGGCAAAAAAGAGGACCAGAAAGGCCCTCAGCCCCAGGAGGACGAGAAAACTCAAACCCTTTTCCAGGCCGTTAAAACGCAGTTTCAATTTCTTCTTTGTCGCCTCGGAGGGTTCCTGCTTCAAAACCTCCGACCAAAAAACCGAATCCTCCCTTTTCAATAATCCCGAGAAGGCGTCTTCAGGCAGGGCCTTCTGCGCCTTCGCCAGAAGTTCCCGGATGGTGCGCGCCTGGAACATCTCGTACGCCAGGGTATCGTCGATCCCGGCATTGATGAGATCCTGCAGGGAAGACAACAGTTCGATGCGGCCCAGGGAATCCAGGCCGAGGTCCAGCTCGAGATGGTCGTCGATACGAACGTCTTTTTTCAGGATACGGGAAATATATTTCAGGGCCATGGATTCAAACGGCGAAACGGCCTCTTGCGTCTTTTTCTCCCCGTGCCGGCTTATGAGGGATTCATAAATGGATTCAACCTTGTAGCGCACCAGTTTCCCCAGCCTTGTGCGCGGCATCGGCTGGGAGGTCAGGACGAATCCCTTGATGCGCTGATAAGGGGCAAGCTTCACCGGGCAGTCCAGTTCCCAGCGGATCTTGAAATTGATGTCCACGTGCTTCTCCCTGCGCAAACGGTCTTCGTCCGGAACAATGACAGCCGACAAATGCCCGGCCTCGGGCCCTTTCTTCGGATAAAAAACCGCGATCTCCTTGATATAGGGGCTCTTGAGATAACAGGCCTCAACCTCCTCGGGATTCACCTTTTTTCCCGAAGGAAGCACGATGATCTCATTCTTTCGTCCGTCCAGCTGCAGATAACCGTCTTTGTCAAGCGACCCCAGGTCTCCTGTCAAAAACCAGCCGTCTTTGAGGGCCTGGGCCGTCAACTCCGGCGCGCGGTCATACCCCTTCATGATATTTTTTCCCCGCACAGCCACTTCGCCCGTCCCGTTTTCATCCGGGGCCAAAATGCGGACTTCTACCCCGGGAATAGGCCGGCCCACGGTATGGAATTTATCACGACGATTATCGTTGATGGTGACAATAGGAGAGGTTTCCGTCAAACCATAACCTTCCAGGACCTGAAATCCGAGCCGCTGAAGGCCGGCGGCTGTCTGGGGTTCAAGTTTCGCTCCCCCGCTGACAAACGCCCTCAATTGACCACCGAGCATGCGGTGAAAATCGCGGACAAAAGGATTGATCATGCGGCGTCCGCTGAGCCGGGAGAGACTCCCCCAGAATTCGAGGCTCGCGCGGATCCAGGATGCCGTCAGGCGCCCGTACTTGTTCAATTTTTCAGAAACAGAACGCTCGATCAGACTGAAAAGCTGGGGAACCCCGACAAAGAGCGTAACTTTGTTGTCGCGCATGGTTGCGAACAGTTCATGGGGGATCAGGCTCTGCGTATAACACACGCAGGCGCCTTCCAAAAGCGGGATCAGGCAGGTGACCATAAAAGGATACGCGTGGTAAAGCGGCAGGACGGAAATCAGGGTGTCGCTTTGCGTCACCAGCCTCAGGGGATGGATGGAATCGACATTGGCCAGAAGATTGCCGTGCGTCAGCATGACGGCCTTGTGTTCCTGGGTCGTTCCCGACGTATAGAACAGGGCCGCCAGGGTCTCGGAAGGGAAATCGAAGGGCTGGCTCTTTTCGTTCTCAGGTTCTCCCGGCCGCTCGCCTGAATCCTTGTCCAAAAACAGGACGTCGAGTTTTGTTTCCTCCTGAAGGGCCTCGGAAAGCGACACGCCGAATTTTTCTTCCGTCAAAAGCGCGCGCGCCTGGGAATGGATAAGGATCTTTTTGATCTGATCGGGGCTCAATTGAGCGTCGATCGGCACGGCCACCGCCCGCAGCGAAACAACAGCCAGAAAAGACGCCGGCCAGAGAGGGCCGTTGGACAGAAGAATGGCCGCCCGGTCGCCCGGTTTAAGCCCCTGGTCAAGCAGGACCTGCCTTAAGCCGAAAACAACGCGGCGCAGGCGGGCAAAAGTCCACGTTTCGTAGCGGTCGCCTTTTTTAGAAATCAGACAGGGCCGTTCGGAAAATTCAGAAACGCTCTTCAGGAAACGTTCGAAAAGATTGGGGTCTGTTGCGGACATGGAAAGAAAAAATTAGGAGGGCAAACGCCCCTCTTCCCGCCCGTCTTTGCCTTAGAATTTCGGCTGCAGTTCCGGTTCCAGGTCCTGCATGAAAAACTGGAAAAACTGCGGGAATTTTGAATAGACGTTCTGTTCCAGGTCGGCGATGTCGACGAAGTAGGGAGTAACCAAGCCGTAGAAATCCACTTCCGGCCCGACGGGACGAAAGACGAATCCGTGGATCTTCAAAAGCAGCCAGAGGCTTTTTTCCATGAGGGCGTACCAGTAGCGGATGCCCCGGCGCTTGGATTCATGATACATGGAGCGGTAGAGGCCGAAGGCCATCGGGCGGACGCGGCGAAGGAAAAGCTCGCCCTTGTCCTCGACAGTCTCATCGGCCGACTGCGGACCGTAGTAAAGTCCGTCATTGGACCTTCTTCTATAAAACTTGCTGATGGTCAACCGCGACACCTCCGCGAACTTTTCGCGGGGCGTTTTGGCGTAGTCAACGTTCAGGGAAGAGCAGTGCTCTTCGATGGGAAACCGCGCGCAGTCCGCCAGGATCAGCCTCGATCCTCCGATCAGCTGGCCTTTCAAATCAAAGGCGCCGAAATGAAGGGAACATTCATCGAAGCTATCGCATTCATAGCCCAGAGGATAGTCCGTTTCACTGATGAAATGGCACTCTTTGCAATAGACCTGATAACGCAGATGGAAGGAATCCATGCGTTCCGCGGGGGTCTCCAGCCTTTTAAAGATAAACCGCTCTTCTGCGACCATTTAACCTCTGGCCAGGGTAGGACGTAAAACGGGCCTTTTGTCCGAAAAACCTTTTGCTTGCCTATCCTGACCGACCTTTGTGACGTCAATGAGGTAAGGATAGACTTTCCCGAAGTATTCAAACCCCTCTCCAACCTGTTGAAAAGGAAAGTGGTGCATTTTCAGCAGAAGGTGCAGCGAAGGAGCCATCATGGCCAGGCAATAGCGGATGCCCCGGCGCTCGCATTCCCTGTACATCTGTTCGCAAAGATCGGTCACCAGAGGGCTCATCTGGGAAGACGATACGATACCCGCCCGCTTTCTCTGCTCTCTGGAAATCACAAGACGGGAGATCTCGGCGCATTCTTGGCGCTTAACCCCTAAACGCTCCAGGTCAACGTCCGGGCTGGCATGCTCAATAGGGAACTTTCCGCAATCAGGCAGGATCAGCCGCACGCCGGCAATAAGATTTCCTTCCTTATCGCCCGCGCAAAAATGCACGGAAGAATCGTCATAGGCGTCGCTTTCGGCGCCTTCCGGATACTGGTGTTCGTTGAAATAACCGCATTCCCGGCAGTAAACCTGGAAACGCAATCTATAAAACCGGCGCAAGGCTTCGGCCGTTTCAACCTTAAAACAGCTGATGCTCATTTTCCCCCTCCAGAAGTTGTCCAACCAGGATGATCTATAGCCTTCGAAGGCTTTAAACCCTTCTGAGACCGAAAAAGACGCCCTCAGAAGGATTAATATTAGTATATTGCTATATACTAAGTTACCATAGACCTCCCGAGAGGTCAACTTGACTTTTTGAACTTTTTTGACTAAAATAAGTCTAGTCCTTAGATATGGTCGATATCCATCTTCATTCGTCATAACCTCTTATCCCGCCGGAGATTCCCATGAAAAGACCATTCTTGTCTATCCTGTTCGTCCTGTGTATTTTCAGCCTTTTGTCCAAAGAAGCCTTCCCAAAACAGACAGAAGCCGCGGAATTATCAGCCAGGGAAATCGTCAAACGCTCAGATGACCTGATGCGGGGCGACACGCAGCAGGGGACCTACATCATGACCATTATCACCCCCCAATGGAAGCGGCGGCTTGAGATCGCCTTTGCCGGAAAGGACCGCGATAAAATGTTCCTGCGCATCCTGTCCCCGGCCAAGGAAAAAGGCACCGCCACATTGAGGATCGGCAATGAAATGTGGAATTATCTTCCCTCTGTCGAACGCGTGATCAAAATCCCCCCTTCGCTCATGCTCCAGCCCTGGATGGGCAGCGATTTCGCCAATGACGACCTGGTCAAGGAAAGCAGCGTGGTGAATGATTACACCCATGAGATCACGGCCGAAGAAATCATCGACAAGGAACCCGCTTACAAGATCACCCTTCTGCCCAAACCGCGGGCCGCGGTTGTCTGGGCGAAAAGGGTCATGTGGATTAATAAAAATGACTTCACGCCCATCCGCGACGAATATTACGGCAAGGGCGGCAAACTCATCAAGGTCCTAAGGTATTCCCAGGTCAAAAAAGTCGGCGACCGCAGGATCCCCACGCGCTGGGAAATGGTTTCCATCATCAAAGAGGGCCGCTTCACAATCATTGAAGTCACAGACAACGTCGTATATAATAAATCTATTGGAAGAAATGTTTTTACCCTGCAGAATTTACGCAAGGGGTTATAAAGTCACAGGGCCCGGTCCCTCACCCTCTCGCTCCCGCAACCTCTGTTTCTCTAAAACAATCAAAAATGGGCTTAGATCCGGAATCCGAGGTCAGAAAACTGAAGTCGGATGTCGGATGTCGAAAGTCAGAAATCCGAAGTCAGAAGACCGAAAGTCGAAGGTACCGTCCATTGATCAAGGTTCAATTCTTAATTCTTAATTTTTAATTGTTTCTATGGTTTGGGATTTGGAAATTAAACCAGCAATTGCTCTTGCTTTAATAAGCACCTAATGAGCTAACAGCTAAGCAGCAACGCGGTTCACTGTTTCTACCCTTCGCTCTTAGCCCTAAGCTATTAGCTATCAGCCATCAGCCAAACATGAATACTTTCCTGAAAATCGCCTGGAGAAATATTTTGCGCAACAGGGCCCGCTCTTTTATCACAATCGCGGCCGTGGCTGTAGGCCTGTGCGCGCTGATATTCCTCAAGGCATTTATCGACGGGGCGGATCATCAGATGGTCTCCAACTACACGGACCTTTTCGTGGGCCACCTCCAAATCCACAAAACAGGCTTCCAGAAAAATATGGGCCTGGACAAAAGCATCAACAACGAAGAAAGCCTCTCTTCCGTCCTGCGCAAGACCCCGTCAGTTGAGGCTTTCAGCCCGCGCGTTAAGGAATTCGCGCTCATTTCCTCCAGCGAAGGCTCCTCGGGTATCCTGCTTTTGGGGGTCGACCCCGAAAGAGAGAAAAATGTCACAACCCTTCATCAAAAAATCCGCGAAGGCGAAAACCTGCTGCCGCAGGACAAAGATCAGATCCTGATCGGACGCCAGCTCGCCGAAAACCTGGGCGTGACGGTGGGAGACAAAGTCGTCATTATGAGCCAGGCTTTTGACGGAAGCATTGCCGCGGCTGCTTATGACGTCAAGGGCCTTATCGACGCGGGCGCCGAAGAAATCGACAAAAACCTGGCCATCATCACCCTTTCGGCGGCCCAGGACCTTTTTGTCATGGAGCGAAGGATCTCCGAGATCGCCGTCAGGCTCCATCAGCTTGATAATGTGGACTCCGCCGGCAGGGAATTAAGCCGCGCGTTCGGCCGTAATTTTGAAGTCCTCAACTGGAAGGATATCTCCCCGATGACCTATCAATGGCTGCAATTCGACCAGGTGTTCACGGGATTGATCCTTTTTATCGTTCTTTTGGTCGTCGCCGGAGGCATCCTCAACACCATCCTGATGGGCGTTCTGGAAAGAACAAAGGAATTCGGCATCATGCTGGCCCTGGGCACAAAGCCGGCCCAGATCAGCCTGATGGTCGGACTGGAATCTTTTTTTCTGGGTTTGGCCGGCGCGCTCCTGGGCGCTGCCTCCGGAACATCCCTCATCCTGTTATTTAACAAAATCGGCATCGACCTTTCGGCCATCTCGGACGCCCTTAACAGTTTTTATATCGGTTCCGTGATCTATCCGATCTTTTCGCCTCTGAGCGTCGGACTTTACGCGGTGATCATCCTCTTGCTGAGCATCGCCATCTCCGTGTTCCCGGCCATCAAGGCCTCGAGGCTTTCGCCCATCGAGGCCATCAGGAGTTAACGCATACCATGTCACTGATCTGCAGCGTCAAAAACCTGACCAGGATCTATCACCAGAAGGATTCCGACGTCGCCGTAAACGCCCTGGACGGTGTTTCCATGGAAATAACCGACGGCGATTTTGCCGCCATTGCCGGGCCTTCGGGGTCCGGTAAAACCACTCTCCTGAACATTCTCGGCGGTCTCGATACGCCGACTGCCGGCGAAGTCATAATCGACAAAACAGACCTGACGAAACTCTCCGCGCCGGACCTGGCGGAATTCAGGCTTCGAAAGATCGGATTCGTCTTTCAGGCCTACAACCTCATAGGGACCCTGTCGGCCTATGAGAACGCCGAATATGTCGCTTTGCTCCAGGGGGTCCCGCAGGACCGGCGCCTGTATGAAGCCAAACAGCTCTTCAAAGACCTGGGCATGGAGCCTTATCTGCGCAGAAGGCCCTCCCAATTAAGCGCCGGGCAACAACAAAGGGTGGCTGTGGCCAGGGCCATCATGGCCAGGCCAAAGATCATTTTGGCCGACGAACCGACCGCCAACCTGGATTCCAAAACCGGTTCGGACTTAATCGAACTGATGCACGCCATGAACAAACACCTGGGGATCACCTTTGTCTTCGCGACGCACGACCGGATGGTTATGGAAAAGGCCGGGCGTCTCATCCAGCTTCACGACGGCAAACTCGCCGGCGACTCCCTCGGCGCCCCGTTAAAAACCTAAACAGAATCGAGCCCGCCATGAAAACAAAAGCCCCCTCACCCAAACACGGTTTTCTTTTGTCCTTTTCAAAAATCTCAGGCCTGGTGTGTCTTTTTTTGCTTTTTGCCCCGCTGTCCGCCCGGGCGCAGGCGCCCTCGGACGCTGTAACGGCGTCACCGAGCCTCTGGCAAAGGCTCCAGGAAGATATCGGCGGATATTACAAAATCCTGCCGACATTCTCCCGCACCAGGGATACCGATGAAGCCTATTACGCGGCCCTGCAGCGCCTTCGCCTGGAATATTCGCCCCAACTCACCGAACGCCTGGCGCTCAACATTGTCTACGACCACGAACTCCTGCTGCATGATTTCAAAAACAGCTCGGACTTTTCCCTCATCGAGCAGAGAAATCAGAAAAACCTGGCCTTCTGGGACGCGGACATGGTCATCTCCAACACAGACCATGTCTACGAAAGGCAGCTTTTATACCGCGCCTACCTGAAATATGAATTCGAGAACAGCCGCCTTGTGGCCGGAAAACAGCTCATTGACTGGGGCCGCATGCGCTTCTACAGCCCCACGGATCTTTTCAACCAGCCCCTGCCCTCCAACATCGAACCCGAGGAACGCGTGGGCTTCGACGCCTTTTACTACGAATATTTCGGCGAGGTCTGGGGATGGAGCCTTCTCTACGGCCCTCAACGCGACAGCACCAAGACGAGTTTTGGCGCGCGGCTCAACCGCAAACTCGGCACCTACGACACGTTCCTCATCGTCGCCAAGCATGAAAAGGAAAAAGTGGCGGGTTTCGGCTGGGACGGTTATTTCGGGGACGCGGGTTTCCGGGGAGAATTTACCTATACCAAGGACGGCAAAAGGACGTATCCGCGGATCGCCGTCGGCTGCGATTACAGTTTTACCCGCAAACTCTACGCCCTTGTGGAATATTTTTTCAACGGCGCCGCCCAACAGGACATCACGGAATTCCTCTCCAACCTCAAGCTTTCCCAAAAACTCCTGTCGGTCCGCAAACAACTCTTGAGTTTCCTGGCCACATATGAGATCACGCCGCTTTTTCGCGCCCGCTTCAGCGCCATCTATGACATAGAAGGCAAAAGTGCTTTCCTTAACCCTGAATTAAGATATAATGTCCTAAGAAATATGGATGTTTCCTGCGGAGCGCAATTATTCGCGGAATCCGCCAACAGCGAATTCGACGACTATCGCAACCTGTATTACGTCGAGCTGAAGTATTACTTTTAAGCCGCGATGGCTTTTGCGTTGCCACTTTAGACAAAAACAGGCATAACCCTTACCCCATCTTTTCCTTATGCTTAATCATTCCAAAAAAAATATCGCCTTGCAGAGCTTAAGCGGCCTGGATCCGGAAAAACTCTCTGAGCTTTCCGAGAAAAAGGTGCTCAACATCTTTCAAACGGCCGCCGCGAGGGTCCCTGCCTACAAAGAAATCCTGGCGCAAGCCGGCCTCGATGCCGCCTCCATCAAAACAATTGATGATTTCAAAAAACGCGTCCCGGTTCTCGACAAGGAAAAAACGTTCGGGACCTGGAACAAAAACGACATCCGCAAACTCTGCATGGACGGCCGCATCGAAGACGTGCATGTCATTGTTGCCAGTTCCGGGCACACAGGGCTGTTTTCTTACGGCCTGAATACCTACAAAGAACTGGAACGCTCCCAACGGGCCCTTGATTTCGTCCTGGATACCATTTTTAACGTTTCCGGCAAAAAAACCCTGCTCGTCAACTGCCTGGCCATGGGCGTGCATGTCGCCTCCCCCCTTGTTTCCGTGGTGGATACCAGCGTCAGGCCGGACATCGTTATTGAAGTCGTCAAAACATTTTCCCACTGCTATGAGCAGACCATCATCGTAGGAGAGAATTCTTTCGTCAAAAAAGTCCTGGAAGACGGCGCGGAAGCGGGCGTGGACTGGACAAAAGTCCGGCCGCATCTGGTCCTGGGGGAAGAAGTCCTGGCGGAAAATATGCGCACGTATTTTTCCGGGCTCCTGGAAATCGACCCCGACAACCCGGAAACCGAAACGATGATCGGCTCATCCTTCGGCATCGCCGAATTCGGCCTTAACCTTTTCTATGAAACCAAAGACCTGATCCGGCTGCGCCGGCTGATGCAAAAAGACGAAAAGCTCAGAGAGGCTTTGATCGGCCTGGACTTAGGAAACCTCCCGGCCATCCTCCAATACAATCCGACCAAGATCTTTGTCGAGGAGCTCCCCACCAACGACGGGCTTTTCCAGCTGGCCCTGACAAACCTTGAAGAAGAAGCCGTGATCCCCCTGATCCGCTACAACACCAAAGACGAGGGTATCCACATCCCTTATGAAAAACTGCAAAAAACGCTCAAGGATTTCAGTTATGAGGAATTCCTGCCCCAGGTCAAGCTTCCGATCATGGCCATTTGGGGCCGCGGAAAGATCCGGGTCAACGAAGGCTTCTCCATCAGGCCTGAATTCATCAAGGAACTCCTCTACAGAAAAAGAGACATCGCCTGCTCCATCACCGGCAATTTCAGGCTTTCCAAAAGCCGAGCCGGTCTGCGCATTGAGATCCAGGCCAAAGAGAAAACCGCTCGTTGCGTGGAATTTGAGAACAAGTTGCGCGCCCTTTTCCTGGAAAATATTCCCGCCAGGATTGAAATCATCATTTACCCCTACCACGAATTCCCGCACGGCATGGAACTCAACTACGAACGCAAGTTCCGATACGTAGAATAGTCATAGTCCATAGAAATCGAGGGACGAGAGCGAACCGTCCACAGACCACGTCCTCAGACCGAAGGACGAAAGCACGAGGGACGATGACCGTGAGGACGTTCGCATCCTTCGGATGCTCGGACGTGAGGACGTGCGGACGCACGAAAGACGAAAGCACGAAGGACGAATGGGCGGGCTTATATCTGATATCTGATTTCAGAAATCAGAAACTGAAGGACGAAAGCACCGTCCATTGATCAAAGTTCAATTCTTCATTCTTAATTCTTAATTTTTAATTTATTAAGGCATATAGCTTATAGCAAAGACCCGCCCCAAAAATAACAGGAGCGGGCTTTTTTGTTGAACCAGACAACTCTGCTTTTTCTACTTTCTCCGGCGAAAACGCGCAGCGACTGTGCCTGCCAAACCGATGGCCATCAGGGCCGATGACGCGGGTTCAGGAACAACTTCCTGAGGCGTAAAATCAACCAGCAGATACGGACGATAGGACGCTGTTCCATAATTCAACGACATCGATGACACTGTGCCGCCGCTTCTGGGACGCGTAAACCCCCAGCCAAAAGCATCCGCTCCATCAGACCAATCCTGCACGGAATCCGTCAGATTGAATATTCTCTGGGACCACGCATCTGTCGTGCCTGTCCATGAATATTCAGGCGAGGCTTCCGCATTGACCCCAGGCACAATACCGCCTGAGCTGCCGATGGAAAGCCATGTGGAAGCGGCGTTCCAATCAAACGTCATTTGATAGATATGGCTGATCTTCAGGCGATCATATCCTATCCACATATACAATTCAGCGCTGTTGATCGTGCTGCCCAGGGGGACCTGGTCCGCAGCAGAGCCGAATATATCCGTGAATTTGATAAGAGTATCGTAATTCCGGGCGTTCGCGCCCAGATTCCTGCCCCAGCCAAGATTCGGATTCCCTGTGTCAGGTGAATTGGAACTGGATAGCCAAAGGTCAATACCCTCGTTAAAGGTCAAGACCATGGCCCCCGCGACAGGTGCATAAAAAGAAATACTCAAGATTAAGAAACAAAACACCACTAGCCTTTTCACAATATCCTCCTTATTAGTTTCCCCTCTCCTCTGTTGTTTGTATCTTAAAAACCCGGCGCCCTTCCCGCCGGTGGAGTCATGAACGAATCTAAAGACAAAAAAAGGCCTGTCCTCCAAAAAAGGACAGGCCCCATCAGACCACCGAAAGCCATTCCTTAATCCCCCCTCCAGGAGATCAAGAATCCGCTATAGAAAACTAAATTTTACGCTTCCTCCTGGCGATAACTGTTGAAACAAGGCCAATGGCCAATAACGCCATGGACGCCGGTTCAGGCGTCGTGTTGACGGCCAGGTTGATCGCATCATTACCGCACGTCATAGTCCAATGCATGGAAAAATCGCGGTTCCAGTTGGAAGAGCCAAACGCGCCGATAGGCATGAATCCCTCGATCACATAATGCCCTGTGGCCCCGTAAAAAGCGTTGTTATAAACCAAATTGGCGGCTGATGGATCAAAAACCAGCTGCGCATTAATCATGGAAATAGGATAAGACACATGTCCAAGCCAGCCGGCGCCCCAATTGGCCAGGCCGTCTGTCCAGCTGTCAGGATGAAAGAGGCTGCCCGATGAGCTCCCCGTGACATTGATGCCGAATTCATAGCTGCCGTCTCTTCCAAAATCGAATGCTATGGGAGCGGGGGCATAGCCGTTGCTGCCGGTTAAAGGAAAACCCGTAACAATGGCAAAATAAAGGTTCGTGTCATCATAGGCGGCGTACATGGCCTCGGCGTCAAATGTCTGATCGCCATACCCGGGATTCAGAAAACCCTGGGGATGGGAGCCCGGCTCGTAATCCTCTTCTGTCCAATACACGCCGCTGGAAGGCGCCCAGTGGGATGAACCGTAAGTTCCGGGAGTAACGCCCCATTCACTCAGATTCCCGTCCAAAGAAAAGCTGAACGCGAAAGCCGCGTGGGAGAACCCTAAAGCAAAAACTACGGCTAAAATAAACTTTTTCATTTTCATAGAACCTTCACTCATTACGCTTTTTTACGCCTGCGTGCCAATGCGGCCAATCCGATGCCTAAAAGAACCATAGAACCAGGCTCAGGGGTTGTGGCATACGATAAGCTGAAACGGCCGCCAAAGCGGACATTGGCTTTCTGAAGCCCCGTATCGCATCCCAAAATATCATCAATGTCATTGGCCAGGGCAAAATAAACCTTACCCTTGTCAAGATTGCCTAGAATAAGATACCCGCCAAGGGAATCGTCCCAACCCTCCATAGGAACCTCACCCAACATATCAAGGACATCATTCAGGGAAGCCCCTCCAAAGAATTGTCTTAAAGACCCTGTTCCCAGGCCGAAGGAATCAGAAAATGTCTCCTCGAAATCCGTGCGCACGCCGTTGATCTTGTAAAAACCGGCGGCCCAGGCATCCACGCTCAAAGACCAATCATACACGCCGTCCCAGTCAGGAAGATCCCAGCTAAAATCATAAGCCAGCATCCCGACGCCGTAATAAGGAGCGTCGCTGTTCAGGCCTTCCCTTAATTCCTCATTATAACCAAAGGTCTGGGTGGCAAGGCGCGGCACAAATCGTTCTGGAAATTGCGTCCCGTTGATTTCATCGTAGATGACTTTTCCGAAGAAATCTAAAGTTGTGGCGGCAAACGAAGGAACAACCGCCGTAAAAAGAAATATTAAAAACAATACAATGCCGCCTGTCAGTCTTCTTTTCATTTCCCCTCCTCAAACTTAAAGTATCTATTTCTTTCTAAAACGAAGGCCCGCGCCTGCCAAACCAATGCCTAAAAGAACCATGGACGCCGGTTCAGGCGTAACAGCTGCCGGATTTTCGGGCATCTGAATATACGCGTAAGAAGTATGATGATCCCAAACATTGGGGTGGTCAGGCGAAACATAATTGACTCCGTCAACCTTGATCCTGAAATCCTGGATATAGCCGCTGTCCCCGCCCCATTCATCGCTCACCCTCAAATACCAGGTATGATCCCAGAGATAAGCGGAACCTCCCGAAATATCAACATCATTCATGACAACGTTGTCATTCCAGCTGCCGCTATGATTCCAGACATTGATGCTCCAAAAAGGGGTGGCAGGGCTGCCGACGCCGATATCAATAACAAGGTCACCCCGATAACTATGCTGAACATTAAAATCAACGACCATCAAAGCGTATGAACTTCCCACGTTGACAGCGAAAATCCCCAGCAGAATAACAAGAAAAAACAAAACCTTCTTCAATTGCATTTCCCCTCCAGATTATCGGTGTTTACTTATTTTTTCTCTTTAGCCGGGCGATGCCTAAAAGGCCCAGGCTCAACAAAGCCATGGACGCCGGCTCAGGCGTAACAGTTCCATTAACATCGCCTTCCTGAAAAATACGTATCTCTGCAACCGCGGCCCAATGATCGCCGCCCACAACTTCATATTTTGCATAACGCATAGAAAGCGGGGTGCCGAAGCTAAGCGTGAACTCCCTGTCTGAAAGCACAGATTCATCTATAAATGTGCCTGATTTTTGAAGTTCCCAAGCGGTGTCTATTGATCTTGTATAAAAATTATAAACGGTGGTGTAATCCCTATACAATCCGTCATTTTCACTCCAAAAAACTTCGATCGAATCAACGGCAAAAACATTCCCCAAATCAATGCTTACCCACATAGGAGCTGTCGCAGAGCCATGGCCGGCGGCATTCCATACTGTCGAGTCAAGGCCGTCTATGGCATAGGAAGCAGGCGTATATTCACTATTAGCCACGGCAATGCCGTCCAAAGCAAGATTGACGCCGGCAAAGGCCGCGACAGGGGCGAAAAATCCCAAACATAAAATAACGAAGAGACTGTATTTCTTCATATTCCTATCCCCTCTTCCCACGTCCCTTGCGGATAATACCGAATAAACCGAGGCCTAAAAGCGCCAAAGACGCCGGTTCAGGTGTCACAGCCTGGTCATAAAGATATAACGTCAGGTCATCGATGGCCATCAAATTCCCGTCCAGGGCGCCGGAAGCGTTCCTTGACCAGAAAGACATGCTGCGGATCGGCGAGCTGAAGTCTATATCGTTATCAATAAACTCCCATGCCCTGTTCCCTGTGGAAGAACCACCGTCCAGAACATGACCTTCGGCGTCATAGATCTCACCATACATGCCCACGCCGTTCATGCCATACCAGTAAAAATCAAAATTTTTGACATCGAAATCGAATGTCAGCGTGACAACATTCACTTCATCCGTATTTTTCAAAAAATACCCGCCCGTACCCGGCGTATGGTCAGCCACAGAGACGGAATCGATCTTGTCATAAATGCGTCCGTTGAAAATGACAACATCGCCATAGGGGGTTGTGTATGTGTGCGAGGCATCGCCTGATCCCATGTCAGCAGAAAAATCAGGCAGGTTAAAATCCATGAAAACAGAGGCCGCGAAAACCGGCGTTGCGGCCAGAAGACAAACGATCAGAACGACAAACGCTAATCCCTTCCTCATTTCCCCCTCCAGGGTGATAGAACTTTTATCTCTATATAGAAATACTGATAATTAAGACGCTTCTGATTGTATGAATTATGAATAAGTATGATGCCAAATTAAGCCTACCAACCAACTCTTGTGAAGCCAATTAATAGGCTTAATTGTTTTAAAACGCGTCTCACTCTTTTCAAAGTGCCCTAATAAACACACTGTGCACGTGACACATCAAACAGTATCTATTAAGGTAAACCAACTAAGCCTGCCCTGGTCGAGACGAGGTCTCGACCAAAGGCAAACTTAGACCTTGCGTCTAAAACGAGCCGCTCCGAACAACCCGATGCCAAGAAGCACCATGGAAGCCGGTTCGGGAATAACATCACCTTCACCACGAGCATCGCCCCTGACAACCCAATTGGCAATCGTAGGAGACGTGCCGTTATTTCTCGCTGTAAAAGAAAGAGAGAAATCAGAACCATAATCCTGGGTATTGGTATCATAATAAGCATCCCAAAGCCCGAGTCCTGTTGTGGCTAAAAACATACTCCCTGCGCCATGATTGTTGACAAAGTCGAAGTTCGATTGCATGGTATAACCCAACGGATTTGCCACTGTAGCCAAGTCCAACACGAGAACACCGTCTGTCACGTTGTTATACGCATTGAGACCTGTCCTGCCTGCTGTTCCAGAAGCGCCATGGTCAAAATCAGGAGTGTCATCAAAATAAACTGCGACATGACCTCCGATTGAACCAATTCCGGTTTCTCCCAGACCATTAGGATTGGTCAGCATATCATCATCAAAACCATAGAAGATGAATGTCAACTCTCCTGCAGCAGACCTCTGGAAATACGTTGTTCCGACCGGGTTGGAAGTAATGGAAGCAATAGAACCTATGCCCCATGTATCTTCTTTCCCATCGGCATCCCCAGAACCATTCTGCGGGATCGTTGTTCCGATTGGTGTATCTGTCCCGCTTTGAAAATAGGCAGGATTCGTGTTAGTTGTAGAATAAACGCTTCCATCATACGAATACAATCTGCCCCAATCATAGAGCTCATCTGCGTTAAACGTGATTGGAGTAGCATAGGCATTCGCAACACCTAACATCAACAACAATACTGCGATCAACATCATTTTTTTCACTGTTTCACCCCCTCTCTTTTATTTTTTATTATTCAAAAGGTCCGAATAATTTCGGTCACCTAAGAATTTCACTTTTCTTCGTCCTTACGGATTGATTTTTCTCTTTCTCCTAGCTATGGCCGCGCCTGCCAGACCGATGCCCCACAAAAGCATGGTAGCAGGTTCAGGATTGTGCACTTTGGCGATCTCCTCGCCTGAGCCGTCATCTCCCAAATCCTCATCCCCGCTACCTGAAGGGACAGAAACAGACCCCGGGGCAGGGCTCATACCGCTTGTATTGCAGCCCGCGAAAAAAGACAACATCGCGCACACAAATAACACTCTCAAAAAATTTTTCATTTTTTACCTCTAATATAGCGCGTTAACTTCTTTCTTCTCACCAGGCCCATCCCTGCAAGCCCCATGGAAAAGAGCGCTGAGCTGACCGGTTCCGGAACTCCCGGGTCGCACCCAGGGCAATCCGGAACTTCCACATTCCCGTATTTTTCATTCCCCCCTGACTTGGCGCCCCAGTCCCCTTCAATACTCAAATCTGTGGGAGCGCTGAACCAGAAGTAATCGTATTCTCCTGTGGCATCAAGCGCGTCGCCGCCGTCAAAATTCCATTTCAGCCCGGCGATCCCAAGATTGGGGTCAGGATGAACATTTTCCTGATTATAAATGCGAAGCTGATCTCCGCCGCCTGCGCCTGTCGAAGTTTCGATTTCACGAAACAAATCTTCGCTCGTGATATAGCAGTTCGGAAGCTGCAGCACCCAGTTGCTCAGGGCATGCTTCTGATCGCCTTCAATGACATCAACCCTGTATTTCCAGACATACCAGTTATCGAATCCGAGTATGTCGCCTGCGCTTCGCGCGGCATCAAGGGTCCTGGAAACCAGGGAAACATCGAAGGTAAAGTTCGCGGCAAAAGAAACCCCGGCCGCAAACCAAAGGGCTATGAACACCGCTAAAAAAGTAAGATTTTTTGTTATTTTCATATTAGCGGGCTCCCTTTCCCGTCAGAACTACCGATATCGTCCATAAAAGGATCCTTAGGTCGGTCAGAAAACACATTCTCCTGATGTAGAGCAAGTCCCACCGGACCTTACGCCTCACATCCAAAAGTGTGGAGTCGTAACTCTGGCGGATCTGGGCGAGTCCGGTGATCCCGGGCTTGACCCTCAGGCGCTTGCGGTAATCGGAGATCTCGCTGGAAAGGCCGTTGACGAATTCAGGCCTCTCGGGCCTGGGCCCGATGATGCTCATCTCCCCTTTGAGGACATTGACAAGCTGGGGAATTTCATCAATGCGGCTTTTGCGAAGGAACCTGCCGACAGCCGTCACGCGGGGATCGTTTTCCAGGGCCCAGACAGGGCCGGTCTCGGATTCCGCGTTATAGATCATCGTCCGCAATTTCCACATGGTGAAGATCTTGCCGCGTCTGCCGACCCTGGCCTGGGAGAAAAATACAGGCCCCGGAGAATTGATCTTGATCAGGACGGAGGCAAAGAGAAGAACGGGAAGGCTCACAATCAGGCCCAAAGACGCCACAAGCACGTCAAAGCCCCTCTTGAATTTATCGAAGCTGCGCCGCGCCAGCCTGACCAAAGCGGCCAGAAAACCGGAACCCATCAAAGCCATTGTTGAGGGTTCAGGGGCGCGGCCCCTGTTGGACGTATCAATGGAATTTTGGGAGGTAAATACAGAAGAACTGGGGCTGTAAAACTGGGTATCAGAAACTTCCGCCCGCGCGCCTGCTGAAGACAGCAGGGCCGCGCCCGCGAAAATCAAGGCTGAAACAACCAGAATCACGCTTAGGGACTTAATGCGGTGAGGGAAGTTAAAATGACTTTGCATTGAACCTTTGTTTCCGGTGAATAAATCTCATCAAGGTCACAAAGATCTCAAAGTCACGCTTTGCCCCCCTGAAACTTATTTTCAGACTTTCCAACAAACTCTTACCTTCTGACTTCCCCTGCTCAAACATCCTATCCGACCTCTCGTAAACATTTTTAAAAAGACATTATTATGTACTCCCTTTATATATTAGCATCTTCCATGCCAAAATTAACTAATGGCCATCACTAATTAAATATATTTTAAGCATTTGTATTACAATAACTTATGTGAAATATCTGAATCGGAATTGAAAAAAATATGCTTTTTTTCGTCCAATTCTGATAGGAAAAAGCAGGTGTAAACACAGTTTTCGGTATTGCAAGTCATAACTTCAGTTACTACAGCATTATATAGAATCTCAAATCTAAGACACTCTGTTGTATTGAAACAACACTATGTAAAATGTTTCGTTTAACTTTTGGATAACGAAAAAATCGACGTTATTAAAAAATAAAACAGCCCAAAACTCCGTCAAATTTCAATTTTGACCAGAGAATGAGCCTTGCTAAAAAATTAAGCCTACCTTTCACTTCAAAGAAGTAAACGATAGGCTTAATTTTTAAAACATTTATAACAACAATGCCGAACTTACGCCCTGCGCCTTAAACGACGAGCAAAACCAAGCAAACCGATTCCCATGAGAACCATGGAAGCCGGTTCAGGGATAATGTCGCCTTCAGCACGAGCGTCGCCTCTGACTATCCAGTTACCGATCGTGGGAGAAATGCCGTTATTGAGAGCCGTGAAAGACAACGCGAAGTCCGAACCAAACGGATACAGATTGGTATTGTACAAAGCGTCCCAGGCCCCGTTACCGGTGACAGCCAAAAACATGCTGCCTGACCCATGATTGTTAATAAAGTCAAAGTTGTTCTGCATTGTAAAACCGAGCGAATTCGGGACAGGCACCAGGTCCAAAACGAGAATGCCGTCCGTAACCGTATTGTATGAAGCCAACCCTGTTCTTCCGGCGGTTCCAGCCGCGCCATGGTCAAAATTAGGGGTGTCATCGAGATAAACGGACACATGCCCGAATTTTGTGCCGATGGCGGTTTCTCCCACAACGTTCGGAGAAGACAGAATCGCATCATCAAAACCATAGAACATGAATGTCATTTCCGAGCTTCCCGGCGTATGCAGAAAGAGATAGGAACCATCCGGTGGATTTGGCGTGATACTGGAGATCGAACCCACGCCCCAGGTATCTTCCGTTCCGTCTCCTCCGAAGTTCGTGTCCGCGGGAACGGTCGTCCCTATCGGAGTATCCGGCCCGAAAGCCGCCGGGTTGGAGTTGGTCGTGGTATACGTGTTGGTTCCGCTGTCGTAATCATACAGACGGCCCCAATCATACAACTCATCCGCGTTAAAGTTAACCGGGACGGCGTAGGCGTTCGCTACAGTCAATGCCAGCAACAACACTGTGAATAGCAATAACTTTTTCATTGTTTCACCTCCTCGCGAGTTTAAGGATTAGTCCTGTATTCTAGCCCCAGGTCACATGCCCCGCATTCAAAGCGAGACATGCGGCCTGCGACTGTCCCTTATTTTCTTTTCTTGCGGCGCAATAAGGCGGCGCCTGCCAAACCCGTGGCCCACAAAAGCATGCTGGTGGGTTCCGGATTATGGACTTGAGCGATCTGTTCTCCTGATCCATCCATTGTCCCGCTGCTATCAGCGACTGCGGTAGGGTTATCCGCGATGCTCTGCGGAGAACTCATACCGTCTTTATTACAGCCAGACACTGCGAGCAGAACGACGAATAGAAACGCCAGTCTGGTCAGACTTTTCATAGCTCCTCCGATTTTTTCTTTTTCATTAGACCAACACCGAACAAACCTGTCGAAAATAACAATAAACCGACAGGTTCCGGCACGCCCGGCTCTTGACCCGGGCATACAGGAATCTCTGTTTCACCAAATATTTTGTTTTTCCCCGCTTTAATACCCCAATCCCCTTCAATGCTCAAATCCGTGGGCACGCTGAACCAGAAGTAATCGTATTCTCCCGCATGGTCCAGGTCATCGCCGCCATGCTCCTCCCATTTCAAGCCGGAAAGGCCAAGATTAGGGTCGGGATCGACCTGCTCGACTTCATAGATCCTGATCTTGTCTCCGCCGCCTGCGCCTGCCGAAGCCTCGATTTCACGAAACAAATCTTCGCTCGTGATATAGCAGTTCGGAAGCTGCAGCACCCAGTTGCTCAGGCCGCTTTTATTCTCAGAGCCGGCAATGACATCAACCCTGTATTTCCAGACATACCAGTTATCGAATCCGAGTATGTCGCCTGCGCTTCGCGCGGCATCAAGGGTCCTGGAGACCAGGGAAACATCGAAGGTAAAGTTCGCGGCAAAAGACATCTTTGCCATGATCAAAAAAACGATACCAAAAAATGCGGATTTCAGAACTTTTCTACGCAAGTGTTTCATTGTCAACGGGCTCCCTTTCCCGTCAGAACTACCGATATCGTCCATAAAAGGATCCTTAGGTCGGTCAGAAAACACATTCTCCTGATGTAGAGCAAGTCCCACCGGACCTTACGCCTCACATCCAAAAGTGTGGAGTCGTAACTCTGGCGGATCTGGGCGAGTCCGGTGATCCCGGGCTTGACCCTCAGGCGCTTGCGGTAATCGGAGATCTCGCTGGAAAGGCCGTTGACGAATTCAGGCCTCTCGGGCCTGGGCCCGATGATGCTCATCTCCCCTTTGAGGACATTGACAAGCTGGGGAATTTCATCAATGCGGCTTTTGCGAAGGAACCTGCCGACAGCCGTCACGCGGGGATCGTTTTCCAGGGCCCAGACAGGGCCGGTCTCGGATTCCGCGTTATAGATCATCGTCCGCAATTTCCACATGGTGAAGATCTTGCCGCGTCTGCCGACCCTGGCCTGGGAGAAAAATACAGGCCCCGGAGAATTGATCTTGATCAGGACGGAGGCAAAGAGAAGAACGGGAAGGCTCACAATCAGGCCCAAAGACGCCACAAGCACGTCAAAGCCCCTCTTGAATTTATCGAAGCTGCGCCGCGCCAGCCTGACCAAAGCGGCCAGAAAACCGGAACCCATCAAAGCCATTGTTGAGGGTTCAGGGGCGCGGCCCTGGGTAGAGGTGTCCACGTTTGCCTGCGACGAAAAGAGCGCGGCATTAGGATCAAAAGGGGTTTTTTCCAAAAGTTCCCCCTTGGCCCAGGCAGGACGCGTCATGCCTGCGGCCAGAATGGACAGGAGCGCAGCAACGAAAAACAACGCGAAAACGAGGTATCTTCGAACAAGATGCGGCATGACAGCGAGATATTTTATCCATCAGGCGAAACAGGAACGATTTCGCCCGATGAGAAATAAGCTTTTACTTTGAATTTTTATGGACATTATCGACAGTTCATTTCACCATCGACACCTCTTATGTCAGCAGATTCCATACCGCTTATTCTGATTTTTTTGACGAAAGGGAAACAGGTCAGAGGGAGAAGGAAAACGGAAAGAATTCGCGGGAGGGCGTCATAAAAAAATTACAAATTTTCGACCAAAGCAAAACGTATGTTTTTTAATACCTTTGTCATTTGGAAAACCTTGCGTCTTTTCTATTTTCATAAGCCGTCTTCTTATTAAAAAAAGAAACACGTGTCGATGAAAATCAACACGTGTCTGTGAAAGCTCTGTCCTTCAAAGATATGGCTTGGGCCCCTAGGGAATGACGGAAGGAAAGAATTCGGAGGCGATTTGGGCAAATTCACGGATATTTTCCAGGGCATCAGACGCGCTGCCTGTAAAAGATTCAGCGGACATGCGGATGAGGGCGCCGGAAGTCCTCTTGAATTTCAAATGATTCACGGCGATGGCAAACTGCTGCTTGAGATAATTATCGGTATACATTTCGCCGGCCTTATACCAGTAGACAACAACGTTGATCACCCCTGCGCGCTCAACAATAAGCTGGTTGGCCCTTGTTTTCCCGCCCGCCAGGGGTATCTCGATCTTGTTTTTGTTGATGATCGTGACACCGCTGCCCTCAAAGCATACTTCCGGGGGATGAGAAACCTTGCGGTTGTCGGAAGAATACACCACATAGAGATAAACCTTCCGCTCCCCTTTCTTATATTCCCTCAAGATAAGGTTGCGGGTTTCCAGGATCTCATAAGCCCTTTCCTCAACAGGAAGATCGCGCCCGGTCCATCCGTTGATCTCCATGGGCAGGGTGGCAACACGGGCCTCTTCACCTGGCCCCCGGCTGACCAGATAAAGAGGCAGGGAAATAATCAGCGCCACAAGCAGGACAGCGACAACGGTCTGGTTTTTGTTTGTTTTCATATTTTCCTTGTAAGGATAATGGGTTAACTAGAAACTAATCACTGAGCTTCATACAATTCTTCATTCTTCATTTTTAATTCTTAATTGTCTTTTCATCCGTCATTCCAGCTCTTTCACCACAATCATCAGGCCGGCGAAGGCCACGACAAACACGATGAGGCCGGACAGCGTATGCAGAAAGCCTTCCGTAAATTTCGCGCCGTAAATCTCGCTGGTCAGGGCCATGAACACAATACGCACGATATTGGCCAAAACAGCCATAACGCCCGCGGACAAAAATACGATGACTTTCTTAAATCTGGGAAGTTTGCTGAAAAACGCCACGAGCGCGCCCAAGGCCAGAAGGGAAATAAGAGAACGTAATCCGCTGCAAACGTCTTCAACGATCACATGGGTGTGACGCATCTTAATGATGCTGCCCTCCAGCACGGCCCGCACGCCCACGGCATTGATGACCTTATTGGCCCACTGGGCCGCAAAAATCTTCATTTTAAACGTAATGCCCACGATGGCGACCAAGGGCAAGGGGATCATAAAAACAAGGAACCCCACAGGGAAAGACAACTCCTTGAGTGTGGGCCAGCCGCGAAAATACAGGATTAAACCGCAGAGGACAAGGAGAAAAGAATAGGCGGAGGTAAAATAAACCCTTAAAAAAGCGCTCAGCATATGGATCACCAGGCCGAGAACGATCAGTCCTACGGCCCAGGAAACCGGCTGGGATTTCAGGTTTTTGAGCCGCCGCCTTTTCATCCAAACGATATAAAGCGAAACAAGCGGCACCAGAAAACCATGGCTGAAATACGAATCCGTGGCTGACCATCGGTCCACCATCCAGATGATGGTCGGGCTGTAAATCAAGGCCAGGACCAGGGAGATCACGGCCGGCATGAAATAAGACGGCTTCCAAAGTTCTTTGAGATTGAATTTCACGGCTTGTCTCCTTTAATGAGGGCGTAACTTTAAAGAACAGGCTTGGCCCTTAGAACTTCTATTTGTCCCAGAACACGCTGATGTTGCCGGAAAGAAATTTATAAAACGCGACAATAGCCGCCGCGTTCAAAGCGCAAAATTCATAAGGCACGGAAAAAAGCCTCCAAAACCCTGAAAATGAGTTGCCCCTGCTTTCGGCCACATGGCCGATCAAGGCGGCTGTGTAGAAAAGAATTTGTAAGATCAACGATACCATAAAAAACGGGCTTTGGCCCGCTAAAAAAATATTCGACAGAAAAAGCAGGATCAGAAAATATGGCGCGAACAACCGCAAAGCCTTGTGCGAAAACATCTGGAAGGCCACACGGCTTTTGTTGGGCAGGAAATATTCCGGCATCATGGAAAAGAGCTGAAAATTCCCCGCCAGGGTCCGGACTTTCCTGGAAAACTCTTTTTCTGTCGATTCGCTCACGTCATCGTAAGCCCTGGCGGACGGCTCAAAGACGGCCCTCTTGCCCATCATGACGCTGCACATCGGCGCGTAGACATCATCCAGGATCACGTCCGGCAGATAATGAAAATATTCTTTCCGCACCGCGTAAATAGCGCCTGTCGCGCCCAGCATGGAACCGATATTGGACTCCATGCGGCGCAGCGATTTTTCATAGTTCCAATAAAGGCCAAGGCCGCTGCCCGACCCTTGAGGTTTGCCGGCGATCATAAGTTCCCCGCTCACGCAGCCCACAGACTCGTCCTCGAACGGACGCACGAGCTGCCGGATGGCGCTTCTTTCAAATTTCTGACGGGCGTCTGAAAACACGTAAATATCTCCCTTGGCATCCTTGGACATTTTATTGATCATGGCAGGCTTGCCCATGCGCGCGAACGACACTGTATACCTGATATTTTTTTCGGCGGCCAGGCGTTTGATGATCTGATACGTTTCATCGGTCGAGCCGTCTGAGCCGACCATGATCTCCATTCTGTCTTTGGGATAATCCGACTCCAGAAGATTCAGAACTTTGGTTTCGATATAAGAAGCTTCGTTGTAGGCGGAAATAAACACAGTCACAAAAGGCGTCTTGTCCCCTTTTTTTACAGGGCTATAGGCTATGAACTGAAAGACAAATAACAGCAAGGGGTAACCAAAATACGTATAGGCGATCACTGCCGCGCTCAGGAAATAGATAAATTCCAACATTTACTCCAATCCTCCAGGACTTACTGACTACAGGCCACAGGCCACAGGCCTCAGGCAACAGAAATAGCTTATGGCTTATGGCGTATAGCGTATAGTAAAAGCAATTTAGGTCTAGGGACTAGGGTTTAGGATTTAGGGCTAGCCCCTAGCACCGAGAACCTAGCACCTGAATCATTCTTCATTCTTAATTCTTAATTTTTAATTGTTTTTCGTCCTTCGTGCTTTCGTGCCTTCGTCCCTCGTCTCTCGGATATCCGGCTTCAGCCTTCTGATTTCTGTTTTTCAGTTTTTGCTCTATGCCCTTCGCCATATGCCATAAGCCCATTCTTCATTCTTAATTGTTTTTACGTCCTTCGTGTTTTCGTCTTTCGTGCGTCCCACGTCCTCACGTCCGAGCATCCGTAGGATGCGCACGTCCTAACGTTAACTGTGGACCGTGGACTGTGGTCTGTGGACTATCTTTTACTGCTTCACTGCTTGCTTCCCGGCCAATTTGCAGGCGCGGTCATACACCTGATATCCCAGCGCGTGACGCAAAAAAGAGCGGATATTTTCCATCAGGTTAAGGAAAAACCCGGGGTTCCCCGCCACGATGGACCTGAAGGCCGCCATCGCGTATTTCCTGCGGACAGTGAATCTTTTCACCAGAAAAAGATCATTGTCCATTTGTATATAACCGGCGTCCGACACGCAGACCGACTTAAAGCCGGCGTCCCTGGCAATCGTCAGGATCTGCTTATTGTAAAAACCGTGGGGGATGGAAATAAAGTTAACGCGCTTTCGCGTGTATTTCTCAAGGATCTGTTTTGACAAGAGGAACTCATTTAAGACGACGTAAGATGCCTGGCCCGGGAAAAAGGAATGAGACATGCCATGCGAGCCGATATCCATTCCGTTTTTGGAAAGGTCATAGATCATCGTCCAGTCCATCCGGCCTTCCTTGCCGATATCATTGACCGTCACAAAGAACGTCGCGGTAAAACCCAGGCTTTTGAGGACAGGGAACACCGAGTCGAAATGGCTTTTATCGCCGTCATCAAAAGTCAGAACGACCTTTTTGCGCGTGTCCCCTGTCAATTCCTCCGGATGGACCGCGCCTTTTCCGGTTGCAGACGCTTCGCCTTTGATATACTCCTGTTCAGCGAAAAGCCTTTGCAGAGAAACACCCACAAAACCGTTGTGATGAAGATATTCCATCTGCGCGCGGAACATCTCCTGGCTCACTGAAAAACCGTCAGAAGCTGAATCCAGGGGCCCGCACTGGTGATACATCAAAACCGGTATTTTATTCATGATGTCCGAATTCAATGACAAATTTTTAACATGCAAGGTTCAAGCGAAAAATCGGCGCTCAAAAAATCACTTATACTTTGGCTCAGTATACTGTTTTTACCTATAAAATACCAGTTTTAGGCCGGGCTAGGGTTCAGGGGCGAACCCCTAGCACCTGAATCATTCTTCATTCTTAATTCTTAATTTTTAATTGTTTTTCGTCCAGCCTACCATTCACATCCATAGCCGGCAAAAGCGCCAATACCTTCCGGGCTCTTTTGCAACCGCAAAAACCCCTGGCCTGTCCCCATTTCTTTCGAAAGAACAAGCGCTATGCCCAAACTCTCGCCCTGATTCGCTTTCAATTCAAGAGAAAAGCCCGCCCCTTTGGCTGGACTCAAGCTTGCCCCAAACATAAATGAACTAAAGTTTCCCTCAATGGCCGTCGTTTCAAAAACCAGGGCCGTCGGGCGCTCAGCTTTCAGGCGCCATGACCCCATAAAAATGATCTTTTTCTTGGCGGGCTCGCCTCCTATGCCCATAACAAAAACAAGCTTGTTCGCCAGCGCCTGTTGCAGGGACGCCCGGAACTCAAGGATAGAACTGCCTCCTTTGATGGCGTAAGAAAGCGTCCGGCTGCCTTTCATGGCCCAGCGCCCTTTCAGAGACACAAGAACCCCTTGCCTGCCGCCAAAAACATATTCTATTTCATGACGCTTATTCAACTGCCAGGCGCCCTGCAGAATCAGAAGGTCCTTTTTACGCGGGCCCTTTTCAACACCAAACACAAGCCTGTTATTCTTGTCCGCCTGCCATGTTCCCTGCAGATTTAACAAGGAAACCCGATTCGCGCCTTTGACATCGCGGCTTGTCAGGGTAAAAACAAGCTCGCGGCCGGAGGCTGACAGCAATTCTGTTTTCAGGACAAGTTTGTTGGAGGCAATCTGCCTGTTCCATTTGTCTAAAGAAAAAACCAGCTGGTCTCTGCTGTTCAAAGACCAGTTCCCGCTGAATTTGATCTGCTGCGGCGTTTCGGAGGCCACAGGCCTTTTCACATGATAACTGAGAGCGTTCTTGCCGGAAAGCTTGAATACGCCGTCCAAAACCTGCCGCAAACCTCCCCCGGTCCGGACAAGGCGATTGTGAGGATCGATTTCATATCTGACTTTAGGAGACATAAGTTCAGTTATCAGGCCACAGGCCACAGGCCTCAGGCAACAGTTAACGGGCAACAGAAATAGCTTATGGCGCATAGCGTATAGTAAAAGCAATTTAGGTCTAAGGTTTAGGGGCTAGCCCCTAGCACCTGAATCATTCTTCATTCTTAATTGTTTCTCGTCCTTCGTGCTTCCGTGCCTTCATCCTTCGATCTATGGACTGTGGTCTGTGGACTGCTTTCGTCCCTCGGACTTTCGTTTTCCGACTTCTCGTTTTTCAGTTTTTGCTTCTACTAATCAGCCAATGAGCTAATGAGCCACTTTCAATTCTTCATTCTTCATTTTTAATTCTTAATTGTTCTTCATCCTCATGCTTCAACCAGGCATCAAACTCATCCATGCTCATTCGTCCGTCCACCCAGGAGCGGTGAAGTTCAAGAGGAGGAGTACGCTCGTCATTTAAGCCGGATCTGGTCGTAAAGGCAAAACAAATTCCAAGCTCCCGCAGGATTTTCAAAGTTTCCTCATTATAGTCCCCGTAAGGATAACAGAAAAAAACCGAGGGGCGATCGTCTTTTGGTCGAGACCTCGTCTCGACCAAGGGTACCAACGCTTCAATGCTTGCCGAGATTTCCGATTTCTGCCGCACATAATTTAAAGAGGAAAGATGCGGATGGCCGGCCGTGTGAGCGCCAAAAGAAATCCCATGCCGCGCCATTTCACGCGCTTCTTCCCAGCTCAACATATCCGGAACAGGCAAATGGCTGTAACGGGGCCTTGTTTTTGGCGTATTGACCATGCCTGTCGCGAGAAAGACCAGGGCCGGAAAATCGAATTCTCTTAAAACCGGATAGGCGTTCAGATAATTGTCCCTGTAGCCGTCGTCAAAAGTAATCAAAACTTTTAATTTTGAACGCGAATTTTCGCTAATCGAACGCGAATTAACGCGGATTAATGCTTCTTCACCGGCGCTCAGATCGTCTCCTGACAAAATCTCATGATTTCGGGCCAGATACTCCATCTGCTGCCTGAATTTCAAGGGCGGCGTATTGAGCTCGCCCGGCTCCAGGGCATCATTGACGCGATGATACAAGAGCGTCAAAAAACGGCTCAACTGTCTCTCCGCGTGACTTTCATATCGTCAAAGAACAAAAAGAACGTTGTCCTGGGATCTTGCATGAACAAACGGACGGCGGAAATCTGGTTTAAATCCAGCATATTCGCCAGCTCCTGCCTGGTGATGCGAAAACGCGCCATGGACAAGGCGGGAATTTCCTGCGTCGTTTCATAATCTTTTTTAGGGTAAGCGGCCCCGCTTTTGATATGAACGGTCAGCCGGGCGGGGGCATCGATGGCGTTAAAAACCGTAAAAGAAAAATCCTCCATCTGCGTCCAATCAAAACAATCGCGGCCGTAAACTTCCAGCCCGACTCCGGGAAATTCCCTGCCGGAAGGAAACTCGACTTTGAGGGAATACTTTCCTTCTGAAGGAAAATCCACCGACCGGCTGAAGGCCGCCTGCGCGGCATCCAGCACCTTTAAGTCCCTCTCGTTCTCAAAGTTCAACCGGAAATCTTCCTTGAGAAACGAATAATCCGCCTGCGGCCTTTTGTGCTCAATGTCGAGATAATCCAGAAGCCGCCAGGTGACTTTGTAGGAAAAAAACGTGAGGCCTAGAAAGACGACCACGGCGGCCGCGCCCAGGAAAAACCCGAAAAATACGTTATTTTGACGGCTCATTGTCCTTCCAGTCTTGTTACGACCATGCTGACCGAATGTGGCGGCAGGGTGTAATCAAATTCCTTCGCCAGGCCCCTGATCCTGTATTCCTTGATACCTACAGTCATAGGATTCTGCTCGTTCTGCGACAATAAGGACGGCCCTGTCAAAACATAAAGCTTGCCTGTGTTGGCAGGCTGGCCTTCAAGGATAAAAACCTTAACGGCAAATGCCCTGTCCGGATGTTTATTGATAAAAGCCAAAGACAGCGTTTTTTCCTTCTCCGAAGTGCTCGCGTAAACCGTCACATAAGGAACGCGTCCGCCGAAAGTTTCAGGGGCCCATTCTTTTTTCTTCACATAAAAAGGCGCGTTCTGGATACGGCAGGGCAAAAGCACATCGCCGAAATATTTGGAAAACAATTCAATCGCCAGGGCCTTGGGACGGATGATCTCCCCATCCCAGCGCTGTCCTCCCCATCCCGCGCCCTGATCCCATCCGCGGATCAACCCGAAACCGATGGACTGAAAATCAAACTGCGTGGCGGCGCTCACGCCTGTGGTCGCGAACATCCCCAGGCAGTCCGCGTGAAAAATCGCGTTGGCCAGAGACCACTGGACAATGCCCCTGGAATAAGGGGCAAAATCGGATGCCGGGCCGTCCGTGGCGCCGTCCCATTCCAGAAACGCCACTTCCACCTGCTTCTGACGGCCGGGCGCGTATCGCCTAAACGTCTTGCGGATCTCCTTGACGATGCCGGGAATATGGAGGAAATTGGCCATAACCTCCTCAAGCTCCGGGTGAATGCGGCCTCCCTGCGGATGGGCGGGATCGATATCATTCGGGTACCAATGGACGGAAACGAAATCTATCAGGTCGCCGGCGCCTTTAATCGTGTCGATGTTAAAAAACCAGCGCGTGGCCGGGGCCCAGTCCATGCCGATCTTGATCGTGGGGTCAGCCGCTTTCATCAAAGCGGCGTATTCCCGGATCAGCTTCCCGTAATCCTTGCCGCTCATAAAAGCCCTGTCCCAATCCCCGTAAACTTCGTTGCCCAATTCCCAATACATCACCGGGAACTTGAGCTCATCCTTCATGTAGGTCACCCATTCGGCGGCTTCCAGGGCTGTGCCCGATTCCACATTGACTTGGATCACAAGCTGAGAACCTGTCAGTTTGCAGAAACCGACCACATAATCCATCTGGCTGAAAGGGGTCTGGGCGAACCTCTCCCCAAAATCGAACTTTCCTTCTTTCCAGTGATAACCAGGAGAACCTCCTCCGGGAAAACGAAACACTGTGATCTTTTTGTCCTGCACAAATTTGATGATGTCCGGCTCGGACTCCATTTTCGGAGAAAGGTTTGAGCCGTACAACAATGGGCTGATCTCAGGGCCTTTCCTCTTGGCATTGACAAAAACAATGATGTCCTTGCCTTCCTCATTAAGATTGCCGTAGATCTCCTTGCCGATATCTTTGTCATCAGGCCTTTTGTGCTTGATGAAATTTTTATATTGGGCTTTGGCAATGCCGTAAAGACGGCTCTTATTCTGATAAAGGGCGCCGAGGCTACCTAAAAAAATGCCGCCGATAACAACTCCGGCCAAAATGCCCGTATGTATGCTGGTCCATCTGATTCTCATATAACTCCGGTTCCTGTTTTTTTGACGATGCTGCTTAGGCGCTTAGTAAAACAAGAGCAAGCGCAGCTATTGACTTAATTTCCAAATCCCAATCTCCAATTTCCAATTAAATCCCAAAAAACAATTCCCAATCAATAACTGATACTTTTGTTCTTTTGAACCTTTGAACTTTTGTGCCTTCCAACTGTTTTTGCCATAAGCCATTCGCTATACGCTATAAGCCAATTCTTCATTCTTCATTTTTAATTCTTAATTGTTTTTTATACTCCAGATTTAACAAACTGTCCATAAACCGAAACAAGGCGGCGCCCAACAACCTGCCAGTCGTAATGTTCCTGCACCAGCTTTCGCCCGGCGCTGGAGATTTCTTTCCTGACATCCGCCGATTCAAGTAAGGCCACTGTTTTTTTCGCGAAATCCCCGGGCTCATCCGCAAGGATAATATCGAGGCCGTCTTTCGTCTGTATGCCTTCGGCGCCTATGGTTGTCGATATCACGGGCTTTCCCATGGACATCGCTTCCAGGATCTTCAGGCGCGTCCCTCCCCCTATCCTTAAGGGCACAATAAAAGCCTTGGCCGCCGCCACATAAGGCCTGACATCCGGCACGCCTCCTGTAACAACGATCCTTTTATCCGAAAAAGCCAACTGCTTTACAGCGGAAGGAGGGTTCTTCCCCACGACATACAATCTGACGTCAGGCTTCTTCTCCCATATCAAAGGCAGGATCTGCCGGCAAAAATAAATAATGGCGTCGCTGTTGGGCAGCCAATCCATCGAGCCTGTGAAAACCAGGATCTCTTCTGGTCGAGACGAGGTCTCGACCATTGGGGTTGGGGCGGAAGGGTAAAAATAGGAGACATCAACGCCGTTAGGGATCACCTCTGTCCTGACATCACGTCCGCAGACCGCCTTTAAGTTCCCGGCATCTTTCTCGGAGACAACCAGGATCCTGTGCGCCTTGAGACAAACGTCTTTTTCAAGCCGCGCCATGGCCTTGTATTCTCTAATCAGTAAGGCCTTCTTAAAAGGATTGGCCTCCTTGTCGGCCAGGCGCCTCAAAATCAGGCATTCCACATTATGCTCATCCACAATAAACGGCACCCCTTTGCACAGGCCCCCATATTGCCCCATGTGGATGTGGTCAAAATGAACGACATCTATCTTTTCTTCATTGATAAGCTCAACCAGCCGCCTGGCCATGACAGGGCTTCTGTATTTAGCCACGCTTAAAGGCAAGCCTTTAGCCAGCGACTTAAAGCAGGCGATCGGTGTGATGCTATCCTTGAGTGGGGTTGTGATAACGCGGCAACCCTCCTGCCGCGCCAGGAGGACCTCTTTGGACTGGTCGCCGAATGTGAATGCCAATAGAACAACTTTAGCGCCCGAGCGTATGGCCTGACGCAGGAGATTCAAGGTCCTGATCCGGGCGCCTGTATCCGTGGGAAAAGGCAGCCGCGGAGCTACAAAAAGTAAATTCACTGTTTCTCCTGTGTTCGAGGTCGAACCTCGTTTGTGCTCAGAGGAGGTCGAACCTCGGTTGTGCTTGGAGGAGGTCGAACCTCGATTGTGCTTGGAGGAGGTCGAACCTCGTTTGAGCTTAGAGGAGGTTCGACCTCGGAGCAGGGGTTAGCGGGATTTTTCCTGCAGGACTTCCTGGTAAAGGTCCACATAGCCCTCGACCATCTTCTGCAGGGAAAACTTCTCGGAAACCAGGTGCCGCGCGGCTTTAGACAGCCGCTCGCGCAACTCCGGGTCATTCAACAATGCCGAAACCGCCTCCCGGATATCCGAACACGAACCCGGCCTTATCAATAATCCTGTATCTTTATGCCTGATCAACCCCCTGACCCCGCCTGTGTCTGTGGCCACGATGGCCTTGCCAAAACTCATGGCCTCCAGCAAAGACATGGGCACGCCCTCTCTGAGCGAAGGCTGAACAAGAACGTCGATCAAAGGGTAAATCTTTTCCATCTCAGGCTGGTAACCCGCGAACAAAACCTTTTCTGTGGCGTGGACCGACCTGACCATCTTTTCCAGCTCCCGCCGCATAGGCCCTTCCCCGAAAAAGATGAAAACCGCTTCAGGAAATTCCCTCAGAAGATCGGGCAGGGCGTCTATCAAATATCTGTGGCCCTTTTCCCAGCTTAGGCGCGCGACAACGGCGATGACGGGCGATTCATCCGAAATACCCAAATCGCTTTTCTTCAGGGCCTCCACCGTCCCCTGTTCTTCGGCTATCCCGTTAATGATCAGCCTGATCTTTTTCTCAGGGATGCCCCTGCGCGTCATGTCCTGCCTGATCCCTTCGGAAACCGCCACGATCTTCTTCACAAAATGTCTCAGGATAAACACATCAATGGTCTCATACAGAGCCAGCTTGAGGCCTGCCTTTGTCCAAAGGTGATTGGTGGCAACCAGCGGAACCTTGGCTTTCCGGCAGGCAAGGGCCGCCATGAAATTCGCCTTGATGTTATGGGAATGAACAATATCAATGCCCTGAGAAGAGATATAATCCGCCAGCGCTTTGACTGTCTTAAAATCCAGCTTCCCGCTGCAGGGCGCGGCGAATACCTGAATATTGTGCTTGCGCGCTTCCTCTATAACTTCCAGGTGGGGATTGCGGCGGTTATGGATGACGGCCATGATGCTCTCAACAGCCGAATTATTCAGGCTCTTACCCAAAGACAGCATCACGCGCTCAGCGCCAAAAAATCCCCCGCTGCTGATCAAATGCATGATACGGATAGGCTGTTTCTGGTCCGGGGCCTGCTTGCGCAGAAGCTCCAGGGAATTTTCCATTTGCCTGACGCGCGCTTCCAGGTTAAACTTCTGCTCGACTGTTTCGCGGGCCTTGCGGCCCAGGCGCTCAGCGAGCCTGCGGTCTTCCAAAAGCAGGATGATCTTTGCCGCCAGGGTTTCGCTGTCTTTTTGCGCCACAAGAATACCGTTCACGCCGTCTTCGATCACCTCAGGATTGCCTCCGACAGCCGTTGCCACGACAGGTTTTCCCGCGGCCATATATTCCAGGAGCGAGTTGGACAATCCCTCGCTCAAGGACGGAAGCACGCACACATCCATCTGTTTCAGAAGGGCCGGAACATCCCCCCTCTTTCCCAGGAAAACAACATGATCAAGAAGGCCCAGCTCTTCGGCCTTTCGCATGAGGTGTTCTTTTAAGACACCATCACCGGCAAGAATAAAATACGCTTTCGGGAACTTCTCTATCACCTTGACCGCGGCCTCAAGCAAATACGCCTGGCCTTTGGTTTCCGTGAAATTGCCCACGCATCCGATTAAAGAAGCGCCTTCGGGAACTTCCAGGACGTCTTCTTTTGCCAGTTCATCAAAGCGTTTCAGGTCAACCCCGTTATAGACAACTTCGACCTTGGAAGAAGGAACGCCTTCTTCCAGGACCATCTGTTTAACGGCTTCAGACACCGCGAATATCCTATTGACCCACTTGTTCACAAGTTTATAAGCCTGGACATGATGCTTTTTCCTCCAAAAGCCTGAGTCCCTTCGGCTGGAGGCAATCACAGGCACCCCAGCCTTCTTTCCCCAATACGCGCCCCAGATATCCGAGGCAAAATGGAAAGTCAAAAGGATATCGACGCTTTTGTCTTTGAGGATCTGGCAGAAACGGGCTCCCTGGCGAAAACCGTCGATGCCGTATATCCGGCCCACTCCCAGGCCCTCCGCGTAAAGCTTTAACTGGGAAATTTCGGCAGGAATGGATGTCTGGTGCAGAATAAACAGGAAAGGCGTGAATTTTTCCCTGTCGATCAGGCGGATCGTCTCATAAACCTGGCGCTCGGCGCCGCCCTGGATATCCTTCAAAACATCTATCAGGATAACAAGTCTTGTTTTCTTTCTATGACTGCTGTGTTCCATGGCTTAACAATCCTTTTTTTTGCTTCCTGTTTCATGACATTTGATAAATCAGGGCTTTTGCCCTCTTTTTCTTCCTTCTCTTCCTGCGCGATGATAATCCGGCCTCTTTCCACCATGCCCAACAGAACCCAGAAAAACGCGCCTAAAGGCAGATGCGTCCACCGGTCACCGAAGAAATTGCCTATAATCAGCGAGACTGTGCAAAGGAAAAATCCGAGACCCAGGGCCTTTAAAAGAGGATCCTTGGCGCCGCGAAAAAGCTTCCATCCGCTGCGCATACTCATAATCAACAGGATAAACAACAAAGAAAACCCGATCAATCCTTGTTCAGCAAGAAATTTCAAATAAATATTGTGCGTATCACCGAGAGCAAAACCCAAATGAGGAAAAATATTGAAACCGGAACCAAAGATAGGATCATACTGAAACAAAAGCATGCTCTGATTCCACATTTCAAGACGCTTTTCTACAGAAGCATCAAGCTGCCCATATTCATCCTGCGTCTGATTAATACGCTCTAAAACGCTTTGGGGCAGTAATGTTTGCCAATTCAAAGCCAGAACAATCAAGGGGATCAAAAGCCAGCGTTTTCGGAACAAAGCTAAAAGCGCCATGCCAGCTCCAAATGCCACATAAGCCCCTCTGGAATACAAAAAGAGCACACAATATGTGTTCATAAGAGACAGGGCCAGGGTAGCCAGACGCATCCATTTGGTTTTTATATAAAAAAACAAAGCAATAAGAATAAACGTGTAAGACGAATAAAAAGCCGCGACTTCATTAGGGCCAAGCCAGGAGAAAGTTCCGGAGAAACGGGTTCTTGATTCGATGCTGCCGGCGTTTCTTATCTGGTCCACTGTATAATAGTCCATAAGGAACATACTTGCCATTAGCGCCCCCAACATCCAAGTCACATGCTTCCTGTTCTTGATATTATTTAAAACCATAAAAAACAAAAGGGGAAAAGTGAGATAGTTCTTCCAGGCCTGGACGCGGGGATCATGAATATTAAATGGGAGTTCAGCCCCTAAAAACAATGAACCCTTCCATAAAGCAAAATATGTGTATAAACCCGTTAAAATCAGGAGGCCGGTATACGCGGTCCTCTGGTTGAATTTTTCACGTCGCATGGAAGCGCTTAAAGCCCAACCAATAAGCATACAAATAAGAAGAATGTCATTCAAATCTTTCCCAAGAGGAAAAGGATGCAATTTCATAACGACATTTTGCAGAGGATAGAGAGGAATAAGGAAATACAGACCGATCCTCACGCGGCCGGACAAACACAAAATAGCGACAACCAGTGTCGAGGCATACAGAAGCGCCGGAGCGATAAATTTTAAACCCGCAATTATTCCTAAACCCATGTGAACCTTTCTAAAAAGCTAATTTAGCTGCTTAGCTCATTAGGTGATTAGTAAGCAAGCGCAGCTACTGATTTAATTTCCAAATCCCAATCTCCAATTTCCAATTAAATCCCAAAAAACAATTCCCAATTAATAACTGATACTTTTGTCTTTTGAACCTTTGAACTTTTGTGCCTTCCAACTGTTTTTGCTATAAGCTATATGCCATACGCTATAAGCCAATTTTCATTCTTCATTCTTATTTTTCATTTGTTGTTAAAACTAGCCCCTAGCACCTAATATTACGGTAATATCACCTTCGCCGGCACCCCGACTGCTGTACAGCCGCAAGGCAAATCCCTTACGACAACAGCATTGGCGCCTACCCTGCAATGATCGCCAACTTTTATATTTCCCAATATTTTGGCTCCCGCTCCAACGTAAACATTATGACCTATTTCAGGCGCCCCTTTCTTGCCCAAGCCGCTAACACCAATTGTAACACCATGAGACACTGATAAGTTCATACCTGCTTTTACTTCATGATGAAAAACAAGTAAGCCGGTATGACCGATAAAAAGGCCTGGACCGATCTCCACAGAGGGAGGCAAAGACACGCCGAATAAAATCTCTGAAAGTTTAAAAACAATAAAACCTGAGAATCGGGAAAGATATTTTAAAATCGGAACATTAACCAAAAAAAGGGCGCGGCTTAACCTGTAAAAAATAACAGCCCACATGCTGCCATCAAATAAATCATAAAAAACGGACTTCGGACTTTTGTGATCCCGACGACTCATATCAGCGGCAAGATATCTTAGCTGAGTAAGCATAGGCCTCCTTTATACCTCTGATTTGGACGATACCAGCATTTTATTAAACCCTTCGGATCTACTCGAAGTACACCCCTGGCTTCTTTTAATCTCGGCTGGAAATAAATTCTGGAATAATTCTTCTACTCTTTCCTCAAGAGAAAATTTATCAAGAACATTTTGTCTTCCTGCCGCGCCCATTCTCTTTCTTAAGTTATCGTCTTTCAATAAGAGCACCATTTTTTCAGCCAATGCCTTCTCATCGCCCGCAGGCGCAAGAAACCCGGTTTTTGTATCGACAACAACTTCTGGAACCCCTCCGACACGCGTCGCCACAACCGGAATACCTAATAACTCCGCTTCAGCAATGGAAAGGCCGAATGATTCGGCATAGGAAGCGCTCACATAAAGATCAGTCGAATTCAAAATCCCATAAGGATACTCTTTCAAAAAACCGGTAAGACGAATAAACTCCACAATTCCAAGCTTGCGCGCAAGCCTTTCGAAAGGCGCAAGATCACCCTTTCCAATTATAACAAGCCTTGCTTCCGGCGCCTCCTTAATGACTATCTGAAAAGCCTTCAGAAGGATATCCATACCTTTTCTTGGAATAAGAGAGCCGATAGAAGTAACAATCTTAATATTTGCTTGCGGAAATAGATCGCTTTTGTTCCAGGAACTTCGTTTGCTATTTTCTAAAAATTTATCAATAGCGATACCGTTATAAATAACTTCCATGCGTTTTTGTATGTTAAGGGCCCTTAAATATCGCCTGTTTGCTTCAGAAACGCAGATAATCCTGCTTGAAAATAGTGTCAAAAGCCTTAGCTTTGAAAAATGTCGATTAATGAAACGAAGTTTTTCAAGCGGTTGTATTTCTCCATGATAGTGATAAATAATCTCAATTCCGGCAAGACGGGCGAATAGAAATACAGGAAGAAAATTAAGCGAGTCGCAAAAATGAAAATCAGCAATCCTTGGTCCAATTTTAAAAATTTCTCTAAGGATCTTAAAGGCGACCCCCAGTTTTTTCCAATTATTCCGAAAAACAGTGTATTGCGCGTCAAAACCTAAAATCTTTATTCTTGTTTCCACAAAATCCAGGTTGGGCAAGATAAAATGGGTTCCCAGCCCTTCAGCCTTCCCCTTTTGCGCTATTTGAACCGCGAAATCGCCAAAACTGCAATCCTTAGGAAGAGCGCAATTCCAAACCTGCATTAAATCAACTTTACTTTTTTCTAAATTTTTGGTTTTATAATGAAACAGTGTTTTAAATAAATTTATCCAGACAAAATAAGAAACTGGCCAGCATTTCAAGGACTTTCCATAGTTCTTCACTGCTTCAGAAAAACTTCCTGTATCAAGCGCGCTATCTCCCAAATCTTTAAAAATACGCGCAAGCGCTCTCCTCCGTAAAATCATGCTTTTGCCAGGAGGACAGAATTTATCAATCACATAAAGCCTTGCCTTTAACATTTTCCTGAGATCTTTACTCATGCTGCCTTCCCTGAATCGATAGGCTGCCACCACCCTATCCAGATAAAAAATTTTGTATTTCATGGCGACTCTCAGGACAAAGTCCCGGTCCTCGCATCCAAGGCGGGCTAGATTTTCATCAAACATTCCCGCATCTTCCAAACATTTTCTGCGGAACATAATAGTAGCGATGTTAACATTTGTTTCTCGCAGAAAAATCTGCTTAAAAATATATCCTGTCATCTTTTCCCTGGTTCTCTCTGGAATAAACAGTAAGTTGCCTTTTTCGTCAATATTTTTCACATTTGCATGGATCAAGCCAACTTCAGGATATTTTTCGAAAACAGCGATTTCCTCTTCCAGCCTGTTTGGCATAAACATATCATCCGCATCAAGGATGGCAATATATTCTCCCTTAGAATGCCTGATAGCCGTATTCCTCGCGCAAGCCAGGCCCATATTCTCCTGATAAACATAATTGATCTTACCAGGGTGTTTATCCATATAACTCTTAATCAAGCCGCGGGTGTTGTCCGTAGAACCGTCATCTACGACTATGATTTCAAAATCCTGAAATGTCTGCTTTAAAACGCTGTCCAAAGCATCCGGCAGGAATTTTTCGCAATTGTATGTCGGAATAATTACGCTTACTATCGGCATTTCCCCTCCCACTAGTCCTACTTACCGCTTGCTGCCTTAAACAAATTTAACCAACTCATAACTGCAAACGGCCAAAACTTCAGAGATTTCAAGAACTCTTGCTTAGCTGAATGCCTATTTCCTAAAACAAGAAATCCATCCCCCTGATCCTTATGAATGCGCGAAAGGGCCTTTCGTCTTAACAGACTCAAGGAACCAGCAGGGCAGAATTTATTAATAACATAATAACGAGCTTTTAACATCTTGGCCTGGTCTTTGCTCATACTCCCTTGCCTGAGACGGTATAAGCCTAAAACATTATCAATATACAGAAAAGGATAATGCTGTGAAATTCTTAACCACATGTCCCTGTCCTCGCATCCCAAACGGGTAAGGTTTTCATCAAACAAACCCGCCTTATCAAAACATTCCTTTTTAACAAGAATGGTTGAGATGGAAACATGCGCGTCCCGAAGAAAAATGGCATTAAAAATATTGCCGGAAAGGACTTTTTTGTTTCTTTTGGGAGTCGAGAGAACCCCTCCTTCTTCCGACAGCCAGGAAATATTGGCATGCACAACGCCTATGCCAGGATTCCTTTCAAAAGCTTGTATTTCCTCTTCCAGCCTGTTTGGCATAAACATATCATCCGCATCAAGGATGGCAATATATTCTCCCTTAGAATGCCTAATAGCCGTATTCCTCGCGCAAGCCAGGCCCATATTCTCCTGATAAACATAATTGATCTTACCAGGGTGTTTATCCATATAACTCTTAATCAAGCCGCGGGTGTTGTCCGTAGAACCGTCATCTACGACTATGATTTCAAAATCCTGAAATGTCTGCTTTAAAACGCTGTCCAAAGCATCCGGCAGGAATTTTGCACAATTATAAGTTGGAATGATGACGCTAACTTTAGACATAACAATAGTTTTTACTAGCTTTTCTAAGAAAGGAAAGCATTAAATTTTTACATCCTCTCTTAGAAAATTCATAATTTAGAGATAAAAGCGAGTTTTTTAAAGCTAAGCCGTAACGACCTACTTTTCTGCTATGATAAGCAAGATCATAATGGTATTCAGATAAGCGTTTACTTATATAAGGCCTGTAAATTTCCGAAAAAAACTTGTGTTTTTTAACAAAATTGTTCAAGGTTAAAATATCATTCTGCCAATCCAAAATAAAATCTTTGTGACTCAGGCTGGTTTTGGTAACTCTGCGCTGCCATAACTTTTCTTCTATAACTTCAGCAGGAAAAGCAAACGCGAGTTTCAGGAAAAATGCGTAGTCTTCGCCTACTTTCAATAAATCGTCAAAATAACCAACCCATTCAAAACAAGATCTTCGCATTATAAGTGAAGATGTAATGATAAAATAACCGCAGAAAAGATCTGGAAGAATATTTCCTTTTATAAAAGGCATTCTATAAGGATAATCCTTTAATCGTGTCCCTTCACCATCCACAAAATAATTATCACAATAGACAAAACCGGCCAATTGATTCTTTTCTAGTACCGCTATCTGCTTTTCAAGCTTATCAGGGAACCAAATATCGTCTGAATCAAGAAAAGCGATATATTCACCATTTCCTGCCTGAATCCCTGCGTTACGCGCTGCAGCGACTCCCCTATTTTCTTGATAAATATAGCGGATTTTGTCTTCATATTTTGAAAGGACCTGTTTTGTGTTGTCGGTTGAACCGTCATCAACAACAAAAATTTCCTTTTCTATATAGGTCTGGCCTAAAGCGCTTTCAACGGCTTCGGCAATGTATTTACTGCCGTTGAAAACAGGTATTATGATATCAACTTTTGACATATTATTTATTTTGATAATAAAAATGTGGAGTGCAACAAAAAAGAAGATTTTTGAAAGCTTTTCTTGAAAAACTGTAATATAAAGAATGAATGGAATTCACAATTGCAATACCATTCCTTCCTTTTTTACGGCAACGATAGGCGAATTCATAATGATAGTCGGCGAATCGTTTAGCTATCATTTTCTTATAATTTCTGGCAAAAGAGGGATAGCTTTTTACAAAATTTTTTAAAATAGTTAAGTCTGTCTCGCCATCCAAAATAAAATCTTGCCGACTAAGGCTATTTTCATAAACGCGGCGTTCCCAAAGTTTTTCTTTGACCACTTCAGCTTCAAACCAAAAGGCTAAACGAAGAAAAAAATCATATTCTTCGCTTACTTTTAACCTTTCATTAAAATATCCTATCTTATTCAAACAGGCTCTTCTCATAACAAGAGAAGGTGTCATAATAAAATAGCTCCAAAATAAATCAGAAACTATGTGTCCTCTCTTTAATAACACTTTATAGTAATACTCTTCGAGCTGCCTTCTTTCACCATCCACAAAATAATTATCACAATAGACAAAACCGGCCAATTGATTCTTTTCTAGTACCGCTATCTGCTTTTCAAGCTTATCAGGGAACCAAATATCGTCTGAATCAAGAAAAGCGATATATTCACCATTTCCTGCCTGAATCCCTGCGTTACGCGCTGCAGCGACTCCCCTATTTTCTTGATAAATATAGCGGATTTTGTCTTCATATTTTGAAAGGACCTGTTTTGTGTTGTCGGTTGAACCGTCATCAACAACAAAAATTTCCTTTTCTATATAGGTCTGGCCTAAAGCGCTTTCAACGGCTTCGGCAATGTATTTACTGCCGTTGAAAACAGGAATAATTATATCAACCACTGACATATTTTGCCCTTTAGCTAATAGAATAAATTTCTTCTAGTCTGTGCACATTTTCCTTTATATCAAACATAGCCTCAACCCTTTTCCTCCCGATGATTCCAGCTTTTCGCGCCTCTTCAGGATTGTCCAGATAGAAAAGAATCGCTTTTGCCAGGGCTTCTGGCGTTCTCTCTATAAGGATCCCAGCGCCATCCGTCCCTATTGCTTCCGGAATCCCCTCAACAGAAGTACCTATAACAGGCTTGCCGCAAGCCATAGCCTCTATCATAGAACCGCCAAAAGCTTCTCGAAGGCTCGGTTGCACTAAAATATTAAAAGAACTCATAATACGAGCGACATCATTTCTAAAACCTAAGATAAAGACATTACCTTCTAAATTCATTTGTTTAATTAGTAGAGATAAATTGTCCTTATAAGCTATTTTATGTTTTTTTCTAAGGTAGGGCCCATAAATATCACCAACGATAATAAATTTCGTATCGGTATAAATATCACAAATTTTACGTGCAGCGTGGATAAGAATATCCTGACCCTTGATTTCATCTAAAGCGCCAACCATTCCGATAATCCTTGTCTCATGCGCAATGCCAATTTCATCCTTAAAAGAAAAATCAACGTCATTACAATTGAATTTTTCAATATTAATCCCATTATGAATTACCATAACCTTTTTTTTATCGAGCTTGGTCATGAAATCTGAACGTCGCTTTAAAAGGAATCTATTTTTAATAAATTCGGAAACACAAATAATCCGAGAAAATCTGGAAAAAACAAATTTTTCAAATATGCTGATCCAATCGCTTAATCTTAGATGAACAATAACAGGCGTTGGATTCAATAATAATGCCAGCCAAAAATTGCTAGTGAAATAATGAAGATTTATATGAACCAAATCAATTTTATTTTCTTTCAAAATTCTTAAAAAATTACTATTCAATTTGAAAAACCTGTAAATATTTTTAAAGAGAACCTTGAACTGAAAATCTGAAATTACAACTTTAACACCTTTCTCTTTTAATAAATTTAGAAGGGGCCCTTCACATGGCAATAATACCATTACTTCAAATTTCTCTTTATCCAAATAATCAAGTATATCTATGAGCCTTCGTTCTGAACCAAAAATCGCGGCAGAACTATTAATATATAAAATTTTTATTTTTTTCTCCATCTCTCCCCCTCCAGGAAGAACGCCTATCCTTATATTTTGCTGCTATCAAATATTCAATTGAAGATAGGTTCCCTCGAGCTTTAAAAGATTCTTTTTCATATCAAACATCTCTTTAACTCTTCTTCTTCCCAGGGTTCCCGCCTTCCCTGATTCATCAGGATTTTCCAGGTAAAAAAGAATTGCCTTTGCCAGGGCTTCCGGAGTTCTATCTATCAAAATCCCGGCGCCTTCATTGCCTATGACTTCAGGGATGCCGTCCACTTTTGTCCCAATCACAGGCTTTTCGCATGCCATAGCTTCCACAAGAGCCATGCCAAGGGCTTCCTGGGAACTTGGCTGAACAAGAATATCAATGGAATTCATGATCTGCGGGATATCGTCCCTGAAACCAAGCATAAAAACGTTATTTTCAAACCCGAAATCCTTAACAGCCTGTCCTAAGCCTTCCTTATAGGCTCTTTTTCTCTTGTCAGGCACATTCGGAGCGTAAAGGTCACCTGCCATAACAAACCTTGCTTTCGGATATTTATCGCAGACAAGCCGCGCCGCCTGGATAAAGATATCCTGTCCCTTAACAGGATCTATTGCCCCGATAAGGCCGACCAGGGGTTCATCATCCCCTGCTTTGAGCTCCTGTCTTAAACTTCTGACAGGGCCGGGCTTGAACCTCTCCGTATCGAGCCCGTTGTAGAAAACAATCATCTTTTTTTCGTCAAAACGCGTAAGGATATCCGAAAGCCGGGGTTTCAGAAAAGCCTGTCTGATAGATTCTGAAACGCAAAGGATGCGTGAAAAACGGTTGATCACCAGCTTCTCAAATATCTCAAGCCTGACATTTTCCCTCAAATTCATGATCACGGGCTTGCCGCTTAAAAAAAACGCCAGCCAGAAATTCTGCGTCTTCTTATGCAAGTTCACATGAATAATATCTATTCTGTTTTTCCTTATTATTGAAAGGAGTTCTTTGGTAATTTTGATAAATCTGGCTGTATTGCCGGGAAGGATCTTAAAAATGTAATCCAGGATGAACACCTCTGTTCCCTGGGCCCTTAGCTTTTCTGAAAGAGGCCCTTCTTCAGGCAGAAGCGCGAAAACATTAAATTTATTCTTATCCAGATGAAAGGTGAGGTCCAAAAGCCTGCGCTCCGCCCCAAAAACAACAGACGAACAATGAATGAAGAGGATGTTTGTCTTGTCCAGAGGCCGGTTTGAGGCTAAACCTCTTTTTCTTCCTTTTATTTGAGGTTCAGCCCCTTCTATGAAATCAGCAATGCTCATGGTCTTTTGCTCTTATCTTTAACACGCCACAAATATCATTTCCCTTTAACGCGGATAATCGCGGATCACACGCAGATGGTCGCGGATATTTTTAACTCATCAAACCGAAAGACGAAAAACAATTAAAAATTAAGAATTAAGAATGAAGAATTAAATGTGGCTCATTAGCAATACAAATGAAAAATTAGGAATGAAGAATGATTTAGGTGCCAGAAAAATTGCTTTTCCTATACGCTATAAGCCATACGCCCTAAGCTGTTTCTATTGCCTGTTAACTGTAGCCTGAGGCCGGCAATCAGATCAACGTTTTGCCAGCTTATGATAAATACTCTCCAGGCGGCTGACATTCTTCTTCATGTCAAATATCTCTTCCACCCTTTTGCGGGCAATGATGCCCGCCTGCTGCGCTTCCTGAGGTCTCTCAAGGTAAAAGAGAACAGCTTCTGCCAGGGCCTGGGGCGTCCTTGTTTCAAGAAGCACGCCCGCGCCATCCGAGCCTATCACCTCAGGAATACCGTCAACGCTGGAGCCGATCACCGGCTTTTTGCAGGCCATGGCCTCCACCAGAGAAGTCCCAAGGGCCTCATGCGCACTTGGCTGGACAAGAATATCGATGGAGTTCATGATTTCAGGGATATTTTCCCTGAAACCAAACATGTGGACATTCTTCTCAAGCCCCAGCTTTTCGATCAACCGGATGAGCCTCTCCTTGAATTCCTTCTTCTTTTTTGTCTCACAGTAAAGCTCGCCCACAATGACAAACCTTGTTTTCGGATATTTATCGCAGACCCTCCTGGCGGCAAGAATGAAAATATCCTGGCCCTTGATAGGGTCAATAGCGCTGATCATCCCGACCAATTTTTCATTGTTGCCGGCAGCGAGTTCCTGCCGTAAAACACCGGCTTCAGGATCCGCGCTGAATTTCTCAACATCAATACCGTCATAAAGGACTTCCAACCTGTCTTTGTTGGCGGAAACGATGAAATCCGACCTGCGCTTACTGAAAAAAGACCTGCGCACAAAATCTGAAACGCAGATGATCCTGGCGCAGCGCGCCATCACGAACTTTTCAAAGATGGCCAGCCAGACGTGCGCCCGCAGGTGCATGATGACGGGTTTGCGGCTCAAAAGAAAAGCCAGCCACAAGTTGCTTGTCAGGTAATGCAGGTTTACATGGACAATGTCGATCCTGTATTCCTTCAATATCCAGAGAAACGTTTTCGTAATCTCAAAGAACCGGCCGATATTCTTAAACAGAATCTTGAACTTGAAATCCAGGAAGACCGTCTCAATGCCTTCGTCTTTGAGTTTTTCGGCGAAGGGCCCTTCCTGCGACAGAAGGACTACAGCTTCAAACTTCCTGTGGTCCAGATTTTCGATAATATCCAGCAGGCGCCGTTCAGCGCCGTAAAGCAATGCCGAACCATTTATGTAAAGAATCCTTATGGGTTGAGTTTGAGTTTTCATGACTGCCTCTATGTGAAGGTGGCGCGCCGGGCACCGAATGCCTGCCTGAATCCCGCCACCAGATCTCGGAACGTTTTATCCTTCTGATGTAATCCTGATTAAGTACCTGCTTCTTCAACAAGGCCAGCCGTAAAAAGGCATTCAAACCCAGAAGCCTTACCAGGCCTGCCCTGATAACTCCCGCGTCAAAAGACGAAAGCATGAGCCGCGACACTTTCCAAGCCGCCGGGATCATTGCCGATGCACGTTTTCCTTTTGCCATAGACTTATAGATCAATTCCATATCCTGCCCCAACAACATAGCCTTTTCCTGCTTTGAGAAAAGTTCACGGCTTTCCAGAAAGAAGCCATTCAGTTTTTCAAATACACGGCATTTCTGCTCAAACATTCTGCTGTCATCCGAAGACATCGTTTCAGGGAAAATCCTGTAGATACAGCCGACGTAATTCCCCTTGAACATCCCGCAACCTTTCAGCAAAAGACGCAGCCAGAGGTCGAGGTCTTCCTGCGCTTTTAGAGTCTCGTCAAACCCTCCTGTTGCCATGGCAAGGTCCTTCTTGACAAGAAACGCGTGCACAGGCGCGGGATTAGCCTTGATGAAATACGCGAGGCCTGAATAATTCCCGGGACTTTCAGTGCGCACAAATCTCTTTATCCCTTCAGCTACATAGAGATTTTCATAATCGCAATATGTGAGCCCAGTACCGCTAGACTTCATGTCTTCCATCTGCCTTGATATCAGACTCTCATAAATTAGGTCATCACTGTCCAAAAATTTGACAACCTCACCCTTGCAAAGCCTCAAACCCGCGTTCCTTGCCGCAGCCAGGCCTGAATTCTTCTGGTAATGATAAATAATCCTGCCTGCCTCAACATAAGGCTTTAAAAGGTCCTTTGTATTGTCGGTCGAGCCGTCATCAATGACAATGATCTCCTTGTCAGGATAATCCTGCTTTAACGCGCAGTCCACCGCGTCTAATACAAAAGGAGCGTGATTATAAGTTGGAATTATGATGCTAACCCTAGACATATTTTTTTAAGAATTCGTCTAATAAAACTCTTCAATTTAATAAAAACCTTAGCGGGATTATTAATAGCATAATAAAAGAAACTAGGCCTATACATCCGCCCTGTCTCAACACAAAACACTGCCTTACCAGAATATTTTGCTATTTCTTGCGCTTGCACTTTAGAACTTTCAATAAATAGCCAAGCCCCAGATTCTTCATATACCTTTGTCTTAAAGGCTGCATGGCTACCCGAGGCAATCCTAGTCGCTCTATCTGGAAAATTCATCATTATTAAATTCTTATATTGAATCTTATGCTTTTTTAACCATTCTATTGTAAGATCTCGATACTTTTCCAAACGACAGGTTACAAGCCAACCTATTACCTTGGTAGGCACAAACAATGGTGGAACATCGGATAAAAACTGTTTGTACTGTTCCCCATCATCATTTTCTTGCTCACTTGGATCCCTGCACAATACTCCATCTATATCAACACAGCTAATAGGAAGAACGCTATGGTGCATCAAATTCCATTCAAATACACGAGGCTTATTAACGATCTTATTCCAAAAATCAACCTTACCTTTTCCTTCTGGAGTAATATAAACAACGCCATAGAAAATTTTATGAGGCAAAAGAGCTTTATTTATTCTTTCTCTTGTCTTAGCTATCTCTGTTCCAGCAAACAAACTATCATCTACAATCAAAACTTTTCTTTCTTTTCTCATATCCACTTGAACACAAGAGCGAAGCCCTGAATACATTATCCTTCCTTCACAAAGCCCCTCCACGTCAGTAAGGGGCAGATTAAGATACAAAGCAAGCAGATTTGCAGCAAGAAGCCCACTTCTTGGGATCCCAACCACTACCTCAAAATCCCTTGGTAATTTAGCTATCCATTGTTTAATATCTACATTTAGATCTGCAACGCTACGATAGTTCATACCCCTCCCCAAAAAACTCCAATATATAGCTCGTAAATGCTTCTATCTGTCCTGATAACTATTTTTCTGCAAAGCGTTTAAGGAAATCTTTCTCCCTAATACCATAGTAGAGCCTCAAACCCCTTTGAAGGTAAGAATTACTCCAGAATTCATCAAAATAATTTTCTTTAACAGAGACTGCTGTTTCTATCCATTTGATATCTCTAGATTCAAGAGAGTACTCCCAGACAGAGCGGTTTTTGTGATAGTTATTGCCGAGAAGGATTGTAGGAATTTTTAGAATATGCCCGAGCACCGCTGAATGAAGCCTATTGGCAATGATCACGCGTGAGCGGGCGTGAAGATCAACCCAGTGGTGAAAACTTTGACAATAATTGATAGGATCCAGTTTTAAAGCGAAGGCTCGAACCTTGACAGCCTGGCCTTCGGGGCTTTCCCTGTCCTGCCTGACGGCAAAGAGACAATACCTTTTTTCGGCCTCTTGCCCGATGACAAGGTCAGGGCTTTCCAGATTAAAGGCCGTGTCATGGTCATGTTCAACATGGATATCTGTGCTTGAAAATCCGTCTTTAATGGCTTCATACGAGGCTCTTTCCCTTGTAAAAATGAACAATTGTCGCGCTTTATTGGCTTTCTTAACCTTATTGGTGAGATTTGATAAATAGGGCCTGTTGTCCCAAAAGGTCTGAGGGCCGCTGATAACAATGCTTCCGGGCGTCGAAACTGCTTTTACGAGTATTTCTTCAGGACTGCCTGACCACCAGGTAACAAAACCTCCGCCGCCGTGGATGTATATAACCGTATCTTTAGGCAAGACAGATTTCAAAAATTCTTCATGTGTTAAACTTGTAAAATCCAGGCCTGCGAGGAGTGCTAATTTCTCAGCCCCCTTATAGATCAATTCGTCCCCGTAATTCCCCCCTGGTTTGACAAAAACGAATTTATTCGGCCTGTATCTCTTGAATAAAGAGAATAGTTTTTCTGAAACAACCCTGTTCCCCATGACACTTTTAATATCATTGTATTCGCGTTAATTCGCGTTCAATTATCTGCGATTATCCGCGTTAGATCTGCGTTAATCTGCGTTGGAATAATTCGCGTTAACAATACTATTAGCGACTATTCGCGTTAATTCGCGTCTCTAAGACCGCTGACATACCCCTGACAATTGATAATCCCCCACAGCCACGGCATCGCCCTTGACTCTGAGCTTCCATCCGTGATGGATCCACAAAAGATGTTTGAGCCTGTCTTTGGTAGTAACAACCAAAGACATGTAATACAGCCCGTATTTCAAATTCAGGGATTTGATGAGAATATCCATGCCTTGACTGCCTGTAACAATATCCACGCCCCTGCCGTTGCCGTTGACATCGCTGTTCCATTCGGCGACCAGTTCCCCTGAAGGCTTATGAAAGAAAAGAATGACGGTTGCCTCCTTCTGGCTCACGTCGGAATCCAGCTCGATCTTCAAGGCAACAGGGTCAAAGGAATTCATCACATAGACTTCGCCTTCTTTTTTCGCGTGGATCTCAAAACTCCTGAGCCTTAAGAATGACGTTTTTACAACAGCCTTTTTGCCTGCCTGCAAAGACAGATAAAGATCAATGGTTTCAGCGGGCGAGCCCATAAAAACAGGCTTGGATTTATGAATAAGCATACACCGGTCGCACGCCTTGCCGATAACATCCAGGCTATGAGAAACAATCACGACCCCGCACTGCTGCTTAAGCTTACTGATACGCTCGTAACACTTGGCGCGGAACTGCTCATCGCCCACAGCCAGGACCTCATCCACCAAAAGCACATCCGGTTCGCAATGGGCCGCGATGGCAAATCCCAGACGCACAAACATACCGCTGGAATAATATTTCACAGGGGTCTCAAGGAAATCGCCGATAGCGGCAAAATCCACAATGGTGTCGAATTTTTTGGCCATTTCCTTGCGAGTCATGCCAAGGATGGCGCCGTTCAGATAGATATTCTCCCTTCCGGAAAGGTCGGGATGAAACCCGGCGCCCACGGCAATAAGAGCTCCCACCTTACCCCGCACTTCGACTTTTCCCTTATCCGGCCAGAAAATACCGCTGATCATCTTCAAGATCGTGGTCTTTCCGGAACCGTTGGCCCCTATCAAACCCAGGGTTTCCCCGCGCTTGACCTCAAAAGATACTTCATCCACAGCCCAAAACTCATTTTTACGCAGGCGCTCGGGGTGAGAACTCAGGCCCAGCATATTGCTGGCAATATCCTTGAAACCGTAAACCATGGACTGCTTCAGCAATTTGCAGAATTTCTTGGAAACGCTATCCAGACGAATGACTGTTTCTTGAGCCACGTTACATCCTTTCCGCGACCCTGGTCTCGGTCAGATGGAAAAAAACCAGGGCAATGAAGAAAAAGGCGATTGAACAAACACTGCTGATGATGAATCCATTCATCTCTGTGATATAGCCGCGCGTCATGAGGTCGCGGCCGGCGGAAATGTAATAATACAGGGGATTAAACCTCGTCAATGTCCCCAATAGCCCGGCGCCGGACGTCGCGTAAAGCACCGGCGTCAGGAACATCAAAAACGTCATCAGCACCTGCAGGCCATTGCCGACATCCTTGGCAAAGGCATTGAACAGGGAAAGAAAAAAGCTCAATCCCAGCACCAGAAAGGTCAGGGGTATGATGACAAGAGGAATCAGGAACGCTGCCGGAGAAGGCGTTATTTTGTAAACAAGGAACATGGCCAGGCCCATGCCTAACTGCACAAGAAAAATGATGGTCGGCCTGCCCAAAGACGCCAGAACCAGGGCTTTTTTGGAGAAATTAACGCGCGTGATCATGGGGCCCGCGCTGGCCAGGGCGTTTGCGCCCGCGGTCAGCCCTGCGGAAAATATCTGCCAGAAAGCCATGCCTAAAATGGCGTAAAGCGGATATGGCATGCTGACATCCCCCAAATCAAGCACACCCCCCCGATTCAGGATCATGAATGTGGCAATGCTCAAAAGCGGCATAAAGAACGCCCAGAACACACCCACAAATGACTGCTTATACATCGCGAAGAAATCGCGGCGAAAAAGCTGATACATCAGCCATTTGTTCCATCTGAGCTCATTGGCTATCTCATAAAAAATAGTCTGATAGCCTTTTTTCAGGGAATTATCCGGCACATAAACGACGACTGTGTTGTCCATGAAGCATTCCTTTTAAATTAAAACGCCGATTAAAACTCTAGAGTTTATCCAAGTGAGTTTTTCCCCTGGCTGCCAGCAGGTCGCTTTTGCTGATTTTAAGCATGGCGCAATACTTCTCGACATCCCCGGCAACGGCAGGGTCTTCTTCTGTTTCAGCCTTCTTCAGGGCCTCGCTCCTGCCTAATTGCCCGGCCCGGACCATTGCCGCGTATTTTGTGGTCTTTTCTCCAAAACCCCACTTCTGAACAACCAGGTAATTTTTCAAAGGCGCGAGCGCGCAATCAATGTGGTCGCTGGAGCCGTCTTTTCTCTTCTCCCAACCCAACTCATTGGTTATCGTGTTCTTGATGACATTGTCATCCCATTCCATATAATCGGGCAGGGAAATCTGCCTGCGATAACGTGTCAGGCGGCCCCGTTTGAGTCTGCGCCACAACTTCTGCCATGCTGTTTCTTCAAGAAAATCCCGCATTTCTCTCTTTGATATCACGCCCTCGGCCACAGCCTGAAAAAGTTTATTGCTATAGGAATATATTTTCTTGCCGCGCGATTCTATCTGCGCTGAAAATCCTGAAACGATCAAGGGCGCGTCATATTGCTCAGCAGCGTTATGCACTGTCCTCCAGATGCCCATATCGCAGGGAAAGCAAAATTGTCCTGTTTTCATCAAAAATGCCTGATAAAGCCGTCGCAAGGTCTCAGGGCTGGGGCCATAAGAAGTAAAAGCCACATCCAGCTTCTCGGTGATCCTTTTCATGTTAATAATGGCTTCATACGTCTGAAGCCCATTGATGAAATTCACGGCCAGAACCTTCAAACCGTAAATTTTGCGGCAGACATAGAGGGTGTAGGAACTGTCCTTGCCTCCGCTGAAGGGCACAACGCAGTCATAAGGCTTTTCCTGGCCCCTTGCCCAGTCAAAGATCGAACACAATTCTTTTTCGCACTTCTTGTAATCCTTGTTTCCGTATTTCTCGTCATGCTCTTTGCACTTATGGCAAACGCCCTGTCCATCAAAAACGATATCAGGATACGTTTGCGGCAGAAGGCATTTTGAGCACCTTTTTAACTCTACCATTGTCCCCCTCCCCCTCTTTTATCTCCTTAATGGCTTTGCGCGCTGACTGAATATAGAACCCGTTCTTAAAACGATGCGTTCCTGTAAAATGAAGATAAGAACATTTTTCATAATCGATTCTGGGGTCATCGTAATAGGAGACATACTTTGGATAAGGAAGGATGGCGGAATTCCGGGAATTGGCGATAATGTAATTGGATGTCACCTTTTCCGTTCCCCATTCATGCCATCGCTTGCCTACGATGGCTTCCATTTTTATTGAAAAATCTTCGACTGTCTGCCGGGAAAAAGAACCCCTGGCAAAGCCCGTAAAACAGGCATTAGACCTTGAATACTTCAGATTTTCAAATCCTTCCAGCCTGTCGAAATTTCTCTCCGCCACGACCTCCACATACTCTGAATCCTTTTTTTTCATTTCCGAACAAACATAAGCCATGGGGTATATCTCCTGGCCCAGATATTCCTGCCCAATGGCAAAACTTTTTTGTCCAACGATATGCGCCTCAACTTCCGGCATAGACCCAAGCGCCAGCGAATCCGCGTCAAGCTGAATGACGTAGGAATCGCAAACAAGGTCCGCGATACAAAGGAGTCTTTCCCAGCAGGAACCTTTGGGACATGGGGCTGTCCTGACATCGGCAATATGGATGATCGCCGAAGGCCTGACGTGCGCTTTCAGCAAAGCCATATCCGAAAAAGTCAGGGAACCGTCATTTAAAATCATGATCCTGCCGCGCCGCAGACGATTGTAAAAAGACTTAATGGCAGCCAGATACATCATGACATCCCTGTGGGATATCAGGCTGAAAATGACCAATCCTTCACCGCGGATATCTAAAGCCGGGGTTTTCAGGATTTCTCCGGCCCAAAAACCAAACCATGCTCTGTTAACCGTCTGACGCAAATTATAAAACACCCATCCCCCTTAATTCAGCCTCTGGCTGAATAGACCCTGCGCTTATTTGGAATTGCGCAGGCCTATCCTTTCTGGTTTAACCCCTCACGCCCGGATCTATAGGAGGATTCGGCGCGCCGCTTTTCTGCGGCGGCATATCTTGAAAATGTTTATTTACCCGATGAGGCCCTGACGAAGCTGGATGTGAATAAAGATTTTCAAGATGACTATACAAAAGATCCCTTACGGCCTGCCTCGCCATTCTGATATAGAACCCGTTCTTAAAACGATGCGTTCCTGTAAAATGAAGATAATTACTATCTTCGTAGTCAATTTCTGGTTTTGCATAATAAGAAACATATTGGGGAAAAGGAAGAATAGCGGAACCAGGCGTGTTAGCCACAATGAAATTGGACGTCACTTTCTCCGTTCCCCATTCATGCCAGCGCTTGCCCAAAAGCGATTCCATTCTGGATGAAAAATCCTCAACATCTGTGCGGTCAAAAGACCCTTTGGCAAAACCCGCAAAACAGGCGCTGGACTTGGAATATTTCATGTCCTCAAACCCTTCAAGCTGGTCAAAGTTCATCTCAGCCACATGTTCCACATAATCAGTCCCTTTTTTTCTCATCTCGGAACTGACATAACTCATAGGGTAAATTTCCTGACCTAAAAAGATCTGCCCCAAAGCGAAGCTTCTCTTATTGCGGATATATTCCTCTACTTCAGGCATTTCCTTTATCACTAAAGAATCAGCGTCAAGCTGAAGCACATAGGCGTCAGGAACAAGGTCGGCAATGCATAAGAGGCGTTCCCAACAAGCCCCGCTTGGGCAGGGCCCTGTCCTGACATCAGAAATATGGATAATTTCCCTAGGCCTGACATGTTCCCTGATAAGAGAAAGATCCGTATTTTTAAGTGATCCGTCATTTAAGACTACGATCTTCCCACGGCCCAACTGTCTATACAAAGTTTTAATCGCGATCAAGTACATCATGACATCCCAATGGGAGATCATGCTGAAGATTATCAGTTCACCATCCCTGATAACCAAAGGGGGAGTTCCAAGGACTTCTTTAGTCCAAAGCCCAAACCATGATCTGTTAATAGCTTGCCGGAATCTATAAAGCATGTGTGATCCATATTCTCCCCCTCCCTTCTAATTCAAGAAATTATCTTTTGATAACAACTATTTTAAATAAAAACATTCTTTCCTGTTTCTTCGCTATGACCGGCCTTATGACCATTCTGTATCAACATCGACGATTTCCTATCCTTTATTCACTCTCAACTGCAGCAAGGCCGCCCTCCCTTAAACCTCACAGCTCTTGGCCTCTTGTTTTACGCGGCTGCCGGGCAAAAATGCCTGATGCAACAGGTCTGACCTGAAATCTTCCAGCCTGGCCTCCATCCTCCTTATCCTGTCTAAGTGGATGTTCCGCTTGCTCAAAAAGAACTTTTGCCTGCTCATGATGGTTCTTAACTGCTTCTTCACGAGCCGGGCCTTCATCGCGCGTTTCATCCGGCACAAGAGGCCGTCCTGCCCGCCTTTCCAGGGCGGCCATAAAAATAGCGGGGAATATTTCAAATCCATCGAAGCGCACCAGTCTTCCCATTTGAATCTCAAGATCGACGCCTTTGTCACAACAGGCATCCAGGGAATTCGAAAAGCGTCCGCGACGATCGCCCCATGCAAAGCCTCGGTGATCAGATTTTGCGTGTTCTCCAGAACGGAAAGTACCTTGCCTGTTTCCCAATCCGGATCGATATACCCCATGCCTAAATCCGCGCAGATAGCCTCCCAATCGCAGCATTTCGACTGGCTGATATGAGGCATAAAACTATGGGCAAACGCCTTCTTTTTGTCCGGGATATGACATGTGGGAATCAGGTAAGCGCTATCGGTTATGGCGCGCTCAGCGGATACCCTCAATTGCCTGGCGGACAAAGGGCCTCTTAACCAGTAAATATGCCAGGAATCATCAATAACCGGCGCTTTCCCGTAGCCGACCCCGGAACCCAGGACAATGATTTTTCTGGCCTTCGGGACCCTGCCGTTTAAAATCGTGCCCATTCCGGTTACAAGAACATCAGAATCGTTATCAAAGAGGTTTGGAAAAATCTTATTCCACAACCAGGGATTAAGTTCATCCCCGAAGTTATTCGCCGTCCTGGATTGATAGTAAAAAAGCTTCATGGCTGATTCCCGCCGCAAGGGTTTCTATCTCTCCCCCCGTTAAGACAGAAAACTGATGACTTCTTTTTTTCTGTTAAAATCGTCGCTTAAGCGTTCGATATCGTCTTCTTCCAGGTAAGCGCCGCACTGGACTTCCACGATTTTGAGCGGCTTGTCTGTAGCATTCTCCAGGCGGTGCAGGCCTTTTTTGGGCACATAAATACTCTGGTTGGGGCCGCGAAAACAGGTGTCCCTGTCGATCGTGATCTTGGCCTCTCCTTCCACGACAACCCAGTGTTCGCTTCTTTGGTGGTGCTTTTGCAGGCTCAGCCGCTTGTGCGGGTCTATCTGAACAAGCTTGACCTTGAACCCGTCGCCCATATTGATGACCGAATACAGACCCCAGGGCCTCTTGACGGTCTTGTGGGAAACATGCTCCTGCCTCTTGTTCTGCCGGATCTGTTCGACAACGCTCTTGACTTCTTCGGAACGGTCTTTGTGGCAGATCAGAAGCGCGTCATCGGTATCGACGACAATAACATCTTTGAGCCCGATGGTGGCAACCAGCCTGCCCTTGCCGAAGACCGCGATGTCCTTGGACCCGATATCCACGCAATCATTCTGCAGGACATTGCCGCTCTTGTCCTTGCCGCAGATCTTGCAATACGAAGACCAGGAGCCCAAATCGCTCCAGCCCAGGTCCTGGGCGGGGAAAACAACGACATTCTTTGATTTCTCAAGAACGCCGTAATCCACCGAAATAGGCGCGATCTTGGCCCAGATACGGCTGTCAAAGCTGTTCGGCTGGCTCAAAATCGCGAGCGTCCGGTAGAGCTCAGGCAGATGCGTCTTGATCTCATCCAGAATGACGCCCGCCTTCCAGACAAACATGCCTGAATTCCAAAAATACCTTTTGTCCTTGAAGAATTTTTCGGCTTTTTGCTTATCCGGCTTTTCGACGAATTTCTCAACAGGCAAAGGCTTGCCCTGCCCCGCCCTGCCGGCTGAGGATTTTGTCTTGATGTAACCGTAACCTGTGTGCGCGGACTGCGGCATTATGCCGATGGTCACCAGGCGCTTGTCTGAAGCCGCTTCAGCCGCTTTTTTCAGTATTCCAACCAGCTTTTCGGGCTTTCCGATATGATGGTCAGCCGGAAGAACGGCCATGACCGCCTCCGGGTCTCTCTTGTAGATAAAACCCGCTGCCAGGCCTATGGCCGGGGCCGTATTCTTGCCCTGAGGCTCAAGGATGATGTTGGCGGCCGGGACTTTCAGGCCCGCGACCTGGTGCTGGATCTGAAATTTATACTGTTCATTGCTGATGATATAGATGTTTTCCGGGGGGATCAGGGGCGTGACGCGCTGGATCGTCTGCTGCAGAAGCGAATGGTCGCCCATAAACTGGAGAAACTGCTTGGGCTCCAATTCCCGGCTCAACGGCCAGAAACGGCTGCCTACTCCGCCTGCGAGTATGAGTGCGTACAAGTGATCCATGCTGCTCCTTTTTACCGAGGGACGACCGCTTCGCTCGGACGAAGGACGTTCATCGTCCTTTCGTGCTTTCGATTTTTCGTCTCTCGTGCTTTCGTCCATCGTGATTTCGGAAATAGTCAGCTGATCAGCTAAACAGCTAAGGAGCTGGCCTTGTCTTCATTAACCTGAGCTTTTGCCTTAAAATACTCACATGTCCTGCGCAGGCCGTCTTCAAAACTCACGAGGGGTTTGAAACCGAGCTTTTTGGATATCCTGGAGATGTCCGCGCACGTCCTGAACACATCGCCCGCCCTCACCGGCAGCAATTGCGGGGCTATGTTCTTGCCGAGGATCTTGTTCAGGCTCTCCACCAGCTGAAGGATGGTATTGTCCCTGCCGTTGGCAACGTTAAAGACCTCATGCTTGACGCCCGGGATAGTGGCGGCCAGGATGTTGGCGGAAACCACATTATCAATATAGGTAAAATCGCGGGACTGCTTACCCGTGCCGAAGACGGGCGGCTGCTGGTCGCGCAAAAGGCAATCGATGAATTTGGGGATCACGACCGCGTATTCATCATCCAACGCCTGCTTGGGGCCGAAGACATTGAAATACCTCAGGCACGCCGTCTCCACCCCGAAAAATTCGGAATAGATGCGGCAGTAATATTCACCCGCCAGTTTGCTCAAGGCGTAAGGAGAGATCAAGGCCGGATAAAAATCCTCTTTTTCCGGAAAGCGGTCCACATCCCCGTAAACGGAGCTGGAAGACGCGAAAACAAACCGCATCACTTTCTTCTGCGAGGCCGCCTGCAGCATGTTCAGGGTCCCGCCGATATTGACCTCGTTATAGCTTTCAGGCTCTTTAAGGGATTTGGGGACGGAACGAAGCGCGGCCTGGTGAAGGACATAGTCCATCCCGTCGCAGGCCTTCAAACACGCTTCCTTATCGCGGATATCGCCGCGGATAAGTTCAAATTGGTCAGGCCCTAAGCCTTCGGCAAAGGCGAGGTTCTCTTCTTTGCCTGAGGAAAAATTATCCAGGACGCGCACAAAATTCCCGCTCTGGATGAGCTTTTCAGCGATATTGGAGCCGATAAATCCCGCCCCGCCTGTGATCAAGTATTTTTTCATAGCAATAACTCCCTTTTAGCTTATGGCGTATAGCTTATGGTTGACCGTAAGGACGTTCGGACGTCCGCCGCTTTGGCGGCTTGGACGTAAGGACGTAACATCATTTACAAAAAGATTCCGATTTCTTTTCCATGTTGCTTAACATTGCAAAAATATGCTCGTATTTATCGTCAAATTTCTCAAAAACGGCTTGGTCGATATATCCACATTTTAAAGCGAATTCAAGCCATGTTTGCGTTTCAGCTGCTTCTTGCTCTGCATCAGAGAGTTTATTAACAAAAACGGCAACATAACGTCTTTTTCGCCAACCTTCAGAAAGATTAGAACAAACCGACCTGGAAGACCTGCGAATTTGATCTATCAAAGAATATTTTTCCTCAATAGGAAATTTCTTTGTCAGTTCGAAAATTTCCATTGCTGTATCAAAACCTAATTTATAAACTTCGAGATCTCTTACGCTTTTTGCTTTTGGCAGCATGTTTGTTTTTCTTCGTCCCACGTCCGCACGTCCTAGCCTGCCGCTGCAGGTGAACGTCCTGACGTAAACTTATCAACTTGTCCGTCATCCTTCGGTTGTTACAGCTTCACTACCTTCCCCGAAGGCGACTTAATGGCATTGCGCGTATCGACGATCAGCCTGGCATTCTTGACGACGGCCTGATAATCAAACGCGTCATGGTCCGTAATGATGACGACGCAATCGGCTTTCTTCAAAGCCTCCGGCGTCGGCTTGACGGCCTTCATTTTGAGATGCGTGTTGATGAATGAAGGCACAAAGGGGTCGGCGTAGCTGACTTGGGCGCCCCTGCGGACAAGGCCTTCCATGACTTCAAAGGCCGGGGATTCCCTGTAATCGCTGACGTTCTTTTTGTAGGCGACGCCGAGCACCAGGATACGGCTTCCTTTAATGCTTTTTTCCCTGGTATTCAGGGCCTCGGAGATCTTGGTGATGACGTGTTCCGGCATGGCGCTGTTGATTTGCGCCGCCAGTTCGATCAGGCGGGCCTCAAACCCGTAGGAACGCGCCTTCCAGGAAAGATAAAGCGGGTCTATGGGGATGCAATGGCCGCCCAAGCCCGGACCCGGATAAAAAGCTATGAAGCCGAAAGGCTTCGTCTTGGCCGCGTCGATCACTTCCCAGACATTGATATCCATCTTGTCGCACATCAGGGCCAATTCATTGACCAGGCCGATATTGACCGCGCGAAAGGTGTTTTCAAGGAGCTTGACGGTTTCGGCGACGCGCGTAGATGAGACCGGATGAACGGTATCGACAGCGTGCTCATAGAGGGCCCTGGCCGATTCGGTGCAGGCCGGAGTCACCCCTCCCACCACTTTGGGGATATTGCGCGTCTTAAACGCCTTGTTCGCCGGGTCCACGCGTTCAGGCGAAAAAGCGAGATAAAAATCCTTGCCTGCCTTCAGGCCCCTGGCCTCGAACATCGGCAGCAGCACTTCATCGGTCGTTCCGGGATAAGTCGTGCTTTCCAGGATGATCAGCTGGCCTTTTTTAAGATAACGCGCGATCTGCTCGGCCGATTTGACGATATAGGAAATATCCGGCTCCTTGGTCTTGCGCAAAGGCGTCGGCACGCAAATGTTGATGGTATCGACGTTCATCAGGGCGCTGTAGGCCGTTGTGGCCGACAGGAGCCCCTTGGACACCAACCCCGCGACTTCCGACGTTGGCACATCCTGGATATAGGACTTCTTGTTGTTGATAGCGTCCACTTTGGATTTGTCCAGGTCGATGCCCACAACCTCTATGCCGGCTTTCGCCAACTCGACAGCCAAAGGCAGTCCCACGTAACCAAGGCCGATGACGGCGCTTCTGACCTTCTTTGCTCTGATCTTTTCCGCTAAACTCACATTTCCCCCCTTTTACAAATCAGTTGCAGGCCTGCCATCCCCAGCAGCCTGGGCCCGAAAACAACAACGCCTATAATAAAGGCGTTTACGGCGGCGATAAAAACCCCTCCGGCAGCGATATCCTTGAGCAGTTTGACGTCCGGGTGATATTTGTCGCCATGCACGAAATCCAGAAGCAGCTCAAAGGCCGTATTGGCTGTTTCGGTGATCAAGACAAGAACAATGGCAAAAATGATAAAAATAAATTCCAGCGGCGAAATCTTAAGCAACAGGGACAGCACCACGGCAAAAACCGCGAAAAACAAATGGATCCTCATGTTCTGTTCGCTGCGCACCATGAACCGGATCCCCTCCAGCGCGAGCTTGAAGCTCTGAAACAATGTCCTTCTGTACATTAATTACCTCCAAAAATACTTCTAAATGACCAATCGCAATAATTAAAAATTAAGAATTAAGAATGAAGAATTAAAACACTTTCCTTTTCTTGACATCTGCTGTTTGCATTAAAAAGAAGATTTTATGACATGAAGAGCGAAGAGGTAGGCCTTCCGACAATATCTTTTTTGTTCTTCAATTCTTCATTCTTCATTATTAAATGCTTTTTGCTGTTTGCTGCTTGCCTGCTTGGCCTTGTTCTTCAATTCTTCATTCTTCATTATTAATTCTTAATTCTACTATAAGTACCTGTAAATATATTCCGGTATATGATACTCGATGTTCGTCATGACATAGCCGAGGACCCTGGCCCTGACAGCCCCCAGACGGTCCTGGGCATGAACCACGACACCCCTTTGCGTCCGGCCGGCCTGAAGGACCATGATAACGCCGTCGCACATGGGCCCCAGCACGCCCGCGTCCGTCACCGGGATCACCGGCGGGCAGTCGAATATCACGTAATCATACTTATTCCTGAATTCATTGAGGATTTGCCTGGCCTTCTGCGAAGAAAGGAGTTCCACCGGATTATGGGGCCTGTTGCCGGCCGGAAGAATGTGCAGGTTGTCGATACCGATGTTCAGAAGCGCGTCGTCCGGGCTCGCGCCGTCGGATAAGATATCGGAAAAACCTTTATCGGGCTTGAGCCCCAGGGCCTTGGACAAAGTCCCCTTGCGAAGGTCGGCGTCCACCAGAAGGATGGATTTTTTATTTAAATCCTGCGCGTATGTGATCGCCAGATTGATGGACGTGACGGTTTTGCCTTCTCCGTGTATGGCGCTTGAGATCGCCAGCACTTTGGGCGCGTGAGGCTTTTCCATCGCCAGGAGATTGGTGCGCAAGATCCTGTACTGTTCTGCGACAGGAGAAGATGGATCAAAATAAGCGACAATATGCGGATCGATCTTGGAATCCGCGACCGTACGTATAATATACGGTTTGACCTCTTCTTTTTTCTCAACCCGCTCGATCCTTTTTTCCGCGGCTTTTTTGAGCGCTTCAGTAAACTTACCCATGATTGTCTCCTTAATTTCGCCTTCGGCGAAATTAATCCCGCTGCGTATCACGCAAGGGATAAAGTTATTTTTCCTTAATTACGCCTCAGGCCGGATTAGGCCCTCCGCTATGTGGAATGCGGAGGCCTATCCTTTCTGGATAACCCCGCAGTGTATCTTGAAAATATCCGGATGCCCGTTTGAGCTCTGCGAGAACTGGTCGCAGACAGAAATTTTCAAGATGTTTACACAAGGGGTAATGTTATTTTACCTTTCCTTAAATCGATATCCGGTGGCAAGCGCCGAACCGGACGCACTTTTCACAACAGACCTGTTTCTGGCCTTTTTCCGCCCTGACCCATTTTGTCGAACAGTTATTGAATTCCTGGCACTGCGGACAGCAGACTGTGTCAGGTTCTGTCTCGTCCCCCATGATCTTCAGGTGAAATTCGCTGGCCACTTCTTCCATGATATCCTTGTCCACGGATGAACGTTCATAGACAAACCCGGTCAAAAGGGCGTTGTCGCAGGCGTAATTGATGAGCCTGGGCACGCCGTTGGTAAAGCTATACATCGCTTCAACAGCCTGAGGCGTAAAGATCTGAAGGGCGCCGTTGATGGAGGCCATGGCCAGGCGGTGTTGCACATAACCGAATGTTTCCTCAAGCGTCAGCGGATAGAGGTGGTAATGGACGGCGATCCTCTGTTTGAACTGCTCCAATTCCTTCAGCTTGAGCTTTTCCCTGAGCTGCGGCTGGCCCATCAGGACGATCTGGATGAGCTTATCGGTATCTGTTTCCAGATTGGAAAGCATCCTCACTTCCTCGAGCACCGAAGGCGTCAGATTCTGGGCCTCATCAATAATGAGGATCACGTTGACATCCTCTTCCATTTTCTTCAGGAGATAATCATTAAGCTGGCTCAACAACCTGACCTTGGTCCCCGATTTATAGGGGACTTTCAGATCTTCCAGGATGGCCACCAGGAGCTCCTTGGAGTTCAGGTGGGTGTTGGTGATCATGCAGATCTCGTTGACATCCGTGTTCAATTTCCGAAGCAGGGCCCGGCAGACCGTGGTCTTGCCCGAGCCGATTTCCCCAGTGATGACCACAAACCCCTTTCGCTCCAGGATGGCATAATGCAGGCGGTCGAGCGCCTCGGCGTGAATCGGGCTCGGATAGAAATACTTGGGATCCGGATTGTTATTGAACGGCTTTTCTTTAAGATTATAGAATTGTTCGTACATGTGTCAGTCCTCAGGCCTTAACAATTAAAAATTAAGAATTAAGAATGAAGAATTAAACCCTATTACCTTCTTTGGACCTCTTGACAATGCTTGCCAGGATTTTCTTTAATTCGACCGATTCTCGAATAAGACGTTCTATTTCATCATTTTTGACAATCTCGGCATCCCTTACAAGACGAAGCCAAAGATTAGTCTCTAGCGCTTCTTTGTAAGCTGTTTGCATTTTGTAAACAAAATCATCTTTGCTAAAAGCGCCTTGGGCTTCTTCAATATTAGCAGCCACCGATGTCCCGGAAGCCGCGAGCTGTTTCCCTAGCACAAAAGATGCTGTTTCTCTAGGAAGAAGCCTGACAAACTTTATGACATGAAGAGCGAAGAGGTAAGTCCTTTGGACGATATCTTTTTTGTTCTTCAATTCTTCATTATTAATTCTTAATTTATCTTATGGTTTTTGAAGGAACGAATACAGGCTTGTCACAAGCACCAGCAGCGTGCTGACCACCACAAAAACGGCTGTCTTGAACCGGCTGCGTTCCCGGCTGATCGCGATATCCTCTTCGGTAAGAATCTTGGAAATACCTCCCAAAACGGGCAGCTCAAGGAACTCCTTGGCCTCATCGAGGCCCAGAAGAGAATGGTCCGTGAATTCCAAAAGCAGGATCAATCCCACGCCGAAACACGCGCCCAGGAAGACGCCGATAAAGGCGACCAGGGTCTTGTTCGGCTTGACGGGCTTCAAAGGCAGGCGCGGAGGGTCCAGCACGGTGTAACGGGTCCCCTGTTTGGAGGCTTCCAGCCTTTGCGTGATCTTGGCTGTTTCCAGGCGCTGCAGAAGCATGTTATAGATGGTCTCATTGACCTTGGCATCGCGCGCCATGGTCGCGTCCATCTTGTCCAGCAACAAAAGGTTGTAGAGCTGTTCGTCGGAACCTGTCTTGACGGGATTGATCTTGTCCAGCGGCGTGAGCCCGGCCGTGGAAGAACCGGATTCCAGCTGTTGGGTGACCGTGTCCAGGCGCTGTTTGATCAGGGATTCATAAAGAGGGTTGGTGTTCGGGATAGGCTTGGCCTTCTCCACGTCGAAGTTCTCTTTTTCCAGTTCCGCTTCCTTCTGCGTGATCTGGATCCGCAGGTCTTTGACCATGGGATGCTCTTCCGTCGAATCAATGAGAAGGTCTTTGAGGTTCTCTCTCATCTCGGCGACTTCGGCTTCCTTGATCTTGCGGGCGTAAACCTGGATCTGATCTTTGAGAAAATTGATGGCGATCGAGGATTCCTTTTCCTGAGACTTCATATTCTCCTCGATAAAAATATCGTTGACGGTCTGTACGACCTTCTTGGCTTCCTGGGGCTCTTTGCTGCTGTAGGAAAGTTTGATAAGGCTGGGCCCGCTCATGCGGACAATGATCTTGTTGCGAAGGCTTAACACCAGTTTTTCGTAATCCAGCTGACTTTTGATGTTCCTGGCCAGGTCAAGGCGGTCCACGAGTTGCACGAGGCTGTTCCATCCCAGGATCTGCTCGCGGACGGTCCTCATGCGGCTGGTGAGGTCGCTGGAGACGGCCAGGCCGCTGATCAAAGGATTCAGGGTCTTTTCCTCTTCGATCATGACCACGCTGGACGACTCATACACTTTCGGCAGCAGGGCGCCTGCCACAATGCCGCCGATCAGGCCGACGACAATAGGCACAAGCAGGTACCATTTGCGCCGGAAAAATATCTTCAGATACCTCATGGGCACCTGTGTCGCGTTCATCAATGATTCGTTCATGTTTTTCTCCTTGATCCGCCTCTGGCGGATTAACCCCTCAGTGTATCTTGAAAATATCTGGATGCCCGTCCGAACTCTGTGAGGACTGGCTGCAGAAAGAAATTTTCAAGATGGCTGACACAAGGGGTAATGTCATTTTCCTTTAAATCCGCCTAACGTTATCTTTTCGCCTACCTTAGCTTCAAACAACAATCTTCGTGCTCATACCTTTAAATATTCTGTCCTAAAAACCGCCTGTGCCCGCGCGCCTGAGGCTGTCGGATTGCAAGACAGGCTGGGCGATAGGATTGATGATGCGGGCGATCTTGGCGAAGAGCGTTGCGGGCACGACAAGGACGTCCCCTGGGATCATATCCCTGTCTAAATCCAGCTTACCTTCATATAACAGGGCGTAAAGGTCCACCTTGGATTCCTTGGGCGCGCCTGTCTTGTCGGGGCGGATCAGCTGCGTCCGCCTCATGGAAGCCGACAAAGTCGGCAATCCCGCCTGAACAACCGCTTCGCGCAAAGAGATCTTGTCGGATTTCATGTAATATTTTCCCGGTGCCCCAACCTCGCCGATAACATAAATGACCTTGCTGCGATATTCCAGGATGGTCACGTCCACATCCGGATTAATGATGAATTTCGCGAGGATCTGCGTAATGCGGTCCTTGACTTCCGTTTTGGTCAAGCCGGCGACTTCGATATCCCCGACGAATTTATACTGGATCTTGCCTTCGCCGTTGATGTGATAGCGGCCGCTGAATTCTGTATGCCTCCTGACAATGATCTCCAGGACATCTTCAGGCCCCAGCGTGTAGCGCGTGGGTTCATCAACCTTGGCCACAGGCGCCGGAAGAGGCCTGGTCTTTTGGGCGGGAGTCGCGACACCCGCGGGATCATCGGCCCTGATGAGAAGAACCTCTGAAGGCTTTTCTCCACCATCCTTGACCTGCTGGTCCTGAGGCTGCTGCCCCTGGACAGGGACCTCTTCGACGGGCTGTTCTTCCACGACCTCCAATTCCGAGGCGTTGAGGACGAACCCGAACGACCAAACCGCTAAACAAATGATTATTCCCGCTCTTTTCATGGTGACCATGGCAAATCCCTCCTTGGGATAGCTTTAATAAAAAATCGTTTCTCGAAACGCCTTAAGTTTTCTCAAGTCTTTCTCGTCAAAAACGCGCCAGCCCCGGAAATCGCGTTTGGAACGGCGGACTTTTCCGGCCTTCTCCCAGCGCACGATGGTCTTGGCAGAAACGCCGACCAGCCTGGCTGCCTCCGTAACCGTGAGAAACCCGTTATTCCCATTCGACATGATTGTTCTCCCTGTTATAGCGTAATTAAGGGTATTTGGCTAATAAATTTTTGTCCGATTATGTCTGGGTATGTCCTAGTATGTCCAACTTGTTCCCGGACAGACTAGCATAATCCTATATATGCATCTTCCATGCCAAATGCCTTCTTTTAGGATTATATTTTTTTATTTTATAAGTCTATGTTCTGTGATAGGTTAGAGCGGCAGTTTTTATAAAGGGCGGGGATGGACTCTGGCCCTGTCAGGACCCAGGCAATGAACTGTTGCTTTTTATGCAATAATATAACTTCTTTGTTTTCAAAGGGTTTCAAACCAGGCTAAATAGAAATATCTCTAACTCGTTGCAGGCATGAAAGGATGTGCGAAGCGTAAAACTGTTGTCCTGCCGCAACACTTTCCCGCCTTCCCCCGCTCCCTCCCCACCCCGCCCCTTCACGAGGTCCGCCCCTTCACGAGGTCGAACCTCCTTTGTGCTCAGCCGAGGTCGAACCTCCATTGAGCTTGGAGGAGGTCGAACCTCGATTGTGCTTGGGGGAGGTCGAACCTCGGGACTACGGGCGAACCTCGGGACTACGGGCCTGTGTCAATCAAACATTAAGGGGGCAAGCGACGAGTCGGCTTTATTCATTTCTGAGAATACAAATTTTTCATAACCATTTTTTGAAAAATAGCCAAGGAGGATCTCCGGTGATAGAAACTGATTTTCCTCGGGATCAAGACATTGCCGAAAGCTGGACCACGGGTAAGTCTTGATGAAATGCTTCAGTTTTCTTGGACCATCCTTCTCCCCCTCCGCATAACAATAAAGGTCCCGAGGGTTGAGATGGATATAACGCGAAAGATGCATAAGATAAGAATCATTCTCGATGATCTTACTTTTGAAGGCCCCCTGAAACAACACTCCTGAACGTTCGTACTTTTTATTAAAATACATCGTATAGCCTGTCCCTAACTTCTGCATGAAGAGCGCTATACCCATGTTCTCCCTCTGTTTAAGAAGGAGATGGAAATGATTCGGCATGAGGCAATAACAGACAACATCCACGAGTTTGAGTAAATTAACCGAAGTATCCGAAGCTTCCTCACCTTGAAAGGCATCTATCCCGGGGAAAGATTTGAAGTCTGAATTGAATAATTGCAGATAGCACAAAAAGCGCTTGTAATCCCGTGTGTCCGAGAAAACATCCCTTTTCTCGATGCCTCGGTTATAAATATGGTAATACTCTCCGGTAACACAAGGGGTTCTTTTCATAGACAACTCCTTTTCTTTTGTTGCAGGAATTGTCCGACGGCGGGAAGTTCAAAGCAACACTTTGAACTGAGGGAACATCGAACAAGAGGAAATAGTGAACTTGAAAAGATTATAGCAAGCCAAAGCCAAATTGCAAGAGCCAAATTGCAAGGTCGAACCTTGATTGTGCTCAGCCGAGGTCGAACCTCCTTTGTGCTTAGCCGAGGTCGAACCTCGTTTGTGCTCAGAGGAGGTCGAACCTTGAGTGAGCTTGGGGGAGGTCGAACCTCGGGGTTAGGCGGAACCTCGGGGTTAGGCGATGGGGGAGGTCGAACCTCGGGGTTAGGCGAGAACCTCGGGGTTAGGCGAGTTCGACCATCTTGTCGATGGCGCGGCGGGCCTTGCGGCGGATCTCATCGGAAACCCGCACTTCGGTCTTATTCTCTTCCAAAGACCAGAGGACTTTCTCCAGGGTGGTGCGTTTCATATTAGGGCAGGTGGCGCGCTCGGAGGCGGGATAGAACTTTTTATCAGGATTGTCCTGTTGAAGCCTGTAGATCATGCCGAATTCCGTACCGACGATGAACTCCTTGGCCGGCGAACTTTTGACGTAGGAACACATCCTGCCGGTGGAAAGGGCCTCGTCGGCCAGCTCAATGACTTCCGGCCTGCATTCCGGGTGGACGATGACCTTGGCCCCGGGATACTGCCGTATCTTTTTGATAATGTCTTCGGGAAGGATCTTGACATGCGTCGGGCAATACCCTTCCCAGCTGATCAGCCTCTTGCCTGTTTTCCTGGACACGTAATCCGCCAGGTATTTATCGGGGACAAAAATGATCTCCTCATCTTTGAGTTTGGAGATGATATCCACGGCATTGGTCGAAGTGCAGCAAACATCCAGCTCCGCCTTCACTTCCGCCGGCGTGTTCACGTATCCGACGACAACAGCCTTCGGATGACGCTCCTTGAGCTGACGCACGTCCTCGGCGTCGATCATATTGGCCATCGGGCAGCCGGCCTGGGGGTCGGGGATCAGGATGGTTTTGTCCGGGCAGAGAATCGAAGCCGTCTCGGCCATGAAATACACGCCGCAAAAGACAATGAGCTTCTTGTCCGACTTGGCGGCAATGCGGCTGAGCTCAAGAGAGTCCCCCCTGTAGTCGGCGATATCCTGGACCTCAGGCAACTGATAATTATGAGCGAGGATCACAGCCCCGCGCTTGTTTTTCAACTGTTCGATCTTCTGGATGAGTTCTGTAGACATGGCCTCTCTCTTTTTATGAATTTTCCAGGATTTTGGCCCCGCCCAGGACGATATCCCCCCGATACAACACCACGAACTGGCCCGGGGTTACGGCGGGTTGAGCAACCTCGAATTTCACCTTGATCTTTTTGCCTGTCAGCGGCGTGAGACGCGCGGGGACTTGCGGATGATTATACCGTATTTTGGCTTCCACGCGGGTGATTTTCTTGAAATTCCCCGAGGCAAAACTGTTCAATTCCCCGGCCACAAGGACGCTGCTGAACACCTCTTCCTTCGGCCCGACGATAACGCGGTTATTTTTCTCATCCAACCGGCTGACATACAAAGGATAAGGCGCCGATATCCCCAGGCCTTCCCGCTGGCCGATTGTAAAATGAAAAACGCCTTTGTGGCGGCCAAGAACCTTGCCGGAACGGTCCACGACATCGCCTGAGCGAAAACAGGCCGCGTTCAGGCGCCCTTTTAAAAAAGCCCTGTAATCATTGCCGGGAATAAAACATATCTCCTGGCTTCCGGGTTTCTCGGCGACGGGCAAGCCTTTTTTCCTCGCCACGGCCCTGACCTCTTCCTTGGTCATGCCCCCCAAAGGCAGAAGGACGCGCCTAAGATCAGCCGCGCGGACACAACACAGGAAATAAGACTGATCCTTTTTCCGGTCCACGCCTTTTTTTAAAATCAGGGATGAACCCGATTTTTCCAGACGGGCATAATGGCCTGTGGCCAAATGAGACAGCCCCATCACCCTTGCCTTCGCCAAAAGATGGCCGAATTTCAAATGCTGGTTGCAGCGCACGCAAGGGTTCGGGGTCCGGCCGCTGATATATTCGCTGATAAAATCAAGGACCACCTTCTCTTCAAGCAGGCGGCCGTAGGGAAGCACATAATGGGGGATTTTTAAATCCCGGGCCACGCGGCGCGCGTCCTGGATGCCGGAGGGGCCGCAACAGCCGGGCCTGCGGCCCTTTTCCGCGGCGATATCAAAACACATGGTAACCCCGACGACATCAAACCCCTCTTCTCTCAAAAGAAGGGCCGCTACGGAGGAATCCACCCCGCCGCTCATGGCAACCATCACCTTTTTCTTCATCGTCATTTTTTCCTTACCAGCTGTATTTCACTCCGAATTTCGCGATGCGGCCGGGCTCAGGGATGCCTTCAATCTCCTGGTATTCTGCGTTAAAAAGGTTATCCACCTGGCAAAAAACCTCCCAGTCCCTTTTCGGGCTCCAGGACAAGCGGTCATTGATCAGCGTCCATCCCCTGCGCGCGGGCTTTTTCTTAAAGACGACCTCCGTCCTGTTACGGATGCCGAACGCGAGGGTCATGTCCACACCGAGCACCACAAGATGGTCAAGATAATTCAGCCCGTATTTATAAAGCAGGCCGTCGTCGTCTATCTTTTTACTGACATAGGCGTATCTGAGGTCCGCGGCAAACCGGCCGCCCGGCTCCCACCGACCGTAAAAATTCATACCTCCGGCGAGCGCGCGGCTGATATTGCGCGCCATAAACTTCGCGTCCGACGCGGAGAGTTTGGTAAAATCGATCGTATCCATCTCCCGGCGCAGGAAGGCCGAAAGGGTCACGCGAGTCGTTTTTGTCGGCGAAACCGTCCAGCCGGATTCGATATTGTAGGCCTTTTCCGCCTTGAGGTCCTCATTGCCGTCGGTGGTAGGGTCGCTGTAATAGAGCTCGGTAAACGTGGGGACGCGGATCGTCCTGCCGGCGGTGACGTACCATTCGCTTTCGTTCTCAAAGAGATACTTCCAGGTCAGGCCTCCTGTGGCCTCCGTGCCAAAGGTCGAATAATCGTCCAGCCTTAAGGTCAAATGAAGGCTGGAGGAAGGCGTCATGCGCCAGGAAGGGTCGATATAGACGTCCCAGTGCTCCCGCCGGTGTTTTCCCAGATTATTCGACGTAATGTTTTCATATCCCCAGTCGGCCCCCAGGGCCAGCCGCCATTCTTCCTGAGGGGAATAGGACACGCTGCCCCCGGCCAAAAACGAATCCGTCCTGTGATTGTTAAGGTAAAAATCCGGCCGCGTGATATCCAGCATGAATTTGTCATGGTGCCGCCGGAAATTGACCCTCGGCTCAAAACGCAGACCGCCCGCCGCCTCCAGGACGCCTCGAACATCGAAAAATTTCGTGTTCACCCACTCTTTAGACGGCAGGCCTCTGCCCGGCGTGTAAAAATCATAGGCCCCGAATGCCTTTTCATTGTAACCCGCGTCGAAAAAAAGCGAAGCGCCGTCTTTTTCCCATCGCGAGGAATGAAAAAAGGTGTCGGTCCTAAAATCCGTATCATACCGCCAGCCCCTGGACTGGGCGTTGCCCGCGCTGAAACTGTTCCTGAAAGCCCCCAAGCCGTAGGCAATCCTGCCTTTTTGCTCGGAGGTACCCCTGTCCCCGCCGGAAAAAGACAAAAAACTCCTCTCCTCAACGGGTTTTTTGAGGATAAAATTTATGGCGCCGCCGATGCCGTCGGGGCCGTAGAGGACGGAGGCTGAGGCGGGAATGATCTCCACCCGCTCCACATCCTCCAGATTAAAGAAAAGGTCCAGGTCATGATGAGCGGTCTGGGCGTCATTCACGCGGGCGCCGTTCACCAGGACCAGGACCTGCTGAAACGTGGAGCCGTTCAAGGAAATGTCGGACTTGACCCCATAGGGACCTCTGGATTGCAGGTCCGCGCCGAGATAAGTCAAAAGGTCTTCGGGGGTATTGGCCGGCAGCTTCTCGATCTCTTCCTGCGATAAGACAGCAGTCGTGACCCCATGGGAAGGAGTGGAAGAAAGCGTCTTGCGAACGACAATGCGCTCAAGATCGGCGCCCTGGGCCGAAGCTTTCTTAGGCAAAAAAATCGCGCAAAGACTGATCGCAGCGACAAGACTAAGTCGTCTTTTCTTCATATAAAGGCGACATAGAGCGCAGCTTTTTAACGATTCCGGGGAACGTGTCAAGAAAACGGTCAATTTCCTCTTCTTTCGTAAAACGGCCTATGGTAAGCCTGATGGACCCGTGGCATAATTCATGCGGCTGACCGACGGCCAGAAGCACGTGGGAAGGCTCGAGGTCGCCTGAGGTGCAGGCCGAGCCCGTGGAAGCGGCGAACCCCTGCATGTCCAGGTTCAACAGCATAGACTCCCCTTCAATATACTCGATGGAGAAATTCACGTTGTTCGGCAGCCTTTTCTGCGGATGGCCGTTCAGATAAACGCGGTCGATTCTTTTGGGCAGCTCGGCGATCAGCTTGTCGCGCAAACGCGTCTGCTCCCTCGCCTCATCCTCCATCTTTCGCTCGCAAATCTCAAAGGCCTTGGCCATGCCGACGATCCCGGGCACATTTTCGGTGGAAGCCCGGCGCCGCCTTTCCTGTCCGCCTCCCCGCAGGTAAGGCAGGATCCTCGTGCCTTTCCTGATATAGAGGCAACCGACGCCTTTGGGCCCGTAGAACTTGTGGCCGGAGAGCGACAGGAGATCCACTTGCAGGTCTTCGACATTCACGGGGATGTGGCCGAAGGTCTGCACGGCATCCGTATGAAAATATACGCCTTTGGCCCTGACCAAACGGCCAATCTCGGCGACAGGCTGGATGGTGCCGATCTCATTGTTGGCGTGCATGACGGACACAAGAACCGTCTTCTCGGTCATGGCGGCGGCGATATCCTGGGGGGAAACCATCCCGTATTTGTCAGGAGGGACATAGGTCACCTTGTATCCCTGTTTTTCGAGAAACCTGGCGGGATCAAGGATCGCGTGATGCTCGATGGCTGTGGTTACGACATGATTGCCTTTTTGGGCGTTGGCCCACAAGGTCCCAAAAAGCGCGAAATTGTCCGCTTCCGTGCCGCCGGACGTAAAAACGATCTCCTCCGGTTTAGCCCCAAGCCCTGAAGCGATCTTTTCCCGGGCGGCCTCCACCCCGGCCCTGGCCTCCTGCCCGAAAGAATGAATGCTGGAAGGATTTCCGAAACGGCTGTTGAAATAAGGCCGCATGGCTTCCACCACTTCCGCATCCGTCGGCGTAGTCGCCGCGTAATCAAAATATGTCCTGTCCATGACTCTCCTCTTTGGTCGAGACGAGGTCTCGACCATAAATAGCATCCCCTTTACTTTGGTCGAGACCTCGTCTCGACCAAGGGGGTGTTAAGGTTGCCCATGCGATAACCTTCGATCCTGATGTTTTTATATCCCAACGGCCCGAGCATTTCGCGCAGCCGGCTTTCGGACTTTTTCAATAAAGTCAACTCTTTGCGATCAGCCTCAATCCGAGCCAAAGGCCAGAAATCCCTGACTCTTAAATTCCCCCGGATGCCGAAGGCGTCTTTCACAAGCGCCTCGGCCTTCCCGATCCGCAAAAGACGCTTTTTCGTAATGGCCGAGCCGTAAGGAACACGCGACGCCAGGCACGGCATGGCGGGCTTATTCCAGGATTCAAGCCCCAGCTCCCGCGACGCCTCCCTGATGTCTTCTTTCGTCAAACCCGCTTCCTGAAGGGGCGAACGCACGCCGGCTTCCGCCTTGGCTTTTGCCCCCGGCCTGTAGTCCCGCAGGTCGTCGGCATTGGAACCATCGAGGATGCAACCGAAACCTTGAGTCCCGGCCACCATTTTCAGGCAGCCAAAAAGCTCTTTTTTACAATAGTAACAGCGGTCTTTGGGATTGGCGCGAAAATGCCTGTCGTCCCATTCCCTGGTGCTGATGAAAACATGGCGCGCGCCCAGGGCCTTGGCCGTCTTTTCCGCGCAACGCGCCTCAGCCGGGGTATATGTCTGCGACAAAGCGGTCACAGCCAGGATACGCCCTTTCAAGACACGGCAGCAGACTGCCAGCAAAAAAGAACTGTCCACTCCGCCGGAAAAAGCCACCACCGACGGACCCAGACCCTCAAGATTCTTCTCCAGCCTTTGAATTTTTTGTCTTCGGCTCACAGGCATCTTATTGAATTTTTTCTTAATATCGCATCAGCCTGAATCAGGCGGCCAGGACTTCGGTGATCTCGGGCACCCTCTGTTTCAAAAGCCGTTCAACGCCCATCTTCAGCGTCATCTGCGACATAGGACACGAACCGCAGGCGCCTGTCAACCTGACCGTCACCTTGCCGTCTTCGGTGGCATTGACAAATTCCACATCTCCTCCGTCGGCCTGAAGCATGGGCCGGACTTCCTTCAAGGCTTCCTCGACTTTTTCTTTGAGCGTCGTCATTTTTGGTCTCCTTTTATGAGTTGACTCTCTGGATTTAAATCACGTCGTCGGTCAACCGGCTCCGCGCGCCGGCCGGCCTTTGTTGAAGCTGAATAATGATCGCCTTCATGAAAGCGGGCAGGTCCTGGGGCTTGCGGGCGGTGATCAGGTTTCCGTCCACAACCACTTCTTTATCCACATATCTGGCGCCCGCGTGGATCACATCGTCTTTCACCGCGAAAAAACAGGTCGCCGTCCTTCCTTTGAGAATACCGGCGGAGGCCAGGACCCAGGCCCCGTGACAAATGGACGCCACAACCTTCCCGTCGTCAAACATCTTCCTGACAAAGCGGTTCACCTCGGGATAACGCCTGAGGATATCAGGAGCGTAGCCTCCGGGGACGATGACCGCGTCGAATGATTTTTTCGCGGCCTCCTTGACCGTCATTTCTTCGGGGATTTCATAACCGTGCTTGCTCTTGTAGATCTTGCTGCGGCCTGTGCCGACAGCCACCGTCTGAAACCCTTCTTCCTTCAGGCGCAAATAAGGATACCAGACCTCAAGGTCTTCGTAAATATCTTCAACCAATACGGCTATTGTCTTCATGGATGCACCTCGAACGTTTGAGTAACTGGTCCAGGGTCACTGATCCCAGATAATCTTCAATATGGCCTTTTAAATGGCTCCAGACATCCCTGAGGGCGCAATCATCCGACCCCTTGCATGTCTTGCCGCTCTTGCGCTTGCGGCCGCAGATGATCTCAAAAACCTCACCGCTGACAGCCTGCAGCACGCAAAGCACGCTGATGCGGTCCGGGTCTGTATTCAGCAGATAACCGCCTTTCGCGCCCCTGACGCTTTTGATGAGGCGGCTGCGTTTCAGCTTTAAAAGAAGCTGCTCAAGATAATCCAGGGGCAGGCCTTCCCGGGCGACGATGCGGCTGATGGAAACCGGGCCTGACGGACCGTCCTGCGCGATGCGCATAAGACACTTTAGAGCGTAATCTCCCTGGGTTGTGATCCTCATAGAGGCATTTTAAAATACCTGATAATTCTTGTCAAGTATTTTGGAGAAAAGTAAAGCCCTTAGCAGAGTACTTCTCTCCTAAAGGCTTTAAGTGATTTAAAAATATACGGATAGGAAACTTTGCGGCGCCGCGGCTACTCTTGATCTTCTGAAGGCTTTAGCCTTGAAATGCAGGTTTCAGGGTCTTCTAAGAACTTTTCCGCGCACATTTGACAGCAAAGGTTATAGATCTTGCCGTTATGCTCAACTGTGTATTTCCCCGGTTCGCCAATAGGCAGCCCGGTCACGGGGCAGACGGTATTATTGGCAGCCTCGGGAGTATCCGCGGGCGCCACAACGGGCGTGGCCTCAAGCCGGGCATCCTCATGATGGTGCTGACCTAAGGCAAAACCGGCAGTCGATGCCGTTATCACCAGCGCGAGCAGGAATTTCTTCAACATAACTCCCCCTTCGTTATTTAAGCGGTTTTTTTCAGCAGGCTTTCCTGATGCCAGGAATACAAACACGGCACGACAAACCAGGTGACCATTTCCATGACCATGCCGCCGATGGAAGGAATGGCCATGGGCTGCATGATCTCAGAGCCGGTGCCTTTTAAAAACATGATCGGCAGAAGCGCGACGATCGTCGTCACGGTCGTTATGAAGGCAGGCCGGATCCTTCCCAAACTCGCCTCAACAGTCGCCTCCACAATATCCTGACGGGTCTTGATCCCATTTTTGCGTTTTCTGAAAACGTCGTCGAGATAGGTGGTCATCAGCACACCGTCATCGACGGCGATCCCGAACAGCGCGATAAAACCGACCCAGACCGCCACGGAAAAATTGAAATCCCTGAATACGCTATAGGCGGCCAGAAGCCAGATCCCGCCGGCCAATGTGACGGGGATGGCCGTAAAAATGAACGCCGTTTTTGACAAAGAGCGGAAATTCATATAAATGATCAGGAAATTTATCAGAAGACTGATGGGCAAAAGAAGAAAAATCTTTTTGGTGGAACGGACCTGGTTCTCGAATTGCCCGGACCACTGGATGAAATAACCGGCCGGCAGCTTCAGCTTGTTGTTGACCACCCTGGAGGCCTCTTCGACAAAACCGACCATGTCCCTGCCCCGGACATTCATCAGCACATAGGCGCGCAACAGCCCGTTCTCGGAATTGATCATCGCGGGCCCGGTGACAAAATAAATGTCGGCGACCTGCGAGATAGGGACCTGCGCGCCGGAACTGGTGGGGATCAAGGTCTTTTTGAGAGCCTCCGGGTTGTCCCGCAGCTCCCTCAAGTAACGCACGCGGACGGGATAACGCTCGCGGCCTTCCACGGTCGTCGAGATATTCTCTCCGCCGATGCCCATTTCGATGACATCCTGGACCTGCCGGATGGTCACGCCGTAGCGGGCGATCTGTTCGCGGTCGATGTGGAACTCAAGATACGGTTTTCCGACGATCTTCTCGGAATACAGGTCCGTGGCCCCGGGCACGGTCCGCACAATGTCTTCCACCTGCCGGGCGATCTCCTCGATCTTCTTCAAATCCGGGCCGAAGACCTTGACCCCGACCGAAGTCCGGATGCCAGTGGCCAGCATATCGATCCTGTTTATGATCGGCTGGGTCCAGATATTGGAAACGCCAGGGATCTGCAGGGCCGCGTCCATCTCGCGGATGAGTTTTTCCTTCGTCATCCCCGCGCGCCAGAGCTTTTTGTCCTTAAGCGTGATCGTCGTCTCAAACATCTCCACAGGCGCCGGGTCTGTGGCCGTTTCGGCGCGGCCCACCTTGCCGACAACCATCTCCACCTCGGGGAAAGCGGCGATGATCTTGTCCTGGATCTGGATGACGCGGTAGGCTTCGGTCAAAGAAACCGCCGGGCGCAGGACAGGCATGAACAGGATGGAGCCTTCGTCAAATGCCGGCATGAATTCCCGGCCGATGCGCGGGGCGGCCAAAAACCAGCCGCTCAAAAGAACAAGGATCAGGGCGCCGCCTATCCAGGATTTCGCCCTTTTCGGCAGGATAAAAACCAGCGTCCCGACGGAAACAACAATGAAAATAACAAAGGCGACGGCGCCTTTCGGGATGAGGAAAGGAAGCGACCCGGTAAAAGCCGCCCAGGGCAGAAGCAGGAACGCGGTCCTGTGACCCAGGACCCAGCGTAAAACCTTTTCATACCGGACCTGCAGTTTGTTGACCAAGGGGTTCTCTTCCGGCTTGCGCAGCCTGCCTTTGAGCCCGTAAAGGCACAAAACAGGCGTCAACGTCAAAGCGATGACAACAGAAGCCAGGAGGACAAGGGTTTTGGTCCATGCCAGGGGATGAAACAACTTTCCTTCCTGGGCCTCCAGGGCGAACACAGGCAAAAATGAAACCACCGTCGTCAAAACAGCGGTCAAGACGGCTGAACCGACTTCGGAGGCCGCCGCGTAAATGACCTCCAGCCTCGTCTTGACGCCCCGCAGGATGGCTTCTTTTTCTAAAATGAGGTGCCGATAGGCGTTCTCCGTCATGATGATGCCCATGTCCACGAGAGCGCCGATGGCGATGGCAATGCCCGACAAAGACATGATATTGGAATCGATGCCCAGATAATACATCGCGATAAAGGCGAGCAAAACGGAAAACGGCAGGGCCAGACAAATGATGACGCCGGCAAACACATGGGCCAGAAACGGGATGACCACGGCCATCGTGACAATGATCTCAAGGGTCAGGGCCTCTTTCAATGTGCCGATGGTCCTGTGGATGAGGTCGGTGCGGTCATAAAACGGCACGATCCGCACGCCCTCAGGCAGGCCCTTTTCGATCTCTTTGATCTTTTCTTTGACGCGGTGGATCGTCTGCATGGCGTTCTCGCCGTAACGCATGACAACCACTCCGCCGACGGCCTGCTGTCCATCCTTATCCAGCGCCCCGCGCCGGAATTCCGGCCCCAGATGGACAAACGCGATATTCCTGACCGTGACAGGCACGCCTTTGTCTTCGCCCACGACGATCTTGTTGATGTCTTCGGCGTCCTTGATAAACCCGAGGCCCCGCACGATGAATTCCATACCGCCGGATTCGATGACCTTGGCGCCCACGTCGATATTGGAATCCTTGACCGCCTTCAGGACGTCCTGGAGGCTGATGTTGTAGCTGAGCATCCTGTTGGGGTCCAGGTCGATCTGGTATTGTTTGACGAATCCGCCGACGGTCGCGACCTCAGAGACACCCTTGACGGAATTAAGCTGATAGCGGATAAACCAGTCCTGCAGGCTCCTGAGTTCATCCAGCGTCCGGCCGGGACCTTCCACCGTGTACCAGAAAACCTGGCCTAAGCCCGTGGCATCCGGCGCCAGGACAGGGTTTACGCCCTCAGGCAGGCTCCTGGCGGCAATATTCATACGCTCAAGGACCCTGGACCTGGCCCAGTAATAATCCACGCTGTCTTCGAAGATCAAATAGACTTCTGAAAAGCCGAAGGCGGATGAGGCGCGCACGGTTTTAACACCCGGCACGCCCTGCAAGGTCACGGACAACGGATATGTGACCTGGTCTTCGATGTCCTGGGCTGAACGACCGGGCCAATCCGTATAGACAATGACCTGTTTCTCGCCGATATCAGGAAGGGCGTCGATAGGGATATTGGAAATGGCCCAGGCGCCCCAAAATACGAGGACGCCGTAAATCACGAATACGACCAGGGGTGTTTTTAAACAGTATTTGATGAGGTTATTGATCATAAAAATATTCGGTTTATGAAAACTTTCAATGCTGGTGTTCGGTTGTAATCGGAGCTGATTCTTGAGCAGTCCCTCCTTCGGACTTGAGCTCCTGCGAGCCGCCCCACAATACGGACATTCCGCCTGTGAGCTGGCTTTGGGAATCGATCAGGAAATTCCCCTTGGTCACGATCCTCTCATCCCCCTTCAAACCCTCCAGCACAGGATAAAAAAGGCGCGGCGCGCCATCCACAACAGCCGCGGCCACAGGCCCCACCTTGACCTCTTTGCCTAGAAACGTCCCATTGCCGGCGTCAACATAAACAATTTTGCGCGTGCCCGTATCCAGCACGGCTTCCTGCGGCACAGCCAGCATTTTTCTTGCGCCATCGGGCCCTTCATACAGACTCTGGATCACGACATTCGCGTACATTTCAGGTTTCAGCTTTCTGTCCGGATTGTCGATCTCAAGCCTTACCCTGACGGAGCGCGTTTTCGGATCCAGGACAGGGCTGATGGATTTGATGACGCCCTCAAAAACTTCGCCCGGATAAGCGGTAGTCGTCACTTCGGCCTTTTGCCCCTGTTTGACCCAAGCCAGGTCATATTCAAAGATATCCGCGTAAACCCAGGCCTTGTCCTCAGGAAGGACAAGACTCATCTGCGCTGTTTTGGCGGTTTCCAACGCGTCGATCTCCTGCTCGCTCATTCCCAAAAGTCTCAGCTTAAACCTGGACTTCTCAAGCAAATCCTGGGAACGGGCAATGACATCAGGGTCCGGGCTCTGGCCGACCTTTTGCCGGGTTTCGACAGCCGTCAGAAACTCTTCCTGGGCAATGGCAAGTTCAGGGTCAAAAGCGATCCTGCCGACCGCCCGGATCTCCTTGACCAGGGCACGCTTCTCAACAGGCTCAACAACGACTCCGGCCAACCGGGACTGATCCTGCTTAAGACGCACGCGGCTGACCACGCCTTCTTCCTGAAGGCCCGGCTTTTGCTGTTCTTCATAGACAGGAATATAATCCATGCCCATTTCATCCTTCATGGGAGCAGGAGACGTGACTTGCGGATCCATGGGATTACGGTAGAAAAGCGGCTTTTCTTTTTCCGGGCGGCCGGGATCGACTTTTTGAACCGCCTCTTCCGGCGGAATTTTTTGAAGCTCTTTTTTGCAGACCGGGCAGTGTTTCAGGGCCTCGCCCTTCTGGATAAATGAATGTCCGCCGCAAACGCATTTGGCGTCCTTGTCCCCTTTGTCGCAATGCGGACAATGCCCTTCCTGCTTCATCCCGCATCCGTAATAACCCTCTTGATCCCCAAGGGCTCCGGCAGGGGCCTGTTCTTTTAAAACCGGCACCAGGGGCATCTGACACAAAGGGCATTTGCCGGGGCCGGCCTGCCTGACCTCAGGATGCATACCGCATGTCCAATAATCGATCCCTTCCTTTTTGGAAATATCGTTTGAACCGTGCGGCGCGTTTTGAAAAAATAGCGCGGCCCCGCCGGCCAACAAGAAAAACCCCACGACAGCCCCTATGACCCATCTTTTATTTTTCATGACCCCCGGTCCTTTCGCCGCCCAATTCCCTGCCTGTGGCTTTTTCCAATTCCGCAAAGGCGATTTCCTGTCTGATCAAAATCCTGTAATAATCCAGTTTGAATTCCAGAAGAAGGCGCGTGCTGTCGAGGACATTCAAAAAATCGACCTGGTTCGATTCGTAGCCGCTCAAAGACGCCTTCAAGGTCTGCTCGGCCTGCGGCAGATACGCCGTCCGGTAAAGCGCCAGCAGTTTTCCGGCAGCCTCCAGTTCCGCGTAATTCTCCTTGATCTCCAGGAAGACCGCGTTTTCCTCCTCCTGATAGACGGCTTGCATGCCTTTGAGCTCGGCCTTCATCTCCTTAACGTTAAAATTCTGCTTCTGCCAGAACCAGAGAGGCAACGTCACGCCGACCATGCCCGCCCATTCTTTCAGGCGGCTATCGCGCTCCATCCGCTCATATCGGATCATAAAATCGGGAAGATATTCCTGCTTGGCCAGGGCCACCATTTTTTTGGCGCGGTCAACCGCGAGGCGGTAACCCGCCAGCTCCTGGCGATGCTCCCTGCCCAGTTCGTTCAATTTCGCCAACTCGGGAAATTTCGCGGGCCTCTCACGGACAGCCACACTGCCCCTCTCAAGGCTCGGGTCCCGGTTCAAAACCGTATTGAGCCTGGCCTGCAGGACCTGCCGCCTCTGCTCCAAGAGGACCAGCTCATTATCCATCTTGGCGATCTCGACCTGGGCCTTCAAAACATCCTGCTGGCTGCTCTTGCCCACGGAATACCGCGACGAAGCGCTTTTGTTCAATTGTTCCAGAAGCAGTTTATTCTCCCTGATGATCTCAATGGTCTTATAGATCAGGGCGAGTTCGGCATAAAGGGTCTTGACCTCGGAGATCACCGCGTTCTTTTTTTCCAGATATTGCGCGTAAACGATCTGCGCTTCTTTGGAGGCGATCTGGCCTCTCAACAATAACTTTGTGGGAAACGGAAATTCCTGGGTAACGCCGTAAACGCGCATGGCCCCGGGGTTTTCGCTGTCGCTGTTGACCATGCGGGGGATCATCCGGTCGTATTTATAATCAAACCGGGGATCTTCGAGGCTGCTGGCCTGCGGAATCCTGGCTTTGGCGGCCTCATACCGCGCCTGCGCGGCCAGGATCCTCGGATTGCGTTCCAGGGCTTCATCGATCAGGTCCTGAAGCGTGGCCTCAACAGCCAGGGCGCTGCCCGAAAGCAGGAACAGCCCGAGCAAAGACATGAATGTTTTTTTCATATCATCTCCTGAATTTACGGATCAACCCCAGGACCTCTTTGATCTTGCAGTCCTTGTCCGCCGCCTCGCCTTTCCTGAATGAGGTCGCCACGCACCCCTGCAGATGCTTTTCCAGGATGCGGTCTTCGACGGTTTCAATGGCGCCGGTAACGGCGTGCAGCTGGGTCAGGATATCGACGCAATACCGCTCTTCTTCGATCATGCGGATGACGCCGCGGATCTGGCCTTCTATCTTTTTAAGATTGGAGATTTGTTCCTGGTGGACGGCGGGCTTGTCTGACATTCAAAACCTCCTTTGGCATATACCCCCTACTGGTATAGAGTATATGTCAGGTTCCCCTGTTTGTCAAGGGCGGAGGCACGCGAGGAGTTTGCAGGGTTTTAAAAACGCATGAGACAGTCTTTGGCGGCTTTGCACCAATAAATACAGGAATCCTTTTCGGAATAAACCGCGTCCTTCTTGCAGGACGGGCACCTGCGTTTCGGCTCATCGGAAAAAAACTCGATTTCCGCGCCGCAATGCAGGCATTTCATATAACGGACCTTTAAGCCCTTGTCCCTGCCGGGACAGTTGGTGAACATGTTTTCTATTCCCTGTGGAAGGCGCCTTAAATCAGATATTTCTTCGTTTCTTCGTCGCTAAAAGGCGCGACCATGAGAGCGGTTGTCTTTTCTCTGTGCCTGACGCCCACATTCACGCGGTCCGACGTCTTGGCGGCGTCAAAATACCGCGCGACGAGGCGGGCGGCCATTTCCAGGTCGCCTGGGGCTGAAAAATCTCCTCTGGCCAGGCCCGAAGCCCCTGCCCCGTCATCAGCCGGAAAAAAGAGATGGTCTTCGGAGGAAGCCAGTTCTTCCAACCTCTCATTCTCATGCTGGTTCTTGCCGATGACAAGCTTGCGCTTCTCATCCAGGCGGAAATACCGGCCGTGGTTCAAAAGCTGGACATCTTCCATGGTCAATTCATTATGGTCGATCAAATCCTTGATGCGCTTTGAAAAGGCCGGGTCTGTGAGCAAACAGCCCCCTGCCGGACAGGGATAATCCTTAATATTATAATCCTGCGCCATCTGCATCTGCGTCCGCCGGCCCCTTCCGCTGATATCCAGGAGCTTTTGGCGGTCCAGCCAGCCCTTTTCTTCGGGGATCGTCGGATCCAGGAGCTTGGCGGACAAAGGCCGCACAACAAGGCCCTTGACCCCGGCTTCCTTTTCAATGATATGCATGGCGTCCCTGCGCTGGGACATGGGCCTTTGGCCCAGCACTTCCCCGGTGATCAAAAACTGAGCCCCCTGCTCTTCCATCAGTTCGCGGGCTTTTTTGAGCATAAGCACGCGGCAGTCGATGCAGGGATTGATATGGCTGCCGTAACCATGCTTGGGCTTTTTAAGGACTTCCAGGAATTCCCTGGTCATATTGACGATCTTCAGCGGGATCGCCAATTCCTTGGCGACAAAAACGGCTTCATGGCGGCAGCCCTTGGAATGGTCCTGCCCGGGCCTCTTGCGGTCACAGCGGCAGAAAGGAGAAACAAAATTGGCGGCAATGACTTCGACCCCCTGGTCGATGATAACTTTTGTCGCCAGGGTGCTGTCCAATCCTCCGGAAATGAGTGAAATGGCTTTGATTTTCATTATCAACAGCTGGCTGGTGATCAGCTCTTTAGTAACGTTCTCATGAGTTTGTTTCCATTCTTCATTCTTAACTCTTTATAATATGATATTCAACAGGCCGCCGGCGATCAAGGTCGCGGCAATCATGATGCCGGTTGAGGCGAGAAGATATTTCCATCCCATCTCTTTGAAAAAAATGATGAACGTGGCGATGCAGGGAAACGACATGGACAAAACAACGCAGGCGATAATGGTCTGTTTAAGGTCCAGGTTCAAAGGAATCAGGAGCCCCGCGGCGATGTCTTTGCGCAAAAAACCTATCAATAAAGGAAAGATGGCCGTATTCGGAAGGCCGAGCACGGTCTTCATCACAGGCTCAAAAACGCGGCTGACGACATTGAGAATCTCAAAATAATACATCAGATTGACAATCAGCACGCCGAGAATGACAAAAGGAAACGCGTCGACAATGAATTCTTTGACGCGAAGCCAGAGTTTGACGAACACGACATTTAACGGCGGAAACCGGTAGGGCGGGATCTCCAGCACAAGCTCCGGGCTATAGCCTTTCATGACCTTGTTCAAAACGAACCCGATGACGACCCAGGCCAAAAACAGGGTCATAAATACGATGATCAGAGGCCTGATGCCCCAGGGCCCGGTGAGCTTGATCAGCATGGCCTGCAGGGCCGCGCATGGCACGGCAATAGAAATCAGCGTCGAGGCGATGAACCGCTCGCGGGTGCTCTCCAAAACGCGCGTGGCCATGATGCCGGGCACATTGCATCCGAATCCCAAAAGCACGGGAATAATGGCGAAACCGTGAAGCCCGACCTTGTGCATAAGCCCGTCCAAAAGCAGGGCAAACCTGGGAAGATATCCGATGTCCTCGATGATGCCCAGGACAAGATAAAAGGCGATGATATAGGGCAGGACCATGGCGAATTCCACATATGGCGCCGTCGTCAGGACGCCGAGGGAATCCCTGAATTCGATTTTCCCGGAAACGAGTTCTCCGATCAGGATATGGTGGATCAAACTGCCTGGTTGAAGGACAGCGCTGAGCTTCCCGATCAGAGGGCCATAAACATGGCTGAAAAACGGATCGAACACATACTGGATCAGGCCTTCGCCGATAAACCGCACGGTTTTAAACACCGCGTAAATGACGGCCGCGCCGATCAAAAGGCCCGTGAAAGGCCTGATGGAAAGGTCTTCCATCATTTCCCTCAAGGTATGATGCCTGTGGGTCAAAAGCTGCACCTCGGCGATGATCTTGCCCACCGCCTGCCAAAGTTCTTCGTGCGAACGCCTTTTGGGAGAAATTCCAGGGGCGCCCTCCAGCAGGCGCTCCCTCAAGACCTTGACGCCCAGGCCCGTGACCGCGCAGGTGGATATCACGGGGACCCCCAGGAGCTCTTCCATCTTCTGCGCGTTGATCGCGATGCCGCGATGCTTGATGTCGTCGCACATGTTCAGGATAACGACCACAGGATAACCCCTGTCGATCAAATCCAGGGTCAAGTGAAGGTTACGCTCCAGATTGGTCGCGTCAATGATGTTGAGAATGATACAGTCCCGCTCTTTTTCACATGTGCGGCCCAGGAATTCACAGGTCACTTCCTCGGCCTTTGATGTGGGCTCAAGGCTGTAGGTGCCGGGCATGTCGATGACCTCATAGCGCTCCCCGGCCAAGTCCATAAAACCCTGCCGGTATTCCACGGTTGTGCCGGGATAATTGGAGGTCACGACCTGAATGCCGGTCAGGCGGGCGAAAATGACGCTTTTTCCGACGTTTGGATTACCGATGAGGAGGATCTTTTTCATGTTTTGGAGGGAGATTCCGGGAGAACCTCGACGATCACCTTTTCCGCCATGCCGTGCCCCAGGGCCAGGACCGTATGGCCGGCGCGGACCGTCACAGGGCCCTTGAGAACAAACGAATTCAATTTCGTAATCTGGATACCGGGCCTCAACCCCATCATGGAAAGCTTGTGGCCCAGGGAGCGGCCGCCCGTAATTTCCACCACCCGCGCTTTCAAACCTTTCTTGAGTTTCGTCAGAGGAGATTTATGCATGCACTTAGATTATAGAAGAAGGGGAGATTAGTCAAGGGACAATATGCTTTCAGAGGGCTCAAATCCACCCTTTTAGCCTCGGCCCTGGATAAGACGACGCTGGGCCTCCCTCTCGGAGCGGCCGCGCGCCACATAAAGAGGCTTGCCTGTTTCCACGTCCAGCCCTGTGTAATACATGACGCTGGAGCGCGTCATGGGCAGGGGGATAAAATCCTGGACCTGGCGCGGCGTATATCCCAAGGTCCTTGTGTAAGCTGCCAGCTCCCCGGCCTCCTTCGGCCCGCACCCGGGATGGGCCGTCACAAAATATTGCGCCAGATACTGGTCCTTCTTCAGTTTTCGGCAGGTCTTTTGATAAAGGGCTCTAAATCTCTTATAAACCTCAAAAGGCGGCTTACGCATAAGCCGTAAAACCGCGTTGGAAACATGTTCCGGGGCTATTTTCAGCTGCCCGCCGACATAGTGCCGGCAAAGATCCTCAAAATACTTTTTTGCCGACGGGTCCAGGAGAAGATCAAAGCGGACGCCGCTCTGGATATTGACCTTCTTCACGCCCCGGCATGTCCGCACAGCCTCGAGCATAACGGCCTGCCTGTCAAAATCGATGCGCAGGTTCTCACACACCCGCGGCCACAGACAATCCTGGCGCTCGCAGCGATAATTGAGGCGGCAGACGGCCCCATACATATTGGCTGTCGGGCCGCCCACGTCGGAAATAACGCCCTTGAATCTTTTGTCCGCGGCGAGCGCGCGGGCCTCTTTAACGATCGACTCCGCGCTTCGGCTCTGGATGATACGGCCCTGATGAAGGGACAGGGAGCAAAAAGAGCAACTTGCCGAACAGCCCCTGTGGCTGACAATCGAGGCCTCAACCGTTTTCAAAGCGGGCAAACCGCCGAACCGTTCGCAGGCAGGATGGGCTCGGCGGGTAAAACGCAGGCCGTAGAGCTCATCCATTTCTTTTCCGGATAACGGCACAGCCGGCGGCCACTGAAGACAAAAGCGGGTGTCTGTTTTCTGAACAAGCGGGGAGGCCGTGTAGGGATTGGCATGACTGCTGTAAATCCGGAATGCCTCCAGGAATTTTTTCTTGTCCTTTTTTACCTCTTCAAAAGAAGGCAGTATCCGCGCGTTTTCGGGCGCGGTTTTGGAAGCGATGACCGTGCCCCGTATGCCGCCCAGGTCCGCGCCCGGTCCCCCGTGTTGAAGGCGGCCGGCGATCTCACAAACCTGCCTCTCCGCCATTCCGTAAACCAGCAGGTCCGCCTTGGCGTCAAACAGCAGGGACCGCCGCACAGAGTCCGTCCAGAAATCATAATAACTCAGCCGCCTGAGCGAAGCCTCCAGGCCTCCCAGGATGACAGGCACGCCGCCGAAAAGCTGGCGCAGTTTCAGGGTATAGACGATGCTGGGCAGCTTCGGCCGCAGGCCGGGCGCTCCGCCGGGCGAATACTTGTCTTCTTTGCGCAGATGCAGATAAGGGGTGTAAAGCGCGAGCATCGAATCCAGATTCCCGGCGGTGACTCCGAAAAAAAGGCGCGGCGCGCCCAATTTCAAAAAATCCTCGTTGCTCCTCCAGTCCGGCTGTGCGATGATGCCGACCCTGTAGCCCTTTGACTCCAGAAGCCTGGACAACAGGGCCACGCCAAAGCTCGGATGATCGCAATAGGCGTCCGCCGTAACAAAGATCACGTCGCAGGAATCCCATCCGCGCTCGCGCATATCTTGCTTATTGACCGGCAACAATGAATGCATAGCCTTAGTATTATATCACACGGAAAACAAAAAACCCTCCGGCTGGGGGCGCGCTTTGAACAGCGCCAAGCCGGAGGGTTGTTTTGCAAAAAACGCTTATTTGAACAAGGTATTGGCAATAACAAACGAAGCGAACACGATCGAAACCATGGACATGAGCTTGATCAGGATATTCAGGGAAGGCCCTGACGTATCCTTGAAAGGGTCACCCACGGTATCGCCAACCACAGCGGCCTTATGGGCAAAAGACCCCTTGCCGCCATGGTGCCCTTCTTCGATATATTTCTTGGCGTTGTCCCAGCATCCGCCGGAGTTGGCCATCATGATGGCCAGAACAAACCCGGTGACGGTCGCGCCCACGAGAAGACCGGCCTGAGCCTCCACGCCGACAAGAATTCCGACGGCAATGGGAGAAACGATGGCGACCATGGCCGGCAGGATCATTTCCTTCTGCGCGGCTTTTGTGGCGATCATAACGCAACCGGCGTAATCCGGTTTGGCCTTGCCTTCCATAAGCCCGACGATTTCCTTGAACTGTCTGCGCACCTCCACGACGATCCCGGAGGCGGCCCTGCCCACAGCCTGCATGGTGAACGCGCAGAACGCGAACGGCAGCATGCCGCCGATGAACAAGCCGATCAAAATGCGCGGATTCATCAAGGACAAGTCCAGCGTCTTTCCGGCCACGATGACCTGGTCATTGAACGCCGCGATCAGGGCCAGGGCCGTCAAGGCCGCAGAGCCGATGGCAAATCCTTTGCCGGTGGCGGCGGTGGTATTGCCCAGCGAATCCAGGGCGTCCGTCCTTTTGCGCACGCTGGGGTCCAGTTTGGACATTTCCGCGTTTCCGCCGGCGTTATCGGCGATAGGGCCGTAAGCGTCGGTGGCAAGCGTGATCCCCAAGGTCGATAACATCCCCACGGCGGATATGCCGACGCCATAGAGACCCGCGTTGAAATTCGTCGCGCCTCCGGAGAGATAATAGCTGGCCAGAACAGCGACACAGACGACAATGATGGGAATGGCCGTGGACAGCATGCCGACCGCCATGCCGCCGATGATAACGGTCGCCGGTCCCGTCAGGGAGGCGTCCGCCACCTTTCTTGTCGGGCTATAACCGCTGGAGGTGTAATATTCCGTGGAGATCCCCAGAAGCACGCCGGCAATAAGGCCGGAGAGGATTGCCCAGTAAACGCCCATGTTCTGGGGGCCTAAGGCGTATTTTACCAAAGGATAGGACGCGATCAGGATCAGAAAAGCGCTCACGAAGATCCCTTTTCTTAAAGCCCACAAAAGAGAGGCCTGCGAAGCGTCCTCCCTGCTCTTGACAAAGAAAGTGCCGATGATCGAAGCCAGAACACCGACAGAAGCCATAACCATAGGAACTGTCACACCGCCCACACCCAGGCCCGCGGCCACGCCCAAGGCGCTTGTGGCCACAATGGAGCCCACGTAGGATTCATAAAGATCGGCGCCCATGCCCGCCACATCACCCACGTTATCGCCCACGTTATCGGCGATGACAGCCGGATTGCGGGGGTCATCTTCGGGGATACCTGCCTCCACCTTACCAACCAGGTCCGCCCCGACGTCGGCAGCCTTGGTGAAAATTCCTCCGCCCACCCTGGCAAACAGCGCCTGGGAGCTTGCGCCCATGCCGAAACACAGCATGGTGGACGTAATGACCTTGATCTTATCCATTCCTTCCGGCAAGGGGTGCGTCGAATACCACCAATCCAGGCCGAAATACCAGACGCTCAAATCCAGAAGTCCGAACCCAACGACCAGAAGGCCCATGACAGCGCCGCCGGAAAATGCCACGCGCAAACCGCTGTTGAGGCTTTTCTGCGCGGCGAAAGTCGTGCGCGCGCTGGCGTTCGTCGCCATCTTCATGCCGAGAAAACCGCAAAGGCCGGAGAAAAGCCCGCCGGATAAAAAGGCGTAGGGAACAGCGGCAGGCAGATGGCCGGAACGGACCAAAAACAGAAGAATCACGAAAACAACGCCGAAAAACGCCGCCACGATCGTGTATTGACGCTTCAGATAAGCGGCCGCGCCTTCCTTAACAGCCTGGGCAATCTCGCGCATGCGCGGCGTTCCCTCATCTGTCTTCATGATCGTGACAGCCAGGTATCCCGCGAAGGCCAGGGCCAGGACAGAACCTATTGGAGCCAAATACAACAGATTAAACATCTTCCCCCCTTCTTTCTTTCAAGTGATGTTAAACAAAGCGGATATTTTAGAAAAATCCGCGCCGCGACAAAAGGTATTTTTCCAGTTTCATGACCCGAAATAAGTCCTCACTATAATACAGGAGGCTTTTTTTGGCAAGGGTTTTCGAGAAGGCTCAAAACACAAGGAACGCTTTTATTCATTAATAAGAGCCTTTAAAAAACACCCAGCCAGAGCGCGGCGCCCAGGCCCAAAAACACAGCCGCCATCGCGATCTTGATCAACCCCAGATGTTTCCTGGCGAAAACCTCAAAATCTTTGGACGTCGTCCCTAACAAGGCCAGGGCCAGGACAGCCAAAAGCGGCAAAATGAACATGAGATTATAAAGAAGAAGATAAAACAGGGCCCTGGAACGCAGGGTCCCCTCTTTCAGAACGATAACGATCGTGGGCAGATAAAGCTGTCCTGTGCAGACGGCCTCCAGCAGAGAGATCAGAAATCCGACGAAAAAGGCGCTTCCCAGAAGCGCTCCCAGGGCCTTCTTTCTGTCCGCGGGGTCCTGACGGTAATACCGGCCCACAACCGCGTGGATCCTGTTTTTTATGCTTTGCGGCAGCTGCAGGGCCATATCATCCGTGCGGCCCGTCTTCTTGTAAAGGATATAGTCGCGGACAGCCAATATTCCCAGAAAAACGCTCAAGCCCCCGACAATAAAATAGAGGGTTTTCGAAAGCCAGAAGAACGCGCTCAGGCAGTAAAAGGCCTTGAACAATCCCAGGCCTATGGCCAGATACGTCGCGAACACCGCCAGGATATAGGCCGCGCCGATCAAAAACATTTCCCGGCGCTTGTAGCCCATGATGCTCAGGAAAGAAATAAAAAACACGATCACGGTGAAAGCGCAGGGATTCACGCCGTCAATAAGGCCGGCCCCGATGACAGCGAATGGGCCGAAGGACTTGAAATGCTCAAGGATATTGATCCCGCGCGAGACAGGAACAGGACATTCCTGAACCAAGGCCAATTCCTCTTCGATGACCTTATCCAGGCTGTCTACGTTCTTGGCCAGGCCCACCAGGACCCTGCGCCCCACGACGACCGTGGGTGTGCCGATGGGTTTGCCCAGGTCCTTTTCCAGCTGGAGATACGTCTCATAATGCTCTTTGTCGCCGATGTCTAAAAATACCCATTCCACGCGGCTGCCGTATTTCTGGCGAAGCCCCGGCAAAACATCATGCTTAAGCTTGGCGCAGGCCAGGCAATGGATCTGATGGAACACGCGGACCTCAAGCGGATTTCCCGCGGCATCTTCCTGACCCCGCGCGTCCAAGGGCCGGAAAAAAGACAGGAATAAAACAGCCAGGACAACCGCGATTTTTATTTTCAAACCTGTGAATTTTAGCATGATATGTTCCTTTTTTTAAAGCCCGGCGCGCTGTTTACAGGGTCTTTTTTTCAGGCAAAGCCAGCCGGGACGTCACCTCTTCCATGAGGTCCTCCATCGTCACGATCCCCACGGGTTCAGGGCCTTTGAAGACCGCGGCCATGCTTTCCTTGCGCGGCTGCATTTTTGAAAAAACCTTATCCAGGCTTTCCTCCTGCTCCACGCGCACCAAGGGACGGATCACGGAACGCCAATCGTCGGGAACGGCATAAAACAGGTCGTAGATATTGATCATTCCTTTCAATTCGCGGCCTTCAAACACCGGAAACCGCGTGAAGCGCGCCGTCCTCATCTTTTGCCTGAGCGTTCCCATATCCTCGGAGACATCAAACCGGGCGGCCTCTCTGAGAGGGACCATGACATCCGCGGCCTTGGTGAGGGTCATGTCAAAAATCTTGTCAATCGCCTCTTTTTCCCGCGGCTCGAGGATCCCTTCGCAGGAAATATCCTTGATCAGGCACTTGATCTCATCCTTCGTCAGGAAAGGGTTCTTCTTGACGCCTCCGGGATTGATGATCCCCGCGACGGAACGGGCCACCAGCGTGAAAAACGCCACCAGGGGCGTCAGGAGCCTGGAGAAAAAAACCAGAAAGCCCGCCAGGGACAAAACAGCCCTGTTGGCCCTGTATCGCGCCACTGTCTTGGAGAGGAGTTCGGCGAAAATAAAAGAAATGGGGGTCATGACAACCGTCGTCAATAACGCCTCGTAAGAGGGTTTGAACCGGGCGAACAGGGCCGTGGCGCAGGCGCTGGAGACAACGACGGACAGATTCGTGCCGACGAGCGTGGTCACCAGAAGGCGTTCGGGTTTCTTGAGGATGTCATGGACGAGCAGGGCCTTTTTATTTTTTTTCTCGATCAGATGCATCAGCTTCAGGAAATTGACGGAAATAAAAGCGGTTTCGGCCCCCGCGAAAAAAGCCTCGGCGGCCACGGCCAGAAGGATCAAAAAAATCAAAAGGATCATATCCATTTTTTCACCAAAACGCTCTTGATCCGCCGGCCCACGAGTTTTTCAACCGTGTATTCGCCTTCCGGCGTCTGAAGCCTCTCCCCTTCCAGAGGAATCTTGCCGAAAATGTCCAGGATGAAACCCGCCATGGTCTTATAGGCGCCTTCTTTGACATGGAGCCCGCACTCGGCCTCCACCTGTTCGACCGGCGTTTTTCCGCTGATGCGGTACATCTGATCGCCCAGGGACTCGATGAGTTTTTCCGGAGCCTCAAACTCATCATGGATCTCCCCGAAGATCTCCTCCAGGATATCCTCCAGCGTCACCAGGCCCGCGGTGCCGCCGTATTCATCCACCACGATAGCGATCCTGGCATTCTGTTTATAAAGGTCCTTGATCAATTCATGAATGTGTTTTGTCGCCGGAATGAATAAGACCGGTTTGACGAGTTCCTGCAGGGGTTTTTCGTTTTCCAAAAACAGATCTTTGGCGTGAAGGACGCCGGTCACGTTATCCAGGGAATCCTTATACACGGGAAATTTTGAATGCTGCGTGATCCTGGCGAATTCCAGGACGCGCTGCCTTTCCCAGCTGGCTGAGACCGCCTTGACATCGGTGCGGGGGATCATGATTTCGTGCGCCATCGTCGTCGTCAATTCCAGGATCGAAACAACCCTCTCTTTTTCACTCTTGGCAACGACCCCGTGACGATGGCCCACTTCCATGACAGTCCTGAATTCCTCTTCGGTGAGCGTCGGCTCCTTTTTGGGCTGTAAATCCAGCCAGGAAATGATGCCGTCGCAGGTCCTGGTCGAAAAAAGCAGGAAGGGCCGGAAGAACCGTTCAAAAAAATACAGGGGCCTGGCAAAAAGAGAGGCAACGCGTTCGTTGTTATTGATGGCGATCGTCTTGGGCGTGACTTCCCCGAACAACAGAAGAACGAATGTTGTCACGCCGACGGAAATACTGACACCCTTGGCGCCGAAGATATCCAGCAGGACGGATGTGATAAGAGCGGAAATTGCGATATTGACCAGGGTATTGCCTGCCAAAATGGTTGTCAGGCAGCGCAAAGGGTTTTCCATCAGGGCCAGGATGGCCGTCGTATTTTTTCCTTCCTGGGCGAGCCTTTTCAGTTTGATCGAATCCAGGGAAAACAGGGCGGTCTCAGAGGCGGAAAAAAAGGCCGAAAAGGACAAAAAAACAGCCAGGAGGATGAATTTCAGTATGAGGAATTCGTTTGCCATGAAATTAGCGGAGACGGAAACTGAGCTCAAGCAGCGTCCCGACCAAAAAAGACTTCAAAAAAATCAGGATCAGGATCGCGATCAAAGGAGAAACATCGATACCGAAACGGAAGGCCGGAGGCAGGGCCCTGCGAATTGGCTGCAAGACGGGCTCTGTGACCGCCTGCAGGAATTGAACAATGGGATTCAAGGGGTCCGGGCTTACCCAGGAAACCAGGGCCCGGATGATGATGACCCAGGAATACGCCGTCAAAACGATATTGAGGACCTGCGCGGCAGAAGACAGAAAATTCGCGAGAACAAACACAAAGCCTCCTTTAATAAACTGGAAAATTATAGTTCTTTGAGTTCTTTGAGTTTATAGAGTTTGTTGAGTTGTGGGTTAAGTGAAAACTCAATGAACTCAATAACTCAAGAAACTCAATAACTCAATAACGCAACAAACTCAGTCTCTGAAAATTATAGTTTTTTGAGTTTTTTGAGCTTGTAGAGTTTGTTGAGTTGTGGGTTAAGTGAAAACTCAATGAACCCAACGAACTCAATAACGCAACAAACTCAGTTTTTTGAGTTTTTTGAGTTTGTAGAGTTTGTTGAGTTGTGGGTTAAGTGAAAACTCAATGAACTCAATAACTCAAGAAACTCAATAACGCAACAAACTCAGTCTCTTTAATGTTTATATCAAATCGACGGTGCGAGGTCAAGGTCAGTTTCGGTTCCAAGGCCCTCCGAAAGGCAGAAGACCATCGCGCTGTCAGCGCTGTCTGTTTTTCAAAAAGGCGATTCTTAGCTCCGCGAGGCCCCGGAACAGGTAATCCGGCTTTTCCCGCTTCAGCGCCTTTAAACTGCTGGAGCCTGTGGCTACGGCGGCACTGCTGACGCGCGCCCTCTTTGCCGCCTGGATGTCAATGGCCATATCCCCCACGTACAAGGCATCCTCGGGCCTCAGGGACAATTTGCGCAGGATATTCCTTAAGGTCCAGGGACTCGGCTTCTTGTCTCTGAGGCGGTCGGCGCACTGCACGACATCCAGAAACCTCTCCATGCCCAATTTTTTAACGATCATGCGCGTAAACGCCGAGGGCCTGTTGCTGGCAATCGCCACGCGGGCGCCCGATTTTTTCAACGCCCTCAAAAGCGGCCTGGCTCCGGGCATCCAAAAACTGCCCCTAGACAGGGCGCGGGCGTGATGCTCGCGGTAATAAGCCAGGACACCTGCCAGATCCCGGCGGCGCACAAACGGCTCAAGGAGTTTTTGGTCTCCCCAACCCACGGCTTTTCTGATAACGGCGGGGCTTTTTTCACGATAGCCAAAGGCGGCCATCGCGGCGTTAAAACTCTTAAAAATCGCCGGATAGGCATCGGCGAGGGTACCATCGAGATCAAAGATGAAAATCCGCGGCCAAGGCCCAAGGGGAAACTTACTTTTCGTCCCGCGCGTCATAAACCCTCATTTTCTAACGGATCCATTGCCTGATTAAAAAGAAAAAACGGCCCCGTCTTTTTTCACGGGGCCGCGGTTTTGGCTCTTTTTTCGTTTAAAATCGGCCTCTTGCCTGATTACAGCGCGTTTCCCGTTTCCTCATTGACGTCGGTAACGGCAGGCTCTGACACCAGAGGCTGTTCCTCCACGACCTCCTGCTGCCCGGCGGCATCTTCTTCAAGGACAACAATGGTATCCTCGGGGACTGCCGGCGGTTGGGCGAGACCGGCTGATTCCTGAGATTCCGCGGGTTGCGCGGCGGCAGGGACCGGCTGAGTCTCCACAGGGCTCGTTTCCATTTTATCAACGACGATCATCTCGATTTCGTTGATGGTGCCGTTCGTCCTGTAATCGGCCGTAATATGGTCCTGGGGTTTGATGTCTTTGATGTCCCCGGCGTTTTCAAAAAGGGTTTTGTCCGTGACGGTCAGGACCTTTTGCACTTCCTCGTAGGTATCGTAATCCAAGTGCTTGATGGTGATGGCGCGCGCGGCCTCATCGACGGCGACGACCTCTCCCCAAACCCACTCTGACGGAGCTTCCACGTCCTTGATCTCCATATAAGGCGCAGGCGGCGGCGCAGGCGGCTCCACCGGCTGTTTCGGGCCTGGCGTTTCCGCGGGAGGCGCAGCAGGGGCCTGCGGCGTCGCAGGGACAGGGGCCGGGGGCTGAATCGTTTGCTCTTCTGTCAAGGGAGGCTGGGGCGCGGGCGCCGGAACTTCCTCGTTTACGACAGCCTCACCTGTGACTTCCTGCAAAACCTGTGGTGTTTCCTGAGCCGCATTGGGCACCCTCAGCTCTTCATTCTCCTGAGCCCAAAGAACCGGGGACTGCAGGCCAAGCAAACCCAGCATGATCAAAACCAAACCGACCCTCTTGACGACCATAACCATAAACACCCTCCTTAATCCCGCTCGAGACAGGATTAAACGTTGATTAATTTATGAAGAATCCCTTCTAAAATTCGCCCTTGAGCCGCCCCGCCAATTGAGCGCAGGTTTCCAGAGCCCTGCGCGCGAGTTCCTGCGACAGCGCGTTGCATCCGCAAGACGTCGTGACCAAGGCTCCATTGGCCAGGAGGGCCGGATGGCGCATAAGGATTTCGGTGAATCGCTCCACGAGCCCCTCCTGCGCGATATCCTCGGTATTGGGAACAATACCGAACGCGAACACTCCCCCTTTTTTTAAAAAACGGGCTATCGCCTTCTCGTAAATCAAAAGCTTGTCCATATAACCATAGGCGTCAAAATTCAAAATGTCAATATCCGTATTCAGGACCATCTCCCAGTCCGTGTTCCCGCAACAGTGGAGTCCGGCGAGACTGCCGTTCTGATGGATGGCGCGGACAACCTGGTTGATCTTGGCGGCGATCGTTTCCTTCGGCAGGGAGCACTGGCTTGTGCCCACGGCGACCAGATAGGGTTCATCCACGAAAATTACGACCTTGGTCGAGGCTGTCACGCGGGCCTGGCGGATCAACCAGGCGCTTTTGAGGGCCAGAAAAGACGGCAGCATCTCGAAAAGCTCAGGATTGTAGAGGATAGGATTCTTGCTCTCATCCAGCAAAGTCAGCCCCAGGCTGACCGGGCCGATGATCTGCGCCTTCACCCACCCTTGCCATCCGGCGGCCGCAAGCCGGTCGCAAAGCCCGTAAAGGCTCTCGGCGTAAGGCCGGCTGATCGCGAAATAATCAAGGTCCGTGGCCTCAATCCTGTGAAAACATTCTTCGAACTGCGTCAGATAATCCGGGCCCACGGTATCGACCCAGGCGGACTTTCGTGATTCATCCAGCCGCATGCCGGGAAAATTCTCCGTAAACTGCACATACATATTCTCATAAAAAGAACGGCGCGGCAGCTGCGGCCAGAAAGGCATATGCCCCGCGAAAGACTCGAGAACCGCGTCCACGGCAGCGCGGGAATCGGTATAGGGAAGGCTGCCGACCCCCGTGGCGAGAAAATCTTTTCCAAGACCCTTGAGCGGATTCATCGAGGCGTCCATCGGGTTTTAACTTTCCGTCTTGTGTGTTCGCGCGCGCTCATTCAACTTTTTTTGGGCGGGGCCGCGGAATCGCGAATGACGAGCTCCGCGGGCAGAATGATCCGGTTGACCGGACGGTCCGGCTCCTGCATCCTCAGGTAAAGCTCCTTGACGGCGGCCTGGGCCATGTCCCTGATCGGCTGGCGGACCGTTGTCATGGCCACGGGGCCGTACAGACAGACCGGGTCATCGTCAAAGCCGACCACGGAAATCTCCTCGGGGACCTTGACCCCTGTTTCCATAAAGACAGAAACCATCTCCATCGCCATGTCGTCGGAAGACGCAAAAACGGCAGTCGGGCGGGGAGAGGACTGCAGGACTTTTTCCGCCGCCGCGCGGGCGGACTTGCGTGAATAATCCCCCTTGAGGATCAACTCTTCCTTAAACGGGACGTTCGCCTTCCCCAGGGCCAGCTTATAGCCCTCCAGGCGTTCGGACGCGGCCTGCGTCATCAGATCCCCCGTCAAAAACGCGATCGACTCGTGCCCGAGATTCAGGAGATATTCGCAAGCGGCCTGCGCGCCTTTCGTATTGTCGATGCTGACGCTGGAAACTTCCAGGCCGCGCGCCAGATAATTCATCAGGACGACAGGCACCCCCATATTCAACAGCTCTTCGACGTGGGAACGGTTGTTGATGACGTCGGCGAAAACCACACCGCCGACAGACGAGGCGTTGATCGTGCTTTTGCCGTCCGTCAAATGCAGGAGAAAATCCACGCGAAGGGAATCGCAGGCGATTCCGACGCTGCGGAAAATCTCCATGGCGTAAAAAGAATAAAAGATCCCTTCGTAGCGGGGGATCTCCAGTCCGACCGTATAGTTTGAACCGCTGGCCAGGCGCTGCGCGGCCAGGTTCGGTTTGAAATTCAAAAGGCGCACGGCGTCTTCCACGCGCTTGCGGTTTTCTTCCTTGACGGTGGGAAACCTGTTGATCACGCGCGAAACAGTCGTGATGGAAACCCCGGCCGCCCTGGCCACATCCTCAATGGAGACGATCTTTTTGGTTTTTTTCATAAACGCGGATGGTTACGAATCCAACGCAAATGGCCGCTCATCGTTCTTTGGCAGCTGCCCCGGGCAGGAATTCGCGAAAATAGCGTTGGATCAGCGTTGAAATAAAAAAAGAAGGTTAAGGTTGAGGTCTAAGGCCAAGCGGAGCGTCTCTTTAACCTTCAACCTTTCCTTAACCTTAAGTCCTAGCTGACCATATCTCCGATCTTTAATTTTGACCCGGGAGAAATGGATTTGATATCGGCGGCGGAAATTTCTTTTCTGATCTGTATGACTTCCAACGAAGCGATCTTTTCATTATTCCTGAACACATTGAAAGATTGCCCTACCCGGACGCCGTCTTCCTCCCCGATGTCCACGATCACGAAGTTATTCTCTTCGTTAATGGCCAGGACCTGTCCGGCCCCGGGCGACACGCCGGCAGCAGGGAGATTTTCCTGCGCCTTGACGACAATAGGCTGCAGTTGGACGACGCGGCTGTCCTTGACGCTGGCTTCCTTGGCTTCGGTGCGGGCGGCTTTAAGATCGTCTTTGACCTGGATGATCTGATCCACGCGGTCCTGAAGAATGCTGTCGAGTTCCCCCAGGCGCTTGGAAAGGATCTCGCGCTCCTGCTGGAGGTCGACGAGACGGCCCTCCAGGGACGTTTTCTTGTCGCCCAGCGCCATGAGGCGGCTCTTGAGTTCAAAATTCTCCTGCCGCAGGTTTTCCAGCTGGTCGGTAATGGATTTTTTATCGCGTTTTTCCCGCACCAGATCTTCCGACAGGGATTCGGCAAGTTTTTCGTTATAAACGAGCTTGCGCTCCAGGTCGACCCTGGCCTGGGTGACCGTCTTGAATTGCAGGTCCAGCTTTCGGCCTTCTTCCATGGCCTTTTCGGCTTTCAGCTGAACGTCATTCAACTGGCCCTTCAAACTCTGCACTTCGATCTCAAGGGCGGCCTTCTCTTTCAAAACCCTGGCCCAATAAGCGTCGTCCGAGGAAGAACTCGCGGGCACGGTGTAGGAAACGCCTCCTGTTTCCTTCATCTTGGCGGATTCTTCGGAAAGCTCCTTGTTCTTCTGCGTCAAGTCCTGAAGGCGGTCGACCAAACTGGCGCGTTCCTTGGTGACGAGATCGAATTTCGATTTCACATCGTCCCTCTCTTTGCTGAGGGCGTCAAATTTCGCGCGCAGGTCGTTAAGTTCCAGGTCCAGTTTTTTCCTGGTCTGGGTGACGGAAGCCAGCTGATTGCTCAAATTCTGGCGTTCCGTGGAAAATTCCTGTTCTCTTTGGGCGAATTCGTTACGGAGGGCTTTGTTGACGGTATTTAACTGGAAGGCGATGATCAGGGAAACGGCGCACACGACGGCAAGACCGACGAGCAAAATTTTTATTTTGTTATTCATTACACCTCCTTTATGACCCCGACCGTCCTTCGGAGGGACAAGGCTATAAATTTAGCCTGATCCGAACATCGCTCATGAGAGGCTTATCAAATGATAAGCTTTCACAAGTCATGCTCTCATTTGCATTTAGATATATCATATCCAAGAATACTATGCAAGAAAAATTTAAATAAGAAGAGCCTTCGGAGGGCCTAAAAAACGCGCTCAAAGTCCCCGAAAGGCTTTTTCTTTCATTCTCCGACGGAGAAAAAGAGGACGGGCCGGGCACCCGGCCAAAGACGGGTGAGCGAAAAAAATAAAAAATCCGCGATTTTTCGCGGATCAAAAGAGACATTATTGTTTCTGGAGCAAGGGGTTGGGGTTCTTAAAGAAGCTGCGAGGGGATTCTTTTTCTTATTCGTTGATCTCGGCAAAGACCTGGCGCGTGACAACGCTGGCCGCTCCCAAAGCGACCCCGTTCTCTCCCAACCGGGACGGAACGATCTTGACGGAATTAGCGCACTCCTCAAAAGACCACTCCGAGACGGCATTCTTGACCTCTTCGATGAGGGCGATACCCGCTTCTTCGATGCCGCCGCCGATAATCACCATCTCGGGATTCAAAAAATTCACCAGATAAGCGGCGCGGAGGCCGAGCCTGCGCCCGGCGTCGCGCACAACCTCAACAGCCAACTCTTCTCCCTGCCTGGCCGCTTCGAAGACCCCACTCAAATTCACATCGGACGGCTGGACCTGCGCCTTTCCCTTTTTCCACTGCAGCCGCTTGCGATAATCCGCCAGGATCCCCAGGTCCGCCTCCCAGCGCTCGAGAAAATAAGGAGATTCTTTCTTGTCGTGGTGCACGGAAACTTCGCCCGCGCAGCCGGTGGTCCCGCGGTAGATTTCCCTGTTGATCATAATGCCGCTGCCCACCCCCGAATACAGATAAAGCAGATTTTTGATTTCGGAATCCAGGGCCACCCACTGCTCGCCGAAACACGCCAGGGTCGCGTCATTATCGATAATGACAGGCAGATGGAATTCCCGTTCCAGGATGTCCTTCAAAGGAACGGTCACGTGAATATAATGATATCCGTCGTTCACCTTTTCCGGCCAGCGCACCTTTTCGCGGGAAGCGTCCACCACGCCGCCGATTCCGATACCGATGCCCTTGATCTTCTGACGGTAGATCTTGGCCTCATCCAGAAGGGCCGAAGCCGTGTTCAGGATGGAATCCACGACCTCACGGCAGCCGCTTCCGGATTTACCGCGTTTGACCTTATGCAGGATCTTGCCGCTCAAATCCGTAACGACGCCGATGGTGTCCATCAGGTTGACGCCGATGCCCACTGCGTAGCCGGCGGACTTGTTGAGATCCAGCAGCAAAGGCCTGCGGCCGCCCTTGGAAACATCGAATTCCTTTTCAAAAACGATCTTCTGACGCAGGAACTCATCCACATAATTCGTCACCGTGACAACGTTGAGGCCGATCAGGCTGGAAATATCGGTCTTGCTGATCGGGCCGCGGCGGCGGATGGCGTCCAAGATAAAAAGATTTTTGCGGGAGCGCTCCGAGAGGTTCTCTCCCTTAAAATAAGATTCTTTCATCGCCTTTAATCCTTTTCAAAAACGCGAGGATCTGTTTGTCTTTACGGGCCATGGCCCACAACACCGACCACAGGACCATATTGCGCATGTAATGGTCGCCGAAGACGTGGCTGCCGTCGGTTGAGGACACCATGTCCGGCTGGTTCCAGGGATTCAGGGCATGGAGCGAAACATTCTCCCAGGCCTTCCTGACCAAAGCCAGGCCCTCTTTGTCAAAACCTTCATAAATGGCCAAAGCCCCCAGGCAATACGTCATGCCGAACCAGACATGTTCGGTGTGCCAGTTCGACCGGTCTTTCTCGCCCGAAGGCAGGACCGCGTTGACGGCTCCGAAGGGATTGGCGTTCAGGCTCAGGATCGTCGCAAGCGCCTTTTTGACCTTATCCTCGGAAACGATATAGCCGAGCCCCAGCAAATGAGCGGCCCACTGCCCCAGGAGCTGAGAGGATGTGCAGGAGATGCTGACCTTCTGAGAGCGGAGTTGGTGGGTAATCTGCCGTTCCGAGAGTTCCTTGCCGCAATCATTATATGCGATAAAATAACTTTTGTGCCATAATTTTTTTTCAAACTGGAGACGGCCTTTTTTATGCCACAAACGCGCTTCCTGCGCCATGTCCTCATCGCCCAGGCGCCCGGCCATGCGCTCCAGGGCAAGCAGAGCGGCCAGGAATATGCCGCCTGTATAGGCTGTCGCGCCGCGCAGGCTCCACATGTCAAACGTGGAATCCGCGCCTTCGCTGTCCGGCAGGCCGTCCTTGTCCTTATCGCAGGCGCACAGCCAGTAAAAGGCCTTTTTGACAAAAGGATACATCTTCTTCAGGAAAGCCTCATCGCCGGTCAAAAGGAAGGCCCTCCAGACCAGAAGAATGAATTTTGAATTCAGGTCTTTCCAGAGCAGGCCATTGGTGCTGTTGGAAGGCAGGTCACTGCGTTTATTTCCCAAATCATGCGGAATATAACCTTGGGGCCTTTGGGCTTCCGCCAATTGCGTGATTTCCTTAAGATCCATCTGGGGGAAAAACAAGGCCAGAGCCGTGGAGGCGAAAAAACGGACATCCAGAGTGCCCAGCAAAGGACAAACTTCCGGGGCTTCGAAAAAACCGAAACGGCCGCGCTTGCTCCACAATGTGCTTGAAGAAAAAGGATAGAGGTTATTGACAAGGGCGTCCTTGAGCCAGTCGTCGATCTTTAAGGCCGCCAAATCCTTATGCCAAGCCCTGGTTTCCGCGCCCAGACGCTCATAATTCCTCGCCAGATACAGATTGAGCTCAGAGATGTTATGGAACCAGTTTTCATACATCCTGCCCTCGGCGAAACCGGGGAAAAACCAGGACCAGACAAAGGTGACGACGACCGAAGAGCGGGCTTTCAGGACGGTCTTGGCTGCCAAGGCGCCTCCCAACTGCACGCTCTCGGAAGAAACCAGGCGTTCGGTGTTGCCGTCCCCCAGGGTCCCGTCCCTGCTGAACTGCTGCCAGGGCTCTCCGAGGGAGAAATGATCCTTGTCAAAGACAAAAGGGGCGCTTTGCATATTCCATTCGCCGGCAAGAGAACAGTCGAAGCGGCGGCTCTTGAGCAGGCTGAGCGACATCTCTCCGGCGCAAGGGTCCTGGGCCTGAGTTTTTCTGTTGTAAAAATTCAGGCTGACCATATCGTGTTCGCGCGCGGCCTGATTGAAACGGCCCACGCACCAGTCCCCGGCGAGATTACGGCCGCAGGCCATCAGGCTGACCGTGACAGCGCGAGCTCCGGGGTTCGTCACTTTAAAACGGAAAAAAGCCGCCGGCAGAGAAGAATTTTTCTCATCCTGGGGAATCAAGGGAGAAAAGGCCTCCAGTTCGCAGGAGACGGGCAAATCAGGGTCTTCATAGCGCAACCTGGCAAACGGATACCGGCCCTCGTAACGGATGGAGGAGACGCCCGGATAACCCCCCGCGGGCTGCGTTTCCAGCAGCCTGGCCGTCTTCTTCTTTTTTTCTTCGCAGAAGATCCCGAAATGAAACCCCGGGATGCCCGGCCGGCCGCAAACATCCGCCGACACCAGGGGCTTGTGCAGATTATTCAGGAACGTAAAATTGTCCAGGCCTCCCTGCGGCAGGACTTCCATCTTGCCCGCGCCTATCCCTCCAAGCGGGACTCCGGATTTTACGTTTTGATCGGATGAATATATGGGCATCGTTTTACCAGCATTCAAGAGTCATAGGATCAAGGAGTCAAGGTTCAGGCGACAGGGGTTGGCACCTGATCCCCCGTCTAAATTGTGACTTCTGAATCTTTTACTCTTGGAATCTCTCCTGCTCCTGCTTCTTGTCCTTCTACCTGCACCATATCAAACCCCACGCCTTCCAAACCGGCATTTCCCACAACAGCGGCGTGGATCACCTTTATGCCGGGAGAAACATAGAATGTCGTCAAGACAGGGGTATTGGGAATGTTGGAAAGCCCTCCTGTTTCACCTGACCATTCATACGCGTAAGCCGGCACCATGCACCCCGTCTTTCCCACGGAAGTCGTGACTTCAAAGACGATATTTTCTCCAACAGGCGTTTTGGGCGGCCGGCCCGTGACGTCCACATGCAGGCCCGCGGGAGTAAAGTCCTTCTTTACGGCTCCTTGCGCGCCGAACGTTCCCTCCAGGAACAAGCCCAGGCTGTAGGGAAAGGGCTGTTTCTGCGATATCTCACGGATCCTCTCGGCGCACAGAAGCGCCAATTCATCCTTATTGAGGTCGATGCCGGCATCCCGCGTCGCGGCCATAAATTCCTCATAAAAAGCCGAGGCCTTTTCCAACTCTCCCTTCCACTGGTTGAGCAAGCCGAGCTGATACAGGCTTGACATTCCCAGCGTGTCGGAAGGCACGGCCTTGACGCGCTCAAAATATGACAAGGCCCGCGCCAGATCGTTAAGCCCGTAGGCCGCAAGGACGCCGCACCGGAAAAGCGCTTCCCTGCGACGCACAGGTTCCGGGTCGCCGGATGAGACCGGCTCGTATTGACGCAGCGCGGATTCAAAATCCTTCATGCGCTCGAGATTGAACGCCCGGTGGTATTGGGAATCGGGAGTGAAGGCCTGCGCGCCTTTCAGCTCAAAGGCCCGCTGATACAAGGCCTCCGCGTAAACAGGGTCGAGCGCCTCTTCGACACCCTGGTGCGCGTATTTATCGGCGATAAAGACCAGTTCCCTGGCCAGGGCCTCGGGGTCTGAGGAGAATTGCTCCAAGTGTCCTTCGAAGAGCGTTTTAGACAGGTATATGTTTTTTTGACGGATAAATTCCTCGGCCGCGTCTTTGAGCTGGGAGCCCGTCAGATTCGTCCCTTTGAACTTTTCCGCGTAAACTTCATACAGCCCGCGGCTATAGGCCTTGTCTTCCATGACGGATAAATCGTCGGCCATCTGCCTGATCAAAACCAGGGCCTCGGGAGTCGCCGGGGCCTTTTGCGCGGAGGCGATCAGGTCCTGGAATAATCCTTTTTCCGTATCCGAGCCTTCCTCGACCGACAGCTGCCACCGCAGGAATTTTATGCTCAAAAGAAGTTCAGGCCTGTTTTCCAGATACTTTTCGGCGGACGAAAGATTTTCGTGGATCTCTTTTTTAAGCCCCGGCCCCCTGTCATAAACACCTTCCCAGTTTTTGCTCTGTTTCCAGGATTCCAGCTGCCTGTGGCGGATATAGGCCAGGTAAAAATAGGCGTCGGGGGAAGAACCGAACCCGTGCTGGAGCAAAAAGCGCAGGTCCGCGGAAATATTCTCATAATCCCCTTTGGCCAGGGCGGATTCAACCGCCTGTTTAATGGCCAGGGATGCCTTGGGGTCTGCCGGGTCGATCTCTTTGAGGTCCTGGATCCCGGTTTCAGCGGCTACGACCAAAAAGGCCGGCGTTATTGCCAGCCATCCCGTGAGCAGAAATAAAAAAATGTGTTTTCGCATAGCGTCCTATTTTCTGGGATTGCGTTTAGTCTTGGGGTCCTTCCAGAATTCGCGAATATCATAATAGGCCTTGCGCGGCTGGCGCCTGTCAAGAACAGCGGGGACCTGACCTTCTTTTTCCGGCGCATCTTCGGGAACCAGCTTCACGATGCCGAACCACTCTTCATTCATATTCATATTGCGTTCAGCCTGGATATCCAGGTAATAAGACCCGTTGGACCAGTTGGAGGCGGTATCCTGGACAGACCACCCGGCGGGGTCCCACTCATTGTGCTTCCACCATTCATCCGTCCATTCGAACATGACGCCGCCCAGACAATTGCCCGCCCCATCGGGAGAACCGGCGAGGTTCTTGTAGATCTCGCCCCACTGGCTTTTGAGAAAAAACGCCTGCATGTCCTCGTCTTCCTTCTTGTCCTGGGCGTTGTAGGCGTCGGCGCCGAATTCGATCAAAACAAGAGGCTTGTCAAACGTGTTCCTGAGCCCCTTGAAGATATTGCCGAAGGTCTTTCCGCGGTAAATAATGCAGCCGACAATGTCAACGTCGGGCGCGAACTCGCTGGCCAGGTCCAGGCAGATCAACTCCCCGTTGCCCATGACAACCGGGTGGTCGGGGTCGATACGGTGGATCTCACGCGCCAGCTCATTGACAAAGCTATAGTAGGTTTGCGCGCGGGCCAGCATGCACTGCCTGGGGTCTCCCAGCTTCTCGATGCGCTCGCTGGTCCAGGGGTTGACTTTCCCGCTGAACGAATAATTGTTTTCATTGCCGAGCACCCAGAAGAGAAGGCCCTCTTCGCCTTTCAAGGCCTCAACCGTCCTCAAAAGGTCCTCTTTGACTTTTTTGCGGAATTCGGGATCGTCATAAAACGGCGCCGGATAATTCCAGAAACCCAGCCAATGGCCCATCATCGTCCTGATGCCGAATTTTTGATAAAGCTCGGCGATCACGCGGCGCGCGGCTTCCAGATCCTCACCCGGCTGATAAAATCTGACCGCGTTGACGCCCATCTTCTTCATGAGTGCGCCGTCCACAAGCCAGGGCTTCTCCGGGTCATTCCAGAAATCGTGGTCGTGCGACTTGCCTATGGGAATCGGGTTATAACAAACGCCTTTGACAACAAAGGGCCTGCCCTGCACCATCAGCTGGTAAGAACCGTCTTTTAAGGTCTTGACATAAACCTTCTTTTTGGGCGCCTTGGCCATGCCCAAAAGACAGAAGACCGAAAGCAGAAGACAAAAGACGCGAAGGCCTCGTCGAAAATCGTGTCTTCGCGGCCCTCTGTCCTCTGTCCTCTGTCTTCGGTCCTCAATCATTTTAAACTCTATTCGTATTTGATCTCGTCTAAATAAAAGACGCACCCGTCCGGATTAACGTCCAGGTTCGATGCCCAGGCAAACCCTCCGATAACATAGGAAAGGTCCTTGCCCTGCAGGTCGATCGTATACTGCTTCCATTCTTTCTCCAGGACGACCGGGCCGATGCCGGCTGTGTCGGAATCGGAGAATTCTCCCATGATGCCGCCGATCTTGAATTCCTCGATCCTTTCTCCGCCCTTTTCTCCGCGGGCCCAAAACGTGACCTGTTTGGCCTTGGAGAGATCAAAACCCGCGTCCACTCCGCCCCAGTTGTTGGCCGGCTGCTGCCAGTACATTCCCGCCCAGCGCGCGCCGTTAGAGGCCTTGTTGCCGTAGGTGACCTTGACGCAGGTCTTGCCGAAGTAAGGATTTTCCGCGACACCCTGATCGATCTTAAGGTCGCTGTAATCGCCCATCCATCCGGAAGGGATGAAATGGTTCTGGATAGACCCCTTGTCCGCGTAAACGTAGAAAGGCATTTCCTGCGACTTGCTGCCTTCTGGTTTGAGCGCGGGATCGTATTCAAACTTGATGTCGTCAATAAAGAACGTGGCGCCGCTGGGATTAGAGTCGGCGTTCACGACCCAGTTGAAAGCGCCGTTGACATAAGAGAGATCTTTTCCGGCCAGATTGATGGAATACGGCTGCCATTGGGTGGTCAGTTCAACCGGCCCCATGGAAACTTCCGTTGAATCCGGATAGGTCCCCTTAATGCCGCCGACGGAAAACTTGTCGATGATCTCTCCGCCCTTGGCGCCCTTGGCCCAGAAGGTGAGCTTGTTAAGGCCTGTGAGGTCGAATCCGCCTTTTTTTGAACCCCAGTTGTTGGCCGGGTTCTGCCAGAACACGCCCGCCCAACCCTGATTCTGGGTCTTTTTGGCGGTATAGACGAACTTGATAGACGTGGAACCGGAGTGAGGCTCTCCCATGTATTTATCATCCATGGAAATATCGCCGAAATCACCCATCCATCCCGAAGGAATATAATGGTTATCCGGGGATTTGCTGTCCGTGTAGACAGAAAAAACCTTTCCCCCTTTTTGCGCCGCCCCCTCGGAAGGCGCCTGCTCATCCGCTGCCTGGACATTCCAGGCGGCAGCCAGGAGCACTGCCAGTATTGCCAGTAGTCTTTTCATGCTAACCTCCTTAATTCCGCCTCTGGCGGAATTAACTCCGAACGCCCGGACCTATTTATCGGAGGGTCCGGCGCGCCGCTTTTTGCGGCGGCGTATCTTGAAGATTTATGGAGCCCGCCCGAGTTAAATGAGGGCTGGCTGCGACAGAAATTTTCAAGATGAAAACGCAAGGAGTTATGTTAATTATTCCTTATGCTTCCCGCCTCTGGCGGAATTGGATCCTGCGTTTATTGAGAATTACGCAGGCCTATCTTTTCTGGATTAGGCCCTCCTCTTATTTGGAATTTCGGAGGCCTATCCTTTTCTGGATTAGGCCCTCCTCTTATTTGGAATTTCGGAGGCCTATCCTTTTCTGGATTAACCCGAACTTATCTTGGAAATTTATTTCTATTTCCCTTTCCATAGCTTCTCGTACGTGTAATAGCTCTTGCGCAGATGCCGCAGAAACGGGCTCATCTTCCCGTCTCCCTGCCCGGCGACACCCAGCCACTCCTCATGCATGAACCCATCGGGGAAAGGGCCCACCCACAGGCCTTTTGTGTCATGGACCGCGGGTTCATACCCCTTCCACCATTCATCAAGATATTCGAATAAAAAAGCCCCCACGGAATTTCCGCTCCCCTGTCCGAACGCGGCATTCTCCCGGATATCCTCCCAGGAACCCTGCAAATAATCCGCCTGGGCCTTCTCAGCTTCCTGAAGGCTGTAACAATACACATAGGCCGGGCACCCGTATTCGGTGACCATGGCCGGCCTGTCGGTCAGACGTTTGATATCGGCCCAATAGGACCCGAATCCCTGCTCTCCGCGATAGGCATTGGCGCCGAAAACATCGACATCCGGACAGTGGGCCGCATAATGGTCCAGGTATAAGATATCGCCGCTGGCAACGCCCACGGGATGATTGGGGTCGATGGACTTGATCAACCGCGCGGCCTCATTGACGAATTTAAAAAAACTGGCCGGTTTTTTATCGGCGTTGCAGGCCACGCCATAGACGTTTTCATTGCCCAAAAGCCACATCAAAAGATAAGGTTCGTCCTTGTGCTCTGTGACCATCTTGCGCACGGAATCCAGCATGGCCTGCTGGTGTTTGGGATTATCGTAATCCGTCCCCTCGTGCCAGCTGGCGCCGGACCCCAGGGCGTATTTTCCCAGAAAATCCCCGATGACAACGCGGATCCCGTACCTCTTGAACAGATCCCGCAAAAGTTCTTTTTTAAGGTCATGGGGCTGATGATACAGCCGGATCGTATTGACGCCCATGCGCTTCATGAGTTCAAAATCCCCGACAGACGGCTCCTGAGGGTCCTGTTCGTTGTTGCCGTTTGCGTCCACAAACGCGTCATAAGGCCCGTCGCTTTTTCCGTTATTGTTGAAATCGTAATCCATCCAGTTGGTCAAAGACCCGTCGTCCGGGCTCTGGCCGACCTTGGCCACCGCGTAGGTCACGCCCTGCATGATGAAAGGTTTGTTATCCACCAGCATCTGCCAGTCGCCGTTCTCATACTGCACAAGGCGCACCGCGCCCCGGCCCAGTTCCCGCCTGACGCGGTTCTGCATGATCTTCCTGTCGATGAAATTCCTGACCTTGTCGGTGATCGTTTCCGGCATATGGTTTTTGATGATGCGGCCGGGGCGCACAATGAATTCGTCGTTGCGGATGTCGTTGTCAAAGCCGTTTTCCACCTGGATCTCGGCTTCCACAAGCTTCATATTCACCTGGGGGTATTTTTTGCAAAGGTATTTGATGCGCGCGATGGAGGCAGGGCCCACATACCAGGGCGTGTGCCAGTAAGTCCAGCCCACGGTTTTAGGAAAATGAATGGCGGTCGCGTAATAGGCCTTGATGGCGTGTTTGATGAGGCCGGACTTTTCCAGGATCACAGCCGTATAATACTGCCGTATGCCCGGGGGCTCGGGGGCTGTGGCCCATTTGAAGAAGGCGGCCTGCAGATCGGGGGAATGGACAAAATCCCAGTGATTTCCCTCCAGACGTTTGCCTTTTTTCAGCTCCTGGAACAACGGGTCCCATCGGATGCCGATCGTGTTGGGATAAATGCCTTCGCCCACGGCCTCGGATAAGGCCTCCTGCTTTTTGACCGTGTATTTATACTCTTTCGTCCCCACCCCGGAAAATTCTCCGTACGCCGTGTAATCCACGATCTCTTCCTTGCCGGGGTCATTGAGCTCGATCCTGGTCGGGGGGATGTCTCCGCAGCGCTCGGCGCGCGGGTCCCGGCCTTCGATGCGGTCGATGCCTTCCTGGGCCACTTCCGCGGTCCGGTAAAACCATCCGCGCGGGTCCCAGGACTGGGCGTATCCGAAATCGCTGATGATGACGCCAAAGGCCTTGGCCGCCTCCTCGTTCTTGCCCTCTTTTTTCAAGGCCTCGGCCTTGATGAACTGCGCCTGGGCGACGAGACTGAGTATCTCATAATTTTTGATCTGCTCTGTGGAAGGGAATCCTTTCAGAGAAGCCTGTTCCCTGCGGGCCTCGGGCCCGAAACGTTGCATGATCTCTTCCACAATCGCATAGACCCCGGCCGCGTCGCCGGAATCCTTGGCCCGGCGGGCCTGATTGATGAGATCTTCCAAGGTCCGGGCTGAAGCCTCGGGTTGGGGCTCAGACGTCAGCGGCCGGCTGTCTTGAACGCTTTCGTTCTGCGCAGGCGTCTGGGCCTGGGCCAGGGCCGTGACATTCTGAAGCTTCTGTTCATCAGACCTTTCTTCCTGCGAAAAAGCGAAAGGCGAAAAAGAAAGAGAGGCCAGAAAGGCCAGGGCCGGCACCAAAAAGAAGATTTTTGCGCGCATAAGACCGCCTCGTTAGGATTTTTTTCGGTTGCTCGTTTTGACTCTTTTCTTTTAACCGACCACGGCCCCCGCCGTGATCCCTTTGATAATAAAACGCTGCATCGCCAGATAAATGATCAGGATAGGCACGACCGTGATCGTCATGCCCGCCATCAACAAAGGATACTGCGTGATGTGCTCGCCCTGAAAGACCATGAGGCCTCTTTGCAGGGGCATGAGATTTTTGGAAGAAAGGATCAGATTGGCCAGGATATATTCGTTCCAGACATTCAAGGCGTTATAAATGATGATCACGGCGATGGCGGGCTTGGCCAAAGGAAGGGCCACGTGCCTCCAGATGCCCAGCCTGGAACACCCGTCGATACGGGCGGCGTCCTCGAGTTCCTTGGGCATCCGGTCAAAAAAGGTCTTGAGCATAAAAATACTGAACGACAGGCCCACGTTGATCATGCTCAGGATATAGGCGGTGCGCGGATAAAACTGGGACTCGATGAAAGAGTTGGCGCTGTAAACAATATGGTCGGGAAGGACCTTCAAAAGGAACGGCGTGGCCGCCGACAAAACGTTCAAAAGGACGTTACGGACATTGTTGACCAACACGTAGAGCGGAACAAAGCTTCCCGGAAGGGGGATCATCATGGCGGCCAGGAACATAAAAAACAGAAGGTTCTTCCCCGGAAAATTCATGCGCGAGAACGCGTAAGCCGCCAGGGAAGAAACGATCACGATGCCGAAAACGACGATCGTCGTGTAGAAAAGGCTGTTCAAAAAATACATGCCGAATCCGCCCTTTGTCCACGCCAGATAAAAATTTTCCCAATGCATGGAAGAGGGAATGATGCTCATGTCGGAGAAGATCGTGCTCTGTGTCTTTAAGCTGGAGCCGAACATCCACAGGAGCGGGAACACGCAGGTCGCGGCCACAGCGATCAGAAAAACATTGATCAGGGTCCCGGACGCGTGCTGGGCGAAGATGTACTTGTTTAGCCTCATAGATTCCTCATTGTGTTTGGAGATCCGCAAACTGAAAGACCGGATTTCAACCCGTCTTTCGGGCGCTCATTATTATATATAGACGAATCAGGCCTGTTTCAGTTTACGCGATATTCCCATCTGGACGAAAGAGACCATCATCAGGATCAGGCCGAAGGAAATGCCCTGCGCGCAGGCATAGCCGAACATCGAAGACCCCTGCATGGATGCCAGGATCCTGGTCACAGGCACCTCGGTGTGATACCCCGGGCCTCCCCCGGTCATCGACAGGATCAGGACAAACACCTGCATGGATCCCAGGATCGTCAAGATCATGACAAGGACGAACACGGGGATCATGAGCGGGATGGTCACGTTTCTGAAGGTCTGCCAGACGTTGGCCCCGTCGACCCGGGCGGCCTCGTAGAGTTCCCTGGGGATCGTTTGCAGGCCGGCCAGAAGGATCATAAAACCCCAGCCGAACCCTTTCCAGCTATGAATGATCGCCACGCAGGTCAGCGCCGTTTTCGGGTCCGACAGCCAGCTGCGGGCCAGGTCTTGCGCTCCGATAAGGCCCAGCGTGTGATTCAGAAGGCCGTAATCCCCGTCATAGATCCAGCGCCAGATCAACCCGACAACGACTTCGGAGAGGACCGGCGGGATGAAAAAGATCACGCGGAAAAAATTCTTGGCCCTGATCTGCCTGTCGCAGGCCAAGGCCAGCGACAGAGCCAGGACATTCTGAAGGGTCAAGGCCACCAGCGTGATATAGCCGGCGTTACGCATGGAAACCCACCAGATCCTGTCCTGCAGGATCTCGCGGAAATTGCCCAATCCGACAAACAACATCTTGGGAGAAATGCCGTCCCAGGCGTGATGGCTCAGCTGCAGCACTTTGAAAAACGGATAAATGTAGAAGATCGAAAAGATCGCCAGCGCCGGCAGAACAAAAAAGAAAGACGACAGGCTCTTCTTGAAGATATTGGTCAGGACCAGAAAGAGAAGAACGGACGTCACGAATCCGTAGGCGACAAACCAGAACACCATGGAGTCGTGGAAATTCAAAAACGCGACCTCCAGCGCCACGCCGAGCCCGAGACCGAAGAAGATCTTCTGTTTCGGCGGCGCGTTATGCAGGAAATTGTAGAACTGGCTGATTTTGGCTGCGATCATATCTTATTTTTTCGCCATTTCTTCTTTTTTGAGCGCTGTCAATTCCGCTCCCAGCCTCTCCGGCGTCTTCTCCCCGATGATCACCGACTGGATCCCTTTATCAAAACGCTCGATCACCTTGGGCAGTTCGTTCACCGGCCAGACATTGGGATGGGTCACGTTATCCGTGCCTTTGGCGAACTCCGAAAGGACTTCCGGAAGCTTCCCGACGACCTTGCGATTGGACGGAAGATTGCGGGTCGTTTCCGACAGATAGGCCTGCTGTTCGGTATCCGTCAGCCATTTCAGGAAAGCGATGGCGTCGTCTTTGACAAGAGAGCGGTCATTGACCAGAAGTGAAGAACCCGCCCCGCCCCAGATATAGGCGTTATTGCGGACATTGACCTTGGGCGGAAGCATAACGCCGTATTCCAGTTCAGGGTTCATCCCGTGATAGACGTTCACGCACCAGGAGCCGTTGAAGGCGAACGCCGAACGCTCATTCGCGAAATTCTGTTCGGCGGTCTTGTTGACCATCGTGACGATGCCGTTGGCCAGCATGCCCTGTTCGGCCATTTCCTTAAAGAGATTGAACACCGCTATCCAGTCCGGGTCGGAATAAGGCACTTCCCCCCGGAACGTGGCAAAGACCTTTTCAGGCCCCATGATATTAAAAGCGAAATTCGAAGCCAGGCAGTCGATCATCCAGATCTCGCCCCAGCCGCTCACCAGGCCCTGAATACCGGCAGCCTTGAGCTTGGCGCAGGCGTCCACGAATTCACTCCAGGTCGCGGGGGCCTGGTTGATACCGGCCTTGCGCAAAAGTTTTTTATTGTAGAGCATCTGGATGTTCATGACGTCGATAGGAACGCCGTAGATGCCCGCGTCCACGCCGAAAGGATTATCCGCCTTGAATTCATTGACAGCCAGGGCCTTCTCAAACAGCATGCCTTTCCACGCGGCGCCTGAGGCATTCATGGCCTCTGTGAGGCTGGCGATATGGCCGGCCTTGATAAAAGCGGCAAAATCCCTTTTTTCACCCAGAAGCCCGAAGATGTCCGGCAGGGCCCTGGCCTGAGCCGCGGCCCTGACCTTCTGGGAATAGGCATCCGAGGGGGCGTATAATTCGAAGACCACCTTGACGCCGGTCTGGGCTTCGTAGCGGCGGGCCAGTTCCTCAAAGGCCTCTTCCCTGTCCGTCATCCAGTGCCAGACCATGATCTTTTTTCCGGTAGACGCCGGCCCCTGGCCCGTGCCGCAGCCGGCCATGACCAGCCCGAACGCCAATACGCCCAAGAGCGCAACGAGAATTGTCTTTTTCATGATGACACTCCTCTCTCAACTGAATCTACTCCGCTTGGACGTCCGCATCCTTCGGCGAGTCTCGGACGCGCGGATGTAAAATTAATACAACGTTTTCTTTTCGTGTTGAAAAAAATCTCTTTTGTCTTTCGTCCTCACGCCGGTGAACAAAGTGAGCGCGTCCTTACGGTGTTTTCACCCCATCACAACGCGCACCTGGTGCGTCTTGCCGTCGCCGGCCGGCTTCACGAGATTCCCGTCGATCCTGACGCCGTCCACATAGACCTCGCGCACGCCTTTTTCCACGCCCTTGGGGTTCTCGATCTCGACGTCATAGACGTCGCCGCGGAAAGGACGGCGGATCGAACATTTTTTCCAGGAAGACGGCAGACAGGGATCCAGGAGAAGGCCGTCGTAATCCCGCCTGACGCCCAGGATCCATTCCGTCGCCGCCATAAAAGCCCAGCCCGAAGCCCCCGTGATCCAGGTGAACTGCCCCTCGCCGTAACGGTAAGGATTCTCAGGGCCCACCAGATACTCGGCGTACACATAAGGCTCGGCCTTATAAAGGTCGTAATTTTTCTGCTTGTTGGGCATGATCTTGCACAGGGATTCATAGGCCCTGTTTCCTTTGCCCGCCAGGCAATAGGCCACGATCATAAAATGCGCCGCGTGACAGAACACAGCCGCGTTCTCTTTGGTGCCTTCGGCGAACATGCTGATGCGGCCGAGTTCGGGCCGAAAAGAACTATAGGCCGGATAGAACAGGGCCAGGCCGTGAGGCCCGTCGAGATAACGGTCCACGGACTTCAAGACTTTCTGAAGACGCTCGCCTTCGGCGATGCCGCTTAAGACCGCCCAGGACTGGGTGTTGGTAAAGATTTTGCCGCCTTCATACGTTTTGGTTCCGTAGGCGATCCCTTCGTCCGTAAACCCGCGTTTATACCATTCCCCGTCCCAGCAGACATCATTGACGCGCTCGGTCATGGTCTTGGCCTTCTGCAGGAACTCGGCGGCCTTGGCCTGTTCTCCTTTGAGTTCCGCCAGTTCGGCGAAATATTTCAGGGAACGCACCAGGGCCTGCGCCAGCCACACGCTTTCGCCCTTGTGTTTCTTGCCGGCCGCGTCGATCGCGTCGTTCCAGTCCGCGTGCCCGATCTTCGGCAAACCGCGTTCGCCCACGTCGTTAAAACAGTAATTCAGATTTTTTTCCAGGTGTTCATACAGCGTGCCTTCTCCGTCTGTCGAAGGGCCGCCTTTGTGCTGCGTGTCGATTTCCCACCCGTCGATCCATTTGTCTTTGAGATAAGGCGTGTACTCCTCCAGGATGGCCCGGTCGCCGGTTTCCTGGATATAGGCGCGCACGGTCGCCGTCAGCCAGACCTGATGGTCTTTGTTCGGCCTGTGGGCAGCCGGCCCCTGCGTGTCCGACCAGCCGGGAGCCGATGTGCCGTCCCTGCGGATCAAAGACGCCAGATGGAGGACGCGCTTGCGGGTCAGGTCGTGATTGATCGAAACAATGGATTCGGAATCCTGACAGGAATCCCTGTAGCCCCTTCCGCCGGACCCCTCATGATAGAACGACGGGGAACGGGACCAGAGGTTGCAGATATACACCTGGTACTTCATCCAGGTGTTGACCATGGTGTCGAAATCCGTGTCAGGGGTGCGGACCGTGATATTATCCGCGATCCTTTTGCGCCAAAGCTCGCGGGTTTCCTTCAGGCTGTCCTTGACGCGGTTCAAATCCCGGTATTTTTCCACAAGCTTGACGGCATTGGCCTGGCCCTCTGTTTCCCCGAGGATGACGACAAATTCCCTGGTCTGGCCCGGCGCCAGCTTGACCTGATGCCGGAAACACGCGATCCCGTCTTCCCCGGCGCACAGCCCCGTGTTCTTGAACTTGCCGTCCAGGATGCCCTGCGGCTTCTCCTCGGTGTTATAGCGGCCGAGGAACTCGGCCTTGCGGGTGGCGTATCCTTTCACGTCGAGAGTCGTGGCGAAGAAAGAGAAATTTTTGAATTCCTTGATATTCATCCCCTGCCAGAACGCCGTCTTCCAGCCGAAGATCAGCTGATGGTTCTCATCAAACCACATCCGGTTATAAAGGTTCATGATGTTGCGATAACGCAGTTCCTCGTGGTAATCCCCGACGAGCCATTCCACGTAAGGATAGAGCTCCAGTTTCTTTTCCTTCTTGGTATCGTTGGTCAGGGAAACAAGCCACAGTTCGCAATCGTCATGGGCGGGGACAAAATAGGTGATTTTCGAGGAGACGCCGTTATACGAGGAAGAAATGACCGTGTAACCGAGGCCGTGGCGGCATTCGTAGGAGTCAAGCTCCACGCGCAAAGGCTGGTATGTCAAAGACCAGACTTTCCCGTTCTTTGCCCGCGACTTCTGGCCCTTGGATTCCTTTACATATATATAACGGCCAGGGCGGTCGAAATTTTTGTAATCAGGGGCCCAGCGTGTGATCCTGTCCGTGCGGCAGTCCCGGTAAAAACTATATCCGCCCGCGCACTGGGAAATGATGGCGCAATAGGTCTCATTCGTCAGATAATTGATCCAGGGGGTTGGCGTTACAGGGTCGGTTGTTATGAACTCAAGTCCATCCGAAGAGAAGTGGCCGTACTTCATACGAGTGCTTTTCTCCTTTGCTGTGGGCCTGACTTAAACCTAAAGAGTCTTTGGTTAAGACCGAGGCTTTTGACGAGGACCTTGAAGGGGGTTAATATCCAAGACTAAAGTCCAAAAATAGATTCAAAAAGTTTAGCATAACAGCCTTAAATGTCAAGGATTTATTGACTTGGAAAAAACGGCGGGGCTCTCAGGATAAACACGGGGAAAACAGGCCTTTCCTGGCCTATTTTCAAGCATTTTCTATCCGGCTTTTCTTCCAAACGACGGAAGAAAAGATGTCATGCCCCTTAAAAGGCCTTTAGCGCGCCCTTTTCAAGCCCCCAGACCCTGCCACCAGCGGTTTCTCAATTGGTCAGGATGGCTGTCGATCACATAATCAAGAATACACTGTTTATGGCTATCCCTGATTTTCCTGAACACCAATCCTGTTAAATAGTTATATTCCTCCTTCAAACCCTGCGAGGCCTTCTGCCAGACAACCTCCGAATCGATGCAAACCCGGTCTTTATCCCCGGGAAACTCCAGCATGACATTCAGATGATCTCCGGCCTTGTGTTTTTCAACGGTCTCCACACACGCGCCTGTTGTGCTCAAGTCCCTTGTGTGGGCGAATCCTTCATTGTGCTTGGAACACCCCATGTAGCGAATCGGCAAGCTGATGTTCCATCGGACCGAACTCCTTCTTTCATCCATGGGAACCTCCGCATTAGCCAAGCTTTGTTCTCTAGCCTTGGATATCCTTAAGAATCCTGGACATGCTCATCAGCCTCTGCCTGTCAAACGACACGCCGAGTTTCCAGGAAGCCCCTTCTCCTCTTGCCCAGACAACACGCCCCAAAAGATGCATCGGCTCAAATCCATCCGCGAAATCGAACCACATTTCCAGCGGCGTCTTGAGCCTCATTCCGACGGGACTATCCATGCCGGCACCCCCGCCGCCGAAATCCCTGCACACTCCCTCACCTTTCGCGCCGAATTTCAGGTCCTTGAAACGGACAGGGACGTCTTTGACAAAAAACCGGCAGAATGTTCTGCGGTCATCCCCTGCCCCGGGGCCGTTCGGCACGATTTCCAAATGGTTTCTTTTGCTTTTTCGCATAATTTATTTTACCTCCTTTCCTCACGATTTTCCAAGCTTAATTTCTGTTTTTTATTGCGTTAAACCCTTGTATGACAGCCATTTATTTCTCTTTGAATCCATTCAAACATCCCCTTAAAAATCTCGTCCTCCCGCCTTTTCCTAAGGCCTCCCGGGGCGTCTTATCCGACGATAAATCAAGGCTGCCGCGGCATAACATAAGGCGCCAGGGTCTGGTCATCGCGAAAATAAAACATGCCGTCATAATCCCCCAGAAGGATGTCGATATCATCAAACGCGAAGGGCAGGTCGGTCTGCCACGGCTTTTCTCCCGCGCTGTCCCGGGCTACGAGCATAGAGGCCAGAGGGCTTTCCGGCAGACCCATCAGGGACACGACGGGAAAACCGGAAAGCAGGCAGCGTTCAAAAATACTGGCGCGCTCATAAAACCCCGCGTAGACGCCGGGGACGAAAAAGATGCTTGTGATCCTGTCCTCAAAGATCTGCCGAAGACGAAGGCCCAGCCGGTCCAGGGCAAGAGTCCTGGCCGTATGATTTTGCCCGCAAATGATCAGGGCCTTGTCGGCCCCCCGGGGATCCAGGCGCTCTGTGATGCGCTGGACGAACGCCTCTTCCGTCCGTCCGCCTGCCAAGGGGAGAGAAAAATCTCCGACCTCCGGGCCTGCGAGAATCTGTCTGCGGCGCATATCAAAACCGTAAACCTCAACGCCATTTTGCTCCGCCCAATCCAGCATGGGCAGCCAGTGGGTGTAAAAAAGCTCCCCCAACCAACGCTCTTTTCCCGGAACATCGGGCAGAGAGTTGAAAAATGAGGCAAAATCCTCCACGCCGCTGCGCCGCCATGAAATGAACAACGGCTTGAAACTCCTCTCATAAACCTCGGGGTTGATCTCGACGAAAATTTTGGTCAAACCGGCCTCTTCCTTCATCCGGCGGACGGCTTCTTTCAAAAAAATCGGAAATCCCCTGGACCCTTGAGCGCCGTGATGGTCCCCGAGCATAAGCACGCGCGCGCCGGGCGCGCAGAGCGCTTCGGTAAACATGGAATACGGGTTCGCGGAATGCGCGACGGAGAGGATGTATTGTTCGAAATCTCCCTCAGGATGATCCTCGATGTCCTCAGCCTCCTGCGGCAAACCCAGGCTGCGGCGCAGGCCCTGCCAATTTATGGCCGGAGAGGAAACACTCCGGCGGCTGTTGTCAAGGATCAGGTCATAGGCAGGAGGCTGATAGATCTCTGTTTTGTCCGGTTCAAGGGCAGAGCGCAGGATCGGAAGATCCAGGTACGGATAACTTTGTCGGGCCGCGGCAAGCCTGGTTTCGGCATCGGCCCACACCTGGACCTTGAGGGAAAAATCCATGTTGATCACCAGCCTGTCATGCTCACCAAAAGACTTTGGCCCCAGATCCAGGAAAAGCCTCCAGCCTTCCACGATGACGGCCCGAAAAGGATCCCTGGCCAGGGCCCTGTCGAGCGCGTGCTTGATCCGCCTCCAATCAATCAAAGTTGTCTTCTCCCGGAAATCATCGGAATGAATGACCAGGCAGCGGCTGCCGGAGGCCAGCTTGTCCGCCAGATAGCTTTTTCCGGCCAGCGGTTCTCCGTCCATGCCGATGAAAACCGGCGACGACCCTTTTGACAAACGGCTTTCCATAAGGCGCGACAGCCTCGGCAGGCCGACAGAAACCGGCAGCCGCAAATGAGACTTTGAAGCCGGGCCTGTTTGTCTCATTACGGGTGAGGAACAGCCGCCGTTTTTGGAATTCCAGCGGCTCCTGAGGTCTTGCATGGAAAAATTCTCGCGGATCGTCTGCCGGAAATACCTCTCCCATTGCGGATCAAAAAGGCCCAGGGCCTCGGCCCTGTCTTCGACACCGCTGGCCAGATAATGTTCCATGAGGCGGGAGGCTGTGTGAACGTCCCGCGTCAATTCCCCCGCGTCAAAAATAACAAAATGCCGGGGTTCATCCCCGTTTTTCGTAAAACCAAAATTATCGAAGAAATTCAACGAGCACTCAAAGACCCCGTGGGCCCAAAGCTCGCGGTTGATCGCGATAAACCGGGTGAGCATGTCCTGAAAACCCTTGAAATCCATATCGACGAGTTCTTCGCGCGTCTCCAGGATCGCTTCCTCGTCAATGACGCCGTCGTAATACCTCAAAACGTTCTTCTTCATCCATCCCTTTTCCCTGACAGGAAATCCGTCGTGGATCCGGAAGGAAGCGAAAAACCCCTGCGTGTCCAGGCCGAGTTCGCGCACAAGCCTGTAGCCGCTCTCAAAGCCGTATTTGAACAGCTTAAAATGGTCCAGGACTTCGCGGCTTGTGCGGACAGGAGCCGTAACGAAAGAGGCCGCCACGATAGACAGCGCGATGAAGAACCGGACGGTTTTCAGAAATTTGAACATCACCTGCAACGCTATGGCCCTGGCCGGCGGCGCGCTCTTGGCCCGGTTTACCATAACAGAGAGGGTCTTGGGCCTGTTGTCCTGCCGGTTTGCGGAACCGCCGGCCAAACAACGATAGACGGCCCTGATCCATCGAACCGTTCCCCTGTAAAAGGGCGATTCATAGAATCCCTGATAAGCGCTTGTGCTCCTGAGGCTGGAGCACAACAACGCGGAATCCGGACGCCTCACCTTGTAATATCGTCCGGTGGAAGCGGAATAATAGATACGCGCCTGATAGCCTTCATTCACCTGGATGAGGTCGTCGGGCGCCTGCCCCTGCGCTGGTTTTTGCCCGGCGCTTGAGGCCGGCGAACTCACGTCCGGGCTTTCCGGCGCGTCCATTTTTTTCCAGACATCGGCGTGCAGGACAGCGCGCGTCGTTGTCACGGATTCCAGAAAACCGGCGAAGATATCCCTGTTCCATCGGCCGATGGCAAGAGGCACAGAAGCCCGCCTGAGAAAACGGAGCGCTTCCCTGCCGCTCAAATGTTTCGTCGCCATGACATAAAGCAGAATGCTGGAAAATGCCGCGGCGGTAAAGGATGTGGAGCCGTCGCTGTCAATGGCAGGCATGGCAAAATGGCCGGGCAATGAATTGTGGTGGAGGTTACGGCCTGAAGGCGTCAGCGAAGCGACCACGACGACGCCGGGCACGCAGGCCGGGAAGGGTTCGCGATAAATCCTGCTATCCGTGCGTCTGTACCCGGCCGACACGACAACCGGGATCCCCTTCTGATGGATCAGCTCCAGGAGCAAATAATGCTCTCCGTCCCTTTCCAGGGAAAAATCTCCGCCCAGGCTCATGTGCACCGTAAAATTCGGCCTGTCCTGCCTGCCGGCAAATTCAAGGATATTCTTTAAAGCCGCTTTCAAAAGCTCTTTTTCGACGCCCACACCGTCTTTGTTCCCCACGTTCACAGGCCACGTTTCACAGAGCGTGCCCGGTTGGGTCTCGACAATCTTGCGGACAACGTCCCCGTGATATCCGTAAAAATTATCGAGGACAAAACAGCCGGGCAGGCTTATCGCTGAGGCCAAAATCAGCGGAATGTCGGCGGGAGAAAAAACGGTTAACCCGTGGATGCGCGGGACAGAGCGAAACGCGCAAGAAGAAACATCTTCATTCCCGGCGGCCGGAAAGCTGACCGAACCACCAGCGCCGCCCAGGACAAAGACCCCTTTGCAAAATGTTTCCGGATACAGGCGAAGAAACCAGTCGCTGAACACAAGCAGGAAAAATTCCCTGTAAATTTCGCGGGATACAGAGCGGCCCGAATCGAACTCCTTTTGGCTGATCCGCTGGAATGTCCGGCGAAGGTCCTCATAAGATTCAATGGTCCATTCGTCCGTCTTGTAGGGACGGGCGGCAAAAAGCGCGTCGAGAATGTCGGCCCAATGAAGGATCTCGCCCAGGAAACGCAGGCGCGATGACGGCAAATTTTCGGGATGATGATGGCAGAGGACAAGGGAAAGAACGTCGGGCGAAACACAAAGGCCTAATTCTCCGATCATCTCGACGGAATAGGCCGCGTGCCTGTTGATGAGCGCCCTTTCCGGATCCTCCGGGTCCCTGGATATTTTCCGTGAAGAGGTCACCAGGCCCCAGAGTTCAGGCGAATGCATCTTGCCCAAATCATGCCACTGATAAGCGGCCAGGAGAACCTGTTTGTCGTCTTCACTTATGCGCAGGGATTCGGCCGCCTTTTCAATGACAAGACCGCCGCGCCCGATATGCTGCAAAAGCCTGCTGACATCGCCTGTCAAAGCCCTGTTTTGATAGACAGTCCTGTAAACATCCCTCACCGCCGGCCGGGCGCCGCCCTCATCATCCCCGGCGCTGTCAGCGGCGGGAACAACAGGAGAAGAAGGCGTTCTCAAGAGATCAGAAGGACCGGCCGATTCTCCCAACCCGGCGCTCCAGGCCGAGGCAGGCGAACTGGTGGAATCGCGGGGAACGAGACGGACAATCCCTTCAGCGCCGTCGAGAACGACGGTCCTCTTATGAAATTTAAGGATCTCGTTTCCTAACCCGGCGACATAAGGCACGCCTTTTTCCACCACATGCTGGGCGAAATGCGAAGTCCTCCCTCCTTGCGCCGTGGCAACCCCAACCAGATTCCCTCTCAAAACAGCTTCCCAAAACAGAAGAAATGTCTCAGGACCGGCCCATTCGCGGATCAGGACAAAAGGCCCGGCCTCCGGAGGAGGCAGGCATTCAATGCCCTCAAACAAACGGTCCATATAAAGAGCTTCGGCGCACACGGCTCCGGGAGAAACAGGAATTCCTTTTAAGACCGCCGGGACCTCTGCATCCGGCCACGCGGGCGCCTCAATATAGGCGCGGTCGATCTTTCCCCGCGCCAGATAATCCACCACAACATCCATCGCCTCTTCGGCTTTGTTTCCGGCGGCGCGCAACAATATCCTTGAGCCGGGTTTCAGCGGAAAATCCCCGCGCCCGCGAATCTCAAACGCCGAAACTTCCAGGCCTTCCCGTCGAAGCGTAATGCGCGCGCCCTCGCCGAAGGAGCGGGCGATCCTGAAAAGACACTCGGCCGAAGCGCTGTATCGAAGCTCCGGCGATACGACAACGGTTTTCCAGGGGCCTGACGCCGGAGACGACAAAGAGGAAACGGAAAAAGCGCCGCTGGAAGCCTGCCGCGCCGGAGATGACATTATTTTTTCCTTATTTTCGACAAGGGCCAGGAGTTCTTCGTAATCCCTGACGAGCGGCCTGTTCAAATTGGCCAGATAAGGCTCATACTCGGCAACCCGGGTGATTCCCCTGGGCCCGGAATATAAAGCGTTCTTCATCACAACCACGACCCTGCCCTGCCAAAGGACAATGCCGATCTGGGAAATCCCGCTGGAAACAAGCTCTTCCACCCTGATCTGCGAGGCGGGAATGCCGCGGCCGAGCAGCTCCTCCCGCATGTCCGGAATTTGAAAGATATTCTCGGAATCATCCGTATGGATAATGAGAAAACGGCCGGAGGGCGCGGAAAAAATACCCTGGTCGTCCTGGCGCAGGTCTTCATCAAAACCCTGCCTCATGTCATACATCCCGTCGTATCTTCTCAAATAGAGCTCTTCTTTGACGGGATCGGCGATGACCATATCCACGCACAAAGAAAGCTGTTCGATAAGAGGACTGCCGAGGACCCGAACGGGATAGTCAAAATAATTCATTTTTACGTGGTTTTCGCCGAATTCAAATAACTGCCGGGTTGAAATGATCCCGGGCGTCTTTTGGGCGGGCGACGAAACAACGCCCGGGACAGAAGAAACAGAAACAACGGGGGATCGTCCTGCCGCGTAAATAACCTCTTTGCCCTGAACGGTGACGCCGGCGCGCTGGGCGGTCTTTTTCAAAAAGAAGGCCAAGGGCCAAAGGACAAGACGCATGGGATCTTTTTTGTTGAAAAATGTCGAATGCAGGATCACTTTTGTCCCCGGATATTCTTTTCTCACCCATAAAACAAAGAAGAATCCGCCGAACTTATAAAGCAGCCGCAGAGGACTGCCGGAAAGGTCCAAGTCCGAGACAACAAGGTCGAACGGCATGCCTTCTTCCCGCGCCCGGGCCATCATAAGCCTGGCATCGGAAAGAGAACGCAAGGCGCAGGCGCCGCAGGCCTCAAAACCTTCGGCGGTCAAATAGGGAATGACGCGCCTGTGGGTCGCCATGGAATCATCGACAACCAGGGCCTTGGGAACTTCCCTGCCGTATCTGAACAAAACAGACGGCGAAGAAACAACGCATGCGTTGTCTAAAAAGGGCTCCACCCCCTCCTTAAAAAGCTTTTGCAAAGCCTCCCGGGAAATCTCTGCCGCCCTGACCCGTGTTATTGCGAACATGAGGCCTGTTTGTCTCATTAGCGGACTGGAAACACCAAAATCCCGGGCGAGCGGGCCTTCATCTTCCCATTTCGCGAAGGCCTCAGCCTGCATCCTGATCTGTTCCAAAACCGAATGAACGCGGCGGCTGTCGGTGATTTTCCCCATAACGATATCCGCGAAAACATCCTGCTCCCGTTCTTCCAGAAATCTCTTTCTTGCCCTTAACCCGCGGGCCTGCCGGACTGACAAAGACTGCGCCGCCTTCCATCCTCCGGGAAGATGGTCATTGACCGACAGCATTTCAATTTTATAGGGAATAAAAATTTCTATGGCCGCCAGCAAGCCGTCAATACCGGATCCGGACAACAGGGACGCGGCGGTCAAGGCGTGCTCTCTGAGCAATTCTTTCTTTGCCACGAGCCATTCCCTTTGAGGCGAAAAGAGGACAGGATTCTCGTCCACAAGCCGGTCAACGACCTCATAATAGGCGTCCTTATAAAGCGCGGGCAGGCGGCGGAGCAGTTCCAAAGGAATCACCCAGCCCAAACCCTGTTCGGCCCTCGCCGCTTCCATGGAATCGATGAGGTCCGCCATCCGGCAAGCCGTCGGATTACGGCCTGAGGGATCCAAAGCGAGGATCCTGGCGCGCCAGGCTCTCAACCGTTCCAGATTTTCCCGGGACGCGATGTGCCTTTCCATGTTCGGCCACAGCTTCAGCTTCCAGAAGAATTCCTGCTGAGCCTCGGCGCAGACAGCCTTCAGTTGATCATTCACGGAAACGATCTGAGCCATCTTCTGCTGCGCCTCTGCGTCCCGGCGGGACGGCAATTGCGTCAACAATCGGCTGGCAAACAACTGGACGGTTTCAATGGTTTCAGCCGATAGGCCGCGCCAGCTTTCACATTCAATGATCTCGTGAAGAAGGGCCGCGGCCATGCTGATCTCGCCTGGGTCCGCCATCTTCCTGATCTCGATGGCGGCCATCAAACGCATTTTCTCCGTGGTTGTGAGAGCCGCCCTTAACCGCTCTTTTTTCTCAGACAGGGATTCTGTCTTCAGGCGGTCTTCGGAATTTTCCGCGGGAGAACTGAGCGCCGCGCCCTGATTCTGTCCGGCCTGATAAGAAAACGATAAGCCGAATCTTTCCCGCGCCTGCGCCAATGAATCCTCCAGGCATTCGCTGAATTGCGCATGGGTAAGGTCCGCCGCGCGAAAACGGCCGAAGGCGGGGTGATACCCCTCTTGAGCGAATCCGAAATATTGCGGCAGTGTCGTTTCCGGCAGATACACGGTGAAATCCCCTGCCCCCAAAGATTTGCTCAGCCGTAACTGACAGTAATACAGGACAGAACCCAGGCCCGCGCCTCTCCAGGAAACATCCTGAATATTGAGCGTATAATCCCCGACCCTGCCGCAGGAGAGGCCCGATATCCCTCTGCCTTTGCGCACTTCAAAAAAGTTCTCACCGACCTTTGTTTCCGCGCGCGTTCCCGGATCCAGGCCGTAAACCGCGTCAAAAACCATGGCGTCGTCTTTGGCGCCGAACATTTGCCGGCGGATGATAAAGAATCCTTTTTTCGTCCTGCCCGCGCCGATCCTGGCACCCCCGGAGGTCTCCAGAGGAACCTGCCATAGAAGCGCGTGAAGCTCCTGGTCGGTTTTCGCGCGGGCTTTGAGATCGACGACAATGGTCCATATCTGGATAAATTCCAGGTAATAATTGTCCATGCGGATATCGGAAAGTTCCAGGACGAGCGCGTGGTCAGGCCAATAACGGTAATACACATCCGGATAACGGGCTTTCAGGTTTGACCTGAAGGCGACCACGGGCGAGATCCTGCCTTTTCCTGTCTGGTCCGCCGTATAATCAAGGATCACATCCTCATAGCCGGCCCCAACGCTAACAGGAACGGACAAATGATAATGGTCACGCGCGCCGCTATAGCGCAGGGAAACATCAAAACCCTCGGTGATCATGGCTTCGGCGACAAGATAAGAAAAACTTCCGCATCCGGTCGGATAAGCCGGATTGTCCTTGTGATAATAGGCTTCCTGAAAATACCCGTGCCTGTTGACAAAAGAGACAACGTCCTGCCACAAGGCGGGCCTGGCCTGCCGCGTTCCATCCTGCTGCCGTTGCGATGGAGAACTCACACCCGCGCAGGCCGGGCGGGAAGGCTCGCAAGGAACGCTTTTGTCTTTCTGCTCTTTTTCCTCCAGGATCTTTTTGTTCAGGGCGGCCAGGGCCGCGTGATCAAAAGGACGGGAGGCTTGTTTTTCCGATTGTCTTCTCAATGAGGCGATGCCCCTTTGAACCAGGGCAAAAACAACCACGACAGGCAAAATGCTCCAGGTCTGCGTCATGAACGCGGCCAGGGCAAACAGGGATAAAATGACGAAAAACAGTTCGGAAGTATTGCGGCTTAAAGATGTGGTGAAGACCAGGCCTGCCAAAAAGGCCATACTGAGGCCGACAGGAAGGATAACCTCGGAGAAATACGCGGATGGCGCTGCCGGAGGCGCGTGGATACTGACTGAACCTAAAATCAGGACCGGATAAGGCAACAGGGTTAAAACGGCCCTGCGAAGACCGGCATCCGGGGGACGAGCGACGGGAGACGAAGGACGAGGGATGAAAGAACCGGATGAAGACGCGGGAGAAGAAATATCTGCCCGGCTTTTTTCCTCGCGGGTCTTTTGACGCTGGCGGCGGGCCCTGAGCAGCCGCTCCTGCCTCTCAAAAAGGATCGTTCCAAGGTCAAACGAAATACCGTTCGCCTTGGCCTGCTGATGGGCTTTTTGTAAATTTTCCAAAAGGGCCGCGAGGGCGGACTCCTGGTCCGACGGACTCTTCTCAAGGTCCACATCGGCCAGACTCGCCCGGCTGACATTCATGGCCCTGGCAGCCATAAACCGGAAATACAGATAGGCTTCGCCGGGATCAACAGCCGGTTTGTTCCTGCGCCTTAATTCCCTTAAAGCCAGATTCCTGTCGGCGAAATCAATGATCCGGACAAGGACATTCTGGAAGAGATGATGAAGATGTTCGGTTTGGGTGTTGGACCTGCCGTTCGAATCCCGGCTGCCATAGACGACAAAAAGCGCGAAGGGCACAGTCACGGTCCTGAAGGCATTCAGGGCCGTGCCGCCAAAACGCTCGCGGAAATAGGCAGACGAAGACCTGATAATCTCCCCCGTATCTCCTCCCGAGGAAAGCATGACCCTGGAGCCAACACCGCGGGAATAGGCCCGCAGCGTCTCGACAAACTCTTTCTGATTTTGTTCCCTCAGGACAAACAAGGGGAACTTTTTCCGGGAAAGCCTGATTGCGTTGATCAGAGCCCAATCCATGCCGCCGATCAACCTGCGGATGACAGAACCGCCGATTCCCGTGACGTTCTCGATATGACGGGGAGAAGCGACGCCTCCGAGTTTTTCCAGGGCGTAAATAATCATGTCTTCAATCTCTTTGGTACGGTCATTGATGAGCTCAAAAACCGGAGGCAATCCCCGGGACTTCCTTTGCTGATTCAATACCCCGAAATCTATTTCCCGTCCGATCTTGGACACCGAACTGCGATCCAAACCCAGGAGCTCGGCGACCTCAGAGGCCGCGGCTCGTCCCTCAAAAGCCTCCAAGGCTTCCAGGAACCGGTCATGCGCCCTTTTTTGCCTGTTGGATTCATAAAGGGTCAGGGGGATTTCTCCGGCCAGCTTCCGGTTATAAGCCAAGCATTCGGATAATGCCCTGAATTCCTCCTCGTCCCGCACGCTGAAAACCCTCAAGATCCCCTGACGTTCGGCCTGCGCCAGGCCCAGGACTATAGCGATATCCGCGGGGCCGGCCCTGAAACCCAGGGATTCAACAATCGGGATAATCCGTAACAATCTTTGCTTTTGCACCTCGTATCCGAATAACCACGGCAAAGGCTGCTGCTTGCGTTTGCTCAAGGCTGTCCACGCCTGCCTATCCAAAAGATCAAGATCCCTTCTTAAGGTGATCGGGTTGTAGCCTAAGGCCCTTTCTAGTTCCGCGGGCGAAACCCATCCCCCCTGTTCCCAGCAATAGCCAAGCAGCGCCCTGATCCTGTCCATACGCCTTTGCTGGAAATCCCCGGGCTTCATCACGCTCCTGATCTCTTCATCGCTGATGAAACAGTTTTGGGAGGCCGGGGAAGAACTGTCGGCGGAGCCCCGGCTTCGACTGCGCTTATCCGTCTCAAGGCCGCTCGGAGATTCGATCAGCGCGTATCCGGCCTCTTGGAGAAACGCTCTGATATCCACATTGTGTTTTTCAAATCTTCGCAGCATCTGGGAAAAGGCCGCGGGTTTCATTTCAAGCCAGACGCGGACCAGATAAAGCGAAATGATTTTTGTCCCGATCCTTTCCTCAATTTCCCGGGCCGCGCCGAGAACGCGGGCCTTTTGGACATCGCCGCCCCTTTGCGCGCCGATCCCGGCCTCCGAAAGGCTGACGCCCTGCTTTTCAAGCCATTTCAAAAGATTCTGGTATGTGCAGCTTTTGTAAGGATCGTTTTTATTCAGGCGCTCCACCACCTCTTCCACATAAGGCAGACGGCCGGCTGACTCCAGGGATTCTTCGGAGAACGCAAGAATCGTCTGCAGGCGCTCTGCGGCATCAATCGAACGCGTGGGAAGGCTGATCCCGTATTTTTGCGCCGTTGCCAGGACAACATCAAAACTCAAAGGCTCGATATCCGGCTGTTCGGCGCGCATGCGCCCGATTTCTTCGCAGACCCTGCGGGCCAAAGGCTTAACGCCTTTTGTCTCCAGCCGCCTTTTGGCTTCCAGGACTAACGCCTGTCTGTCCCCTGCCCTGGCCGCCGGCCGATCCGCCTCAACAACTAAAACGGATGGAGCGAAGCCGGATTCCTGTCGCGGAACTTCGCCCGGTTTTGATTCAACCGGTTTTTCCAGAAGCTCCAGACACAGCTCATAATATCTCCTGAGCGCTTCGTGCCGAAGAAGAGGCTCAGGATGTTCCAAAAGCTCAAGACTGAAATCTTTGGGATGATTCAAGGCGGCAATCCCTTCCAGGCGCTCATCTTTTTCAACAGGGACCAGGGGCTGCCTTTTCCGACGAACAGGCTTAGGCTGTTTGGGAGAAATATCCGGCTTGGCGGCCGGCTCGATTTCTTTTTCAACACCGGCGGCGGGCTCTGGTTCAACAACGGCCTGCAATGCCGCAGGCGCTGGAGGATGTTCGGCTTCATAAGCTTCCAGGAGGTTTTCGGCGGCATATGTCAGGTCCCTTGCGAGCTCTTTGGAAATGGGAAGCCCCTGCAGCCTTAAAACAAGGCAACAGGCCAGGACAAAATCCTTTTCGGCAACAATGCCCGGCAGACCCTTGATCACGGCCTCCAGGCTCGAGGCGGAAATGTTCCTGGCGGCGAGCCGGGCGCTGATCTGCGCGGTGGACAAATTTTCCAAAGACAATTCCCTCAAGGCATCCCACAAGGATCTCCCCGGGGAGACGGCCGGCGAAGAAGCAGAAGCCTTTGACAGAAGGGTGAAAGGATCAAATGCCGATTCGTCTCTCATGAAAGAAGGCAAAACCCCTTCCGGCAATCCTCTGGACAAAAAGAGCGCGCCCGGCTTCATGACCCCAAGCAGATGATTTTCAAAAGGCCTGAAGTAGAAAGCCAGATCCCCCGCCATGGCAGGCCACGTGCAGAACTGATAAATCACGTCAGCCTCGGCGAGCTGGGGCGCCTGCCGGTAATCGCCTTCGTGGATTTCCATCCGCCCCGGCGGGAAAACGGAATGCAAGGCGGCCAGATTCCCGCGCGCTTGCGCGGCCAGAAGACCGTTGACCTCATAACCGATCGCGTCGGCGCCGAAGGCCCTGGTCAGCGCCAGAACAAGCCCGTTTCCGCAGCCCGCGTCAAAAACAGTCATCGGCGGCGTCAAAGGAATCCCGGCAAACAACGCCAGAAGTTCCTGCGCGGGCGTTTTCAGGAAGGCTCCCCCTTCGGTCAATCTGGCGATGTTGCCCCGGCTTTCAAAGAACCTTAAAACCTCGGAAATTCTCCATCTTGTCACGGGCACAGCAGGAGAAACCAAGGAAAGCGCGGGGGAAGACACAGAACCCACGCCGAAATTTTCCCTCAGGGCGTCAGGCAGAAGATGGGTCTGTTTCTGATGAAGGACCTCTGCCCAGAATTCTCCCCAATCCATAGCGACAAGCTTTCGAAGATTTTTTGTTTCAAAGACAAAGGGAATCTTGGCCAGACTCAGAAGCGCCAGGCCCAGAGAATAACGGGCCATCTGGAGGTCAAAGAAAGCCTGCGGACTGCTCACCAGATCCCAGAATCCGTTGCTCAGACAATCGGCCTCGCAGAAAACAAATTGGCCGTTCAAGACTTCAAAGGAGTGTTCTCCGGCCTGAATCCGGATATGCTCATCCGTGACCTCTATCGTCACCCCGATAAAAACGCGCAGAGGCGCGAGGCGCTGGATTTCGTTGCCGAAAAGAACAAGGACCGCTCCATAAGCTTTCAACAACAAGGCGTGGACAAAAGGATCAGGCCTGAGAAGAGTGCTCCCGTTTTCACGGACCTCAACAATCCGCTCGGGATTATCTCTCATGACCGCCTTCATTCTGAATTTCCCTGAACCCGCTTTTATCACGTAATGAACCGGGTCGATATCGATGCCGAATGAATAGAAAGCGCGAGGCTCGCTGGGGCGGGTCAGGGCGGGAGAACTGCTGTTGAGCCCGGCGATCAGTTCGGCGTTAAACCTGCCGGACAAATAAGGATCCATGTGCAGAGGAACGCCGCGGGGGAAGGCGCTCAACTCGGAACTGTTGATGAAGAAACGGACCTCGCTGCGACGGGCCAAAGACAGGAGATCAGGTTTCATCTTCTCAAAGGCCTGGCGCGCCTGCCGGACATCAGGGATCTCCTGCGTTCCGACGATAATATCGATATCCAGGTCAAAAACCCCGCCTAAGGAATCCTGGCGGACCATATTCCTGAGACTCATTTCTTCACAGACAAAAGAGGGATACGTCCGCAAAACCGAGGCGGCGTGGACCCCTGTGGTCAATTGCAGGCGCGAGATGAGCCCCGTGGATGCCACATATCCCAGGTAATCCGAACAATTGAGCCGGGTCATCGCCCAGGCCAATTCGCGGTCCCATTGAAGCGAATCCTTGCGGACAAGTTTAAGATTTTGATAATTGCCGAAATCCCTGTGGGCATCCGCAACCCGCCAGGCTATGCCGCCTGAGGCGAGGATCTCAGAGGCCTTTTCCTGATAATGATCGAGGAAAAACGCGTAGGATAACTGATGCTGGCCTCCCCAATAGGATTTGCCTCCGAAAGCATCGGTCACCACCAGGAAATGGCCGTGACCGATGACGTATCTTTCCCCGTTGAGCCTGATCTCAATCAGAGGATGAAGCGTATTGGAGCCGGCGTCCCTGAAATCAGGAAAAACGCGCTGCTCCACCCTTGCGCCGTTTAAATGGAAAGAACCGGGAATGGAAACCACAATATCTCCGCCGGGCGAAGCGGGCGAAGATGGGCCTTCTCTTCCTTCCTCAAGGACAAGACGCGCGTCAAGCACGCCGCTGGTCACCCATGCCTCTTTGGCCCTCAGCAGCCTTCCGGCAGACGACAATTTTTTCAGTTCATCCAAAAACTTTTCCATGTTTTCCAAAGTCCGCCTGATCGTCTCCAGGGTCGCATCAGACCAATCCCCTAAAATATAATTAAGGACAACGAAATTTGTCAGGCCGTCTTCAATGACGGGCCTGAGCGCCGAAAGGGCCGGGTCGCCGAAGAATATTTCCGCGCGCGGCAGGAGTTCCCCCAGAATCCCGCGGATCGCCTCTTCATCGCGCGTTTCAACGCCCTGACGGATACGCTCAGCCTGCCTACGGCAGTACGCGTCAAATCCTTCCAGGGAATATTCCGCGAATTCTTCCGCCGCAAGGTATGCCGCCGTCGTCAACCAATCCTCCATCAGACTCTCACCCATCCTGCCTAATTTCCGATACGGCTTTTCCTCCGTTTCCACGGAAACCCGGAAGACTTCCCCGCCCTCAAAGACCCAACCGTCCTGCGTCACAAGCCGATAGTCCCGCTCTCCGCCTTTCTCTGCGGCCAGACGATAATAGATCGAGGCGTCGATCCCCTTGTTCTCAAGCCGTCTCCTGATTTCATACAAAAGGCCAAGGCCGGGATCGGTTTTGTACCCTCTCCTTTCAAACTCAGGCGCGTTCCTTTCAAGAAAAGAAAGAGCTTCTTCATAAAGAGAGCGATACAAACTCCGAGGGCCGTCGGATTCCCTGGATATTCCCGAATGGAATGAGGGGCTGGAGGCCGAAGCCAAAGAATACAGGTTCGCTTCCGACTGAGGCCTCCGTCCCGAATGGAATGAGGGACTGGAGAAACAAGCCAAAGAATCTAGGTTCGTTACCTTCTGGTTCTGACGTCCTGCGAAGTCCTGAGCATAGCGAAGGGAGCGAAACGAAGAGCTGGAGGAGCCGGCCAAAAGATTGAGGTTTGTTTCCATCCGACTGCGACGTCCTGAGTGGAACGAAGGACTGGAAGAAGATATCTCAAGGAGACGCGCAGAAGCAATCTCTCCCAGCGTTCCTGCTTTCAGAATCCGCGGATAAACAGCGCGGATAATGGCCTTTTCTTCGGTCCTGTCCTCAAAAATGAATCTTTTGCCTTCCGGCATTCCGCCTTCAACCAAAAGTCGTGCGGAAAGAATAAGGTCGTTCACGATGGCCCCGACAACCACTCCAGGCCCTATGCCTCTGAGCTTTTTATAAAGCATAAGCAACTGGGGCATTTTGAGCATGATCCACGAAAAGCGATCGATCGCCATAACCGGGCCTTTTAACTCTCCACGGATGATCTGATCTCCTGTCGCGCAGCCCATGGGATGGACGATAACAAGGTCTCCATGCTCCATCGCTGAACCAAATTCCGCTGCCGCGAAATAAGCTCCTGAATCCTGAGGAAGCAAGGCAAACAGGACATCCAAATTTGTACGCGAAGAGGCATGAGCGGCCTTGAAATTCCTTTGCATCTCATCCAGGCGCATGGTGATCTCGCGCGGCGTCATGAACCCGGAGGCCTTCTGGACCGCGGAAGAAACAGAAAGAGAACCCTCTGATGAGACGACACGCTGCGCAAGATAACGGGCATAAGCAACAGCGAGTTTCTGATCGATAAATTCCGGGCTTGTGGCAATCGTGATCACAGAAGCCCTTGCCGCCATACGCGCGAAAGCATCAAGATGGCGCCCGGCTTCGCGCGGCGGGAGTCCGGCCAGGACATCGATATCAATATCCAGCCAATCATAGGAAAGCGTCTCCACCAGGGCCTTGTCTTGAGGGGAATAACGGCCGTCTTCGAAAACCATGCGGCTGGCAAGGCCGTCTTGCAAGCGATACAGCCAGCGCCAGTCACTGATCAAACCTCTTCGCGCCAAAGGCGCGATAAAACCTTCCAGGCCGATGACATCCATGGCAAACGCGTCCGCTTCGGGAAGGGTCATCTCCGGATGGTCAAAGGGGTCCCTTCTTGAAGCCAGGCCCGACGGAATGCGGGCGTCGGCGTGGCCGTCAATGTGAAGGAGCCTGCGGGCATTTCCCCACCGGCCCTCTCTGAACAAAAGCCACCAGAAGGCGTACACATGCGCGTGATCGTCGGTGATGAAGATGACTCTTCCGTCTTCCGGCCGCAGGATCACGTGCTGTCCCAGGCCCATGATTGTCCCGGAGCGTTCATGCCGATGCTCCTGAATATCAAAAAGCGTCCCGTCCAGCCGCCAATCCAGAGACGCCTGTGCCGGCGAAGAAACATCTTCCTGTGCCAGGCCTGTTTGTCTCATGAGTGCTTTTAAATCAACACCGTGCAGGATTTTTAAAACGCTGTTGCGCTCTTCAATGGCGAGAAAAACTCCTTCCTGCGTCAGGAAGCGCACAAAATTTAACTGCCAGAAGGCGTTGTGATCCGTCACAAGTCCTAAAAGGCCGAAATCCTTGCACGCTTCTGTCAGCGCGGCTTCAGTCTGTGCCGCCTGCGAACCCGCCCAGTCCCTGCCTCCCAAATGCCCCGGCCGTCTGGCAATCATGGACATGACATTGGCCTTCAGGTAGGCTTTATCAGCTGGATCCACGCCCAGGCCGTCAAAGACCCATCCCAGGACCTCCTGAGCCTCCCGGGGCCGGCCCAGGTTTGTGTGCACAATCGCCGCGTCATTTCGGCCAATATCATAGATCAACAGATAATTACAATGGCTCGCCCCTCCTTCCGTGATCACAGCGCCGCTGCGGCCGACGGTGATGCGGAACGCGAAAGGACGGACAATGTTCCTGGCAACGGAAATCGTCGGAAAAGATCCCAGCCGCAGCTGCTCGCCATATCTTTCGATCAATTCTGAAAACTGTTGAGAAGGAGAACTGGCGGAAGAATCTGAAGCTATTTCCATAAAGGAATCGTCGAAATCAGCACCCTCCTGCCCAAATCTTGCCTCGACCTGGCTGAACAAATCCTCCACAACCTCCAAAAGCCTTTCCCTGTCAGGCGCGCGCCTTAAAATCATCGGGCGGTGGTGCACAGGCCTCTGAAGGACGGGCGGCGGAATCCGCGACACGAATTCCCGCATGGTCATGGCCAGGCCTGTTTCCCCATGAATCCTTTTGAGCAAGACATACTGCAGGACATGCGTCAATTCGTGCCCTTCGGCCTTATGAAGCCAGCGCGCCGCGGCCAGGTAAGAAAGGGCGCCGAGAAACGCCGTCGGAGCGATGACCATACCCGCGAACAGCCATCCCCTGGTTAAGCCGTAATACAAAACAAAGGCGGACCAGAAAAAGCTTTGGGTGGCGTAAACCCGGGCCCGGTCTTTCAGATAAACCACTTCCCTGACCTGGCCTTCCTCCCCGAAAACAAATGTGGCGAAAGGAGGATAGGTTTGGACAGCCATAAACACGAGATGCCCGAGGATCTCCTGCAGGGCCCAGACAGCCGCGGCAAACCGGCCCTCTTTAACGTCGCTCTTGAATGCCTGCCAGGAACCGGAAAGATTGAAAAGAGCTTCGTGATTAAATTCTCTGGTGCCTAACGGTCTCTCAGACAAGCGCACTCCGGAAATTCCCGCTTCAAATTCAATGAATGCCTCGAAAACCGCCAGATCAATGCGCCGCGAGGAAAACCACGCGCTCATCTCCCTCGAAATGTTGAGATGACAGGCCTCAAGGCGTGCGCCGAAAGAATCCAGGAGGTCTGTTCCCCCGTAGGTCGCGGTGTCAAACTCCTGGAATGGGAAAAATGCATGGGCGGCGTGACAAGAGCTCTCTTGAGAATTCTGTCGGCCTTCATTCATGGCCGGAGAACTCGCATCGCCTTTGACGATCTCTCCGGAAACAACCAGGACAAACCCTTTTTCGAAAGAGGCATCGGGGCTCAGGCGGCCCTGGGGGACCCCCTCTTCATCCAGGCCTGTGAATTCCAGTCTTTGAGAACGGGAGTAAATGGCAAAATAAGGAGAACCATACTGATTGAAGAGAAAAGAAACGCTGGCGCCGATGCCCCGGCCATGCGTATCTTTGAGAAAAGCGTCCGTGAAATGCCGGGCTCGCTCCAGGATGCTTGCGACATCCGCCCCGCCGCCGTTATCACAGGCGCAAAAGGAAAACCTGACGCCCGCGGGAAGGGCTTCTACTTTTACGGCGATTGCCCCAAAAACAACCTCGCTTTGCCTGGAGGGCGCAAGACCGTCCTTGCTGTGTTTGACCACATTGGCAACCGCTTCATCCAGGAACCATTGGATTGAAAAACCGGGCTTCGGCCCAGCCAGACGCTCGCACTTCTGCCTGGCTGCTTTGATAAACGCCATGCGGGAAGATTCCGGATCCGCTCCTTCCACAAACAGACTGTCGGACTTGTGTCCGAGGAGCCTGATATCCATGCCCCCGCGAGACCCTAAGTCCTGGATAAAATCACGTGAGGCTTCCAGGTTGCCGGCCATAACACTTCCCACCACAGGCATAAATTCATTCTCCGGTTTCATGGCCGGGGATGAAACTTCATCAACGCTCTCGTTCATCCAGCGATCCGCCAGCTCGCGCGGCAGACCGAAAGAATAAATATCGCTCCCTGTTGAACCCGCCCGGATAAAGGCGTGATGGGACATGCCCTGCGCCAGGCCCCATCTCAACTTCTCAAAATCAACAACCGCAATGACAGAGGAAGGCCAGGCGCAACTGACCTCGCTGGCTAAAAATAAGCGCTGGTCCAGGGTCAATCCCCTCAAAACATGATTGACGAGGATGATGTCCGCGTGAGGGAATTCTTCCCGCAGTGTTTCGACTTCAAGGACATCTCTTAAATTCAGACGCATGCTGGCGCGCGCGCGTGCCAGATAAAGATTCAGGTAAGAGACGACCTCAAGGGGATAAACGCTGGCCTTGCCCGCTGTTCTTATCTCGCGGAAAAATGGAGAACGGCCTGAAAGCCTCAAGCGTCCTTCGACAACAGCTTCCGGACAATTATCAAAACCCTCAACAGCCAGGTCCCAGCGATCAGAAACCAGGGAATGGATGCCGATGGCCTTGGAAACTTCAAAAAACGCCCGGACTATCTCTTCTCCTGTTGAAGCGCCGAAATCCAGCACGCTCAAAAACGGCTTCGCGCGACCGGCGGTGGACTCCGCCCTCCTGATGAGATAAGGCAGGGCGTTTTCGTGCAGCCATTTCCACTGAAAGCGATAACGGTTCAGGAAAGACCTTTGCCTGCTTTCCGGAGCCTTTTGCCTCTCGCAAAAAACGGGATTTTTGAACCGGCGTGCAAAAGGAATATTCGCGCTGCTAAAATTAAAAGCGGGGGAAGAAACATCCGGGTCCGGCGCCTGAAGAGAGACAAAATTTCCCTGCCCGGCGGACGCCCTCAAATTCACGCCGCGCAAGATCTTCGAATCGCGATCCAGGCCCCCCAAGGCAAGAAACATGCCTTCCTTTGTCAAAAGCCTCACAAAATTGAATCTCCAGGCCGCGTGGATATCCGTCTTGAGCCTGGGCAAATTTCTGGAATCACAGGCATCCCCGAGCACCTGCTCTGTTTTCCTGCCCAGGTCCCAGTCGCCCCTGGCGATCAAAGACAATACATTCCTGCGGACATAGGCCTTATCGCCGATATCGATCCTCAGCGCCGAACAAACGGAATGCAACACGGTTTTCGCGGCAAACGGCGTGCGCAGGCTGGTGTGGACAAGGACCCCGCTGTTTTGCCATGTGTCTTGGACAATCAGATAATTGCACTGTGCCGCTCCGCCGTCGGGGACGACCGCGCCGGCCCTGCCCATGTTGATGCGCAAAGAAAATGGGATTTTAGCGCTCGTAACAGGCGTCACGGACAAGCGGTCTCCAAAACGCATCCTGTCCCCGTATTCGCGGACAAGACGGAGAGCGTCCATGCCGTCGAGACCCGTGACAACCGAAGCGGGATCCCGGGACTCAGCGGGAGAACTCGACTCTGAAACGGAAGAGGCATCCCCAACCCGCGAGAACCATCCCAGCCTTATGTATTTCGGCGCGCTTCTGGGATCAGGTACCGCATGGCCGCTGTAATCCCAAAGAACGTGACAGGGCAAAGGCATCTGTTCTTCATCCTCAATCAAACTTTCCACCTCTTTGATCTGCGCGGCAAAAGGAATATGGATATGCCTGATGAGAGAATAAATTTCCGCGAGGTCCGCTTCTGTCAGGCCGGCGTCCGCGACACGCGACAAGACACCCCTGCCTTTCGTAAAATAAATGACGTCGTGAAAATAACCCATGAGCCGCGCGTCAATGCCCAGGCCTTTGGCCTCTTGCGCGTAAAGGCCTCCCCGGTGTTCAGGCAAATCCAATCCTTCCCTGTTCCATCCGGGAATCTGCTCCGGGGCAAGGATGCGAAAAACATTTTTCTCCCAGTTCAGGAAATCCGAATTCCTCCGGCGGTCAATCTCGGCTTGAAGAATGATCCGGAACAACCGGGCAAAACGGCCGAAAGCAGGATCTTCAGAGGAAGCGAATATTTTTTCCACTCTTTCATAAGGATCATTGGCCTGATCGCCAAAGACAAACTCCATCGCTCCATCGGGTCTCAAAAGCAGGATGGGTTGTTCGTCCACCATATGGCTTTGATGACCTCTCAGGCGTTCGGCGGAAAGGCCGAACCTCGTTAAAAGATCAAAGGCGCGGCCCGCCCAGGCCAAAGGCGTGGGCGCAAAGCGGACCTTCATCATCCAGGATTCGTTCAAATGGTCCCGCAATATCCTTGACGCCGCGCTGACCACCGAAATCTCCCTGCCATCCATTTCATCCTCCGAACCGATCATAATCATGCGCACCTGGGGTTCTTTCGGCAGGAGGATCGAGATGACCTCGTCATAGATGGGCAGGATTTTTTGCATGGCGCGCCCGGCTTCCTGCCCGGTTGGGGCATTCAAAACCGCCGGATGAAACGGATGCGTGCTGATCGTGATCTCGACAGGGAAATCCAGGGCCGCGACTCTTCGCGCGGCCTGGCGGGCTTTTTCATCCCCCCTGTTCCAGCCATGCGTGGTGATCCCTGTTTCCATGCCTCTCCTGCGGATCTCGATAAGAACATCCGCCAGATCGCGCCCCTCTTCAGGATCCTCGTATTCCAGGGGTTCGTTGTCCCAATAGAGATAGACTTTTTTGACTCCGTATTCCTTAAGAAAGTCCAGCGTCCTGACAACCAGGCTGAAAGGCATGTGCTCCCTGGGCCGGGCAGCCGCGTCCACCGCGCAGATCGCGCACTGCCTCTTGCAACCTTGGGTGAGCTGCAGCGTGACAGATCCCGCCATGGTGTAAGACAAGAGGGCCCTCGCATCTGTCTGCTTTTGTCCGGGAAACAAAATCCATGACGGAACAGCGGGAGAGCTCGAAGAAGAAACTTTTTTGGATTCCTCCGCGTATATGTTGAAAACATCCAGAAGACTCTCAAAACTGCGCACATTTTCTCCATCCCTGGACAATTGTTCGTATACGAAACGCGCGCGCTGCGTTTGTCTGCGGCCGAATTCAGAAGACTCCAATCCCGTCTGATAACCCACATTCCTGGTGAAGATCGCCGCTTGTCTGCCATCCGCCAGATTTCTGGAGACCACAGGCAAGGCAAAAAATAACTGCAGAGTCTGAACAAAGCGGACAAATTCTCCACCCACAGACCGCGTGGATTCCGCCACGGCCTGGGCCAGCAGGAAAATAGAGGCATACAACTCCTCCATGCCCATGCGCCTGGCGGAGAATTCTTCCAGGCCCAGCCGGCATAAATTGAAGAAGGCGACATCCAGCTCCACAAGATGGGCGAACGTAGACCTGAACATCAAATTGTGAGAGGCCTGACGCATATACTCGCATAATTCCCGCGCGCGCTCATCGGAGATCGCGTTGATCCTCAAGATCGCTTTCCAGCACGCGAAATCGTCTTTTTCCAAAAAGACACGCCGGAGGCGGCTCTCCTGAAACAGGCCTCTGGCATCAGGTTTTTCGGGATTAGGGCGAAGGACAAATTCCCTGAATTTCTCAATCGTGCTGAAAAAAGAAACGCAGACGGAAAAACCCTGGGGAGAATAAAGGCTTTTTTGGGAATGAACAACCGTTCCATCGCGAAAGATAACGGCATTCACAGGAAGCTGTCTGATGAAATGCGGGATCTTCTGCCGCGGCTCTGCCTGATCGCCCTCCTCGATCGCCTCTTCCACAAGAATCACATGAACAGGGACATTCCTTCCATAAAGCGCGTGCATAATAACCAGTTTCAAGACGCTGAAGATGCAGACCCCATAAATGCCTCCCGTGATCAAAAGCCCTATCTTCGCGCCGGGGACCTTGTCCAAAAATGCGTTAATGAGGCCCTGGTCCGTATCCCGGACACATTCGGGCTGTTGCGCGGCATCTTGGGAAAACACGGACAAACCTGTCTGCCTTAACACGCCCCAAAGCCTGCTTTCAGCTTTGCGGACTTTTCGGCCGGTATCATTGACACGAAAAACAGCCAGCGGAGAATCCAGATAAGGTTCTTCCCATTCTTCCCTGGAGCGTCCCGCGAAGTCCTGAGCATGGCGAAGGGAGCGGAGCGAGGGACTGGAAACATGGCCTTCATCCTTGAATCCTTCTTTTCGCCTGAGAGCCGGATCCAGATAGGCCATCGCCTCATTTCCAGTATCAACAATTTTGAACAGGTCCACGTCTTTGGGCTTGATCAGCTGCGCGGACGGATAATTCAAGGCCTGTTCCGCGATGGTGCTGATGATGGGTTCCCAAAAGTCCCTGCCGAGCAGGATCACAGGCCTGCGGGCAATCTTATTTGTCTGCATCAGAGCCACGACATCAAACAGCCTGCTCATCGTCTTCAACCCGCCCGGCAGGAACACAAAGTCCCGCGTGTTTTCCGCCAGGAGCGTGTGATGATTGGACAAGTGCCGGCTCACAAGAACGTTTTTCTCCTGCGCGTGAGGCCCTTTATAAAGGATAAGCAGGGTGGCCTGGAGAAGATCGGGATGCTCCTTTGTCGCGGCAGACAGGGCCCTGATCAAATGGACGCTGCAGGAACCTGAACGCGCGGGCGTTCCTGCGCCGGTGAGTGCGCGGGCCATTTGCGCAGCGGCAAAAAGCTCTTTCGCGTCCTTTTCCGGCTCCCCTTCGAATGTCACGCTGGGCATCCAAAGGCCCAGTCTCCTCAATAGAAAGGCGATTTCCGCATTCGCGTCATGAGTCCTTGCCGTGTTCGGATGAAAAGGCCTGGCTTTATACCTGCGCAGATCCGCCAGGGCCTTTACCGGCTTCTCAGCGATATCAGGCCAATAAGGAATATGCGCCAGAATATGATGCTGTTCCCAACTGCTTTTTAAAGCCTGCAGGATCGGCCGCCAATAAAAAGAATGGAATAAGACAAGGGGAAGCCTCCTGTTCCAGACTTCAAAAAATTCATCCATGGTCCCGAATCCTCCGGGGAAAACAACCACGCCAAGGCTGTTATTGAACAGGCCCATTTTCCGGGTAACAAAATGGCTGAATTCGTAATTGTCTTCGACCCAGGGCGATGTCTTCTGCTCAAAGTGAATTTTTCCGGGAGCGAATTTAATGCGAATGCCCTGCGTCATATTCCCAAGCGTCCTTGCGGCGCCGGCCTGAAGCCTTGTCTCGACATATCCGGCCAGAGGCTGTTCCATGACAGAAGGCCCGGCGCCTGTGCGCAGGGGAAGCCCGTTCAGGAAAACCTCCCGGCCGAACTCATACGCCATGGCGCAGACAGGGTCTGCCGGAGGGATGCGGGCGCTGCCAAAAACAACCACAGCCTGCGGCCAATAATTGTGGATCTTGTCGATAAGCAAACGTTCCGCCTGCAGTTCGGCGATCAACCGCTCCACCGGCATGGAGAAATATTCGTTCCGGTCAGCCAGGGCAGGGCTGGAAATTCCCGGACCTGCATCAAAACCGGCAATAGCCTCTTCGCATTCGTAAATATTTCTGACGACGCGGATCCTGCTGCCGCTGACCCCTCCTGTGCGCGGCGCGCGCGGAACCACGTGCACGGCCCGCAGGCCGATCTTAACAGCCGGTTCAATATCACTCTTGAGGCTGTCTCCCACCACGACGCAACGGCTCCGTCTGGCCCCCAGGCGTGTTTCGATCAAATGTCTCAAGAAACCGGGGTCCGGTTTCCTTGTGCTGAATTCTGAACTGCAGAAAATATCCCCCGGGGCAAAATATCCGGCGATCTGCAAACCCAGAAGAATATCTTCCGTCTGAAGACGGCTGTTATTGGTCCATATCGCCAATCTGTATTCCTCGGACAGATTCTTCAATATCCGGGCCAGGGAAAAATCAGGTTCCAGGTATCGCCGGGGCTCCACGCGGCTTTCCTTCCACTGTTCCCACATGGGGAGAGTTACGCCGAGTTCCCGGAAAATCCGTGTCTTTGAAACCGGCGCGCCCGGCAGGGATTTCTGAAGCTCTTTTTCCGTCCGGTCAAACAGATCCCTGGCCTGGGCCAGGGCCCTTTCGCGATCCAAACCCGGATCAATCCTGGGACTTAAGGCCGCCAGGCAGAGCATGCGTTCGGCCTCATAGGCCGCGGATAAGGACGAATTGACAGGATACAATGTGTCGTCAGCGTCAAACAAAATCCAGGGATAACGGGCAGGCAGCCTCGCAGAGATGATCGGCGAAGAAACTCCATGGCCGTCTTCAAACAGCTTGCCGAGATAATGATCTTCCATGACGCGCACGGCCTCCTGCGCGTCATCGGTAACCGTATAGAGATCTTTGTCCCTTTCTGAAATAACGCCGGAGGGCTCAAGAACATCTCTGAACCAGTTCTCCCAAGCCGCCCAAAACTCCCTGCCGACAAGGATCACAGGCCTTCGCTCCATCTTGCCTGTCTGGATGAGACACAAAACCTCAAAGAACATGTCGTGAGTCCCGGTGCCTCCAGGCAGGAAAATAAATCCAAGCGTGTTTTTTCTCACCAGGGCGATTTTCTCCTCAAACATAAAGGTAAAGCCCAAAAGCAGATTTCCCGGGAATACTTGCGGCCGGTCCCCGCTATTTCTCTTTAAAAACAGGGAAACCAGCTGAGAAGAAACCCTCGGGTTATATTCCCGGGCCATCTGATAACCTTCCCAAGAGGCGCGGGCAATGCCGCTGGTTCCGCGATTGACCACGGAAATCCCCAGGGCCGTGATGCCTGCGGCAATGGCCTTAGCCACCCAATAGTCCGCGCTGTCATCTTTTGCCCTGTGAGAGCCGGTCATAGAAACACTGGGGCCCAGGTTGTCCAGTTTCGCGAGCGTTTTTTGCAGCTCCTTGATCATCTGACGAATATCCAGATGATTGCCGTTCTTTCCCTGTGCCCCGGAGTCCGCATGTTTCCTGATGAGGTCCAGGACTTCCTCTTTCGTATCCACAAAAGCGATCAGCTCCGAGAGGGGGCGATGGAAGAAATGGTCACGTTCCATGTCCTTAAGGATGCGGCGAAGGCCGCCGTAGAATTTGCGGTCGAACATGATGATCGGAAGACCGTTGATCATAAACCTGTCTTTTAAGGCCAAGGCCTCGAAAAGTTCATCCATCGTGCCAAAACCCCCCGGCATGCAGATAAAGGCCTGACTGAAATTCATGAATGCCATTTTACGGGCAAAGAAATACCGGAATGTCAGGGGCACGTTGACGAACGGATTCATACCTGTTTCGAAAGGAAGGGTGATGCGCAGGCCTATGGAGGGTTTGCCCGGCAGGACGCCCCTGTTTGCGGCTTCCATAATACCCGGGCCGCCTCCCGTAATAATGGCAAAGCCCCTGGACGACAAATATCGCGCCAATTTCATGGTCGCTTCATACGAAGGGTGGCCGAGATTGACCCTGGCCGAACCAAAAATGCTGACAGCGGGGCCGATGTTCTCAAGTGTGCGCATGGATTGCGACAATTCCGCAGCGACCTTCTCGATAAATCTCGGCGAAGGATGCGGCCCCCCGTCCAAACGGCACTCGGCCGGCGAGCTGACACCTTCATAAACAGGCACTGTCACCGTCGTCATGCTTGAAGTGACATCAAAATGGATCTGACGGTAAACCCCTCCCGCGTAATGGAGCGGCGAAGCAAAAACCTTGTCTTCTGTTTTTTCCATGACCAGAAAATAGCTGGCGGCGTCCCTGGACCAGATGCCGTGATCGACAGCCAGGGCCTGGCGCAAAACCCCGTTCTCCCGCATCCAGGCCATCAATTGCCTGTAGTACTCGATCGTCCGGTCGGGCAAAGACAGGGCCACGAATCCGTAGAACTTTCCTCCAGGCGCCAGATTATTGCTGATGTTGACCAGACAGGCGAGCGGGTCGAGGGCATATTCCAAAACTCCTATGGACGTCGCCAAATCCGCTTTGGAGGGCAGGGTTACGCAAGCCATGTCCGCTTGAATAAAGGCAAAACGTTGTTGAGCCTCCAGCGCCTGCCGCTTCCTTAACAGGCCGTCGAGCTCCATATCAGGCCCCATATCTTCGCGCAACCAATCCACGGCATCCAGGCCATAGACTGTCAAGCCGCCAAATTCCTCAGCCGCCTGCATCGCGGCATAACCCAGGCCGCATCCGTAATCCGCATATGTGTGAGCGCGAGCCAAATCTTCCATCAGGCCGCCCTGATAAGAAAGATACTCATACTCTCCCAGACCGCGGCACACGCTATTGCCGCCAACCGCCCATTCCCTGCGGCCCCACTCCCTGAGCCTCTCCGATAACTGCGCAAGAGTTTCAGGGCAGGACAGGGCGGGAGACGAACTCATCCCCAATTCCTTCCTGAGCTGATCAGCCTCGGCCGAACGCCAGCCCTGGGCATGACGTACCTGGCGCAGCATCAAATAGTACATCTGAGGCAGGAATTTCGGATGCTGTTCCAATCCCAGGGCGATCTTCTTGAAAAATTCCCGGTAGCAGCGGGGAGAAGAAAACATCTTCGGCTGTTCCTGGTTCTTGCTGAAGAGGTCCCAGAGTTCCTTTAAGCGGTCCCCTTCCTGTTTGCCCAGCTGATGATCAATGAAAATCTGGGCCCCGTAAAATGCCGTTGCCTGAAAAACCAGCACTTCCCAGAAAAACGGCCGGCCCGAAGAAAGCACGTTCAGATAAAGGATATTGGCGAGATTGTCCTGGCCGCTGACAACCGTCGGCAAGTCGTCACTGTAGAGGAAAAGTTCGTTGAACATTTTCCTGGGAACCGTGAAATCCATGATAATCGTGACATTGCTTCCCGAAAAGCCGTTCATGGATTCAAGGTTCGGCTGCGAGTTGCCGTAAATAAAAAGATTGTAGCCGTTGTTCTTAACCACGCGCCTGACTTCTTCGTGCACGCCCTTGTCATTGCGGCCGCACATGATGAAAAACGTCGTTTCCCTGGAGGCGTAACGGGCATCCTGCCGCCGGGCGCGCGCGAAGATATCGAAATATCGCGCGACGCTTGATCCCTGGTGAACGTACAAAAAGCCCCATTCCGAGGCCACGGTCTTTTCCAGGTCTTTTTGGCCCAGGGTCTCATCGAGGGCCTGCCAATTGGGAAATTTCTGAATAATCCTGCGGCGTTCCTGCCTGATGCGTTCGTCTACACGCGGATATTTCCGGGAATAGATGTCCTTGGAGACAGGGGACACCGGAGGAGCGCCCACTTCATCAGGCCCGAATCCCAAATGAGCCTCTCCGCTCTCCAGCGGTTTCTGGATCATGCTTTCGAAACCAACTTCATAGACATAGATATGCGCTTCGGCCTTGCCGCCGATCATTCTGAGTTCCTGACCGGATATCTCCTTGACGGTCCCGCCCAGGGCATAAACGACGGAAACGTCATCCGCCCCGATAATTTCATCCTGGATGCCGATCCACGCTCCATTAACGGGCCCTCCCGCCCTTTTTTCGTAAGCCAGGCACTCCCGCCCGGAAACATTGATGACATCCACACCGTTGACTTCCTGGCGGAACACGCCGGTTTTAAGGCCCTTCAAAATCTTGGTCTCCACGACCAGCTGAAAATCTTCGGCCTTGTGAAAAATAAGCCTGACCGTCTTGTTTGGAAAAGCCAGCGCAAAAACCTGCGCCGTGTTGGCCACAAAGACCAGGTCGCCGAGCCCCGCCATGCGCGAATGAAGGATGACATTGATGGCGCCGAACGACGCGGGCGTGAGAAACAAATGCGGCGCCTGGTATTCAACGGCCCGGACAGCATTCTTGAAATCCCAGCCCGGCTCTTTTGACAATGACTTCAGGACATCCGCGGTGAGCGGCTCACCGTCCTGGGGAACACGCAATGTCAAGACCAGATCGTTGATCTGAGCCCCGTAGGTGTCTCCGGAAAATTCCGCCACGATCTTTTGAATGCCGCTGATGCCCGGATGAGCCAGGATGATATTGACGGCCCTCAGCAATCCGTAATAAGGCAGAAGAACCCTCGCGGCCTGGTCCCTGTTCCTCTCGATATCGGCTGTCAAGGTCAACTCGCGGCGGGAAGACCTGTCCGAGGAAACAACGGGCGAACTCACGTATACGGCCTTCTGCCTGTTATCCTCAGAACCGTTCTCCAGCCATACAGCCGTCTGCCATCCCGCAACATCGCCGGGCTTCAAAACAATCAGATTAGCCTCATCCAATCCTTTCCGGTCCATGCCAAGGGCGTCTGTCGAAGAGGTTTGCGGTTCAACAGCTTGCCTGACAGCCGGAGAAGACCCTTCCTCCTGCTCGTCGTCAAAGAACGGATGGGACATTCCCCTGATCCTGTATTTAAGGTAATCCTGATTGCGCGGCCAGGCGCCCAGAACATCCACCTTGATGCCGGGCAGGATCTGGCGGGATTCGAATCGGCTGTAGAAATCCTGAATGGGCCTGTTGTCTTTATGGACCATGCCGAAGACATGGTTGATCCCGCGGCCGCGCAAATCCCGCAATGTCTGGCGCATGAGATCCCAGGCCAGCCCTTGACGTCTCAATTCTTCCCGCACAGCCAGATAATCCAGCTCGTGATCATCGTAAAAACAATATCCCAGCATTCTTCCCGCCTGACGGGCGAAAACCAGGAAACGACCCGCGCCCTGGCTTTTGAAAAAATGATATTGAAAGACATCGTCGAATTCCTCGTGCCAGTTGCCTTCAGGGCCGTTGACGGTCTTGTTAATCTCGCCGATATCCGCATGAAGCCTGCGGCGGCGGGCCTCGCTTCTCAAAGAGCCCAGATGAACGACCTCTATTTCCATGTCTTTGGCGACGGGGGAAGAGACGGATATGCCCGATGTTTCAAAAGCATTCGCGATGACGATCACAACCGTTGTCCCGCTCTCTGAACGCGTTGTCCTCCTGACGCGGCGGCCTTTCGGACTGACAGAAACCCTTTTCGCCTGCTCGTCGCCATGACGGCTGGCAATGGCCACAAACCCTCCGGTGGCCACGATCTCGCCCACATCATAAAGCACTTCAACCCCGACCCCTCCTCCTCCGATCTTCAAGGGGCCTTCCAGGGCAATATCCTCATCCCAATCCGCGACCGCATCCAGAATAGCCTGCGGGCTGATCTCTGCCCTGCTTTTGCGGAAAAACCCGGATAGCTTGTCAGAAGGAATGCCTGAGCCGTTGTCCGTGACTTCGATGACCAGACCATCCTGATGACGATACAGGGCCAGAACAATCCTTCCCCTGTAATCTCCTCCAACGCCTCGGGCATAAGAATCCTTGTGATAACGGTCCTGAACACCCTGCAGCGCGTTGTGCAGGATCTCAGGGAACGAAAGATAACCTTCATCGCCTTCAATGGTCAAATTCCCCTGTCTGGGCCTGGGTTTGCCCACCCAGTTCGCCCTGTCCTTGTTGTCCAGGAGAATGCGGGATTGCAAATCTTCCTTAAGAGAAGGCTCAGCGGTCAGGCGCAGGAACATATGCGCCATGGCATTTTTGAAAAGCCTGGCCACGCCGGCGCAGGAATCATCCCTGCCGTCAAAATGCGCGACTCCTAATAAAGAATGAACAGGCAGAACCCTGCGGTAAATGCGTTCAGGAAGACCTATCTCTGCGGGGCTGGAGGAGCCGGCCAAAAGATTGAGGTTTGTTTCCATCCGGCTCCGACGTCCCGAGTGAAACGAGGGGCTGGAGGCCGAAGCCAAAGAATACAGGTTCGCTACCGACTGAGGCCTCCGTCCTGAATGGAATGAGGGACTGGAAGAACCAGCCAAAGAATCTAGGTTCGTTACCTTCTGGTTCTGACGTCCTGCGAAGTCCTGAGCATGGCGAAGGGAGCGAAGCGAAGGGCTGGAGATCGAGGGGCTGGACTTTGACTCAAGACGGGCAAGCACGCGTTCAACAAGGTCTCGCAGACTGATCTCGTCTTCGCCGAATTCCTGACGCCGGATTTCCATGATCCATTTCTCAGCATTGGTGCGGCTGAGGAGTTCTTCATAAACGCCAGGGTGATCGAGTTCGCAGACTGCCAGAACAAGGCACTCTAATTTCACGGCCAGCATCTCATCGTCTTCCAGAAAAGCAGACAAGTGCCGCTTGAGGCCGATGTGCCTGATTGCGTGCTCCTCTATGCCCCTGATGCAGGCGTCATCCCTGATCCGCAAAGGCCGGATATGCTCGGTGATATCCGCTTGCGGGGTGAGGGCAGTGTCAAGTCTTCCGACATACAGATGTCCGTCGCGTTTCTCGGCGTAAGGCACATAGGCGGTCCTGTAAACATCCTTGAGCGCGGGCGTAATCAAAACCAGGGGTTCATCCACAAGCACATCTTGCTCGAGAACGGAAACTTCCCACACCTCAGGAGCCAACCGTCTCAGGATCAAAGGTTTCTCGGGATGGCAATGCCCGAGCACAGCCAGCCGCAGTGGCTGGCGGCTTCCCCGCCTGACGCTGAACAATTTGTTCAGGGCTTCGACCGTGCTTTTGTTGCGAACCAACCCCTGGGTGAATCCTGCAGGAAGCACAGACGATGTGGAAGACGAAAGGCGGAATATTCGGCCATCGGCCTCAATCTCAGGATAAGGAATCATGTGCCTGATCTTGATCCCCATGTTCTCGATGATCAACACTTCAGGATAAGAGGCCAGATAGGAATCCAGCAGCGGATATTCAGGAATTCCCGTGGAATGCTTTCCTTCCACAGCCAAAACAGCTCCCACAGGCATCAGTTCAAAAACCCGCCTCCATAAAGCCCAATCCTCGGCCATCCCTTCGGCCCTTCCCAGCCTGCCGGCATATTCCTCTTCCAGCCCAAGCCCGGACAGATATTGCGCCAACCGGCCTGTGTCTATGGAGAGGCAATCGAAGAGTTCCTGCTGGCCGGAGGCGGCGAAAAATTCACGGAATGTCCGCAACGCGTCCCTTTTTCCGGAATCCTCGGAATCCGCGAGATTGCCCACATCCACCAGAACCCCGTCTTTGAGAAGATCATGACGCGCGATTTGCCGAAGTTTTCCGAAAGCGCCGTGGACATCGGAAATGAAATAGACACGGCTCGAAACCGTCGCGTAGGCGATATCGCCCAGGCGCGTGAAACGACAGACAGGACCTTCGGCCTTAACAGAAAGCACGCGCGGGCTGCGGAAGGCTTCAATCTCCCGCTTTTGAAGGCCTGTCGCCTTCTCCACAAGCCCCATGCGCGCTTCATACCCCATGCCTTCCAAGGCGAAGATCTCAGACAAAACAATTGCGGCCAGCTTCCCGAATGCCTCGATCCGTTTCTCAGGCTGACGGACATACATCACTCCAGCCACCAGATCTGAAAGCAGGATAATGGCGCCCGGGATCCGCGAGGCAGGCATGACAAGCCGGGGGATATTGAAAGCGCCGGCTTTGACCAGGCTGTTGGCCTGCTCTTCGGAGAGGACAGACGGATCCATCGCGATGAAAATATTGTGACTCAGTATCTGCCGGACATAGGAACGATCCAACCCGGCGGCAAGGGCGTATTCAAGAACAATCTCTTCGAGGGCGTCATACTGGTCGCAGATAACCTCCTTCAGAGACACGGCGCCCTTGACGGCAAAAAGGATAATCCTTTTGATATGCGCGGCAGGCACCCCCATGCCTTTCAAGACGTCGGCGGCCCTGCGGACAAAATCGCGGAACTCCTCGGGCCTGGAAGGAACCACGCGCCGCAGAAGTTCGATATCAGCCTCTGTATGGGTCACAGGAAGCCCGAGCAATGCGGCAAAAGATTCGCGGAGGCTTTCCCCGCTCACGCGGGCGCCGCTGGTGACAACCGGGGACGACGAGCCGTTATTCCAAGGGTCCTTTTCAAAAGGAAACTCCATCTGCCTGATCCTGTCTTTGGCGTACAACGTGACGCGATTACGACCAGCCTCCTTGGAGGCATAGACCGCCTCATCGGCAAATTTTATGGCTTCCGATACGGATTCCGCGTGGTCAGGATAGAGGGCCACGCCTACGCTCAAAGTCACGGACCTCTGAATCCCTGTCCGAGGATGTATGAAGGAAATTTCCCGGACAGCCTTGAGGATCTTGCCGGCGACCAGCATTCCGACGGCCTCATCAGCGCCTTTGAGAAGGACCGTAAATTCATCCCCGCCGTAACGAGCTGCTATATCATCCGTCCTGACGTGATGGGCGATGGCCCGCGCGACTGCGCGGATGACCTCATCGGCGCCCTTGTGCCCGAACTCCGTGTTCCAGTCCTTCAAATGATCCAGATCGATCATCAAAACCGCAAGGGCGTCGGACTTCCTTTTAAAAATAGAAGGCCTGCCATCCAGCTCTTTGATCTTTTCATCCAGGTGCCTGCGGTTATAAAGGACTTTGGTCAGGCCATCCTTATACGCCAGTTCCAAAAGCTGTTTGCGATAAACATAGATCAGGACGCTCAAGAAGGCTGTCAGGCCGGCAACGACAAGGTCTCTAGAAGAAAAATCAAGAGCCATCAGGAAGGAATTCATGGATGAGAAAACCGCCGCTGCCTCGCCCGGGAGGGCGGCCAGGGACGGAGAACTGGCTATCCGGAACGATTCGTCATCGGCAATCCTGACACCGTCCTTAAAGACAATGAACCCTCCCGCGCGCTTCGGACGCAGTGTCAGATGGACGCCTGCCTGACGCACGCCCAGATTGAATCTTTCCCCGTCGTAGCAGAACCTGCCGCGGTGGTCTGTCTGCCGCGCCTGCGGAAGAAGCCTGAAGAAAATATGGCGGCCCGCGTGATAGGTGGCCAGACATACAGCGTCCTTGTAAACCCTGAAACCTTTTTCCCATCCGCTCTTATAAGGAACCAGCTCCACACCGGTGGAGCTGAAATCCATGCCCAGATTGAACCGTTCGCGGCCATACGTGAAGCGCCCTTTGTCATCTGTGAAGCGCAGCCGCCCTTCCAGCCGGCAATATTCCCGGGATGGGATAGCGCGGGCAATCAGGACATTCTTTTCAAAAATATGAAGAAGATCCTCCCCTGCTCTTTCCACCCTCACAGACCTCTGCGCGTACCTCTTCCCGACAAAATAACGTATTCCTTCGTAGGTAAACCGCCCCTTGTCATCGGTCACTCTTGCTGTTGTTTGAGGCTGAGTTTTTGAGTGGAGCGAGGGACTGGAGGAGTCGGCCAAAAGACTGAGGTTTGTTTCCATCCGACTCCGACGTCCAGAGCGGAGCGAGGGACTGGAGGCCGAAGCCTTATCAGACTTTTGAGCCAGGCCTGTTTGTCTCATTAAAACTGAGGGAGAAGAAACAGTTGCGGGATCTTTATTGGGATCAAGGGCGGCGGGCCTGGGGCTAACCTTCACAGTCCAGGGATTGAAAGAATCCATGAGCTTGCTGATGCTAACCACGCTTCTGCGCAACGCTCCGCGGTTCTCAAGAATAATCCGCAGGGCATTGCTTCCCAAAGACTGCCTTTCGTTCTCATCACCGAGCAGGCGCGTTAAAACCCCGGCTGTCTGGTCGATCTGGCCGGCCTCCGGCTGATCCTCGATCTGCAGGACGCCATACCCCTTCTTGAATGTGTCAACAACGGCTGAGAAATTATCCATGTGGGGGCCCACGACAACAGGTTTGGAGAATCCGGCGGGTTCGAGAAGATTGTGGCCGCCGCGCGCTTTACCAAAGCTGCCGCCTATGAGCGCCACAGAGGCAATCGCGTAGAACAATCTCAATTCACCCTTGGTGTCGAGAAGGACCACATCCGGCGGGCCGCGCGGCCCCAAACCTTCTGAAAGCAAAGTTTTCCTGACGCAGGTTAATTCCGGAACGATTTGTCCGGCCTGGGCGAGCATGGATTCGGCCTCCAACAGCTTGGCAGGCGCGATCAAAAGCAAAGATGCCGGATATCTGGATTTCAACCTTTTGAAAGCCTTCAGAACCAGGCCCGCCTCTTCTTCGTGAATGCTGCCGGCGACAATGACCGGGGTATGGACGGAAATACCCAACAGCCGCCTCAATTCCCACATGCGGATGTCGGAAAGCTCGGGCAGCGAAACATCGAATTTCACATTGCCTGTGAGGCAAATCCTCTCAGACAAAGCGCCCTGGGTCATCAACTTCCCGGCTTCTTCGGCTTCCTGAAGCAGAAAAAGATCTGTCTGTTCCCAGATGTCCTTGCTGTGCACACGGTCAAAAACCAAAGATGAGATATCCGAGGATTGCTGGCTCCTTCCGTTATACAAGGCCACCCTGCCCCCGTTAAGCCTGACACTTTTAAGGAAATTCGGGCCGATAGCGCCCGGCCTTTCCGTCATAATGAACAGGCGGACGCGGAAATTCTTAAAGAACCGGTTCACGACAAAAGACGCGTCGACGGGCACGTAGAGAACGGGGATATCTTTTAATTTTGACCTGGCATAAACCACAGTTTCCCTCGACGTTCCTGACAAAAGGATTTTATGGTCAGGGAAACGGGCCTTCAATTCTTTGATCAGAGGTTCGGCCAGGTAAAAACCGGCCACACAGTTGACGTTGATCCAGATGATCTCTTTGTCTTTTAAGGCCTCGCGCAGGGAACGGGGTAAAAACAGGAGCCTTAAGGCGATCTCTTCCTTAAAGATCTGCGGCAATTCCCTGGCCCTGGTCTGGCTCAACCAGGCAAACACAAGCAGGCCGAAACAGACGGCGCGGTCAAAGGATTGTTTCCAGGCCGGCAGCGCCGGAGAAGACGCGTGGGGCTGACTTTGCTGAGCGCGGGCCACAGGACTGATGCGGGCGGGCGAAGACGCGCTTTCTTCAAAAGGAATTAATTCCAGGACCTGGACCTGACGGGGATCAAGTTCAACATAAAGACCGTCTTTTTCCAGACCGGAAGCTTCCTGCCAGGGATATTCCTGGCTGCTGAACATATTCCTGACCCGGTAACGTTTAACGTCCCCCTGAAGCAGGGCGTCCACATTAAACCTCTCGCCGCAACGCCCCTTGTGGCCGGGATGGAAAACAACAAGGGCGCGCCTTCCGTTTTCCCTGCGCATGAACGCGATCAAAGGAGACGCGGGCGCGAATTTAGGATACGCCATAAACCCTTCCGACGCCCGGAACAAAGACATGTTGCTCAACTCAAGGACCCGGTCGTAAAACGCGCGCATTCCGGCATCAAAGCGGTCCCAGCCGATAGGACTCAGGAGACAACTGCGGTAGGCGTAATCAAGAACAGCCTCGATCTGTCCGTTAAAGAACATGGGCGCGCCCGGAAGCGTCGCGATCAACAAAGACAAGGCCTTGATCTCATCGGCGTCAAGAAGCCGCAGCTTTTCCATTCCATTCCCCAGGTCCATGTGTTCAGGATCCCTGATATCATGGCTGTCCAGCAGGCGGATGACGGGATTCAGGAAAGATGTGAAGAATTTCCATTCCATGTATCTCTGCAGATGACGGGGCTCAACCCTGCCGCTCATCACATCATAGGCCAGGGTGCTCATCTGCAGGTCGAGCGTCAGATCAATGCCGCAGGCTTCCAGAAGAACGCGGTCAGGAGAATCGCCCAGGGATTCGGCCAGGAAAACGGCATCGGGAAATTCCTGGCGCAGTTCGCGCACAAACGTCTCCCAGAATTCCTCAGGGAACGCTTTGTCAACCTCATCCTCCCTGCCTTTATACCAGTTATATTTCATCCGGCCTTTCAGAAGGCCCAGCGGCGCGTCCAGGCGGAGACCGCCGAATCCAAGGCCCAGCTTGTAGCGAGCGACCTTTTTAAGATAGAAAATGACTTCGGGATTCAGAAAATCAAACTGGGCCATAGAACCCCAGCCCCAGGCATAGCGAAGGTCTGTGGCGTCGACAAGCTGCCCATTCTCCCAGATAAACCAGTCCGGATAGTTCTCGACCAGCCAGCTCTGTTTGGAAATATGGTTGGCCACAAAACAGTCCAGGACAACAATGCCGAGTTCTTTGGCGCGGGCCAGGAACCGGCGAAGATCCTCTTGAGTGCCGTAGGATGGTTCGACCTGCATGGGGTCAAGGATAGAAAAAGGTTCGGTTCCGTTCGTATTGGACCAGGCGCCCATCAGCCAGATGGTCTTGACGCCTTTTTCAGCGAGGCGGGGAAGGCCTTGCTCGGTGATATAGGAAATACAGCTGCCGCCGGCTTCCGCGGGCTTATAATCCTTGGCCACAACCTGATACCAGGGCCCTTGAAGGGCATTCTGAGCCCCTTGAGAAATGCCGGAAGGCAAAGACTGGAAAAGAAGGGTCAAGGAATCCACAACAGCGGCGACGCTCCAGGCTTGCATGCCGCAGCCTTCCCTGTTCCAATGCGTCGGGTTTTCCGCGTCCCCGTTCAAAATTTCCGGGACGGAAAAAGGCGTTTTGGAAAAAAACATCCAGATGGAATCAAACCAGCCAAGGCTGCCGCGCGTTTCCCAGGCCTGCTTTTCTTTGTTCCAGGATTTGATATCGATCAATTCAAGGAAACGCGAGGTTTCTTGAGGGCCATAGGCGTAAACACAGGCTTCTGTAAATCCAGCCATAAGCCACGGCCACACGGTCCCCTGGTGATAAGAATAGACATTGGTATGGCTGGAATGCTGGCCCTGATAGGCCGGGTCGCGGGGCGAAAGAGTCCTCAGGCCAAACGGCGTCAAGAGCTCCTGACGCACAACATCGAGGATCTGACGCGTCTTCTCCGGAGAAAACAGGCCGGCCAATGCCAGTATCTGGTTGGGCCGAATCCGCGCTTTTTGTTGCTCATCCCCATCAAGGACGTCAAAAAGACATCCTGTTTGGGGATTGAAGAATTTCTCACAGAAGTTTTGCAGGGCTTTCTGCGCAAGACCCTGATAAACTCCTGCCTCATCCGGCCTGTCCCTTCTCTCCATGATCGCGGCCATCAGACGCAGAGCGTGGATCCACAATTCATTGATCTCAACGGGTTTTCCGTGGCGGCTTGTCACAGGGGCACCGCCCTGCGGCTGGCCGTCCATCCAGGTCAAATTGGTCATTTCATTGCCGGCTGTGACCAGAAAATCGCTATCCATGCGCACGCCGATCGTCTGCGTCTTCCAGCCTTCTTGCGACATCCATCCATCCTCACAGACAATGCCCTCCTGAGAACGCAGCCGCCCCATAACGTCTTCCAGGATTTCCAGGATCGTCATGACGGGTTTCCCCGCCTTGCCAAAACGCATGGCGACGGGTTGGTCGAGATAATCGTAATCGCCGGTTGTTTCCAGATACCGGGCAATGGCCTTAAACATCCAGAAGGTCGCGTCCACGCTGTTGTAGCGGGGAGCGCTGCCGTCGCCGATCAAATTCGGCATCAGGCCGTCTTTGACGAAACGGACGTAATTTTTGAAAATCTGGCGGAACGGTTCCAGATTACCCGTTCCCAGACAGAGGGCCGGAAGAGAAATCATGGTGTCGCGTCCCCAGTTGTAATAGGGAGCTCCGGAATCGCCGTCGAAATGCGGAAAACCCGCGACAATCGTCAGGCCGATACCCTTGTCAAATTTGACGAATGGGAACGCGGCCTGCTTGGCGCGATTCACCAGGAGCCGCCGGCTGAAAGCTTCGTTGTTTTGCGCGGCAGGGCTGGAAACCGGCGCCTCGCCCCTCTTCTGCCGGATGCGCATGAGAGCGCCGTAATACGGCTCGCTCTCCGGATAAAACATCCGTCTCCATTGCAGGACCGCGGCCTGAGCGGATTTGAGCTCCTGGGATTCCGCGAAAGTAAACGGAACGGGGAAATGCCGGCCCCAATCCCTGTAAACCGGCTTATCATTTTTTGTGGAACGCCATTTGGACCAGGCAAAATCGTCCGTCACAAAGAAAGCGCCCGCGTTCATCCCGTGATAAATCGAATGAATAAAGCTGGGGCAAAGAAAGCCGTCTTCATAGCTGTAGGCGACATCCTCCGCGGCGCGTTGATAATAGACGTCGATGCCCCGGGCCAGCGCTGTCTGAAGGACGGACGGATAATTTTTCGGTTTTGTGATGTCGGCGTCCACCAGGGTTGCCTTGTATTGGGCCTGACGGTTGCCAGGCGCCTGCCACCCAAATGTCAAACGGGGCCAACCCTGTTCCTCGTCCAGGGATACCGACCCGATACCCGTCGCATGCAATTCAAATGCCAGGGCCGCGATCAGGTCTTTGGGACCATTAAGGGTATCCCTTACGGCATAGCCGTGTTCAAACTTTGCGTAATAATTCCCGTTCAAGTCCCGCCTGAACCCTCCGTCCAAATAGTCCGCGTCCTCCAGATAATGGAAAGGCATGGCGGAAAATTTTCTATAGCGGGACACCAGATAATTCCTGCGCGCGGCGATCGAAGGCAGGTAACTCGACACATCGGCGCCCGCGCCGCCGTAGATGCCTGACAAAACAGCAAAGCCGGGATTCACAACGCGGCGGATAGCCGCGAAATGCCTGGCGAAGACATCGGCCAAAACTCCTGAGCGCCCGCGGTCAAAAGACCCGCTGAAAAAGGCTTCCGCGCCTGCCTGCGTGGCGGGCGAAGAGACCACGCCGGAACCTTCCTCGGATAGTTCCACCTTAACCGTCACGGTGGCCAGCATGATCAGGGAATCAGAACCGCTGTAATAAATATCGAACACGTATTCCTGCTCTTCGGGTTTATATTCCACAAGCAGGGCGCCGCAGGTATAGATAGCGCCCGGGATCCAGCCATTCTGCTCCAGGGGCTGGTCGGGCTCAGGCACCAGCAAAGGCTTTGTCAGATGCTTGCGCAGAGGATTGTTTTTATCGGCGATGATCAGGCGGATATCGTAATATTTGAAATGAATTTCTTCATCTCCGGCAGCCCGATGATAAAACATAAACATGTAAGGGGATTTGGAAACCAGGGCCCTGTATCCATTAATAAAGGCGGAGGCGCCGAGCCATTCCTTGCCTTCCTGTCCGGCCTCATAGAGCCCAGCGTCCTTCCAGGGCCCATCCAGGCCCTCTTCTGAAACCGCGTAACGAATGGTGGAGCGCGTGTTCTCTTCGGGCCTGTATAAGCCGTGCCAGCGGCCGAACGAAGGCATGCCAAAAGGCACGAAGTTCTTGATATTCTCACTCGCGCAGGGGCCGTCTGTGATCAGGCGCCGAAAAGAAGACCAGTTCCAATCCTGCCTCTGGCCCCTGAGCCTCTTCAAAAATTCTTTAAAATCATGAGAGGCGGAGGCCGAATAATAGGAACCGTCGTCTTTGACAATAGTCAGATAAATATGGATGCGGCCGTCATATTCAACCACCCTGGGGTCCTCCAGGGCCACGATATGCCCGGCGTCCTCTGAGACGATGTTGTCGGGGGTGAGCATTTTCCTGTCTACGACCTCAACATCCCCTGTTTGATCGTGATGGATATCGAGCCCTATTTCAGAACGGTAAAGATTGCCTGAATCCGTTTTTATAGAACGCCTGACAAAAAGGAAACGCTCACCGGCCCAAGCGATCAAGCCGGCGTTCAGGACATAATCCTCGCAGACTTTGTCCGGCTCAATCACAACGCCCTTTCTCTCGACGCGCGTGATGGTCGTCCTGACGGGCAAAGGCCCTGCGGAAGCGGCCGGCGATGAAACGGATAAAGAACCGGCCTTCTCTCCTTTGCCCCATTCGCCGTCAGCCAGGGGCGTCAGCACGCCGCGCGCTTCCAGGGCGTTGATCACGCTTTCAAAAACCTCCTGCCTTTCCCCAAAAACATGTTCGGAATCCATAAGCAGGCTGCCGCCCTGTTTCAACGAAGACGCCATTAAAGACAAGGCCCTGCTCATGGACGCGCGGTCATTCAGATCAACACCCAGGAGGTTGTTGACGACAACGGCGTCGGCGCCGGAAGGCGCTGCTGCCGCATCGAGAATATTGGCCTGTTTGAAGGCCACAAGGCCGTGCCAACGGGGTTTAAGAGAAAACACATCAGGCCTGAGCTCGTTGAAATAACGGTTTCTGCGGTTCCAGACCTCCTCAGGGAAATGCCCGGCTATGGCCCATCCCAAATTGGAAAACGAAGGCAGGACAGCGTCGATCCCTGTGATCTCAAAACCGGCCGGAACCTTGCCTTCCATCATGACAGCCAGGGAATAGGATTCCTCGCCGTTCCATATGCCGACATTTGTGACGCGGAAAACAGCCTGAGAACGTGAAGCGGCTCGGATAAGCCGGCGGATCTGTCGCGGATAACGGAACCAGTACATGCCATTGGGATAAAGCGAAAATGCCTGCAGCAAACCGAGGACGAGATCGGATTCAGGAGAAAGCCCGGCTTCGCCGAAAAGAGACAATTCGTATCCGGCATACAGGTCTTTTAAAAATTCTTCCGGATCGCGGCCCGCGGCGATTGTCTTAAACGCCTCGCCGCTGAAGGGTTTTGCATCCACAAGGCGGCCGTGTTTGACGTACGGCTTGGGGAAGGGAATATTGTGACGGGCCAAAAAGATCTTCACTTCCTCTTCAAGGAGGACATCTCCCCAGGACAGGGAAACAGCAGGGCTTGAACTGCCGGCGGCTGTGACCCCTTCAGCTTTTTCTTGTGCTTCCAGACCCCTTAAGTACGCAATCCCTTCTTCATAGGAAAGGGTCGTGATCCTTCTGACCTGCAGGATAAACAGGCGGCCCCTGGAATCAAAACCGTATTCCACATCCACCGGATAATCGTAGAAATCCTGAAGCAACTGGCAGGCCGCGGCGACCTGCCGGATCTGCTCATCCGTCAATACGCGCCTGTTGACAAGATGATCCGGGACTTTCTCAACACGCGTTTTCTTTTGCTCTGGATCATAGATAATCTGCCGGAATTTGGCAGCGACCATGGACTGAATGCGGCCGCGATACTTATCGACCACATAACGGTCGCCGTCCTGCAGCCCCTGCACCATGCTCTCAGCCAGCCCATACCCGGCGTTAATAACAACGCTGCTCCAATCGCCGCCCTTGGTGACATCCGCGCTAAAGGCGATGCCGCTGAGCTTTGTATCGATCATTTCCTGGACAACAACCGCCATGGACAGCTTGAGCGATCCCAGGCCCTTCTGGGCCGCGTAATGCACGATCCTCTGGCTCCAGACAGAAGCGTAGATCTCAAGAAGAGCGTCGATGAGCTGGTCTGAGCCCTGGATTCCCAGGATCGTTTTGAACTGGCCCGCGAAAGAATACGAAGGATCGTCTTCCAGGTTGGCGGAGCTGCGCACGGCTGTCAGGACATCAGGCCCGAGTTCCCCGTAAGCCTGCAGCACGGCCTCAAGGAATGTTTGAGGCAGGCTCAGCCGGTCCCTGTTAAACAGCGATTGAATGGCTGAGGCCTTATCCGAAATCCCGGAATCAAGGAATATGGCCTGGATAGCCGCCAGAAGCGATTGTCCGTTCTCAAGCCGGGTCTGTTGAAGGAACGCCTCGTATGCCGCGGATGTGACGACAAACGCCGGAATCGGGAATCCCTGCAATGCCAAATCCCCCAGCTTGGCCCCCTTGCCGCCGATGACATGCACAAAATCTGAGTCGACAAAACAACTTTGGTTTTTCACGCCCGGCTTCCAGATCCAAAGCACCGGCTCTACGGCTCTTTGTTCCACAAAAGATTTTTTCTGACGCCTGGATCGGGCCAAAAGTTCAAGGGTGACGGGATATTGGCTCATATCGATGCCCAGCTCTTCGGCGGCATCCACGATTTTCTCAAACGCCCTTTTGTCCCGAGGCTCACAGATCTTGTCCTCAATTTGCCGCAGGTGTTCCTGGCTGCGGGACCTGAAATTCCCCAATTGCATTCGGATGCTGGCGATCAGATTCCTCAGTTCGGCGCGCGGACTTAACGTCAGGAGCCGCTCGTTGATCAGGCCTTCTTCCTGCATGATCTGTTCCAGGCGGCCGATAATCTTTTCTTCCTGAGACAGCATCGCCGCCAATTCAAAAAGCTCGCGATGATGGGAGGCGCTGTGCACGCGGGTCCTGGCCACGGAAACCAGCTGCGTTAACAAAGGATAGCTTTCAAACAGGACTGTCTTTAAGAAATTCACCATGGTCTGGCGCAGATCGGCATCGGCATGCCTCAGGAGGCGGGCGATCACAGGATCAATGACATCCAGGGGAATAACCTGCCGCCCGACATGGCTGATCAAAAGGACCGTCAAGAGGAATTTGAGACGATAGACATCTTCCTGGCGATAACGGCTGTGGTCGATGATATTGATGAGGGCGTCCGTGCGTTCGGCCGCCTCGCGGAAGTCTTCGGAGGCATTGAGTTGCTCGATGATCTCAAAAATATCCCCCACAAGGCCGGCGTCATAAAGGTAAACGCCGCTTTCATCGCCATCCACGGTCACAATGTCACCGGCCCGGATTTGCGCCTCCTCGACCCCATCTTCCCTGTAAAAATACACCGTGTATTTCCCGATCTGTTTGGCCTCTAAAACGCGTTTGACATAGGGGGCCTGGACCAGGAAACTTCCCCTGGATTCGTTATGCAGATATTCCCCTCCGGCCAGCATGGTGGAAGGAATCCGGGATTCGCGGATCAAAATCGAGGCGTGAGAAAGGACATTGCCGCCGGTGGAAATGACGCCCGCGGAGCGCGCGAAATATTCGATATCATCCGGATTCGCGTGTTCACAGACATAAATAAGGCTGCCTGCAGGCGCGATGGGTCCGTTCCTGAAGAAGACCCTGCCTGTGGCAAAGCCCGGGGAAACGCTTAAGCCGGACAAAAAGACGCCGGGGAATTCTTCCCGCGCGCTGTCACAAAGCAGCGCTTCCTGCATTTCTTCCGCGCGCCCTGTTGCCTCCTCGGCCTTGACCTCGGAGAGCGGATAGCCGAAAGACGCCACCTGGGCGAGGATGTCCTCGTCCGATTCGAAGGAATTAGGAAAATCCTTGCGCAAGGGGGAGTATTCTTCGTCGGATAACGGCAGGAAGTCCCTGAAGGCGAAGGCCAGTTCGATATCTCCCAACTGATTGGCCAGGCAGACAAAATAAATCTTGTTGCGGAAACCCACAGGCACGGCTGTCGTCAGAACATTGTAGATTCCCAGATAGCCGGCCACCCTGAAATCAATAAAAGGCTTGAGGTCCGTCAAAAGACGGGCAAGTCGGCGCGCGTACGCCCTGTCCGTCTTGGGGAGGATCTGGGCGATCGCGACGGCGGGATTCACAATCCCGCGGGTCCTGACCCTCTGCAGAGGGGTCATATGGACAAGGCCAAGCTGCATGGCGTTCTCAATCTTGGTATTCACATACCAGTCCACGTTCAAGGCGGACAACTCCTCGTCCTCAGGGATGGCTTTCAGGCCAAGGGCGCGCAATTCGCGGTTAAGGATGCGGAGCAATTCCCCGGATTTCTCTTCCATGATCTTATCGAAAATATCGCGGTACGGCCCCTGGCCGAACCATTTGAAGTCATTGTCTCCGGTCACGTATTCGTAACGGTCGTCGTAAGGCCCGGGGTCCCTCAAAACCTCTCCGAGATAAAATCTGTCGCCCCAGAGAATGAAGCGCCTGGCCCAGGCAGGGATGACCTCGCGGCTGACCACCTTATCGTCATAAAGGTATTCCATGCCGATGTCGATGTCGCGCAGGGAAATCAGGATATAAAGCGCGAGTTTCGCCTTTTGATAAAGCGCGGTGTTGTCTGAAAGCCCTGTCTCCTTGGAACTGACGCCGATCACCACTTCCTGCTCGTCCTTCTGGATCTGCTCATAAACCGGAAGTTCTCCGATAACAAGCTGGCCTTTCTGCAAGGTCATGGCCTTAAAACCGCTCTGCCTGAGGATTTCGGAAACCAGCGACAGGCGCCGGAAATGTCCGGGGTCGGCGCTGGGTTCGTTCCAGTTCACCTGGACCATGCCTCCCAAAGCCGGAGGATTCACATAGAGCCGCATATAAGGCCTGTGCTGGCCGCGCGTTCCCATGACAAACACTTCGTTGCCCTCCACGAAGAATTCTATGCCGAACAATGAAAACTCGAGATCCCGGCACGCTTCCAGCAAAAATTCGACAGCCAGGGGCGAAGCGTCACGCATAACGACAGGGGATCTGTTGACGGTCATCTTCTCCTGGGGCGTTCCATAACCCTTGATCTTGACCACCACCAGATGCGTTCCTGTCTGCGAGGACGCGTCCTCCACCCTGTCACCGAAGGTCATGTAATCGGCTCTCTTGTGAAGGAAATTCACGAATTCGTTCAGGGAGGAAATGTCTTTGACCTCGTCGTTGGACTGCAGGGGCTTGATGAAGGAATCAACAGTCCCGGGCTTAAAAACATAGGCCAGGACATTCGCCGAGATTTCCCTGAGCTTGTCCTGGAGTTCGGGAACCAGCTCATCTTCGGGGAACATGGCCTTGTAATCTTCGAACAAGTCAAAAGCCGTCAGCAGGATCTCTTCATATTCAGAGGTCTCCAGGGTCTTGTCCAAAAGCAGGAGGCACTTGGCATTGATATCATAGAAATCTTTCTGGAAAGCGTTTTGGCTATGCTGAAGGGGCTGATCCCTGTCCTGCGTCATGAACACGAACTGGACCACGCGCGAATCGATCTTGAATCCTTCCTGCTCGAACACAGGAGCCAGCTGATGGATGACCGGGATACGAAAGCCGTGGCTTCCCAGAGACACATGCGCCCTGTCGCAAGCCATGATCCGGCTGGACACCCTGCTCCACGAAACAATCTGTTCGCCGATTTCCTTATCGCGCCTTTCCCCCAGAATCTTGCGGAATGTCCTGACATTCATTTCGCGGGGTATGACATTGGCGCCGGAGTTTTCAGAAGAAACAGAAGCGGGCGAAGACACGCGGGCCGGAGAACTGGTTCCTTCAGAGGAAGCCTGCTGCCCCTCTTGCTCTGCCAGGGCTTTCATCTGTGTTTCGACCTGATTGACCATCGCCTGCAATGCCTGATTCAATCTCTCCTTGCGCGCATCCGGATCGTCTTGCGCGCTCAAAGCCGCCTGCTCGAATTCCGATCGCGCCTCCTGCCAGGCGTCTGCCCCTTTGAGGCGGCGGGCAGCGTCGATCCACGCCTTGAAAACAGGCACGTTGGGAGAAGGCATGCTCAGGGTCACGGGAACACCCTCACCCTCCCACAGGAGCCAAATCGGCCAGAAAGAGGTCAAGGACGCCAGATCGCCGCAGATACTCACGTGTTTACCTTTGGCAGCGGCTTTTTGCGCCACACCCGTCAGGAGGCGGACCGGCAAAGGCAGGACCTTCTGATAATATTCCCTGTAGAGCTCGGCGTGAGTGCGGCTGGCCTGCGGATAAAGACTCAGAATAAGGTCGTTCGTGCCGAAGCTGATGAATTGAACGAGCTCCAAAATTCCGTCGATGTTTTCGATGGCGTCTTTTGTCTCGACCATAGCGCCCACATCAAAAACGCCCGCCTGAGCTCCCAGGCCTTCGCGCTGCCGGGCCTGCTCCAGAAGCCCCTGCGCCTGTCTCAAGTCCTCGGCATTCTTGATCATGGGGAACATCAACCGTATCGTGCGTTTTCTTTCTTTGGTCCAGAGACGGACCAAAACGCGCATCTGCTGCATGGCTGTGGCGCGGCCGATCGGATGTTCCAGATACCATTTGTATCCTTTGTAATTCAAGAACGCCCAGACCGAGGGTTTTTTGTCTTCCTGGAAATCGATCACGCGGAACGTCACTTCCGCCGATCCGGCGGCATCCAGGTTTCCCCGGAAAATAGCGGCGAGGGCAGCCAGGGAAGGGGGAAGGATCCGGCCATAGACGTTTTCCGTCCGCACCAAACCTATGGAATTGGCGCCATAGACCTCGATCGCCTGAGCCACGCGCCTGGCCGTATCCGCGTTGGCCGATACAAACAGAGGAGAACGCTGGGCAACCATCCTGCAATATTGCTGCCGGCGGCCTGCTGAACCCTGACGCCTGAAATATTCGTCTTTGGTCGCCTTGGAAGGATGGACAATGATATCTTCGCTGATAAGCGCCTCAGGAGAATCCGCCAGCGCCGCCATGTCCTGCTGGGAAACGGCGTCTATGATCACAACGGGAATATTAAAGGTCTTGGCGGCCAGGGCGTAATGGGATTGGGGAGACCCGCTCGTGTTGATGATTGCCTTTAAGTTCTCACCGAAGAAATCGGACATCCGCTCGAATTCCACGGGCGTGGGCACATAATCCAGCAGCAGGATAACGCTTCGTTTGGCGGGGGCCCGGATATTGAACCTGACGCGGAAATCGGCTTCCTTGATCAGGTTGTCGGAAAAATGAACCAGGAAAGCCTCCATCTCGGAACGGACATACGCCAACGCGGCCTCGGGCGAATACTTCGCGCCGAGTTCCCGCCTCAAAAACTCTTCGCCATAGAGTTGACGCAAGCGCTCAAAATATTCCGGACTCGTCGTCCTGGACATGGTGTCGATCAATTCATCCAGCATGACCTTGCGGTAACTGATGGCTTCGTGCTGGCCCTGGCGCATCCTCTCAAACACCCATCGCCCGTGCAGCAGGAAAACGGTCAGCAACTGAAGCATCTGCGCCAGGAGAGGTTCTTCATTCGGAAGGTCATAGCGCTGCGTCAGCTCTTCCAGCAATTCATCCACGATCTCAATAAGCTTGCTCAATCTGCCCTCGCCGATATGCTGACCGACCTCGCTCTTGATGCCCGGGGTCTGGTAAGGATAGTCCTGAAGAAGTTCTACGATAATATCCTCCAGAAGACCCAGGACTTCGTGGCAGGTGGCCATGTTTTTCTGGAGGCTGGCCATTTCCCCCCTGATCTTCTCCTGCTTGTCCGCCTGCGTTTCCTGGCGAAGATCAGCCTGCAATTCATTCAAACGATTTTCACCGGGGGCCATCTGTTTATGCCACCGCTCGATCTCCAATAAAATGACTCCCTCCATCCACCTGCCGCTGCCCTCGGCTTTCATCAAAGTCCTCTCCAGTTCGGAATTCAGGACTATCGAATACAAACCGTGCCTGTCCGGCAGAAGCCTGGCCATGGTCCTTTCAAATGGTTCCAGGATAACGGCGCGCGCGCCCTTCTTCCCGTTTCCTCCCTCCAGCCTGGCTGTCTCCCTGGCCAGAGACTCCGCTGTCATACAGATGCCTGGCTGAAAATACAGCCTCTCTGCCGGATCCAGGCTTTGAATAAGAATGTCATGAAATGACCTCTGGCCCGCGGCCACCCTTACAATCTGATTCCCGGAGAGACCGTATTCCCTGAGGGTTTCCCTTTCCTCCCCCGTCACCATAGAATGAAACAGGCCCAGGACACCTTCTCCGGGAGCCACTTCCGGAAGCCGCTGAATGAGGCCCGCGAGAATTTTTTCAATAACAGCGTCAATGTGTTCTATCTTGCGGCACAGGAGCCAATCCAGGATCGTGGTCCTGGAATCCTCCCGGACCTTGCGGACAAAATTCAGGATAATCTCAAGGTTCCTGAGCGCCAGAATGATGTCGATTTTTTCTTTCGTAAATTTCTGCCGGTTAAAGGCCACGACATGCCCGTTCATGTCCGACCTGACAACGGAATTCCTGGAAAGAACGGGGATGCGGCGCTCCAGGTTCTGGAGGGTTTCCAGCCTGTCGCCTATGACCCCGTAACCGATCACCTGCTTCTGAAGCTCAAGCGCGTCGCTATGGGTCTTCCCGTTGAGTTCGCTGATCTCATGCACGGCTATCGCCTGCAAAGCGATGTCGCGTTCTGAAGGGTCGGTGAAAAGCCTGTCGAAAAGAAATTTTGCCTTATCGGAAAAACAAATGGATATGGCCTCACCGGAGGACTGGCTAAGGGCAAAGATGGAAACATCGTGCAGTTCGCGCAATCCTTCTTCTTTAAGATTCAGGGGGATCGCCTCGAAAGAAAAAACAGCGAATTCAGCCATGACAGCCGTGTATTCTTTCAGAGATACGGGATTCCGGACGCTCACGCGCGGGTATTCATGGATCGTGGAAATCAGGATAAGGCCTTCGGCCACAGCGCCTGTGAAAGCGGATTTAACGGTGTCTGTGGCATTTCCGCAAAAGCCGAAAAGGCCGGCGGCGGAAGTGGAAACAGGGGAAGAAACATCGTAGAAACCGTCCGGACCCCGCACTCTGTGCGCGAGGTTCCCGGAAGCCGTAAGAACCCGCTCTTTGAGCGTTTCGCGCAGACGCGCGGGTTCTTCCACGAAAACAATGGTCCCTTTTTGAGGAATGCTCTGGATCTCGAAATTCCTCAACGCGCCGCTATAGCCAAGGCCAAGATGGCTTAAACCCACGCCAAAGGTTCCGGATGTCGAGTAACCGAAAGACAAGGCTTGCTCGACATCCGCTATCCCGGGGCCGCGATCAAGGCAAACAAACCTTAACCCCGGCTCGCCGGACAGGAAACCAAAGGCAAAATAACCGTAATGCGCGTGCTTCCAGACATTCGTGACAAGTTCCCTGCAGACGAATTCGCCTGAGCTGGAAAGTTCCGGATGGCCGCGATAAGTCAGAAGGCCCAGGGAACTTTCCGCCTCATGGATCACCTCAAACATGGAAGCCAGATATCTGCTGCCCTCGCAAGTCAATAACGTCCCCCACTTCGCGCCCGGGATCGGCGCGGGCCGATCCACATGGAGACGCGGGTGTCCCAATTCCCAAAACGCCCGCAGCTCTCCTGACCGGCGCATCTGCTCAAGGATACCGGCAGCCAGGGCATCATCCTGTTGACGCAGGGCTCCCCAGGCCTCCTCCAGAGCTGCGCGCCCTGAAGGGGAAGAAAGCGTTTCCCCATCAGGCCGTAAAAACAGGGACCTGCCCTCTGTCTTTAAAGAGAAGGGCGTGCTGGACTTTTGCCTCCAGGCAACGGCAGCCTTCGCCGCTGAGCTCAAGCCAGTTTCCGGAACTGGTCTTGCCTTCAATGCGCCCTTCGCCGGAGACGTAGAAACTGTATTCGTGGAACCACTGCGGATATTTTGCCGAGACAAAGATACCCCGTTCTGTCGGAACAACCCGGACGACTTCGAGATCCTGCAAGCTGTACATGACCGCACCTCCTGGTTGGCAAAACCCTGAGAAATATTTTCATATGTTTTCACGCCGCGCGCGAAGGGCGCCGCCGGCGAAACCGGGGAAATGATGTTTGGACAGGCGGGGCTGCTGGTCGAAGGATTCAATGATTCAACAGAAACACTCCTGACCTCGATCTCCGTCTGCAAAGGAAAGATGGCCAGGATCTCAGGCAGGCTTTGAAGAAGGCAGGCTTTTGCGAAAAAGTCTTCTTCCTCCTGAGTCAGATCCATCCTGTAAGAACGCAAATACCGGATACGGTTGTAGTGGGACAAAAGCTGGCCCAAGGCCAGGGCCAGGGAGAATGGCACGAAGTTGGGGTGAGCGGACAACGGGTAGAGCTGATCCATGCGCAGCCCGTCGCGGGCCACGTCCGCAAGGGCCCGGCCGTTTTCCACATACCGGCGGCCGTCATCATCCATGGCCAACAGCGATACAGGGGTATCCGCGGGCAGGCCTCCTGCCATAAGCCTTTGGGCAACCAGGCATTGTTCATTCAACATCACTTTCTCATAATCGTGGCCCGGGTCAGCTGCGGGATCATAGGCCAGCCATCCGTGCTGCTGCATAAAACGGACCTTATCCCTTGTGCAGGGGGCAGCCTGGAACAGCAGAGCGACCCGCCCTGATGGCAGCAATACGACGGCCCCGCGAAGGGTGTATTGAATATTCTTGTTGGATTCGGAATCCGCGCCGAAGACGTCGAACATCATCAGCCGGCCCGAAACATATTTAGCCGTAAAGGCACCGCCGTATTCCTGTTTACGGTCCTGAGGAAGAGAGGATACGAATGCCGTTAATTTTCGGACCGCTTCCTCCGGAAGCACAAATTCAAACACCTCCTCTTTGCCTTCCAGGCTTATGTTGTCAAACCTGCCCTGAGGGGCGTTTAAGATATCAGCCGCCCTCTTGGCGCTCAAAGCCCCGGCGCCCAGCATGGCCATCAGGCTTTCCAGGACTTCGAACGCGGCAGGATCCTGGCGTAACAGGCGCACTGCCTCGCGCAATCCCACAGGCAGATCCTGCTGGACATCATGATATCTCTTGAGCATCAAGGCGCCGGCGATCTCGGCCTCGTTGACAGCGCGGCGGGCTGAACCGACGATCCAAAAATCGCCGGACCGGGAAACATACCGCTTCTCTCCGGCGATCGCGGGAAATTTCGCGTTAAATTCTTCCTGTTTCAGGAAACGCGCGCGGGCATCCTGTTTTATCTCAATGGATATGAAGAAGTTCTTGAATTCCTCGCAAAGGGCGGAAAAGTAATCAAAATCTTTTTTCGGCAGCAACCTGAGAAGCTGTGTCAGGCCCGCGTCATTGCCGGCAAACTGCGTAATTTCGGCAACGGCAAACAAGGCGGCAATTTCCATGACCATGCTTTCGGCGGGCCTGCCCTGCAGATTTTGGAGCGCGCGCTCAATATCCTTCTGCAATGCCGCTTCACGCACCATGTGATTATAGGAAAGGATCAAAGAGACCCTCTGCGCCAAAAGCTTGGCCAGGCGCCCCCTTATACGGGCTGTGTCGGCAGGGGCAAGAATAGAATAATCAAAAGCCCTGGCCCTGAAATAGGCGTCTTCAATAATTGTGCCGGCCGCGGCTCGTTTGTGCGAAACAGAGGATGGATCTTCCTGCTGCTGCCTCAAGATCGTCCTGTAAAAAATGGCGGCCCTCATCGCATTAAAGGAATCCCTCGCTCTCCGGCCCTCATAGTGATGCACGTTGGCAACCAGGAAGTTTTCATGATAGCGGATGTCAAACGGAGATCCGGGCTCATAGGCCAGATAGACACCCGGCATATAAAGATCTGCCAGCCCGTTATTCACCAGGGCCGGGAGCACGTGGCGGTCATTGACAATACTCATATTGCCGGCCAGCTCCAGGGTCAAAAGCAATTCCTCAAAGAAGATATCCCGGCCTTTGGGCAGGAAGCTGCGCCAATTCATGGAATACAGATTCCTGATGAATTCCTTCTTTGTGTTGACGGGCCAGCTCAACCCGGAAGTCTGCTGATGAGAAGACAAAAATTGTTCGATCTTGCGGTCCATGTGCCTTGCCCATAAGCGGAAGATAACGACCTGGACAAGACAGGCAGCCAGCACGGTTACAGACGCCAGGAAGGTTCCGCCGGCCATGAATGCCGTCACAACAAAGGGCACAGAGACAGACCAGACAGCCAGTCTTGTTATCTTCTCCAGCCTGAAATATCCTTTGAAGGCCTTTTCAATATCCTGCCTGTATTCTTCCCGCGCGTTTTTGCCCACATAATGCCAGTCAGCGTCAAGAGGCAGGCTCGCAGAATCCTTCACCTGACGGGGAACAGCTCTCTGGGCCGGTGAACTCTCGTCGCCTGGGGCAGGAGCGGACTGCCCGCGCAAAGCTCCGACAACCCTGCCGGCGATCCTTCTGGGTATCGCTGTTTGACTCGACAAGGCCACCCCGTCCAGCCGCGATAACAATTGCCGTCCATAACCGCTCCTGGACGTCTTGGTATCCCGATCCTGGATGTGTTCAAACTGCTGGCGCAGACGCTCGGCCCTGACCGCTGTCTCAGCCAGGAGCATGACATTAAAAGCCCCTGTCCAGGGGTCAGTGGAGCGCACGATCAAGCCGTTATACCCGCCGTCGAGCCTGTGGACCATGCCGATCAGATAATTATTGAGGATCTCCCGGACGGAGGCGAGATTGGCAAAACGGTCAAAGAACTCCAGGGCAACAGGATCGACGTCTACGGCGCGCTTGATGCGGTTACGCAAAGAAACCCCTTCTTCATCCCTGGCGAGCGTGCTGACTCCATCGATCACCAACGGTTCTTCCCAGATATTGATCCTGCCGCTCTCTAAAAATTCCCGCATATAACCGGCCACGGCCTTTTCATTCTCAAGCGAGAGATCAGGACGTTCCCGTCTCATGAAGTAGAAGATGACCCGCATGAAAAATCCCGGGTTGAAATAGCGATAACCCAGGCGAGCGGACAAAAGGCGCGCGAGTGTCCGTCTGCCGGAGCCGGCCAAACCGCAAACCACGATCAGGCGGCCATGGAAACGATGCAAAACAAACGGGAGGTCCTTGACAGGGCCGTTCAAAGACAACCGGAAACCTATGGACACTTCGCCCCGCGGATGGCTGTAAGCCAGGACCCTTCCGCCCGCGCTTTCAATGTCCCTGCGCATGGCTGAGAGGCCCAGGCCATAACCTTCAATGCCCTGCGTGCCTTCGCAACGGCTGCCCGGCATAAAGATGTCCCTCAACTCACGGCTGTTCAACGCCTTCCCGGTATTGATGACCCTGATTTCCAGCTCATTGCCCTTGGCCAGGGCTGCCTTGACGGTGATCTGTTTCCTATCCCCGTATTTCCAGGCGTTGTATAAGAGTTCTTCCAGATGCGCCCTGATCATCTCTAAATAGGTAAAGACGGCATCTTTGGGAACGTTAGGGGCGATTTCCAGGCGCAGGCTTTCCGGAGCATAGACAGACCCGAAATAATCGACGGTCTGGGTGAGAAACTCCGGCAAGCGGCCATAAGACATGGAACGGCCCAGCCGGGCATAGAGCAGTGTTTTTGTCCTGACGACGGTTGCCTCAAGGCTTTCGCGGATCCCTGTGATGGCCTGCCGGCGGGAAACAAAAGCCGGCAGATTTCCAGCCAGCTGCTGCCAGCGCGCGAATTCCTGCTCCATGGCCGTGAATCCCTGGATATTCTCGCGCAGATATTCCAGGATCTCCTCATCCGCCGACTCGCCTCTCAAGTATTTGGCCAACGCCTCTTCAGCCTGCCGGCCGGCTTCAAAAATAGACCTCAGGGAATCCGCGCCGCGGGATTCACCGTTTTTCTGTCCGACCCTGTCGAGGAAATTGGCCAACCCGGTCGCGGCCACGACCTTGTTCTTGATATCATGGATCTCCGCGCGCAGGGAAAACCTGCCAGAGACGTTTTGCGCCGGCGATGAGGCTGTGAAGAGAAGCTCACGCAACACTTGATAATTCGTCTGGATATCAGACCTCTTACCGTTCTCCAGGATAAGATCAAATTCATCCGACCTCTCCAGGAACATATACATATTGAGAACAGCCTCATCCAGGCGGACATCCAGGTCTCTCCTGCTCATCCTGCGGCCTGCCATTCTTGACTCGAGCATGCGCCTGAGCTGATCTTCACGCGTGCCTTTCAAAAGATCCAGGGCTTGGGGAAGGACCAGGATCCTTAAAATATCCGGGCATGTTGAAATGATCATATCCAGGCTGCCGGTTGAGGTCGTGTCAAAAAGAATGGTTTTTCCCTCTAAACCCGCCTCTTCCAAAACGTCCTTCCTAACACCATACCAATAGCCATGGCTTTGACGGACCAGGCAGAAATCCTCAAGACGGCTCAAGAACGCGTCTTCATTAAGAAAGACACGGTGATAATCAGGCGTTTCGCCGTAACGGAACGGACGCGTTGTCACAACTTTCGGATAAAAAACCTGCTCTTTGTTTCTGTCCAAGAGATGTTCAATGTATGTCGATTTCCCGCTGCCGGAAACCCCGGCGAAAACGGCTGCCACAGGCAAGGCCGGGGAGGAAACAGCAGGCAAAGCCGGGGAGGAAGAAGCCTTGGTCTTCGCTTCCACGATCCGCGGATTTTTATCTTTCCTGAAGATAAACTCAAACCTATAGTCCTTCCCTTGTTTTTTCAAGGCCAGAGCAGACGCCATCCATTCCCGCTGGTAGTGCTCTGGCAAATAAGAAAAGCGCATCTCTCTGGCTTTTTCAAAAGCCCGCAGCCTGGAGCTTATTTCTTTCCAGAGTTTCCGGCCTTGTCTCCAGGAAAGGCCGAGAGCAACGGAATCGCGATAGAGCGGCATCCTGGACTGAACAAAAAGCACAATGCCCAGGACCAGGAAAAACACGGCTACGATCGGGCCGACGATCTTAAAGATCAGGATATTGCGCCGGCTCTCCAAATCCGCCAGCAGCTGGCGTTCTTTCGGCTCGGCGTCATAATGCAAGTTTGATAAGAAATAGTCCGCGAGTTTCCGGCTTTTGGGATTGGCGCGGAATGTATCATAAATGATAAGCGCGCTTCTGCGGTCCGTCCAATTGACCATAAATTCATAGTCGTACTCACCGAGTTCCCCTCTACGAATAGCGGTTTCCAGGAAAAGAGCAAGCGCCTGATCATCAAATCCGCCGGCATTCTCCAGGGCGTAACAAAGGACAAAAATATGTTCCATTTGGGCGAATTGGGCCATCAGGACAGGGACCGCCCGCTTGTCGCGAGTCCATCCCAGGGCCTCGACAGCATAGTTCCTCTGCTTGGCAGTGACCGCGCTCTCAAGCTTCTGCTTGAAGAATTCCAGGGCGCCTTCCTTATCAACCGCGGCCAGGGCCTTGACGACAAAAAACCAACGGCCGGGAATAGAGAAACTATCCTTGCACTCGAACTTCCTGTCCAACCAGTCCATCAGCACCGGAGCCGCTGTTTTATCACCATGCGCCCCGATAAAGCTTGCCGCTGCCTCCACTTCTTCAGATCTATAATCGCTTCTGTTACTATATTGCCGCGTTTCCGTAAACCATTGGCGGGGCCATTCGTACGGCTTACCCCCGCCGATCATCCATAAATACTCGCGTATTTCGGGATCTGCCGTATTGATAATAGGTCGCAGTTCCGGCTTGACCTCGGCAAGGCACGTTGAAGGAAGAATGAGAAAACCGACAGAGAGAGAAGCTGCCAAAAGAATCGCAGCCGCCCAGGAACGCACGCGCGTCCACAGACCGGCCCCCCTCATTTCAGAAAAACGGCCGGCAGAAGAAAGCGTTTTCTTTGCAGAGCCAAATAAAACCTTTGAAGCCGGGCTGGAAATCCCGGACTTTAGGCTATCCGCTTGAGCCTTTTTCAGCGTGATAACCCGGTAAAGATGAATGATCCTCTCTGGCGCGGTGATCATTTCGCTGCCGTGATAAACGCTCCCGAAACCTTTGTCTTTTTCATAAGCAGCTTCCAGCTGGTCCAGATGCTTCTGCAAACGCGCGATTTGACGTTCAAGCATACGGATTGCTTGCTGAGGATCCTCTTCGGGAATACTCGAGTTGAGCGATTCCATGATATGCAAGGTAGGAATTTCCGCTGCCTCCTGCTCCCAGAGATCCCCCACATCAGGCTTTTCTTCCTCTCTCTTTTGTCCTGAAGACCCGGCCAAGAAGCCCCTGGCCCTGATCCAAATTCTTTTGAGGAGGCCGGTAGTTTTAACAGACGGCGCGGCCGGGCGATGTATGCCGCTCTCGCCGCGCGCGACCGGAGAGCTGACACTGCCCTTCAAAACAATGGAATCCGCAACAATCTCAACAGATCTTGGGATCGTCTTTTCCGAGAGGATCACGAGCTCGCCATCGGCAGGAACATAACTTTCCGCTCTCAGGAAATGCGCTGCCAGATCCATGCGGCGCCCGTCAACGACAACACAGGTCCCCAGCGGACATACGGCGATCTTGTTGATGGGCGCGACGCCCTCCCTGCGGAATTCCTCGGCAATAGCGCCGACCGTCGTGCCGACCGGATATCGGACTGTTTTTATGAGCGGGGATTTTTTGGAACTGTTATTGCGGACGTCCAGGACATTGACGAACACAAACGGCTCCAGATGCTCTGAAATCCTTCGCGAAATATCCTCAACCCCGACAGCCCCTTTGAGGTCCACATAATCGTATTTCTGGGTGCGCAGCCTTTTGTACGGATACTGGGTCAACTTATAGAACCAGTGCGCGGCCCTTCCCAGGAACATCTCGTGGAATACCTGCTCTGTGCAGATCTGGATCTCCAGTTTGACGCCTTTATCATCGACCAGATCCATGTGATAGCGGAACAGGACCTTTTTGTCTTCGGCAAATTTCAGGACTTTCGTGTCCACGCCTTTTTCAGGATCCAGGGCCTTAAAGACCCGGCCCCCGAATCTCAAGTCACCCGCGGCAAGGCGCGACGCCAGATGCCCTAACACCTTATACAGATCAATGTCATTTTTGGTGATAATGGAAATCCCCAGGACATCCCCTAACTCGCAAACGCTTTGCGGCCCGCCCTGTCGCAGCCTGATCTTCACCCAGGCGGAAAAAGCCTTCTTGACCCTTGTTTGGATCCTGGCTTTGACGTTCGCCTCTTCTGTCAAATTCGATTCGATGAGGCGGCCAAAGACCTTGAGATCATCCTCGGCCTGGATCCGCGAACGCGCGCCCAGTACGGTCAGGATTTCCGCCTCGGTAATCGAATATTCCGACAGCTGGCTGTGCTTAAAGACCTCTTCCTGCAATTCCGACGCCAGATGCATAAGCCCCATCTTCTCGGCCACAGGGGCATAGACAAGCGCCGTCTGGTCCAGGAGGTCCTTTTGTCCCCAATAAGCGGCAATACTGGCAAACGCGTCCGCCAGGACAAGGATCCTCAAATCACGCGTAGGAGCCACTTTCAAAAGAAGATCGATCCTGTTTTGCAGGGCATGCTTGTTACGGTAATCCAGATTGGAAGGCAGGGAAATGGCTCCCATGAGAATACGGACGTATTCCGCTACGCGCTGGCTGCGGATCTTATTGAAGCCGAGCTCCTTGAGCAAGGGCCTGATCTTATCCTGCGGGATTTTATGGAACAGGGCTGCCAGCTGGATATCTTCATCGCCGACATACTCCCTGACCTTGGCCAGGACGCGTCGGCTGTGACCCAGATAAGTCTCGCGCGAAGGGAAGATTTTTCCTTCGCACTCCCTCTCCACAACTTTCTCAATTTCCGCCCAATTGCCAAGCGCAGGGCTGGAGAAACTGGCCAAAGAATACAGGTTCATTTCCTTCCAGTTTCGACGTCCCGAGTGGAGCGAGGGACTGGAGGCCTCAGCATAATGAGACTTTTGAGCCAGGCTTGTTTGTCTCATTAGGAGCGAGGGACTGGAGACCGAAGCCAAAGAATCTTGGTTTGTTTCCATCCGGCTCCGACGTCCTGCGAAGTCCTGAGCATGGCGAAGGGAGCGGAGCGAGGGGCTGAAGATCGAAGCAATATACAGGTTCATTTCCTTCCAGTTTCGACGTCCCGAGTGGAACGAAGGGCTGGAGGAGCCGGCCAAAGAACTGTTAACAGAATCCGCCTTGCGTTGGTAGGCTACAGACATTTCAATATCGATGTTGAAATCGATAATTCTCGCGCCCTGTTTTTTGCTCGCGATCAAGATATCCGAATTATTGGCAAGGGCTGAGAATAACCCGGCCAGCGTTTCCAGAGCGGCAGCTTCATTTCTGACCCTTTCTATTCCCAGGGCCTTCTTTTCCTGGTTACTGCTTGAATACCAATGGATGAAGCCGCCCAGGGCCGTGATCCTGTTGCGCAGGTAATGGTCCCTTGTGCCGATGAAGAGGTCTCTGGAAATCTGCGAAGAATCCTTCATGCGAAAAGTCGGTATGCGTTTTTCGAAAGAAGAGATCACTTCAAAGATAGTCTCAGAACCCTCCCCGAACCATTTTTTCACCTCGAGAACAAGGAGATTCAGTTCGCCGCTCATCTGCTCCAGGGCGGCGGCCAGGGCCTCTTTGGACTCATCTGTCAAATGAACCAGGGTGAATGCCTGTGTTTTTCCGGGCTCGGTTTCCATCTCAACCCAGACGCGCGCGGCCAGGGCCCGCGAAGACGGCGAGGAAGCTTCAGAAGATCCTCTGGCGGGTAAGATAGTTGCTGGTGTGGCGGAAGGCGCGGGACGCGAGGATACGGATGGCGGCTGATTCCTCGTCTGAGAGATCGTACCAGTTGTTATGGAGCCTCGCGCTGACATGTCCGTCTGTGGCAATGACGTAAGCGAGCCGGTCGTTTGTGTCCGGGTTGACGGCTGACCCGAAGATTGTGCCGTCTGCCTGGGTGATGAAGAAGCTGAACCTTGGCTTGACCATGACACGTCCTCCTTGCCGCCGGTGGCGGCGTTAAGGGCCATCTTTCTTAAAACAAAAATGCGGCGGTCGCGAACGGCCGCAGAAGGAATAAGGTAAATTTTTTCAATGATCACGCCGGAGCTTTCCAGGAACCTGCTGAATTCCTCCAGACCGGCGCTATCACGGTCCAACTGGTCCTGGGCAAAGGGCCTGAGGACAGCTCTGGCGCCTTCGGCCAGGGAATTGATGACCGCGATCCAGGCCTGGCGGCCCGAAGAGCAGGCATAAACAGAGGAAATACCGCACAGGGAGAAAATGAGGTCAGCCTTGCGGGCATTGTCAGCGTTTTCCAATTTTTCGAGATAATCGCGGTAATCTCCCACAATCGTTGGGACAGAATCGTCGCGATCCACCTGGATGTCGATATTCCAGATACGGTTTGTCCTTAAATATCCTTTCAAGAAACGCCTCACTCCGGCCAGGCCGCTTCCACCCAACTCAAAGACCTTCATGGAATCAGGAACAACTTCAGCCGGCAGATACGGACGAATGGAGGCCAGCATCCAGGCGGTCCTGGCTGCTTCCGAATCAAGAGAAACATGGCAGATATTCAGCAGGCCCGCGGCCTGAAGAAGGGCGCCTTCGCTCAATACCGCTTCTGAAAGCGCGGGCGAGGAAACAGAAGAATTGTTTTCGGCCTTCCCGTTGCCGAGGCCGTTGACAGCTCCATCGTATCTCCTGCGCACACTGTCGTCATATCCCTTAAAGGCCAGGTGCACGGGCACGACAAGAAGCACGTCCGAAAGACAGTTAACGGCGTTCATGCTGAAAAGGCATTTGCCGACAATAACGACAAGCGGCAGGCCAAAGGCGTTTCCGGTCATCATGACCAGCGTCGCCAGTGCGCTCAATGTCAAAAACGGCAGGAGGGCGCCTGTAAGCCTGGCCGGTAATCCGACAGGGTCAAGGACAATGCGCACGTTCGCGCCCACAAAGCTTCTCTTGGAACGGTCAAGGACGAACAAGCCCGGAAACCATTTGCTCAACAAGGACCCCGCGAGAATGGCCGGACAATTGATAGGGCTGGCGATGGCCCCCGACTTTTTCGCCGCGATCCAATGCAGGAACTCATGAAGAGGGATCGTGATATAGCAGATGGCGAATGCCGTGAAATATCCGAGCGCCGCGTAAGGAACAACCTGGCCGGCGTGCGTCGTGTAGCAGGCGGAGGAACCGGCGGAAAAGAGCAGTTCCCGGATGGAAACGCCCGTCAGAGAGCTGATCGCCGCCATCAATCCCCAGGCAAAAACAACCACAACGCCTAACGCCGGAACAGCCCTGGCAATCCTGCTCCAGAATACCTTCCTGGTCATCTCCGCTTTCCAGATGATCCTTGTGAAAATCTGAACCGGATGGAAAAAGTCTTTTGCCTTGCCCGCCGTCACGACCACTCTCAAATTCTGCTTATCTCCATTGCCCTTTTTATCGGCGCTGGTTTTCTTTTCTTTGATCACAAAATCCAGCGACCGGACACCCGCCGGAAGCGCGGCCTGCAAAAGCCCCGCTCTGATACTTTCTTCCACAAGACCGACAAAAGGCGCCAGGCCGTCTTTGCCTGTTTCATTGAGGATGGAAACAACGCGGCCGCCTTCAAGCTGAGCGCGGAACAAGACCTGATCGGACATGGCGGGCTTAGAAGAAATCTCTGCCGCCTCCACAGACCTTTCAGGCAAATGCCGTAAAACATCCGCCACCGGCGCCGCAATCGCGGGATATCCTGCTTCAAGAGAAACAGCACCGGCCCTTCCATGCCTGGCCCAGAACGCAGGCGAAGAAATATTCCGATCCCCTGAAAACCTGCGCGCGGCAAAACGATCCATCACCTCTGCCCTGGATTGTGCCGCTTCAAGAGAAACCGTATCGCCGCGGCCCCCGAAGGTCCGATTCTCAAGGGTGGCTTCCAAAGGTTTAAAATCGATAAAACGCGTTTGCGGACGCGACTTGACAGCCCCCACCCGTTCCTTCAGGGCCAGGGTCCTGGCGAGCGCCTCCTCCAGGCGGCCGGCCTGGATTTCAATAAAGTCCCATATCTTTTGCTCCGTGACGCGCTCAACGGGGTTGCCATCCTGGCTGGGTTCTGCGCTATCGGCAATGCCGGCCAAACTGATCAAGCCCTTGACGCGTTCGGCATGGGTTGCGATAAACCCGCTGATGCGTCGGGCCGCGTTCATATAAGCGTCATGCCGACCGCTCAAAAGCGGATACCCGTGCGCGTTGTAGGAATGATCGTTGAAATAAAGCGGGGCCAGGACCGTTTCCATATCAAACGGGATCAGGCTGCCATCTTTCAGAAGATATTGCGCGTCCGTCCAGTACAGGAGCATCCCAAAATACACGTCCAGGAATTCATTATTTTCCGAATGGCTGATCCGGCCGGCGTCCACAGGAGAACCCAGCTTCGAGGCCACAAGCGTTTGCGCTCCACCGATATACTCCGTGGCGATAAAGGTTTCTTTGCCATCCTGCCTCTGAATGACCCTGATCTCAGGCACCTTGACACGCAAGCCGCTGAAATCCCCATCCTCAAGCATCATGCTCAAAAGCTGCGCGGCAAACAGTGTCCTTTGCGCGTTATGACGCAGCGTCATATAGGCTGTCGGACAGCCCGCAAGAATATCAGGGGTGATCGCGTGCTTCAAGACATACCATTGCGGTTCTCCGGAAGGCTTGTTAAGCCCTTCGATCTCAACCACGCAGAAATCGCCTTTGGCATTGATGACCGAGTTCGCGAAGGCGTCGGCGATCCTCTGCTGCTTTCCTTCGCCCTTGATCAGCATCACGAGACTGACTTTCCTGCCGTCTGTGGTCGTGAACAGACCCTGTCCTTCAGACAAACGAGGCTGCGCACCCAAGGAATAAATATCTTCTTCGAGCCAGGCCTGTTCATGATTTCTGACGGCCGCCGCCCCCCTGTAGAATCCAAAAACCCTGCCGAACGCGGACAAAGAAACAGCCGGAGATGAAGCGCGGGAAGTGAATTTGGCATGGCCGCGGCCGTCTTCCATTTCCTGGTAATACTCGAATTTTCCGGCAAAGAGGTTGGCGATTTCCTCTTCGGTAAAGACATTGTCGGAGAGCAGGTATTGCGTGGTCGCGGAATCCCAGTCCCGGGCCTTGTTCCTGTCTTCCTCCAGGCGGCGGCCCGCGCCGCTGGCCTCAATGATCCGGCGCGCGGCAGCTTCGACTTCCGCGTTACCGGCGAGGAACTCGCTCTCTTCGATATTTTTAATAAGAATATGGTGGGAGAATTTCTCCGAAGCGGCCATGGAGGCAATGTCGGAGAGCATCATGACTTCTTCGTCCACAACTTCACGCTGGAACTTAAAGGCGCGCCAGCCGATTTTCTGGATCGCGGCCTGGAGTCCTTTTCTGCCCATGGAAGGCTCTTGGGCAAGAATGACGATGATATCGATGTCCGATCCACGGACGAGCTCGCCTATTGTCTCGTCTTCGCGGGGTTCATCATGGCTCATTTGGAACACAACGTCCCCGTCCAGGAGAAAAACAGCTTTTTCTTTGAGTTCCCGCGCCTGCGTTTCGTCAAGCGAGGCGAACAGTGAATCCATAACCTGCCTGGCCACATTCCTCTTGGAATCGCTGATCCTGTCAATGGCCTTCCTGACCGTCTCCATACTGTCTTCAAGACGGGGGTCCGCGTTCAAGCCCACAACCGTATAAGTGTAGAAGGCCCTCAGCAAGGACGGGGACATGCGGACTTTTCCATAAAGCCCCGCGTCATACCTTAGATATCTTGTTCCGATAAAACGGGCGTCAAGTTCAGGCGAGAGGTGCGCGACCTGCCAAAGGTCCAACAGGCCCAGGCGGGTCTTCACATAAAGCTCTTTGCCCGTCAACGGCCCTTCTTCAAGCGCTTCTTTAACAGCCTGTTCTACAGCCGCGAGCCTGGCGCTCAAAGCCGGAGATGAAGAACCCTGATCATCGTTCTGATCCTCTCCGCGCTGCTCCTGGAGCCTGTCCCCGCGGCCGGCCCTCATCTGAAGAACAGCCCCTGCCGCAAGCAGGACAATGCCGAGGGCCATGACCGGAATCTTTATGGCATTGCCCGTATAAAGGGAATTGTTCGGGTCAAGGGCGGCCATAATAACGCCCATGCCGGAGAACATGAGATATTTTGGAAGCTTTGAATTCCGGGCATTCGCAGGCGAGGAAGCGTTGACCAGGGAGACAAGGGAAGAAGGACGAGAGACAAATTCCAGATTTGCCTGTCGTCTGAGTTCTGATTTTTGAGTTAAAGTTGAAGCGGCCGGTGAAGAAACATTGTGAGAAGAAGAACGCTTGTCTCTCTTGGGCGCGGCCCGTGTCTGGTTGACATTGCCGATGCCGGCCGATTTTTCCAAATCATCTTTTTCTGACATTTTGGAAGAAACACTCTTTTTCGCCAGAACGGTTGCCTGCCCGGACACTAGGGTCTGGGAGCCCAGATTCTTTGTGATGAGGCGGATCACTTTGTCGATCGTATCGGGCACAACAGGAAGCTTCTCTCCTGGAGCGGTTTTTGACTCAGGCCGGATATAACGTTTCTCCACCCAATCCAGGAACCTGGGATTTTTGCGCGCTGAAGAAGCCATGTATTCCAGCAGGGGATTCATCTTCTGGTGCAGAGGCGGGCAGGCGCAATGCGAACAGTCGATCTTCGGCCGCAAAGGCTGAAGGACCGATCTTTCCCCCATTCTATAGGCTGAAGTGTAATCCGTGTCAGCCAGATCTCCCATGGTGCCGCCGCCCGGGTAAGCCCTGAAAGCGCAAGGGTACATATTTCCGTCACAGGCAATGGCTGTCATGAGCCTGGCAAACCAGCACTGGCTGGTTTTCGGCGTCTCTCTCTCCTCGTATGTTTCCGGGGAATGAATAGAAATGATCTTGAAAGACTGGTCTTCAAACAACTGTTTGGCCGCCTCGATCTGCTCAGCGGCTTTGCGGATGGCCTGACTGTCCAAAGCCCTCCCAGGATTCAGGGAAATATCCTTTTTGAACCGCACGGTCTCAACGCCGATGTCTTTCATTCTCTTGACGAAATCAAGGATTTCCCTGTAATTTTCCATCAGGACCACATAGCCGACGGTGAGTTTTAAAGGCGACTGGTGGCGCGCCCGCAAAGCCATAAGCTGACGCAGATTTTCCACGACCCTTTCGAAGGTTTGCGGAGCGCACCGGGCGATCTTGCTCATGGAAGAACCGCTCCCCCAGTTAACGCTGGCATGGATATATTCCGCCTGCATCAGGACACGCTGAGCCACCGGGGTCAGGAGAACCGCGTTCGTGAACAAGCCCACTTTCAAACCCCCTGCCACAGCGTCTTGGACCCCGGTCAGCGTGGCTGACTTGTTGCTTAAAGGATCACCGAAATCCCCGGAGAATTTCACGCGTTCGACCTTTTGGTCCGAGCCCTTGTTATAGTCGATGATGCCGGATATGATCCAGCGCATGAGATCAGCGTTAATATAAACAGGCCGGGCCGGCTTGTTATCGCACCCGACACAGAAATAACATTTCAGGGCGCAGAGGCTGGTGGGATGAATTTCCACTTCATAAGGATACGTAGGCGCGCCCGTCACAAGCCCCTTGATCCTGTCCCACTGTTTTTTCAAAACGGCCATTCTTTCAAAAGCAAAAAGGCTGTTGCCGTCGCCCAGTTGCCTGACAAAACCGTATTTTGTCCTGGCGTCGACACCACCCTGGCTGTCTTCCATTTCTCTGGCCGAATTCACAACAGAGGGGCTGGAGGAGCCAGCCAAAGAATACAGGTTCATTTCCCTCCAGTTTCGACGTCCTGAGTGGAAGGAAGGGCTGGAGGCAACAGCCAAATTATTCAGGTTCATTACATCCTGTTGGCGAC